>Ga0181525_10002891_pt1 | contig 13790 bp, 13 predicted proteins | sample PEATcosm2014_Bin_48_FD_121100 | JGI IMG/M metagenome (GOLD analysis project Ga0181525, IMG submission 121100) | Peatland microbial communities from MTU Mesocosm Facility, Houghton, MI, USA - PEATcosm2014_Bin06_10_metaG | ecosystem: Environmental > Terrestrial > Soil > Wetlands > Peat | place...
GATACCGTGGCGGCTATGGCGGCTACGGATATCGCGGTGGCTACGGATATGGCGGTTGGGGCCGGGGCTGGGGCGGATGGGGAGTGGGCATCGGATTTGGCTGGGGGTGGCCAGGGTACGGCTATTACGGCTATCCATACGCCTACGGATATCCTTATTACGGCGGCTACTATGCGGATCCTTATTACTACGATCCATACGCATACGCGCCCGATCCTCCTCAATATGCGCCTCCGCCGCAGCAGCAGTATCAATATGGAGCACCGCCGCAACAGCAGCAGTATCAATATGGTCCTCCACCCAATCAGCGGCAAGGCTATCCTCAACAGCAACAGAACGGCTATCCGCCGCCTCCGCCTCAGAACGGCCCGCAACAGAACTCCGCGCCGCCGCCTCAGGCTCCGAACAATACACCGCCGCCTGGCTCGCCACAAGCTAATAACTATCAGCCGGACGGGCAGTGGCATCGCTTTGGCCAGGGGAGTTCTCAGCTAGGCCAAACCAGCGCGCAGTAACTCCACCACCCTTTTAGTTACTCTGAGAGATTTGAATCTGATGGCGCACCAATAGTGCGTGCAATACCAAGTAACCTCCGTTCGCGTCGTCCTCTGCTGTGTGGTCTCTTTTGTTGTTTCCGCCAACGCCTCCGTGGTCGTGCAGTTGAGAGTGGTGGAGGGCGAAGGCGTCACGTATCGAACTGCGACGCGCGCCACCCGTGGGATAACCGTCCAGGTGACCGACGAAGCCGGACGCCCGCTGGACATGGCCTCCGTCAGCTTCCGCCTGCCGGATGAGGGCGCCAGCGGTACCTTCAACACCGGCCTGCGAACTGAAGTGGTTACCACCGGTCCCGACGGGCGCGCTTCCGTCTGGGGCATGCGCTGGAATAACACTGCGGGGACGGTTCAAATTCACATCACCGCGGTCAAGGACCAAGCGCGGGCGGGTATCGTCAGCACCCAATACCTGAGCGATACCGGAGCTCAGGCGGCTGGCGGTCAGGGTGAATTCAAGGCGTCGCACGGCGGGCACAAGTGGCTCTGGATCGGCCTGCTTGCGGCCGCAGCCGGAGGAGGCGCCGCGTTTGCGTTCACGCGGTCCGGAGGGACGGCGGCTGCGTCCACTACGTCGAACGTCACCGGCCTTAGCATCAACGCGCCAACCATCACGGTGGGGCATCCGTAATGACATCGTTCATCGCAAACATTGCGATAGTGTGCGCGTTGCTCGCAGCGGAGGGCGCTCGGGCGCAACCGGCGATTGCACCTCCACAGCTCGGATTCGTGGAAGACAGCGCGCATGCGCTGCGTCCTGCGTATGGGCTAGCCGGGAACTTCATCCTGGGACCACGGATGACTGGCGAAGTGGTCGCGGAAGCGTTCTCGGGATCGATCGGCCTGCTGAAAACCGATTCGTCGCTGGTGGCATTCGATGCGCAAGGCAAGCTTCTCGGTTCCAAAGACGTTGCGCCGGGGCCGGCCATCTTCGCCTTTGCATCCGGTGGCGCGACGGCGCTCGCATACCTGGCGGCCAACAAAGAACTGGTGGAATGGCGCGGTGACGCGTTCGCGCCGTCTTCGTTCCCTGATCAAGAGTCGATGGCCGGCACCGTAGTCGCCATTGCGTTTCCTAGTCCCGTCGAAGTCACGCTGTTTGTTGAGCGCAAGGACACGATCTGGGAACTGCGCTTCCCTCTCGACGCAGCCGGCGCCCGTTCGCAGAAAGCGCTGCTCGGAGTGCATGCTCCTCTACTCGCGCTCCCTACCGGTGACCTGATTTACGCAGAGCGCGGTGCAATCGTAGTGCGTAGGGCTGACGCTTCCGAAGTCCGCATTGCCGCGCCGCTGCCCGAAAGTTTTTCGCTGCAACAGATGAATCAATCCTGGGTGCAGCTAATCGATTTCAATAGCGACGCTCGATTTGCGATCCAAACCGCGCCGGGCCGCGAAGGCTTTTACCGGCTTCCCGAGCAAAGCAAATGATCTCGCGCGCGCTTTTGTTTTTCACGCTGATTCCCCTGTCCGGGTTCGCGCAGATCCAGGTATTCACATTGAACGGATCAACCTTGACCGCAGTGGGTTCATCGCTCTCCTTTGGCACTGCGGCGCCTGGAGACACGATCGAAATACAGTTTCGTGTTCAGAGCGCAAGCAGAAAGGATGTTCCGCTGACAGTGAAGCTCTCGAGCGATGGAGCTTTCGTCATCCAGTGCCTGGCGGCGCCGTACGTTCCTCCCGATGCCGAGTCGGCTTTTTGCGTGGATTTTTCGCCGACCGCCGCAGGCTCATTTACAGCTACTCTCGCGGTGAACGCCATCGACATTTCGCTTACGGGAACCGCAGTGGCCGGCGCAGCGGTTACGCTGTCCGGCAGCACCACTCCACTTTCCTACGGCGCCACCATCAATTTCGGCTCGGTGACCACTGGGCAGACGCAAAGCGAGACATTCATATTCTCCAATTCATCCAATGCCAGCTTGACGGTAAACTCCGTCACCGTTTCCGGCGCGGGTTTCAGCGGCCCCACCGGCGTGGCTTTCCCTCTCACCATCGGCCCGGGACAACAGCCGTCGTTTCAGGTTGCGTTCACCCCGCAATCGGGCACACCCTATCAAGGCACGCTGACCATCGACGGACGCGTATTTAATTTGACCGGTCAAGGCCTGGACCCGCCGCTTCCTACCGCCACCATCGACTTCGCTTCTAACGTGGGTGCCAGCGCGCAACAAAACAGCATCACCATCCCGCTTTCCTCGGCGTCCCAGGGAAGCGCCACGGGAACGCTGACCATGGCATTTCAGCCCAGCGTGGCCGGCGTCACTGACGACCCAGCGGTCCAGTTCCTGTCTGGGCCCTTTCGCATGGCCACCGTGAGCATTGCGCCCGGCGACACGGCGGCCACTATTGGCGGCCAATCCAGCATCCAGTTTCAGACTGGAACCACGGCCGGAACCATCACGTTCACGCTTACGATGGAAGATAATCCGCCGCAGCAGGCCACTCTCACCATTCCTCCAGCACCCATCGACATCAATACGGCCACCGCCGTGCGCGAGTTAGGCGCATTGAACGTTGCCTTTTCGGGATTCGACAACACCTACTCGGCCTCCCAACTGGCCTTCACCTTTTACGACCTCAAGGGCAAAGCGCTGTCGCAGGGCGAGTTCAACGTGAACGCCGGTCCCCAGTTCCAGAAGTACTTCAGCAGCACGCAAGCGGGCGGCGCCTTCGCACTGCTGGCTAATTTTATGGTCAGCGGAGATACTTCGCAGGTCGGATCGGTAACCGCGCAGATCACGAATTCCCTGGGGACCACCACCGCACAACAAATCCCCATTACGAATTAGCCGCCTTCTGTCGGTTATTCTGCAAGCATGCTGCTTGCCACGGTTGTGGAGACCTCGCAACGCGTCGCCGATACCACCAAGCGCCTGGAGAAAATCGATCTTCTCGCCCGCCTCATCCGGCAGCTCAGCCCGGAGGAGATCGAGATCGTCGTGCTGTTTCTTTCCGGCCAGACGCGCCAGGGACGCATCGGCATCGGATATGCCTCCTTGCGGGACGCTCTGCAGCCGCCCGCCGTCAATCCCTCCTTGCAGATTCTGGATGTGGATGCGAGCCTGGAAGCCATCACCGCCACCAGCGGAAGCGGCTCCCAGCGCCGCCGTACGGAACTGCTGCAAACGATGTTCGCTCGCGCCACCGAAGCGGAGCAAAAATTCCTCACTGGTCTGCTGATGGGAGAGCTTCGCCAGGGAGCGCTCGAAGGCATTATGGTGGAAGCCATCGCCAAAGCGTCCGGCCTGGCCCCGGAGCGAGTGCGCCGCGCAGCGATGATGGCGGGCGATATCGCACGGGTGGCCCGGGCCGCGCTCGAACAGGGCGAGGCAGGTCTGACACAATACGATGTCCAATTGTTCCGGCCCATCCAGCCCATGCTGGCGCAATCCGCCGGCGACGTACCGGAGGCGCTGGCTTGCATCGGGGAAGCCGCGCTCGAATACAAAATGGACGGAGCGCGCGTCCAGGTGCATAAATCCGGCGACGAGGTTCGGATCTATTCGCGAAGTTTGAAGGACGTAACGCCCGCCGTGCCTGAAATCGTGGAGGCGGTGCGCGCTCTGCCGGCCAAAGATCTGATCCTGGACGGCGAAGCCATCAGCCTTCTTCCCGGTGGGCGTCCGCAGCCTTTCCAGATCACCATGCGGCGTTTCGGGCGCAAACTGGACGTGGAACGCATGCGGCAGGAACTGCCCATGACGCCCTTCTGGTTCGACCTGCTTTATCTCAACGGCGGCGCGCTTTTGGACGAACCTCAATCCCGGCGCTTCGCCGCGCTGGCCGAACTTTCGAGCGAACATCTGATCCCGCATACTGTCGCCACGGACGCCCAGGCGGCGGACGAATTTCTGAAGCAGGCCCTGGAGCGTGGTCATGAAGGCATCATGGCCAAAGCAATCGATGCGAAATATGCCGCGGGAGCGCGCGGCCAAAGCTGGGTGAAAGTGAAGCGCGCCCGCACTCTGGATCTGGTAATCCTGGCCGCGGAGTGGGGCAACGGAAGGCGCAAGGGCTGGCTTAGCAATCTGCACCTGGGCGCGCGCGATACTCAGAAGGGCGGATTCGCCATGCTGGGAAAAACCTTCAAAGGTCTCACCGACGAAATGCTGGCCTGGCAAACTCAGGAGCTGCTTCGGCTGGAGATCGGCCGCGACAGCTACACGGTGTTCGTCAAGCCGGAACTGGTGGTCGAAATCGCATTCAACGAAATCCAGGTCAGCCCGCGTTACGCCAGCGGTCTGGCGCTGCGTTTCGCGCGCGTGAAGAGCTATCGCACGGACAAAACGGCAGGCGAAGCGGATACATTTGAGACGGTGCAGCGCCTGGCCGGCGTATTGGTTTAAGACGAGCCGCAACCTTGAGGGAGCCGGTTTTGACACAGTCTGCTAAGAAGCCGGTGGCGCTAACCATCGCCGGGTCCGATCCGAGCGGAGGCGCGGGCATCCAGGCGGACCTCAAAACATTTCATCAATTTGGCGTTTACGGCGAAGCTGTCATCACACTGATCACCGTCCAGAATACTCGCGGAGTGGAGCGCGTGGAATGTCTGGATCCAAAACTGGTTTCGGATCAGATTTGCGCCGCGATCGGCGATATTCCGCCCGCGGCGGCGAAGACGGGAGCGTTGGGAAATCGGGCTATCATCCAGGCGGTAGCGGCGCTGGCCGAGGATTTCCCGTTTCCGCTGGTGGTGGATCCGGTGGTCGCCGGCAAGCACGGAGCGCCGTTGCTGGAAGACGAGGCCATCCAAGCGCTCAAGACATTTTTATTGCCTTATGTTTTTTTGCTGACACCCAACTTGGATGAGGCGTCGTTATTAACTGGAATGGAAGTTCGCGATCTTGCAGGCATGCGCCGGGCCGCCGAAAAGCTCATTCGCCTGGGACCACAGGCCGTGCTGGTGAAAGGCGGTCATCTGGAAGGCGACCCGATCGACATCCTGTTCGAGCGCGGCCAGTGGACCGAATTCAGCGCACCGCGGATTGAAACCCGCAACACGCACGGGACCGGCTGCACCTTTTCGGCGGCCATCACGGCATCGCTGGCTGCGGGGCACGACCTTCCGGAATCCATCCGGCGAGCCAAACATTACATCACCGCGGCGATTCGAAACAACCCCGAACTCGGCTCCGGATCGGGACCGCTGGATCACCACGCGCTATTTTGAATCCGACTCCGGCCTTGCATCCGGCGCGGAATCCGGCGGGATATCGGACGCAGGCTGCCCGGGTTGTTCCGACTTGGGTTGCTCGGGAAGAATAAACGACGTTTCGCCGGGCCGTAAAAGCTTGAGCTTTTTTCGAATCTCCAACTCCTGCTCGGACGGACTGCTTTTCAGCTTAGTGATACGATCGCGCCGGTAGTCGTTCTCGCGCTGGAGATTGGCGTTGTCCTCTTCGAGCTGGCGGATCTCGTCCCATTTTTGCCGCAGAGCCGGCAGACCCTCCGGACCACGCAGTTTCGCCAACCCGAAAGCGCCTACCAATGCGAAGGCAATCAGAATAAGAACGCGTCGAAAGGAACTATTCATTCACACTACTCAGCGATCAACTACTGAATAACACATTGCTAGATGACAACCGGTATGAGTCCTTACATTTGTTTATAATCCTCTTTTACCAAAAGATCCAGTGGAACGGCGAAAAAAGTTGCCGATCGAGGAACGGTATCCGAAAAATTATGACCGACAAGATTGTTGTGCTCAGCACCTGCGCTTCCGCCGAGGAGGCGCAGCGAGTGGCTCGCGCGCTGGTGGAGAAAAGGCTCGCGGCCTGCGTGAACCTGATCGCCGGCGTTCGCAGCGTCTATCGCTGGAAGGACGCCATTCAGGATGAGGAAGAAACGCTGCTGGTGATTAAGAGCAGCCGCGCGCTGCTGGAGGAACTGCGCGAAGAGATGGAGCGGCTGCACTCCTACGAGGTGCCGGAAGTGATCGCGCTATCCGTGGTAGACGGATCAGAGCGCTATCTGGCCTGGATGAATCGGGAGCTGGCGCACAAGCCCAGCCTGTGACGTTATACGGCGCGGCGGCGGGCGCCTTTGCCACGCGGCCCAAAGGATCGCACCTGGCGCTTGGCGCGCGGCGAGTGCGACGGGATTACGATCACAGGAGCGACGTGTCTGTCGCTATGCTGTTCCCCTGCGGCCCCGTTCTTGGTCTCCACCGCAACCTCGGCGGGGACTTGCATGCGGACCAGTTTGGCGTCCAGCGTCCGCTCGATCTGCGATATTTGCGAGCGTTCCGAACGCGTGGCGAAAGTGGATGCCGTTCCAGCAGCGCCCGCCCGGCCCGTGCGTCCGGCACGATGGATGAAGTCTTCCGGAACCTGCGGAAGATCGTAGTTCACCACGTGAGCGATGCCTTCGACGTGAATGCCGCGGGAGGCGACATCGGTTGCCACCAGCACCCGATACTCGCCCTCCTGGAACCCCCGCAGCGCCTGATTGCGCTGGCTCTGGCTGCGGTTGCCGTGGATGGCGGTGGTCTTTAAGCCTTCGCGCGCCAGCTTCTTCGCCAGCTTATCGGCGCCGTGCTTGGTGCGGGCGAAAACCAGGAACGAACCCTGCTCCTGCGCCAGCATCAGTTGAAGAAGGCCGAGCTTGCGGTCCTGTTCCACTTCATAAAGATGCAGCTCAATTTTTTCGATCGGCTTGGAAGTGTCACCCACGTCGATGCGCACCGCGTCGCGGACGTGGGTCTGCACCAGGTGCTTGACCGAGCTTTGGATGGTTGCCGAGAACAGCAACGTCTGGCGATTGGACGGGGTGGCCGCGATAATCTTCTTGACGGTGGGCAGGAAGCCCATGTCGAGCATGCGGTCGGCTTCATCGAGAACCAGCATGCGTACATTGCGGAGATCCACCAGGTTTCGCCCCATGAAGTCCGACAATCTTCCAGGTGTCGCGATCAGCACCTGCGAACCGTTGCGAATGGATTGTAATTGAGTGCGTTCGTTCAGACCGCCGACGGCGATGGAGGCGCGAATGCCGGTGCCCGCCGCCATTTTCACGAAAGTCTCGTGGATCTGCATTGCGAGTTCGCGCGTGGGGCTTAAGACGATAGCGCGGATGCCTGTGGCCGGAGACTGCTTGGGCGGTTGGCCGGCGATCTGAGCGGCAGTTTGTCCGAGAGTATGGATGATCGGTATGACAAACGCAAGCGTCTTGCCGGTGCCGGTTTGCGCGGTGGCCACCAAGTCGCGCCCGGCCAACGCCGGCTCGATGGCCAGAGCCTGGACGGGGGTGGGATCGACAAAGCCGTGTTTGGCGAGATTGCTCCGGAGTGGAGCAGAAAGGGGGAGTTCAGAAAAACTTTTCATTGATTGGGTTTTGATTTTGCGGATGAGAATCGACGAGCCGACTACCGGTGAAGGAGAGGGGGTTGCGGATCAACTTCCAGTAGACTTTAGTATAACTCATTTGGGGATTAGGGATTGGGCTCGGTTGCTTCGCTCGTGCCACCCTAGACACAATGAAGCTTTTCGCCGTCATCCGCACCCGGGGCGACGCCTTTAACGACTCACTTTCTTTGGAGGAGCAACGCGATTGGGACGCTCACGCTGCGTTCATGAACGGTCTTCAGAGTGAAGGGTTCATCGTTTTGGGCGGACCGCTGGAAGACACGCCGGATGTCCTTCTGATCGCGTGCGCCGGCAGCCCCCAGGAAGTTGCGGCACGCCTGCAAGACGATCCCTGGACCATCCAGGACCTGCTTCGTATCAGCCGAATATCGCCCTGGACGCTGCGGCTGGGCTCTCTGGCCGGCTCAGTCCCGTCGAAACTTCCACGGAGCTAGTTACTCTAATAAGAGCGATGCTTCCCATTCTCCAGGAGAGGCCGGCTGGTGTGCGCGATCCAGTTTGCGGGATGACCGTGGATCCACAACGGGCGGCCGGTTCCGTTGAGTATCAAGGCCGGATCTACTATTTCTGTTCCGGTAGCTGCGCGGCTAAATTTAAAGCGGCCCCGGAGAACTATTTGCGGCCGGAGGCGGGGGCTGATCAACCGGCGGCATCGGCTGAGGTTGGGAAGCCGGAAGCTGCGGGCATCCAGTACACGTGCCCCATGCATCCCGAAGTCCGGCAAATGGGACCGGGCTCCTGCCCCAAATGCGGCATGGCGCTGGAGCCGGTCAGCTTCACCCGCGAATCCGCCGGGGAGGTGAATCCCGAGTATCGGGACATGCTGCGGCGCTTTTGGCTCAGCGTCCCGCCTTCGGCGGCGCTGCTGGCGCTGATGTTCGCCGGAGTGCATTGGCCGTGGGTCGAATTGGCGCTGGCCAGTCCCGTGGTGCTGTGGGCGGGTTGGCCGATCTTCGAGCGAGCCTGGGCGTCGATTGCGAATCGCAGCTTAAATATGTTCACTCTGATTGGCGCTGGCGCGGGAACGGCCTACCTCTACAGCGTGATTGCTACCATTGGGCCGGGCCTTTTCCCCGAGTCGCTCCGCCATCACGCCGGGACCATGGCGGGTGGTGAGCTGGCTCTGTACTTTGAGCCGGCGGCGGTGATTGTCTGCCTGGTATTGCTCGGACAAGTGCTCGAACTGCGAGCGCGAAGCCAGACCAGCAGCGCTATCAAGGTTTTGCTGCAATTAGCGCCCAACACCGCGCGACGGCTGCGAGCGGACGGATCGGAAGAAGACGTGCCGCTGGACCGAATCCATCCGGGCGATTTGCTGCGAGTGCGGCCCGGCCAGCGTGTCCCGGTGGATGGTGTCCTGGTGGAAGGATCCAGCTTCATCGACGAATCGATGATCACGGGCGAGCCGACGCCAGTGGACAAAACGCCCGGCGCGCGCGCCACCGGCGGCACTGTGAACGCTACGGGTTCATTCGTCATGAGAGCCCAACGCGTGGGAGCGGACACGCTGCTGGCGCGGATCGTCAAAATGGTGAGCGAAGCGCAGCGCTCGCGCGCGCCCATTCAACGGCTGGCCGACCGTGTTTCCGCGGTGTTTGTTCCCACCGTGATGGCTGTCGCCGTCGCCACGTTCATGGTGTGGGCTTGGGTCGGCCCTCAGCCCAGGCTGGCTTATGCGCTGGTGAATGCGGTGGCCGTCTTGATCATTGCCTGCCCGTGTGCCCTGGGACTGGCCACGCCCATATCGATCATGGTGGCGACGGGCCGTGGCGCGACGTCGGGCGTGCTCATCCGCAATGCCGAAGCGCTGGAAACCCTGGAAAAAGTGGACACTCTGGTGGTGGACAAGACCGGGACGTTGACAGAGGGCAGGCCGAAGCTGCTCTCCGCTCCAGAGGACGAAGTGCTCCGCTTGGCGGCCAGCGTTGAAAAATTTAGCGAGCATCCGCTCGCTGCCGCGATCGTCGCGGGCGCCGGGGAACGAAAGCTGGTCTTGTCGAAAGCGGAGCAGTTTCGAAATGTGCCCGGGCAAGGCGTCAGCGCGCTGGTGGATGGCCACCGGGTCTCTGTCGGCAGGCCAGCCAGCTCAGTTGTGCCGAATCAGGATGGCCAGACCCTCGTCAACGTTACCATTGACGGCCAGCCCGCTGGAACGCTCGGGCTGGCCGATCCCATTAAACCGTCGGCCCACGACGCCATCCAGAATCTGCATCGCTCCGGCCTGCGTATCGTTATGTTGACCGGCGATAATCTGGCGGCGGCCGAAGTGGTGGCGCGAACGCTCGGTATCGACGAAGTGCAGGCCAATGTGCTGCCCGATCAAAAAGCGGACGTGGTGGCGAAGCTGCAGGCGCAAGGCCGCATCGTCGCGATGGCCGGCGACGGCATCAACGACGCACCCGCGCTGGCTCGCGCACAGGTGGGGATTGCGATGGGTTCGGGAACCGACGTCGCCATGGAAAGCGCCGCCATTACACTGGTGAAGGGGGACTTGCGAGGCCTTGTCCGGGCCCGCGCGCTCAGTAAGGCCACCATGCGCAACATTCGCCAGAATCTGTTCTTTGCGTTTGTCTATAACGCTATCGGCGTGTCGCTGGCGGCCGGCGTCCTGTATCCTTTCCTGGGAGTGCTGCTCAGCCCTGTCATCGCGAGCGCCGCGATGACCTTCAGCTCCGTCTCGGTAATCGGGAACGCGCTCAGGCTGAGAAAACTGGCGCTGTGATCGACCTTCACAGTCACACCAACGAATCCGACGGCACACTTACTCCCTTGGAGCTGGTGGATCTGGCCATGGAGATCGGGCTGGATGCCCTGGCCATTTCGGACCACGATACTTTCGCGGGTTTCGATCGGGCTTTTCCGCTGGCGCAGGCGCGCGGTCTGGACCTGGTTTGCGGAATCGAGTTGAGCACGCGCCTGCCGGGAACCACACCGCAACCGGGAACCAAATTCCGGACCGTGCATCTGCTTGGATATTTTCTCCACGCTCCGCCGCCGGCTGATTTTCGCGAATGGCTGGGCGAGCTGATCGAGGGACGCCGGGATCGCAACCGCCGTTTGATTGCAAGCTTGCACCAGCAGGGCATCGATATCGATTTGGGCGATGTTGAAAAGCTGGGCCGGACCCTGACCGGCCGTCCGCATTTCGCGCGCCTGCTGATTCAAAAAGGCTACGTAAGCAGCTACGACGAAGCGTTCCGGCGCTACCTGGGCGAATCGGCGCCAACTTATGTGGAGCGCTACGCGCCGTTCGTAGTGCTGGCTATTCAACGTGTGATCGGCGCCGGCGGCTTGCCGGTCCTGGCGCATCCCATTCGTCTTGGATTCCGCGATCCGGCGGCAGAAGAGCAATTTATCGTCGAACTGCGCGACCAAGGGTTGCGCGGAATTGAGGTGTTTCATTCCGATCATCGCACGGCCGACATGGAGCGCTATGCCGCCCTGGCGCGCAAATACAATCTCGCCGTCTCGGGCGGCTCGGATTTTCACGGCGAGGTAAAGCCGCAGATATCGCTCGGCACCGGCTATGATGGGAATCTCAGGATTCCGAAGTCCGTGCTCGACGACCTTCGGGCCTTTCCGGCGTGAGGGCGTTCGACGCAGTGGTGATCGGCGCGGGCGCGTTCGGCTCCTGGACCGCGCTGCATTTGCGCCGCACGGGCCGGTCCGTAGCGCTGCTGGATCGATATGGCGCGGGCAACAACCGGTCCAGCTCGGGTGGGGAATCGCGTATCATCCGGATGGGCTATGGAGCCGATGAAATCTACACGCGTTGGGCCATGCGGTCGCTACATCTTTGGACCGAATTGTTCGAGCAAATCGGCCGGCCCGAGCTTTTTCAAAAGACGGGCGTCCTGTGGACGCCGCGGCCGGGAGACGAGCGCGAGTTAACCACGCAAGCTGTTTTCGAGAAGTGCGGAGTAGCGTTGGATCGGCTGTCATCGGCGGATCTGGCGCGATCGTTCCCGCAATTGCGCTTTCAGGAGCAACGTGTGGGCCTGTTCGAGCCCGGCTCCGGAGTGCTGCTGGCGCGTCGAGCGGTGCAAGCGGTAGTGCAACAAGCCATTCGCGAAGGCGTGGAGTATCGTTGGGAGACTGCTACGGCGCCGCCTCCCTCAGGGATCGTCGTCTATGCTTGCGGTCCCTGGTTGCCAAGGATCTTTCCTGAAATTTTGGCGCGACGAATTCGTGTAACCCGCCAGGAGGTGTTCTTTTTTGGTACGCCCGACCCCAGCTTCGCGCCGCCGCGCCTGCCGGTCTGGATCGACATCACCGATGAGCACAGCGCTTATACCATTCCCGAAATCGAGAACCGGGGTTTGAAACTGGCCTTCGACCGGCACGGTCCGGAATTCGATCCCGATTCCGGCCACCGCGTGGTGGCAGGGCTCGATAGCGCCCGCGTTTTCTTGGCGCAGCGATTTCCCGCTTTGTCCGGGGCGCCGCTGGTGGAATCGCGCGTCTGCCAGTACGAGAATACTTCCACCGGAGACTTCCTGCTGGACCGGCATCCAGAGTTTGAAAACGTCTGGCTGGCAGGCGGCGGTTCAGGGCACGGATTCAAACACGGTCCGGCGGTAGGTGAGCACATCCGCGCGGTGATCGACGGCCAAGCGGCTGGGGAGCCCCGGTTTTCGCTGGCGAGCAAGGCGCGCGAGCCGCGCCGAACCGTATTTTAGTGCAGAACGTTTTTTAGAGCCTAACGTTTTTTAGACCTAACGTTGGCCGCATGCCGCGCTTATAGGCCATTGCGCTATCATGAACCTAGTTGTGACGGTGTCGCGTGGGAGGGATCACCATTCACGAAAACGAGCCCAAAACCGGCCAAAGGACGCCCATGGAAAAGCTGGCGCAAAACATCCAGGAAGCTTTTCTAAATAATGCGCGCAAAGATAAGACCTTCCTGACCATCTATTTGATGAGCGGCGTCAAACTTTCCGGCCGCATCAAGAGTTTCGATAAGTATTCCGTGGTGCTCGAAACCAACAATCAGGAGCAGCTTATTTTCAAGCACGCCATCTCCACGGTAGTGGTTTCGAAGCCATTCCATGCCTCGGCGGGCGGCCATTCCTCCGGCGCCGCCGCTGCCACTCATCCCGCGCCCGCGGAACCAGTCGAGGACTAACCAGCCACGGCGGTAACAAGCGAAGAGCGGGCTATTCTGGTGGGCTTAGAGTTGAAGTCCCGGGCGCGTGGCTCTGCACCGCGGAGCAGTGCCGATCCGGGTGCGCATGCCGCGGAGGAATCGCTGGAAGAGATGAAGGCGCTGGCCGATACAGCCGGAGCGCGCGTGGAAGAGACCATTGTGCAATCGCGGCAAGCGCCCGATTCAGCCACTCTCATTGGATCCGGCAAGCTGGACGAACTGCGCCGTCTGGTGGAATTTCACCAGGCGGACCTGGTGCTGTTCGACGCCGAACTCACGCCCACGCAGCTTCGCAATCTGGAAGGCGCCCTGCACTGCAAGATTCTGGATCGCACTCAATTGATCCTGGACATTTTCGCCCGCCGTGCCCGGACGCGGGAAGGACAACTGCAGGTGGAACTGGCGCAGTTGAATTATTTGCTGCCGCGCCTGGCTGGAAGAGGCACGGAAATGTCGCGGCTGGGCGGCGGCATCGGCACACGCGGGCCCGGCGAAACGCAACTGGAAACCGACCGTCGCGGCATTTATCGCCGCATCAAGAAATTGAACGATCAACTGGAAAGCGTGCGTGGCGGACGCGGCACACAGCGCCGCCAGCGGCAATCTGTTCCGCTGGCGACCATCGCTTTGGTGGGTTACACCAATGCGGGAAAGTCCACGTTATTTAACCGGCTCACAGGCGCTGACGTGGTTGCCGACGCGCGCCTGTTCGCGACGCTCGAC
>Ga0181525_10002892_pt1 | contig 13789 bp, 13 predicted proteins | sample PEATcosm2014_Bin_48_FD_121100 | JGI IMG/M metagenome (GOLD analysis project Ga0181525, IMG submission 121100) | Peatland microbial communities from MTU Mesocosm Facility, Houghton, MI, USA - PEATcosm2014_Bin06_10_metaG | ecosystem: Environmental > Terrestrial > Soil > Wetlands > Peat | place...
AGAAGAATTGACCTTGTCCGCGCTCTCGCCGCCCCATCATCGACCGCTCCCGCGAATCATCGTCCTATTCGACGGAATCACGGTTCAGCGGCCCTCTCAACGAGAGTTTTGCAACACAATCGGGTGAAAAGCGGACTCGAAACCGATTGCCGCATTCGGTCGCTGTTGACCCGTAACTGACTCCCAGCGCATTGCCCCCAGCCGCGTGTCCACGTGTGCCGAAAGCTCAGGCCACGCGGATCACGGTCGACGAGCCCCTTTCAGGCATGGATTGGTCGGCGCGCTTGACACGGTTGCGCCCCTCGGATTTGGCACAATAGAGCGCGGTATCGGCGTCTTCGAGCAGCGCAGTCAGTGTCTGCTCGGAACGCTGACTCACTGACAGGCCGCAGCTCACCGTCGCATCGACCTGACGGTTTACGGCGATCCGGCAACTTGCCGCGAATGAGGCGCGCATCCGCTCGGCGCGGACATAGGCAGATTCGATGCTCGATCCGGGCAACACCACGGCGAATTCCTCGCCGCCCATGCGGCCGAACGCATCGTTCGGCCGCAGCGCCGCTGTAACGATCTCGCAGAACTTTCGGATGACGGCGTCACCGACCGCATGGCCGTGTCCATCGTTGACAGCCTTGAACCGATCGAGGTCGAACATCATCACCGAAACCGGCGCGCTGTCGAGCCGGCAGCGCTCCAAAACTCGCCCGGCGCTCTCCAAGAAAGAGGCGCGGTTGGCAATGCCCGTAAGCGCGTCGGTGCGCCCGGCCGTGATGCTGACCGCCTCATTGCGCTCTTTGACCAACGCGAGAACGAACACGGAGGTGCCGAGCGCAAAGATGATGCTTTCAAAATAAATAAAGCCGAACAGGCTTGTGATCGATGGCACAATATCTTGGCTGGTTGAGCCGATTAAGGTGCTGTATGTTCCGATCAACAAAGCCGCAGCCTGCAACCCCGACAAGCCGATCAGCGGCCAACGCGCGGCCAGCGGCTCCTCGTCGGGCCATAAGGTTGTCGCGGTCGCGACAGAATATAAAGCCCCCGCGAAGAGGGACAGCGACCCGGCGACGCTCTGTAGGTCGGGAACAACACCCGCGAGACCCACAACCACCGCTCCAAGTACCACAAAGGCGAGCGGCGCAGGCTTCGAGTCGATGATCCGCGCGGCTTTCCATATCATGCCGGATTGGAGTGGCAGTAGTATGCCACCGATAGCCAACCAGGCTTGCTGATGCAAAGTGAGCCCTATCATTAGCGAAAGAATGCCTGCAGCTGCGATGATGTCGGCGAACCCCCAAAACGCTAAGGCGGATACCATACGGTTTTGAAACCACGCAAAAAGCAGAACTGCGCCGGCGCATGCTAAAGCGAAGCTCTGCATTACCATCAGCGTCGGTAGATCGAGCTGCATGATCGGATGCCTTTGCCACCACAGCGTTGCCGCAAACAGTCCTCTCGCGCTGCCGCAGGGCAACGCGCGCCGGGGTTGAGATCGCTCGCTCGATCCATCTATTCAGGATCTTTGGTGAATACTCGGTCCTCACATAGCGATAAATTGTAATCGATCTCACCGAGATGAACGATGATCGCTCTACTTAAGGCGCGCGCCGCCCTCACCTAAGTATCTTCCCTTATGTTGAGCAAAGCTGCGGCGCTTACACCGCGCGCAGTCTGTCGGGCCTCATCTCGAAATGCGGTTTGATCAGCATAGGCGCGCCGCTTTCCGTTGCGCAGCTTTATGCCCGCTACCGCAAGGCAAGTGGCGTGGCAACGATCCGTGAACTTGCGCAGGAGCAAAAGAACGGAAAGAAAGATTTCCCGCTTGAGGAAAGCTGGATGTTGAAATACTCGCAGGTCATTGACATCGAGTTCCTGGGAGTGTGGGACACCGTCGGCGCGCTCGGCCTTCCTTTCGGCAAGCTCCCGATTCTTGGAAAAGGAGATATGCAATTCCTGAATACGGGCCTTCGCCTCTCGAACAAATTCGCGTTCCACGCGCTTGCAGTTGATGAGCATCGCAGGGCGTTTGCGCCCACGCTCTAGACGGTCGATTTCCAGAAGGGGGCGCCGCATCCTCATCACGCTCGGACGTTATCGCAGGTCGAGCAGCGCTGGTTCGTAGGCGCCCACGCGAATGTTGGCGGCGGCTGCCAGAGCGATCCGCTGCCTCAAGCGCCCCTAAAATGGATGATGGATAAGGCGACCAGCCGCGACCTCACGTTCAGGCGCGACCTAGACGCAGATCTGTCGGGCGCGTTACCTGCCATTTCAGACTCTTATTCTGAATTCATGAACGGGGTGTACAAGGTGCTGACGCTAGGAAAGCGTTACTATCGTCCGGTCGGTCCGGACCCGGTGCCATCGTCGGCGGCTCAGATGCGCGAGAACATTAACGAGACGATAGATGCCTCGGTGTTCGAAAGATGGCGGGCCGACAAGAATTATCGGCCGCAAAATCTTAAAGCGTGGGCCGTCAGGAGGAGCGTCGATATTTCAGCCATAACGACAAGCGTCATGGCCGATACTCCCTCGCAAGCTGTCTGAGAAAAGCTCTTCCGACGTCGGCGACATTGCCGACGGCGAGGTGCAATGTCGTGAGAACCAACGATGCGAGGTTGTTTCTTGGGCGAACCGTGGGCGCGACTTAAGAGCGAGACGCTAACACATTGAAATCATGGTGGGCGCTGTAGGGATTGAACCTACGACCTCTCCCGTGTGAAGGGAACGCTCTCCCGCTGAGCTAAGCGCCCGGTCCAGATCAGGTGCGGATTTAGGGAGCGATCCGCAGGGGTGTCAAGCGAGCGGATTAATTCGATGCCGCGCGCGAGGCGCTTGATTGCAGGGCGCGGATGCGGTCGGCCAACGTGCCCTTGTTGTCCGCCGACGGATCGGCCGTCGGGTCGACAGCCTCGCCGACGACGCCGTTGACGCCTGCTTCCGGCCGGCCGGACCGCAACTCGGGAACGGCATCCGCCAGCATCGACTCGATCGGCGAACCAGGCCCTTCCAGCACGGCGGTCAGCCGCGCCACTTCGGCCGCGACGTCGTTGATACGCTCGCGCAACAGCGCGTTCTCGACCCGCTCGGCCGCCCAGGTCGTTTCGGTTTCGCGCTTCATGGTCGCGATCTCGCGCTGCAGCTTGCTGCGCTCGTCCATCGAGGTCGCCAGCTGCGCCTCCAATTGCGCAATATCGGCGCGGAACTTATCGACGATGCCGGTGCCGCGGCCGCCGGCGTTTTCCAGTTGCTCGCGCAATTCGGCCTCGACTTTGCTCGCGGCTTCGAGATCGCCGCGCAGCCGCGTCGCTTCGAATTCGCGCTCGGCCAAAAGCCGGCCCTGATCGCCGAGCCGCGCTTCAAGCTCTTGGGCGCGGCGGTTAAGGACTTCGGTTTCGGTGGTTTGCACCAGGAGCTGGCGCTCGAGTTCGCCGGTGCGTGCCGCAAGTCCTTCGAGCTTGTCGTGGGCCTCGTCCGAAAGCTTGGTAGCGGTCTCGGCTTCGCCGCGTTCCCGCGCCAGCCGCTCTTCGGTCGCGCGCACCACGCGCTCGGATTCGCCGACGCTGACTTTCATCGCCTCTACCTGCGTGCGCAAAGCCGCGAGTTCGACGCGATGGCTGTCCGCCATGATCGAGCGCTCGCCGAGTTCGGCGACGAGTTTTCCAAGTTCCGCTTGTTTGTCGGCGAGCGTGCGCTCGGCCTCGCGCAGCACGTTGGACTTGTGGGCGAATTCTTCCTCGGTAGCGTGCAGCTGATCGCGCAAATTCTTGCCGCGGGTTTCCAGCGCAAAAATCGTCGCCGTCTTCTCGCCGAGTTCCCTCTTGAGCTGATTGATGGCGTCGGTCTTCTTGCCGAGATCGGCGAGCTGACCGGTCGTCCTCGCCTTCATCTGCTCGACGCTCATCTCGAGTCGCCGCGTCGACATGGCGAACTCGGCGCGCAGCTGATCCTTGTCGGCGCGGATTTCGGCAATCGACAGCGGCGTCGCCGCTTCCAGGCGGCGCATCGTCAGCCGCACGGCGCGATTATGAACGAGGGGGACGAACAGCAATCCGAGCAGCGCGGCAACCAGAAACCCGATGCCGAAATACATGACCGGTTCGATCATGACACCACTCTGTCGCCCACAAACATACAGCCTAGATTGCCACGCATAGGCAAGGGTGTACCATCTTCCCCGGGTGTTAACCTAAACCGAGAAAGGGCGCCGCGCCAGAAAAAGACAAAAGGCGCAACGCGACAGCCGTGTGACGGGCGGTTCCGCGTTCGAAACGGCGCTGGGGCCTCAGAATGGGTTCCAAGTGGGGTTGGGCGTGAATTTCAGATAGCCGAGGTTGGCGCCGAGCCGCAAACCCACGCCGGAGCGGATCGGAACGACCACGATATTGTTGGCGGTCAGCGCGGTCATGCCGAGACCGCCGATGAAATAGGCCGAGCCGGCGACGCCGCCAAACCGCTCGAAAATCGCGCCGGTGCGCGGCAGGTTATAGACCAGCATCATCGTCCGTGCCCCGTCGGCGCCGGCATCGAAGCCAAGCGACGGGCCCTGCCAGTAGACCCGCACATCGCCGGCGTTCTTGGTATAGAGCGTGCCGTCGCCGTAGCGCAGCCCGCCGACGAAGGCGCCGCCCGCCTCCTCGCCGAGAATATAGCCGTTCGGCTGTCCCCACTGGCTGCCGGCTTTCTCGACCAGCGACGCTAATTCCCGCGAAACCCCGCCGAAGAAGTGATGGCCGGCATCGACGACCTCCTTAGCCGTAAACTGATCGTTGACCGGCGGCTGCGAGGGCGGCGGGGGCGGCGACTCGGCGGGCGCGACGGTAGCCGGGGGCTGCGGCGGCATAGTCTGCGCAGTCGCCGGCGCGACGGCGAAAGCTGCAAAAAACGCGGCGAAAGCCGCAAATCGCGTGGCGAAATTCATGGAGCGTCCTTCGGATTAACCGCTTGCTCACGCGCGCCGGCTAAGTCTCGGCTCAACCTTTCCAACTGCCCCAAGGCTGATCCGAATCAATTGATCCTTGGCCGAGACTATGACCGCAGCACGGCAACAACGGAAGCGAGGGGCGGCAACGGCCATGGCGCTCGCCGCCCTGTGCGCGCTCGCTATCGTGTCCAAGGGAGCGTACGCGACCACGGAACGGATTGTCGTCGACCGGTTCACCGGGCTCGCCATCGGCGGCTACGATCCGGTCGCCTTCTACACGGACGGAAAGCCGATCCTAGGCGGTCCGGACCTGGAATATTCCTACGGCGGGACAGTCTGGCGCTTCGCCAATATCGGCAACCGCGAGGCTTTTGCATCGCGGCCCGACGTCTACATGCCGCAATTCGGCGGCTACGATCCGCTTGGCGTCGCGCACGGTGTGGCGCTGGCGGGCAATCCGCTCCTTTGGCTGATTTCCGGCGGGCGGCTGTTCCTGTTTTACGACAACAAGCGTCTTGCGGCGTTTACCGCCGATCCGGAGCGCATCTCCGGCGCCGCCGATCGCAAATGGCCGGAAGTCGCGCGCACACTCAGCAATTAGCGCATGATCCGGAAAAGTGGATATCGGTATTCCGAAAAAGATCGTGCGCCGGCGAAGAATCTAGTCTGGGCTTTGATCAAGCCGACGATGACGCCGGTGCGCCCCAGGCCAAGAACCCGGGGATGCGAAGCTCGGGCGTGCCATAAATGAGCGGCGCCCCATCGGGTGAGGTAATGGTGCCGCCCGCGGCCACAAGGACCGCATGACCGGCGGCCACGTCCCAATCCCGCACCGGCCCAAGACGGGGATAATGATCCGCAATTCCTTCCGCCACGCGACAGAATTTCACCGATGAGCCGCACGCAACGCAGCGCACGTGCGGAAGGCCTTTGAGATAGGTCTCCGTTGCGGCGTCGAGGTGGGAGCGGCTGACCAGAACGATCAGTTCGCTTTGCGGCCGTGCCCGCGCGTGAATCGGTTGCGATGCCGAAACCTGGTCGGCGGAAAACGAAAGCCGGTCGGCGCCACGACCGACGGCGCCGCGCCAGATAAGCCCGAGCGCCGGCGCGGTGACTATTCCCAGCACCGGTGCGCCAGCAGACATAAGTGCGATGTTGACTGTGTAATCGTCGTGGCCGGCAATGAATTCGCGCGTGCCGTCGAGCGGGTCGACCAGAAAGTAACGTCCGTTTGATGCCGCGCGGTCGTCCGTGCGCGCCGCTTCTTCCGAAATGATCGGCAGGCTCGGAGCCAAACGGCAAAGCCCATCGCGAACAACCGCGTCGGCTGCCATATCGGCGTCGGTGACCGGCGAGCCGTCGGCTTTGATGCGAACCCCGCCCGGACCCTTGGCGGCAAGAATAGCCGCCGCCGCCGACACGCTGATCGCGGTCAGTCCCTCCATCAGATCGGCGGGAACGGCTTCGAAGGTCGCCACGACGCTCCTTTGCAGTTGGTAACGGTCTTACAAAAAGGTGCCGGGTATCACAAAGCCGCCGACAATGGCACGATTGCCGAATCGCGCGCACTGTGACACGCAACCAAACCTAATTGCATCAGAGCGGAGCTTCTAAATGTCCGCGCCCGTGTCCGCACCTATCGCCGTCGGAGCTCTCGACCTCGCGGCGCTTCTGTGTTCGCGCGTTTGCCATGACCTCATCAGCCCGGTCGGTGCGATCGTCAACGGCCTCGAAGTGATGGAGGAGGACAAAGACGAGGAAACCAAAACTTTCGCGCTTGAGCTCATCAAAAAGAGCGCCCATCAGGCGTCTGCGAAATTGCAATTTTGCCGGCTCGCCTTTGGCGCGGCGGGTTCGGCCGGCGCCCAGATCGATCTCGGCGACGCTGAGAAAGCGGCGCGCGGCCTCTTTGAGGATGGGAAAACCACGCTGATCTGGAACCTGCCGCCGCAGCTCATGCCGAAGAATCGGGTCAAGCTGCTCTTGAACATGCTGCTGATTGGCGCCGGCACAATTCCGCGCGGTGGAACGCTCACAGTGGATCCGGTTTCAGGAGCCGACGGGATTACCGGGTTTACCGTCGCGGCTTCCGGGGCAAATGCCAAATTAAACCCTGTGATCGTTGAACTTATCGCCGGCAGCCCGGCGCACACGGTCGATGCCCATGCCATTCAGCCTCTCTACGCCGGCATCCTGGCACGCGATTGCGGGCTGGTACTCTCGGCGCAAGGCGAGGACGGCACAGTGGCATTAACGGCGCGGTAACCGTACGGCTGAACCGCAAAAAGCACCTTTGAAGTGCTTGCGGCACGGTTCCGCAACTGAAATTAAACGCTTTGACAACACACTGACCTCAAATCGACCGGACGCTCTGTCCGGCGGTTAAGTACGCTTTTTGTGTGCATGGCGCCGGCCTCTCTATCTTAAGCCGTCGAAACGCATGCGTGCGGATGAGGCGCGAGTATGGACGAGTTGCTCCGGGACTTCCTGACGGAGACCGCCGAAAGTCTCGATCGGGTCGACGCCGAACTTGTTCGCTTCGAGCAAGAGCCGAACAACGGCGAAATCCTCGGCAATATCTTTCGTCTCGTTCATACCATTAAAGGAACATGCGGATTTCTCGGCCTGCCCCGGCTCGAGATGCTGTCGCACGCGGCCGAGAGCCTGATGGGCAAGTTCCGCGACGGAAGTCCGGTCACCACCGAGGCCGTTACGCTTATTCTCTCCACCATCGATCGCATCAAGACCATCCTCGGCGAACTCGAAGCGCAGGAAGCCGAACCCGCGGGCGGCGACGGCGATCTTATCGAACACCTTGGACGGCTGGCGGCAGAGGGAAATGCAAGGTCGCAATCGACCATGCGGCGCGAAACAGACGCGCACGTGCGGACAATCCCGCCGGTCGCTGCGGATGTTCACCCGCCGAGCGAAAGCGTCGAAGCCGTCGCCGCACGGCAGTCTTCGCCCGAGCCCGGCCTAAAATCGCCCGCCGAGCGGCCCGAGGATGAACGTAGCGCCTTCAACCACTCGATCCGGGTCAACGTCGAGACCCTCGATCACTTGATGACGACTGTGTCGGAACTCGTTCTCACCCGCAACCAGCTCCTCGAAATCGTCCGCCGGCACGAAGAGTCCGACTTCAAGGTTCCGCTGCAGCGGCTGTCCAACGTCACCGCCGAACTGCAGGAAGGCGTGATGAAGACGCGCATGCAGCCGATCGGCAATGCCTGGCAAAAACTGCCGCGCGTGGTGCGCGATCTTTGCGCCGAACTCGGCAAGCAGATCGCGCTTGAGATGGAGGGCGCGGAGACCGAGCTCGACCGGCAAGTACTCGAATTGATCAGGGATCCGCTCACCCACCTGGTGCGCAATTGCGCCGATCACGGCATCGAAAGCGCCGCCGAGCGGCTCGCAGCCGGCAAGCCGGCGAAAGGCACGATCCGCCTTTCCGCCTGCCACCAGGGTGGACACATCATCATCGAGATCGTCGATGACGGCCGCGGCCTCGATATGGCGCGCATCCGCGCCAAAGCGGTCGAGCTTGGCGTTGCCGGCGAGGCGGAACTCGCGGCGAAGTCGGAAACCGAAATCGGCAATCTGATCTTCATGGCCGGATTCACCACCGCGAAACAGGTCACCAGCATCTCCGGACGCGGCGTCGGCATGGACGTGGTTCGCGCCAACATCGAGCAAATCGGCGGCACCGTCGAATTGAAATCGGTCGCCGGAGCCGGCACCACCTTCACCGTCAAGATTCCGCTGACGCTCGCTATTGTCTCGGCGCTGATCGTTGAAGCGGGCGGCGAACGTTTTGCCATCCCGCAGCTTTCGGTGATCGAGCTGGTGCGGGCATCGACCAGCGGCGAGCATCGCATCGAGCGGATCAAGGATGCGCCGGTGCTGCGGCTGCGCAACAAATTGTTGCCGTTGGTTCAGCTCAAGGAAGTGCTGCGCCTCAGCGAGGCGGAAGGCGACAAGGGTTTCGTCGTCGTCACCCAGGTCGGCAACCAGATCTTCGGCATCGTGGTCGACAGTGTCTTCCACACCGAAGAGATCGTGATCAAGCCGATGTCGTCGAAGCTGCGCCACATCGCAGCTTTTTCCGGCACGACCATCCTCGGCGACGGCGCGGTGATCATGATCGTCGATCCGAACGGCATCGCGCAGGCGCTGGGCCGCGCCGTAACGATAGCGCCGGCCGAACAAATCGGCGCCGACGACATGCCCGACGCCGAGAACGAAGATTTGACGCCGCTGCTGGTGTTCCGCGCCGGCTCGCAGCAGCCCAAGGCCGTACTGCTGTCGCTGGTCGCGCGGCTCGAGGAAATCGATTGCCGCCGCATCGAAATTTCCAACGGTCATTTTCTGGTGCAATACCGCGATCAGTTGATGCCGCTGCTGCGGCTCGATGCGGACAACGGCATCAAGCAGGAAGGCGCGCAGCCGATCCTGGTATTCGCCGACCAAGGCCGCTGCATGGGGCTTGCGGTCGACGAGATCGTCGACATCGTCGAGCAACGGCTCGACATCGAGGTGGCGAGCGATCGTCCCGGCGTGCTCGGCTATGCGGTGGTAAAAGGCAGCGCGACCGAGATCATCGACATCGGTCACTTTCTGCCTCAGGCCTACGCCGACTGGTTCCGCCGCCGCGACGCCCGCTCAATGCCGAACGCGCGCAAGATCATGCTGGTCGACGACTCAGCGTTCTTCCGCGACATGCTGGCGCCGCTGATCAAGGCCGCCGGCTACCAGGTGATCGCGGCGGGTTCGGCGGCGCAGGCACTGGCCACGATCAAGTCCGGGGCGCGAGTCGATGTCGTCGTCACCGACGTCGACATGCCGGAGATGGACGGGTTTCAGTTCGCCGCCGTCTTGCGCGACGATCCCACAACCGCCGCCGTTCCGATCATCGCGCTGTCGGCCATGGTCTCGGCCGACGCGATCGAGCGCGGCCGCGCCGTCGGGTTCCACGATTTTGTCGCCAAATTCGATCGGACCGGGCTGATTGCGGCGATCAAAGAGCAGACCGACGATCTGTATCAGGCGGCCTGACGGTTTGGAAACAGCGATGCACGAAGACGCCGCCTTCACCGAATTCGTTACCTTCACCGTCGCCGGCCAGATTTTCGGCCTGCCGATCGCGCGCGTGCAGGATGTATTCAAGCCAAGCCGAATTACGCGGGTGCCGTTGGCCGGCGCCGAGATCGCCGGGGTTCTCAATCTGCGCGGCCGCATCGTGACAGCGGTCGACATGCGCCACCGGCTTGGCGTGAAGAATCGCGACGACCGCGCGTCGGCAATGGCGATCGGCATCGAGGCCAAGGACGAATCGTTCGGCCTGCTGGTCGATGCGGTCGGCGGGGTGCTCAAGCTGCCGGACGACGATTGCGAGGCCAATCCGATCAACCTCGATTGCAAGCTTTCGGATTTGTCCGCCGGCGTCTTCCGGCTCGAAGGTCAACTTCTCGTCGTGCTCGACATCGAACGCGTGCTGGATCTGCGCAGCGAGCCCGCGGCGGCGTAACTGGACCGAGTAACGACGTGCTTTGTGCACGGCGCAACGGTGACTGCGGGCTTGCCCGCGAAACGTGAAGTGAGGACACGATGAAGACGTGCTTGGTGGTAGACGATTCCAGCGTCATCCGTAAGGTGGCGCGAAGAATCCTGGAAGGTCTCGACTTTCAGATCGCGGAAGCCGAGAACGGCGAGGAGGCGATCGTCGCCTGCCGGCAGCAAATTCCAGACGCTATTCTGCTCGACTGGAACATGCCGAAAATGGACGGCTACGAGTTCCTCAGAGCGCTGCGCCGTCTGCCCGGCGGCGACAAGCCGAAGGTGGTGTTCTGCACCACCGAAAACGACGTCGCCCACATCGCCCGCGCACTGCATGCCGGCGCCAATGAGTACATCATGAAGCCGTTCGACAAGGACATTGTCGAGGCCAAGTTCCAGGAAGTCGGGTTGATCTGACCGCGAGTTAAGCGGGCGCCTCATCGAGCGCCAGGCGCCCAAAGTGTGAGTACGGAAAGTCCGGTTGTTCATGAGTATCGTGCTAGCGACCACGCGCATTGCAACTGCCATCGATAGACCCATCCGGGTAATGATCGTCGACGATGCGGGGGTGGTGCGCCGGCTGCTGTCGCGCTGGATTGCCGCCGAGCCCGACATGACAGTTGCGGCCTGCTTGCGCACCGGCCTTGAAGCTGTCGAGCAGATTGAAGCCTGCAATCCCGACGTCGTCGTCCTCGACATCGACATGCCCGAACTGGACGGCATCTCGGCGCTGCCGCTGCTGTTGAAGAAAAAGCGCGACCTGGTCGTGATCATGGCCTCGACGTTGACGCGGCGCAGCGCCGAGATCAGCCTGCGCGCTTTGGCGCTCGGCGCGGCCGATTATGTGCCGAAGCCGGAAACGGCGCCCGATGCCACAAGCTCGATGCAGTTCCATCGCGAATTGATCGACAAGATCCGCAGCCTTGGCCGCCGCGGCCGCTCGCTGTTCCGCCAACTGGGCGTCGACGCGGGTGCTGAGCCGAAGTTGCCGCCACTGCGCGAGCGCGGCGCAGCGCGAGCGGAAGAGCCGATGCCGTTTAAGCTGCGGCCCTTCGCTACTTCGATCCCGCGCGCCTTGCTTATTGGTTCATCGACCGGCGGACCGCAGGCGTTGACCACCTTGATCGGACGGATCGGCGCCACAATCGAGCGGGTGCCGGTCCTGATCACCCAACACATGCCGCCGACCTTCACCACGGTGCTAGCCGAACACTTGAGCCGCGTACGCGGCCAGCCGGTAACCGAGGCCAGGCATGAAGAGCCGGTGGCCGCGGGCGGCGTCTATGTGGCGCCCGGTGGCCGGCATATGCGCGTGGTGCGCGGCCGCGGCGGCCCGGTGATTGCGCTCAGCGACGACCCGCTGATCAATTTCTGCAAGCCCGCGGTCGACCCGCTGTTGTCGTCGGCGGCGCAGGTGTGGGGCGCCGCATGCTTTGCCGTCGTCCTCACCGGCATGGGAAGCGACGGAACGCGCGGCGCGGCCGATATTGCCGCCGCCGGCGGTAGCGTGATCGCGCAGGACGAGGCGACCAGCGTCGTGTGGGGCATGCCCCGCTCGGTAGCGCAGGCAGGCTTGTGTTCGGCCGTGTTGCCGCTTGGCGAGCTAGCCGCCGAGGTCAATCGCCGGTTTTCGGGTGACCGCGCATGACGCCGCTCGATTACGACTTTCTGCGCAAATGCCTCAAGGGCCGTTCCGGTCTCGCGCTGTCCGCCGACAAACAATATCTGGTGGAGAGCCGGCTCCTGCCGGTGGCGCGCAAGGCCGGCCTTGGCGGCCTTCCCGATCTGGTCGCCGCGCTGCGACGCGATGACGACGACTCACTCATGACCAAGGTCGTCGAAGCCATGACGACGAACGAGACGTTCTTCTTTCGCGACAAGGCGCCGTTCGAAACTTTCCGCTCGACCGTGCTGCCGGCGCTGCTGTCGGCACGCCGCGCCAGCCGCTGCATTCGTATCTGGTGCGCCGCGGCGTCAAGCGGCCAGGAACCTTACTCGCTGGCCATGATGCTGAAAGAGTTGGACCGCGATCTTCCCGGTTGGCGCATCGAACTCCTTGCCACCGATCTGTCCGGCGACGTTCTGGAGAGGGCGCGTCGGGGCATCTATAGCCAATTTGAGGTACAGCGCGGGCTGCCAATCCAGCTCTTGATCAAATATTTCACCCAAGTCGGCGACATGTGGCAGATCGCGCCCGAAATCCGGGCCATGGTCAAATTCCAGCAGTTCAATCTTCTCGCCGATTTCGCACGGCTCGGAGTTTTCGATCTGATCTTTTGCCGTAACGTGCTGATCTATTTCGATCAGCCGACCAAAACCTTGGCGCTCGACCGGCTTGCGGGCGTGCTCGCCGCCGATGGCTATCTCGCTCTCGGCGCCGCCGAGACCGTGGTCGGCTTGACTGACGGCTTCACGACCATCGCCGACCTGCGCGGCTTTTACGCCCCCAAGCGGCGGATGTGGCCGCCCGCCAAACCCGCGGGCGAGAGACCTTTACCCCGGCTCGTCGCCGTCAGCGGTGGACGCTAATTCTCACCAGCAGGCAAACAAAAAACCCCGGCCGCGAGGCCGGGGTTTTGATTTCGGAAGACCGGAGAGCGTTAGGCGGAGATTTTCGCTTCGTCCTCGGTCGGCTCGCGCAGGACGTAACCGCGGCCCCACACCGTTTCGATGTAGTTCTTGCCGCTCGAAGCGTTGGCGAGCTTTTTGCGCAGCTTGCAGATGAAGACGTCGATGATTTTGAGTTCCGGCTCGTCCATGCCGCCATAGAGATGATTGAGGAACATCTCCTTGGTCAGCGTGGTGCCCTTGCGCAGCGAAAGCAGCTCCAGCATCTGATATTCCTTGCCGGTCAGATGCACGCGCGCGGCCGACACCTCGACGGTCTTGGTATCGAGATTGACCACCAGATCGCCGGTTTGAATGACCGATTGGGCGTGCCCCTTGGAGCGACGCACGATGGCGTGGATGCGCGCCACCAACTCGTCCTTGTGGAACGGCTTGGTCATGTAATCGTCGGCGCCGAAGCCCAGCCCCCTGACCTTGTCTTCGATACCGGCGAGCCCGGTCAGGATCAGGATCGGCGTCTTCACCTTCGATACGCGCAGGCTGCGCAAGACTTCGAAGCCCGACATGTCCGGAAGGTTCAGGTCGAGGAGGATGATGTCGTAGTCGTATATCTTACCGAGATCGATCCCTTCCTCGCCGAGATCGGTCGTATAGACGTTGAAGCTCTCGGATTTGAGCATCAACTCGATCGATTGCGCCGTGGCGCTATCGTCTTCAATCAGCAATACGCGCATGCCAGTCCCCTTC
>Ga0181525_10002893_pt1 | contig 13786 bp, 14 predicted proteins | sample PEATcosm2014_Bin_48_FD_121100 | JGI IMG/M metagenome (GOLD analysis project Ga0181525, IMG submission 121100) | Peatland microbial communities from MTU Mesocosm Facility, Houghton, MI, USA - PEATcosm2014_Bin06_10_metaG | ecosystem: Environmental > Terrestrial > Soil > Wetlands > Peat | place...
GATAACGATCACGATCAGCGCGATGATCGCTCCGACCGGAAACACGAACGGTTTCTCGCCGATCCAGACGAGCTTGCCGTAGAGCTTTCCGTGGGTCGCGCCGATGGCGAAGGGCACCGTCCAGTCGAAGACGAGCGTCGTCCTGTCGACGTTCTTGACGGTGTAGGGGACAGCCGTTGAGGTGAAGTGGATGCGGTGGTCGTGCCAGAGGTATTCGCCTGTCCTCGAGACCGTCACCCAGTCTGGATTTGCGCTGGCGGTGGCGTTTGCCGGCACCGTCACACCGGTGGCGAAGAAGCTCTGGTTCTGGTAATAGGCCGGCGAATTTTTATTCAGCTCGACGGCGCCGTCGGCGAGGATCCGCAGGTAGGGCTCCCCGACGTAGCCGAATACGGTCACCGTCTCGTGGCTGTGGTTGATCAGCTGGATCTCGTCGTTGAGATCGATCACGCGCCAGCTGACCCCGGGCGCGACCGGCGAGACGCGGATCAGCGTCGAGCGATAGTGGACGTTGGTCGCGTCGATTGCGCCGGTCACCGTCTGTGAGACCGGCTTCGCGCCGGCCAGGGCCGGCAGCGCGAGCAGCGCCGTGAATGCCAACGCGGCGAGGATCCGGCGGCGGAGCACGGCGGCCGACTCTAACGCAGCGAGCGCCGCCCTCACTTCACGCTCTCGATGAACGCCACGAGGGCGCGGACATCGGCCGGCTTACGCGCGAGATGATCAGCCTGGATCGCCTCGGCCATCACCGACCCCGGGAAACCACTGACGGTCATCGCGTCGGGATCGACGATGTGCTTTGTCAGGTAGGCGGCGTTGGCGAGCACTGTCTTTCCGCTGGTCAGGTGCACGCGACTCAGGTAGAGCCCCTTCCACGAGGGCCCTGTGTTGAGCTTGCCGTTCAGCGTGTGACAGTCCTCGCAGCCCTGCGAGGCATAGAGCTGCCTGCCGCTGGCGACCAACGCCGAGGACCCTGACCTGCCGCCGGTCCCGGGACCCGTGGCGGAGCCGGGGCTGGATGCGCCCCCCCCGCAGGCACTCAGGGCGCCTGCGACGAGCAGCGCAGCCGCAGGCCCGTAGATGAATCCTGGTCCCGCCCTCACGCCGCCATTGTGCTCACATCGAACCGAGTCGCGCTGCAATGCGGGCGCGCGTCACCGTCCTGTCAGCCGAAGATCACGCCACCGTCGACGACGATCGTTTGCCCGGTCAGCATCGCCGAGTCGTCGGAGGCGAGGAAGACGATCGTGCCGAGGATGTCCTGCGGGGTCATCTGGCGCTTGATCGCCTGCCGCGCGACGATTCCCTGCGCCTGCTCCGGCGTCACCGTGTCGCGCGGAATCTCGGTCTTGATCGACCCGGGCATCACCGCATTGATCCGCACGCCGTCCCCGCCGAGCTCGTTCGCGAGCGCGCGGGTCATCCCGACGACGGCCGCCTTCGAGGTCACGTAGTGGGCGTAGTAGGGCCTGCCCATGCGCACTGTGCCCGAGGAGAGGTTGATGATCGAGCCCGATTGCTGCGCGCGGAGGATCGCTGCCACCGCCTGGCAGCAGTTGAAGGTCCCGGTGACGTTGACGTTCATCACTGTCGCGAACTCGGCTTCGGTGATCTCCTCGAACGGCCCCATCCGCAGCGTCGAGAAGATCCCCGCGTTGTTGACGAGCGCGTCGAGACCGCCGAAGTGCTCGGCGACGGCGGCAACGCAGTCTCCGACGGCGGCGCGGTCGCTGACATCGAGCGCCAGGCCGTGCGCGCTTCCCCCGACCGCGGCGATCTCGCCGGCGACGCGCTCGGCGCCCTCCGCATTCAGATCTGTCACAGCGACGTTCGCGCCCTCGGCCGCGAGGCGCTGCGCGAGGGCGCGACCGATGCCCTGCCCGGCGCCGGTGACGATCACCGTCTTCGATTGAAGCCGCACGTTGCGGGCATCGTTCCACGTTCCCGGCGTCGCGGTCGTCCACGCGGCGAAACACCCCGGTTGGATCTTGGACGCAGGGCCATGCCGGATCAGCGAGCGTAATCCGACAATGCCTAGCGATGTATCGGTCCTCCTCTCTCCACCCAAGCAGTCCGGTCGGCACTGGTCATTCGGACGCGCAGTCGGCGTCCGGCCGTCGCCTGGGCGTGCATGTTCTCGCTCTCGCTCCCTCGAGCGAGCCGTCAGTTGCCTTGACGGCGGAGTTGCGACACCGTGCGGAGACGCACGGTGCTCGCTTCACGCTTCTCGTGCCAGCCGGATCGGGGCCGGCGGCCGAGGCTGAGGCTTCCCGCGCGACGGAGCGGCCTCGTGCCGCCGGACTGCAGGTGAGAGGAGCCGATCGCTGCGACGCAGCCGTCGATGAAGCATGGAACCCGAGGATCTACGACGAGATTCTCAGCTCGAGCTCGGCGCGATGGCAGCACACGGGACTCCCGCGGCGCGTCGAGCGGCTGACCAGCGCGCTCGCGCGGCACGTGCCGGCGCGCGACCGCCTCGCCGACTGGCGACTCGCGGCCTGAACAGCGCAGGCGCCGAGCGCTGGTCGAACAGAGCGCTGGCCGGCCGTAGCACTTCGCTGCCGTCCCGGCGCTGCGCCGCGGCTGCGATCCCGGCGTAGAACGCCGAGGATCTCCTCGCGACGCTGGAGCACCTCGACGGGGTGCCCGAGCATCGACGCGTGCAACCAGACCGCCGAGGCGGGGCCGGCACGCCCCGTGTGAAACACGCTGAACCCTGCGGCCTCGAGCCGCTCGGTCTCATCGGCGAGCGAGTCAGTCAGCCAGGCGACGTGACCGATGGCGCGCCGACCCGGGGTGTGGGCGAACGCGCCTAATCATTGTAGTTTGTGCGCACCATCGGTGACCCGGAGGAGGGGGCCACGTCCGCTGAGTCACCGCCAGACGCGAGTCCTTCCAGCCACCCGAGGAGAGAGTGATGAGCACCTCGTTCACCGACCCGCCGGTCGAGATCGCCGACGACGAGCCGGTGAGTCGCGCGCACTCCGGCGGCACGCCGGCGCCGCACTCACCGGGCTATGCGCTCGGTCCGGGTGAGGGCCCCTCGATCTGGTTCCAGGGCGGGATCGTCACGATGAAAGCCCGCGCCCACGACAGCGACTGCCAGTTCGGGCTGACTGAGTGGTACGGGCCGCGCGACATGGTCGCACCCGGCCACAGCCATGCGACCGACGCCGAGGCGTTCTACATCCTCGAGGGCGAGCTCGACATCGGCGTCGGTGACACGGCCTACCACGCGACGCCCGGCACCTACATCTACGTTCCGAAGGAAACCGTGCACGACTGGCGCGTGACCTCCGCGACCTGCCGCTTCCTCGTCTTCATCATCCCCGGCGGCTTCGAGCACTTCTTCGAGGAGCTCGCCGAGAGCGCACAGTCCCCGACCTACCCCTACAGCGAGCACCGTCACCCGCCGCTCGCGGAGATCATGGCGGTCGGGGCCAAGTACGGCTGGAGCCCGGGCGACGGGCCGCTCGACACGCAGTCGACCGCGCCGCCGACGCTCGGTCGCCTTGCACAGGATGGCGAGTAGCCGTGGAGCTGACGCTCTGGGGCCCGAGCCTGTTGCCGTTCTCGTTTGCCGAGCGGATCACCGCAGCACAGGCCGGCGGCTTCAGCTCGACCTCGCTGATCCCGTTCGAGCTGCGTCGCGCCGAGGCCGCCGGCCAGAGCCTGCGCGAGATCCGCGCGCAATTCGAGGACGGCGGAGTCGCGATCCGCGTCGTCGACCCGCTCGCGACCTGGCTGCCGGACTTCGACCCGCCGCCCGGGATCGGCGAGGACGACCCGGTGCGCGGCGCCTTCGAGCCACACGCCGTGTTCGAGCTCTGCGAGGCACTCGGCGCCGACCTGGTGACGACGCTGGCGCTGTTCGTGCCGCTGGTTGACGCCGATCGCGGCGCTGAGTATTTCGCGGCGGCCTGCGATCACGCGGCTGCGCACGGCGTGCGCCTGCAGCTCGAGTTCATCCCCCGCACGGGCATTCCCGACATCGCTCTCGCCTGGGAGATCGTGCGCCGGGCCGGCGCCGACAACGGCGGGCTGCTCGTCGACTCCTGGCACTTCTTTCGCAGCTCCCCTGACTTCGAGCTGCTGCGCTCGATCCCGGGTGAGCGGATCTACGCGGTCCAGATCGAGGACGCCCCGACGACGCTGGCTGCGAACCTCGCGGCGGAGTCGCTGCACGGTCGGCTCGTGCCGGGCGATGGCGAGCTCGACCTCAAGCGTTTCCTCGAGGCGCTGCCCGCCGGGAACGTCGGGCGTCTCGTCGGACCCGAGGTCTTCTCTGATGATCTATGGCAGCTGCCCGCAGCGGAGATCGGCCAGCTGCTCGGTCAGCGCACGCGCGCCTTGCTCGCCTGATCAGATCGCTCAGGGAACGAGAACAACCTTGCCGTGCAGGCCCCCGGCCTCGACGAGGCGGTGACCCTCGGCGGCCTCGGCGAGCGGCAGCGTGACCGCGACGCGGGTCTTGAGGCGCCCCTCGGCGACATCGTCGACGAGCTCGCGCAGACGACCCCGATCCGAATGAATCAGGAAGCCCTGCTTGCGAATCCCGCGGCCGGGCTCGAACGTGTCGGTGCGCCTGATCGTGACGATCGTGCCGCCGTCGCGCACCGCGACAGCTGCGGCCTCGCCGATCGGCACCGCGTCGAACATCGCGTCGACCTGCTCGATCGCCGCGAGGTCTGTATCACGCGCCAGCACCTCGCTGGCGCCGAGGCTCGCCGGCCAGTCCTCGTCGTCGCGGCCCGCGAGCGCGATCACGCGGTGCCCCGCCTGCGCGGCGAGCTGGACGACGAAGCCGCCGACGCCGCCCGACGCGCCGGTGACAAGCAGCGTCGAAGCTGGCGCGAGGTCGAGCAACGCGATCCCCTGGTCGGCGGTCAGCGCGTTCAGCGGGATCGTCGCCGCCTCGGTCTCGCCGAGGCCCTCGGGCAGCGCCACCAGCCACTCGACCGGCGCAGCGATCGCCTCGGCGTAGGCCCCGGCGGTCCCCTTGAGGTCATACCAGTGGAGCATCCCGATGACGCTGTCGCCGGGGGCGAACTCGCTCACGCCGTCGCCAACCGCCGTCACCTCGCCGGCGAAGTCCCAGCCGAGCACAAAGGGGGGCTCGACCGGGTCGCGTGCGAAGCGCCCGCCGCGCGCTCCGAGGTCGGTCGGGTTGATGTTCGCCGCGGCGATCCGCACGACGGCCTGGCCCTGGCCGGCGACCGGGTCGGGACGCTCGGAAACGCGCAGGACATCGGGCCCGCCAGCCTCGCTGACTTCGATCACACGCACGCGTCCAGCCTAGCCAGTCCGTTGGCTGAGGACCTCGTCGAGCGTCACGGCGCTCAGCACCGAAAGTGGCTGCTCGGCCACCACATCGGATCCGGGACGGGCGTCGGCGTCGCGGCGCTTGATCAAGAGCCACTGTGCCTTTGGAGTCGAAGACGTGCGCTGCAGGGCAAAGCCGCCGCGGAGCTTCTCGCCGTGAAGCACGAACACCGCATGCCCGCGGGCGATCGCCTCGGGCCAGGCGACGCGACCGCCCTGCTCGTAGCCACCGCGGTCCCAGACGATCGCGCGAGCGTTCTCCTCGAGCGAGGCCGCGACATCGTGCGGGCCTGTGTCGATCGCCAGGCGGTTCACCGCAGGATCCATCGTCGGGCCTTTCGGCAGCGCCCAAGCTCGCATCTCGCCTTCGACCTCGAGCTGCAGATCGAAGTGGCGGTTTGTCGCGGCGTGCTCGCGGACCACGAAGCGCCCGGCGCTGACGCCGCGGATCGCGAACTGCTCGTGACCCTCCGGCTTCACCGGATCGATCTCGAGGCTCTCGACGTGGGCCTGCGCGGGGCCGACTCGCAGAAACTCGACAAAGCGCTCGAGCGCCGGCTCGGAACCTTCAGCGTGGATGAGGACAGCACCGTCCTCGCCGTTGCGCACCCAGCCCAGCACGCCGAGATCGCGGGCGCGGCGCAGTGCGGTAGCGCGAAACCCGACGCCCTGGACTGCCCCGCGCAGGGTCGCGCGAACCGCCTTGGCGCTTGCCCGCGGCTCAGCCACGGCCGGCCTCGGCCGTCGTGCGCGGGCCTGCTGCAAACGTCATGCGCTGACGATACGCGTCGGCGGCCGAGCGACACGGTCGCCTCGCCGCCACCGGCGGGATCAGCCTGCCACGCAGGCCGGGCCGATCCCGGGCGCCTGAGGCGACGCCGGCTAGAGCTTGCGCGACAGCTTCGCGAGCGCCGCGACCGTCGACTCGGACACCGTCTTCGATTCGACGGACGCGCCGAAGGTCGTCGTACCGACCACCCCTTCAATCGCCTGCCCGAAGATGCCGGCCTCGGAGATCGTCAGGTAGTAGGCCGGCACGCCGAGGCCGGAGTAGGGAACGACCTTCAATTTCACACTCGGATTCTCGGTCTCGGATGTCTTGATGCTCTGCTGGAGCTCGGCGGCGGTGAAAGCCTTGTCGCTGACGCCGTACTCGAGGATCACCACCTTCTTGAGCGCCGCGACGCTGGTCTCCGCCCCGTACACGCATGAGGTGTCGACGGAGGAGATCTCGAAGTTCTTCTTGGTCGCCGGCAGGTGCGTCGTTGACGCCGTCGGTGCGGGGACCTTGTAGCCGATGATCGCCGAGACCGAGGCGGCGCTGACATGACTGCAGATCGAGGACGCGCTGGGCGCCGCGCTCGCCGGACGAACCGACGCCCAGGCGCCTGCGACGAATACGGTCACGCCAACGGCGGCAAGACCCACGGCGAGCGTGGCGACGCGCAGCGAGCGCGAGAAACGGCTGAATACGACTGCGGCCATCATGGCCTCCTTGTGCGGTTACTGGACGCGCGACGACCGCGACGCAGTCCCCGTTACCCGTGGACACTAGCCGCCGCGACGAGCGGGCGTCGCGTAAGGATCCGGACGCCGGCGCTGCCACGGGGGCATCAGCGGTCGCCCAGCCCCTGCCTTACGGGAGGTGCTCGATGATTTCGAGGAGCTCTTTGCGGTTGTAGCCGCTCTCTCGGCTGAGTTGAACCAACTCCGTCGCTTTGCGCAGGAGCGCGCCGCGTTGCGGGGTGCCGCTGACGCGGGTGCCAAGGCCGGGGCGTAGCTCGAGCAGTCCTTCGTCGCGGAGCATGCGTAGGGCGCGCAGCACGGTGTTGGTGTTGACGTGCATGACGGCGGCGAGATGGCGCGCAGGCGGGAGCCGTTCTCCGGGCCTGGCCTCGCCGTCGGCGATCGCGCGGCGAATCTGCGCGGCGACCTGATCGTGCAGCAGGGCCGGGTCGTCGCGATCGATCTTGACATTCATCGCTGTGTCGATCTGCGCGCCCGCAAGGAGCCGGGCAGCGTCCCGACCGCCCCGCTCACCGGTCCGGCCGCCATGATGCTGCCGCTCCCGCCAGTAACCGAGACCGGCAACCCCTGGTCCTAACGCGCCAGGGCCGACGCCGGCCACTAGCGCGTTACCCCTCAGGCACATCGATTCTCGGAGGGTGAGCGACGGGACTCGAACCCGCGGCCGCCGGGACCACAACCCAAAGGATCTGGTTGTGCCTACCCCGTTTGTCCCGTATCTACTGGGTTTCACACCCTCTGAGTTGGTCCCACTTGTGCTCAGATTGGTCCATGAATTGGTCCATGGGATCAAAGGAATCGCGCGGCACCTACCGGGCTGGAAACGGCTCGTATCGGGAATGCGGCGAGTTCGACCGCGGGTCGCGCAACTCCCTTCGCCCGGCAAAGCGAGCGTCTCGATTGGCGTACGTCAGAGTGCTCCAATTCGTCCTAAGCATGCGTCTGACGAGATGCCGAGCGGACGCTCGCATGTCGCGCGAGGGAGGCGCGGCGCGCGAGCTGTCGGTGGTGACTCCTTTCAGGAATTGCGACAGCCACGCATAGAGCGGGAATCCGTGAGGGAACTCAGTCGGCGAGCAGGCGCGCGAGTGCCTCTTGCACTGATCCGGGCGCCTCGATCCAGGGGAAATGGCCGGCGTTCGGCACAACGCTCAGGAATGCCAGGGGTGAAAGGTCGACTGTCGGTCGCGCGGCTTGGCCCCAAGGAATCGGGCTGCCGGCGCCGGCCAATAGTCCGTAGCGCACATCTCCCTTTGCGAGACGCTCGGCCGCCTGCTCGGCACCGACCTCGCGATCCTCTGAGAATCCCTTGTGCGCCGCGAGCGAGAACCGGGTATCGGGGATCGGCGGACGGGTCGGGTCGGCGAAGTACAGCGGTCCAAGGATCCGTAGCGCTTCGATGGTCGCGGCGGTATCGCCATCGTGTTCGCGCTGCTCGAGCTCCGCGAGCCGCGCGGCGTCGCGCTTGGACGTACGCGCCCGGAGCTCGGTGCGGAACGCCGCCATGCCGCCATCGCCGACGACGCCGATCGTGTCGATGCCAAGTACCCCGAGCAGCCGTTCGGGGTGGGCCGCAGCGAGCCGCAGCGCCAGTGTCCCACCCCAAGAGTGCCCGGCGACGACGGCCCGATCCCAGCCGAGGTGATCGAGCACCGCCACCACGTCGGCGAGCGCTTGCTCAACGGTATACGGGCCGGTCGTGGTCGACGGCTCCAGTCCACGCTGCTGGAAGCTCGCGACCCGGTAGCTGGCCGACAACTCGGTCGCGAGATCGTCGAGGTACTCGTACCCGAGTCCCGGCCCGCCGTGCAGAAGCACGAGCGGAATCCCTTGACCGGCGACCCAGCCGCCGATCGATCCCCCGCTCACACGCACAACGAACGGCTGGCGCGCTGATCCCGGCTCCGAGCCACTATCGGATCCGGATTCCATGACCATCTCGGCCGCCCAATATACCCCTCGACCACGCCGACACGGTCTGCGGCGCGCCTGCGTTGCACGTGTCGCTGGCATCGGGCCGTGACTCGAACTTCTCTGCCTCGCGCGGACACCCGGACGCCCGCTTTCGTCACGACGCGTAGCGCGCGGGACCAGGTGCGCGCTCCCATCTCGCGCGGAGGAGACACGCGGACGGCTATCTCGTTCGTTGTCGCTCTCCCTGGGAGCAGCTGCGGCTGGTGCTGTACTACAGGCAGGATTAGGACGAGCGTCGTACTTGCGTACGCTGGCGCGTATGGAGTCCTCGGAGGAGTTCACACTCAACCAGTTCGCAGTGTGGTGGAGGCAGACGGGCGAGCGCGAGCTTCGCCAGCTTCTCTACTGGCGCTGGGATCCGCTCAACGTGTCAACCGAGTTCCCGTACACGTGGGGCGAGTACGACGGCTATGCGCCGCAAATCGTTTCGGCGCTAAGGCGCGGCGCGACCCGCGACGAGATAGCGGCCGCTTTGCGCGAGTTCGAAACCAAGCCGATGGGGCTCGGTGAGCCCGCTGCGGAGCGCCAAGCCGGGTACGCCGACCAGCTTGCCGCGATGGCTGACCGGATCGCTGTTTGGTTCGAGAACTCTCGGGACTCGTGGACCGAGTTCGGCCCGAAGCGCTTCTAAGGCTTCGGGCAGCTGCTGTTCGCGCGCAGCGCGAGTAACGCGCGTGGCGGTCGTTAGAGACCGACCCGCAGGAGCGCGCGAGCGGCATCAATGATCTCCGTGTCGGTCTCGGGTCCGCTAATTCGCCAACCACGCACCATCCTGTGGATGGCCACTAGCTCATCCGGCGTCAGCGTGAAGTTTTGGTAGCGCCGCTGTGTCCAACGCGTTCCGCCGAGGTGCCCCTCAATGCGGAGAGCCGCGTCAAGGATCGCGACTTCGCCGACAACCTTTCCATCCACTAGTTGCTGGGCCTCTTCGCGGACATCCCGCAGTCGGTTATCGAGCTTGCGACGGCGCATGCCTAGACCGTATCGCGACCCCCTCCGCTCGGAAGCGACTGCTGCTTTGCTTGCGAAAGGAGCCACCAACCCAGCGTCGGGCCACGCTCCCCCGTTCGCGTGTTAGGGAGCGTGCGTTAGCTGGTCTTGAGGTACTGGTGGAGGGCTTTGCGGATTACTGATGATGTTGTTTCGTGATCGCGCGTGGCGCGCGTGATGAGCGCTTCGCGTAGCTCCGGTTCGAGGCGGACTGATTCGACGCTGGCGGCGGCAGAGCCGATTGGCGGGCGACCGCCGCGTCGACGCAGCATTTCCTCGACGTCGTAGCCCTCTTCGGCATTTGCTGCGAGCTTCTGAACGAGTTCATCGGTGATCGTCACGCCGCTCGAGGTTTTCCCGTAGATCTTCTTAGCCATCGTCAGTCTCCAGCCAGTAGCGGCTCGTATTTCGGGCGCATCTTCATTGCGTGGATCGCGAGCTCCGCCTCGCCTTCACGTGTGACGGTCACGATCTCCAGCAGATCGGCGCTGCGCGCCGGGCCGAGATACAGCGTCGTGTCGCCCTCTTGAGCTTCGATCACCATCGCGTGCGTCACTGCGTGTTCGATGTCCTCGTCGGCGATGCCGTGCCTCCGCGCCGCCGGATGAATCTCCACCATAGAATTGTAATACGAAACTCCTCGGACGGCTAGACTTGGATCAGCCACTGCGCCACAGTCACCCCTCCGTGCTCGCGACTGGCCCACCGATCGCCCGCGACAGTCCCGGGGGACCAGGCCAGGAACCCTCGCAGACACCTCGGGGAACACGCTTCCGGGGGCCCGGGCGTTAAGGCCAACGGCGGGTCCCGTTGGCCTTAATAGGGCCTAATTCAGCCTAAATCAGCCGAAAGCGAGATTCGCCGGCTCCAAAGAACCCGGCTGTTTGCAGGCAAAACGGGCGCTTTCAGCAAGATCGACGTATCGCCTTGTAAGCGATAGGTCAGGGGTTCGAGTCCCCTCTCCGTCTCTCGAAATACCTGCAAAATCGCATGTTTCGGTGCGCTGGTAGTCCGGCGCAGCGGGGTCTGGCGTCGGCCGCTGGCCCATTCGTTGGCCTTAACGATCACCTCCGAGGTCACAACTCAGCCGATTAGCCGGGCAAACCTGCGACCTCAATGCGGGGATATACCGCTTGAGTTGTCGGTTCCCTGAGCAAATCCGAAGCGTGGCGAGCATCAGGCTGTCAGTGCTCACGCCATCCCGCCGACACAGTCAGACGGACACGGGACTGTCAGATCCCTCTGAGTGCGTGTCCACGACTCGATCGCCGGTCGGCCAAGCAGGCCCGTCCGTCGCCGCGCGTTGAGGCGGGCTGCTTCTCTACTTCTTCTTGTGCTTGTGCTCCTTCTTCGGTTGTCGGAGTGTGATGGTGATCGTGTCGATCGTCGTGCCGGTCGAGCTGCTGACCGTCACGATCGTTTTGAACTTGTGAAACCGTTTGAGCAGCGCCTTCCCGGTCTGGTTGAGCGTCAGCGTGACCGTCGTGCTCTCGCCTGCCGTGAGCGTTGTGCCGGCGGTCGCGATCACGACCTGCTTGGTCGTCTTCGGCTTCTTCTTGGCGCGAGCCGTCACCGCCCGGATCTTCTTGTGCTTGAGATGCTCAGTCACCGTCGCCTGCAAGCTGACAGCCCCGCACCCGGCGCCTCCTGCGGGACACGACAGCGACGCCGTGATCACGCCGCTGCCGCCCGCGACCGACCCGACCGCAGCGGTCGACGCGACCGTCTCCGTGCCGCCCGTGGAGCCCGTTCCCGGACCGGTACCTGTCGCAGCGCTCTCGGTGAGCGTGAACACCGACACTGTGTCACCGCCCACGCAGCTGCCGCATCCGGAGTTTGCGGTTGCGAGCAGCCCGCCGTTCGGGCTGAACGCCACCGAATACGGTGCCGTTCCGGTATCAGCGTTCGACGCTGGGGTCTGCGGGTCCGGTGTGAGCGTTCCGGTCGTATCGTTTAAAGTGAACAGCGAGACGGTGCCCGAGGTGTTCGCACTTGCGAGCAGCTCGCCAGCCGGACTGAACGCCACCGAATACGGTGCCGTTCCAGTGTCGGCATTCGATACGGGACTCTGCGTGACCGGGGTCAGCGCACCAGTCGTATCGTTGACCGTGAACACCGACACGGTGTTGGAATCGTAGTTTGCGGTCGCGAGCAGCCCGCCACCCGGACTAAACGCCACCGAATACGGTGCCCCTCCAGTGTCGGCATTCGATGCGGGACTCTGCGTGACCGGGGTCAGCGCACCACTCGAGTCGTTGACCGTGAACACCGACACGGTGTTGGAACCCGCATTTGCCGTCGCGAGCAGCCCGCCGTTCGGGCTGAACGCCACCGAACTCGCATTCGTTCCGGTGTCGGCATTCGAGACGGGACTCTGCGTGACCGGGGTCAGCGCACCACTCGAGGCGTTGACCGTGAACACCGACACGGTGTTGGAATCGTAGTTTGCGGTCGCGAGCAGCCCGCCACCCGGGCTGAACGCCACCGAATACGGTGCCGTTCCAGTGTCGGCGTTTGAGGCGGGCATCTGCGTGACCGGGGTCAGCGCACCACTCGAGTCGTTGACCGTGAACACCGACACGTCGTTGGCGCTGTAAGGGCCGTTCTGCCTACCGTTTGCGGTTGCGAGCAACCCACCGCTCGGGCTGAACGCCAACGACACTGGACCGAAGGCGGTGTCAGCATTTGAGGCTGGGCTCTGAGTGACCGGTGTGAGGATCACCGGGTCGATCCGCAGCGGGTAGAGTGCTCCGACGTCATCGACTCGCACAAGCACGCGTCCACCACGTCGTTGTAGCCAGGCGCGCAGTGGACGACCTCGCGCATCAGTCGCGCGCAAGCCGCTGTAGCTGAGTCCCCCGGGCAGCCGGAGTGCGCCATGCTCCAGACGCGCGCCAGCCGGTATCGCGAGAGACAGCGTCAGCGCGCCCGAACCCGCTGGAGGCTTCGCAATGTCAAAGCCCTGCTCTAGGCCGAGCGGGCCGTTTGCCCACCACTCGTGCAGCGAGCCATGCGCATAACTCACCCGGTTAGCGCTCGCAACCGGCGCGACCAACGCGACTGGCTGTAGCGAGCTGATCCGCCCGAACGCCTTGAGCGACAGCGTGAACCGGGTACTGCCCGCGGTGATCGCGACGCCCGAGCGTCCAAATCGCGCCGAGAACCGCTGCGCCGGATTGCGCGCGACCAAGCCGCTGATCCGGTACGCCGCAGCGTCGGGCGCCAACACGGCCGGAACTGGGTGCGGCACCCCAAACGACAAGCGCGACAGGCCCGTCCGCGCGGAAGGATGAGAGGACGCGGCAGGCACCACCGGCGCGCTCAGCGTGCCGTGAAGCAAGAGCGCGAGCGCAACACAGCTCAGCACGACCGCGGCCACCACAGGTGGCCCCCACGCCGCGCGTCTGATCGCGGAGCGAGCCTCCACGCCACGATCCAGTGACCGTGGCGAACAGCCTGTCCAGACGCTCATCGTGGCTCCCTCCATCGTGTGTGCTGCCGTGACGAGCGCACCCACACCGCTCGAAGCAGTGATTCAGTGATCGGACGATTGGGATGCCCGCGCTCGCCGCTCCGCCGACTTCGGCTCATAGCGGCCACGCAAAACAACCCCGCTGATCCGGGGCGATGTCTACCAGTCCCACCCGCCCGAAACGAGTCACCGGACCGGCAGTCCGGCCGCCGCAGCGGCGGCGCAGGCAGCCAGCATCCGGCGGCGACGCGTGGGTCGCTTGCTCGATCGGCGCGTCACGGGATTCCTCCTGCGGTTGAAAGTCGATGCTCGGTTTACCAGTCCCGCGCACCCGCGACAAATATGGCGTGTACGTATCTCTACGTGTCTCGCGGCCCGATCGTGGACTGCGAGCGCACGAACCTTGTCCTGCCGGTCAGATCTGCTGCGTAACCGGGGATACTTGCTCGTGCGATGCGTGGTCAAGCGCTCACCGACACGCAGCTGCTCGAACGCGGTGTA
>Ga0181525_10002895_pt1 | contig 13782 bp, 14 predicted proteins | sample PEATcosm2014_Bin_48_FD_121100 | JGI IMG/M metagenome (GOLD analysis project Ga0181525, IMG submission 121100) | Peatland microbial communities from MTU Mesocosm Facility, Houghton, MI, USA - PEATcosm2014_Bin06_10_metaG | ecosystem: Environmental > Terrestrial > Soil > Wetlands > Peat | place...
CGCGCGATGATCCATTCGCAAACGCGCTTGATCGCGGTCTCGCGCGCCGGTTTACGTGGAAGCCGATCGTATTGTTTAAGGGCTTTGTCGAGCCACCACATCCATCCGGAGCCGGGCACGTGCCAGATGCGGCCGCGCGTTCCGTGCGCGAAGATCTCATCGACGTCGATCCCGAGCGGCCGAACCGGACGACGCGTCACGACGATCGTCAGCGGCGCGACCGTTCCGCGCGCCCAACACGAGAAGTCGTAGAGATTGAATGGAATCTGTGGCGGAAAGAAGATGATCTCGGGCGGAAGCGAGGGGATGCCTTCCCACGGATACACGCCGAATAGCGCCATCCAAATCTTCGTGAAGACGCGGGCTTCGGTCAAACCTCCCAAGCGGTGAATCGTCACGAGTGCTCGACGCATCTCGTCGCGCTCGGGATCGACGCCGAGCACTTTCAGCGCTACGTATGCTTCGATCGTCGTGCTCAAATCCGCCGGACCATCGTAATAGAGCGCCCACGAACCGTCGCTGCGCTGCTCGTTGAAAAAATGATCGATTGCGCGGTCGCGAATATCGTCGAAGCCGACGCCGAGAAAACGCAGCAGCAAAATGTGCTCGGCCGTCATCGTGACGTTGGTCTCGAGCTCGCCGGTCCACCAGCCGTCCGGAGCTTGCGTCTTGACGAGCCAATCGACAGCGCGTTGCGTATGATCGATCATGCCAGAACCTCGGCGGCTTCCAGGCCGCTTCGCACCGCAGATTCCATCGTGTCGGGCCAGCCGGTTTCGAGCCACGAACCGGCCAGCGCAAGATTCGGCCACGCGGTGCGCGCGTGCGGACGCTGCACGCCGGGCTTCGGCATGTAGGTAGCAGTCGGATTACGCGTCACGGCACTCTGGACGATTCGAGAGGTGCGCAACGCAGGCAACGCGGCGCAAAGCTCTTCCCACGTGCGTTCGACCAACGACGCCGTCGGCGCGGTGAGATAGTCATCGGCGGCGCTCAAACTGCAACACAGATAACCGGAATCCTTTTGAAAGACCCACTGCACCGGTGAGTCGAGCAAGGCGGCGAAATCAAAGTCGAGCGTGCTGCAATCCGTCCACAGATGAATGTCGAGGATGCCGTGCGGCTGGTATGCATCGAGGTCCGCGATTCCGGAGAGCCGCGCCGCCTGCGGGGGCGGAACGGCCAGGACGACTTTGTCGAATTCCAGACGCTCGTCCGTCAGGCGAACGCCGATTTGCGCGCCGCCGAGCTCGAGCGACGAAACCGGCGTCGAGATGTGGACGCGATCGAGCCGCTTCGCCGCGGCTTCGGCAATCCGCGCGAGCGGAACCGTCGACCAGCCGAAACGCGCTGCACCGGCGTCCCGCAAAAATGCGGTTTGCAAAACGAAGGCTGCTTCGCGCAACCGCATCTCATCGAGCGGAACGTTGAGCGCAGGGACCAGGAACGGATCCCAAAACGCCCGGACTTCGGCCGGGCCTTGACCGTTACGCGCCAGCCATGCCGCGAACGTTTCGTCCGGAAGATCGTTTGCGTTCTTGCGAAGACCGAGCAATGCGCGTCCGACGCCGAAGCGAGAGGCGAGATTCAGCGGCGTGTAGCGCAGTAGCGATATTCCCAAATGCAGCGGTGCGGGTAGATTCGCCGCGCGCAAGCGGCTTCGTACATTCTTCCCGATGACGAGCACGTCGAAGCGTTCTTGCAGGTGCAGATTCTTCGTCATTCCGAGTTGCTCGACGAATCGGATGAATTCCGTACAGCACGCCAAGAACACGTGCTGCCCGTTGTCGACTTCGTGGCCATCGACGGCAAATGACGTGGCGCGCCCGCCGAGCAGGCGCGTGCGCTCGAAAAGCTCGACCTCGTATCCCTTTTCTTTCAGCGCGAGCGCTGCAGAAAGACCAGCGAGTCCGCCGCCGACGATCGCTACACGGGTCGTGGACGCAGCCAAGATCCGACCATCACGCGCAGCTTTTCGCTCGGCGAGAGCGAGGTTCTGCCCCGCAACGGAAAGTCGGGATCGCGCTCGATCTTCTCGAGGATCATCTCGTAGATGCCGGCCATCGTGTGCACGCAGACTGCCGCGCGTCGCGGAATCAAATGCAAGACGCCGGATCCTCGCGCAAAGAGCTCGCGCGCACGCACCGCTTCGAATGCGACTAAGCTGCGCCAACGCTCGTCGGCGACACCCTCGAACAATTGCTTCTCCGTGACGCCGAAGCGATCCAAATCTTCCTGTGGAAGATAAATCCTGTCCATGCCGGCATCTTCGCGAACGTCACGCAAGATGTTGGTCAGCTGCAGCGCGAGGCCGAGCGCATCCGCAAGCTCGAGCGCTGCCGGGTCTTCGAAACCGAAGATGCGCACGCACATGCGTCCGACCACGGAGGCGACGAGATGGCAGTATCCTTGCAGCTCGTCCCACGTACGGTAGCGCTTGCGGAAAAAATCAAGCTCGACGCCGTCGATCAGCTCTTGCAGCTCGCTCTCGGGGATCTTATAGCGTTCGACGGCGTGCGCCAGGACGTGCGTAATGGGATCGTTCCATTCACCGCGCATGCACATCCGAATGCGCTCGCGATGAATTGCCAAGCGCTCGGGAAGATCGCCGCGATTAGGGCCGTCGGCGTCGTCATCGACTTGCCGCGCAAAGCTGTACAGCGCGTAGATGGCGACCCGCTGATCGTACGGCAGTGAGATAAAGCCCCAATAAAAATTTTTGGCTTCGCGCCGCGCGAGCTCGTGACAATATTTTTCCGCGCTGCGCAGATCGTCGTCGTAGGCTTCGACTCGCACTACGCGGTCTCGGCGCGCTCGACGCTGCGAGCCGGCAGGAGCGAAAGCGCGACGGCGCGCGCGAGCAATCCGGCCTTGACGGGGCGCGTGACCGTCGGACGTTCGAATTCAGTGCGGTATCCGATACGCGCGATCGCATCGCAGATGGCGAGGCCGCCCATACGATACAGCGCCAGCTGAAAGCGCAGGCCCGGCGGCGCCAGGCGTTCGAGTGCGCGGCCGGACCCGAGCAGCTCGCGTGCGCGCTCGACCATGATGCGCGTCGCTTCCGCCATGCCGCTTGCGCGAATGTCGGATTGTACGAGATAGGTCCGTCCGAGCGCAGCGTCGCGCGCAACGTCTTGCGCAAAATTCGCGAGTTGCAGCCCGATGCACACGTCGTCGGAGAGCGGCACCGTCGTCGCGTTGTAGATTCCGAACACCGCCAGGACCATCCGTCCAACCGGCGCCGCCGAGTTCCGGCAGTATCCCAGGACGTCGGTCCAGGTTTCGTACGAGGAGACTTCCTGGTCCGCAATGTTGGCAGCGATCAAATCGACAAACGGCTCGATCGGCATTTGGTGTGCGGTAATCGTGTGGGCAAGCGCAATTAAAACCGGATGAATCGGCGGCTGTCCCGCAAAGAGCGCAGCGACTTCATTGCGCCAGCGTTCCAAACGTGCGCGCGCCAGCTCGCGCGTCCCGCTCTCGTCGCCGAGATCGTCGGTCGTGCGGCAGTATGCGTAAACGCGAGCCAAATCCAGCCGAATCGGTGCGGGAAGTAGCTTGGAAGCGACGCTGAAATTTTCGTAGTGCTGATCGGCCAGCGAAAGACAATACGCATCTGCCGCCTGCAGCTCGCCATCCGGCGCGATCTTAGGCTTCATCGGCTAGGGAATTTCAACCCGAGCATGGCAAGCCCTAGCAGGTCATATCCACCCAAGCGTGGGTATTCCACCCGGCATGCAGGGTTTTCTAATTGGGTCAGACGCGCACAAAGAGCTCTTTTGCCGGACATTTATGGAGAGCCACGAGCCCTACGAGCCAGTCAATCTGCCGTGGCCGACGCTGGATGAGCTTTCGCTTAAAAAATTGCGCGCGCTTCCGATCTGGCCGATGGCGCTGCAAGCCGAAACCAACGCGGGCGCAATGGTGACCGGATTTGCGGCCACGATTGCCGACCCGGCGATTCGCCAAGCCGTCGAGCTGCAAGGTTTTGAAGAGGCGCGCCACGGCCGTCTGATTCAGACGATGGTCGACCGTTACGGGCTCGACGCCGTTGCCCAGCCTCCGCAGCTCGAGCCGACTGAGAGCGCGTTCATCCATTTCGGTTACTGCGAATGCCTTGATTCGTTTCTGGGGTTCGGCGGCTACCGTCTCGCGCAAGAGCTCGACTTCATGCCGCAATCGCTGATCTCACTGTTCAGCCGTGTCTTGTGGGAAGAAGCCCGCCACATCGTATTCTTCGTCAACTGGATCGCATACGAGCGCGTGCAGCGCGGCTACGGCGCAGCATTCATGCAAGCCGTTGCGACCGCGATCGGCTACATTCGCGCAGTCATCGATCGCATCGTCAGCGGACGCGACGTTGCGGAGAACGCGACGGAACCCGTCGAGCTGCCGAGCATCGGATTGATTCAGCTGCTGAACGCGGGCGTGAGCGAAAACGAACGCTTGATGGCAAAGTTTGATCCGCGCTTGCTGCGGCCGCGCGTCGTGCCCGGCATTGCGCAAATGGTCATCAATGCCGCGAACACCGGCCAGAACATCCGGGGAGCGTTCGCACCGCGCGCAAGCTGATCGTAACGGCGGACGATTTCGGTCTCTCGACATCCGTCAACGACGCGGTCGAGCGCGCACACCGCGAAGGAATTCTCACGGCAGCCAGCTTGATGGTCGCAGCGCCCGGGACGGACGATGCCATTGCGCGTGCGCGCGCGCTGCCTACGCTCGCGGTTGGTTTGCATGTCGTCTTGGTCAATGGACGGCCAAAATTGCCGCCATCCCAAGTCCCCGATCTGGTCGACGTCAACGGCAATTTCCCGACCGACCTGGTCGCAGCCGGCGTTCGCTATTTCTTTCACCCCGGCGCGCGACGCCAGCTCGAGGCTGAGATTCGCGCGCAATTCGAAGCGTTTGCGCGCACCGGTTTGCCGCTCGATCACGTGAACGCGCAAAACCACATGCACGTGCACCCGACCGTTTTGGCGACCATTCTTCGAGTCGGCCGCGAATTCGGCATGCGCGCCGTGCGGTTTCCACGTGAGCCGTTTCTCCCGTCGTGGCGCAGCGCGCACAGCGATCTCGGTTTGCGTCTCGGAAACTCGATGCTGCTCGCACCCTGGCTCGCATTGATGCAGCTGCAGATCGAGCGCGCCGGCATGCTGCACAACGATATCGTGCTAGGATTGAGCGATACCGGCAACATGACGCCGCAGCGCGTCGCACGGCTGCTCGAGCAGCTCCCGTCCGGCGTAACCGAGCTCTACTTCCATCCCGACACCGGGAACGCCGAGCTCGACGCGCTTTGCGATCCGGACGTCATTCGCGCCGTGCGGTCGGGCGATATCATCTCGATGAGCTTCGCGCAGCTGCAGCATGCCGCGTAATCCCCTTGGGCTTGCGGCGACGCTCGCCGCGCTCGGCGGCGTGGGCTACCTTGGATTTGCGCTGACACGCGTTCGCGCGTTCAACCGCCGCGAGCGCGCCGAAGCGCGCACGTTGCCGCCGGTCTCGATACTGAAACCGCTTCACGGCGAAGAAGAAGGCTTGTTCGAGAATCTGCGCAGCTTCTGCGAGCAGAACTACCCCGCGTTCGAAGTAATCCTTGGCGTGCACGACGTGCATGATGCGGCGCTGGAAGCTGCTCAGCGCATTGTCGCGCGTTATCCGGATCGCGTGCGGCTCACGATCGGCGACGGAACCGCGCACGCCGCGAATCCGAAGGTCGCCAACCTTTCGGGGATGATCGGCATTGCGCGCCATCCGATCGTCGTCATCGCGGACGCCGACATGCGCGTCGGCCAAACGTATCTGCGGCGGCTCGTGGCTCCCTTTGCGTCCGACGACGTCGGTGCCGTGACGTGTCTCTATGCCGGCTCACCGAGCGGCAACTTGTGGTCGCTGCTGGGCGCGATGTTCATCAACGAGCAGTTTGCGCCGTCGGTGTTGGTTGCGACCGCGCTCGAGCCATTACGCTATTGCTTCGGTGCGACGATCGCGGTGCGTCGCAGCGTGTTGGATGCGATCGGCGGTCTCGCCGCGCTGCAAGATCACGTCGCCGACGATCATCTGCTCGGGAAACTCGTCACAGACGGCGGAAGGCGCGTCGTTCTCTCCGACTACGTCGTTGAAAACGTGATCGACGAAGCGAGCTTTGCGACGCTGTGGGCGCGCGAGCTGCGATGGTCGCGGACGATTCGTTCGGTGCGGCCGCTCGGACACGCGTTTTCGTTTCTCACTTTTGGATTGCCGCTTGCTGGGCTCGCAACGCTGTTGACGCGCGGCCGGTATGGAACGCCGTTGCTGCTCGCGCTCGCAGCCGGATTGCGATTGGCGATTCATCACGAGGCGCAGAGCGGCTCCGCAGCGCTTGTCCCCGTACGTGATGCGATGAGCGTTGCAGTTTGGGCCGCGTCGTTCGGCGCGCGTGATGTGGATTGGCGCGGACAGCGACTGGAGCTCGATGCCGAAGGAGATATTCTCGCCGGTTAGCCGCGCTCGATCTCGCGGACGCCGCCGGCGCTTCCCACGAGCACGTGCGAAGTGAGACCGACGAAGATGCCGCTCGCGACGACGCCGTTGATCGCACGCAATCGTGCGTCGAGTCCGGAGGGATCGTCGATTGCGCCGAACGCGCAATCGAGAATGTAGTTCCCGTTGTCGGTTACGAACGTCTTCCCGTCGCGAACGCGCACGGACACTAGCGAGCAAAACTCGTGGATTGCGTGCTCGACGTAGCGGACGGTGAACGGCACGACTTCGACCGGTAGCGGAAACTTGCCGAGCCGCGGGACGAGTTTGCTCTCGTCGACGACGACCACAAATGTGCCGGCTGCCAGTGCGACGGCTTTCTCACGGAAGAGTGCTCCGCCGCCGCCTTTTGTCAGCGCGAAATCCGGTGCAACTTCGTCCGCGCCGTCGATTGCGACGGCGATGGGCGGCCCGTCTTCGCACAATCCGACGACGGGGATGTTGCGTTCGCGGCACAGCTTCTCGGTCTGAACCGAGGTCGTAACCGCGCTCAGCTTCCAGCCCTGGGCAACGAGCGCACCGACGCGCTCGATCGCGTAGAAAGCGGTCGAACCGGTGCCGAGGCCGATGCAGCCCATCTCTTTGCGAACGAACCGGTCGACCGCGGCGTAGCCCGCCGCGCGCTTTTCCTCGGCGACCGCCACTAGCGAGCCGACTTCAAAAGGTCTCGCACCGCGGGTCCAGTCGCGATCTTCCCTTCCGTCATATAGGCCTCGTGGTTATCATCGATCTGGTCGAGGACGTAGAGGTAGTTCACCATCATCCCCGCCGACTCGCGCAGACCCTTCGGCGAGACGTCGCCCAGCCAGTTGATGCGCTCGAGCCGGGCTCCGTTGCTGAGGTGGAAGTGGGCGACCGGGTCGCGCGCAAAATTACCGGCGCGCTTTTCGCGAACGAGATAGTGGCTGCACAAGCGCATCAAAGGGATGCGCAGCGCCTCGGCCACTTCCGGGTCGCGTTGCCAACCACGCTGTCCGAGTGCCGCGGCGATACCGTCCGGATCCTCGATTAGCCGTCCACGCAGCCACGTCATGAAGCCGGGGACCGGCGAGAGCGTCGCAAAGGTGCGCAACGAGCGGAACTGTTTCGAGAGCTGATCGGCCACGCGTTTGATCAGTGCGTTGCCGAACGAGATGCCGCGCAAGCCTTTTTGGCAATTCGAGATCGAGTAGAAGATTGCCACCGTCGGGTCGCCTTGCAGCGGACGCGCGTTGCGGTTGAGGACTTCGGCGATATCCCCTTCGAGCTCGTCGGTCAGCGCAACCTCGACGAAGATCAGCGGCTCGTCGGGCATCGCCGGATGCAAGAACGCAAAACACCGCCGGTCGCCTTGCAAACGGTATTTGAGATCGAGCCAATTCCGCACTTCGTGGACGGCTTCATATTTTGCAAGCCGTTCCAGAAAAGCCGCGGGCGCATTCCACGTGATCTCGCGCAGCTCCAGAAATCCGATGTCGAACCAGTTCGTGAGAATCTCGCGCAGGTCGTCGTCGATTCGCTCGAACACCGGATCGCGATCGAGCATGCGCAGCAGATCGGCGCGCATGTCGACCAAGAACTTCACGCCGCCGGGAATGCTGTTGAACTGCGTCAGCAGCTTGACCCACGGTGCTTGCAGCGCAGCACGCAGCTCCGCAATCTGCTTCGAGCGCTGGTCGGCGCCGGGATCGCGAAACGCCGCAAGCGCGGCTTCGAGCAGAGCTTCGTCGACGTCGAATGTCGCCAGCTGCCGGAAGAATTGCTCGCGGCCGGCGTCATCCGATTCGAGATATTGCTTGCCGAGCGCCGCGGCGCGTGCGCGCGCGGCAACCTCTCCGCCCCGCGCCTCCAAGCACGCACGCATCTGGTCGAGCAGACGCTGCGACGACTTGCGGTTATCGGACTCAGCGCGCGAGCGCAAGATGCTCTCGCGAGCCGAAGCGGCGGCATCCCGCCAGCCAGTAAGCGACTTAATCACAACGCACCGGGATTTCGGTTCCCTCCTTGGGTAGACCTTATGCTACGACTATGCAAAAGCACAACATCAACAGCAACCGCAAAGATTTTTCCCTCGTTTCAACCGCGAAAAAGACGCAGGTCGCCATGATGACGCTGGCCCCCGGCGAGGCGAGCGGTCAGAAGCAAAACGAGCATCCCGGCAGCGAGCAAGTCGTGCTGCTGCTCGAGGGGCAACTCATCGTTGAAGTCGGCGATGAACGCACCAACATGAAGCAAGGCGACGTACTCATCATCCCGGAAAAGGTCGCACACAAGCTCACCAACGACGGCACGGTTCCGGCGGTCACGTTCAACGTTTACGGCCCCCCGGCTTATTAAGGCCTCCGTGTAGCCCCGAGGCCTGCGGACGTGGCTCGCGAAGGGGCCGCGCATGGCGTATGAGCTGACGATTCTGCAGCAGGGGTATCCTGGGAAGAGTGTTTATCACGGCGGCTTAGGTTGGAGCACTGTGGCATTGCTGCGCAGTGGGAAGCACAACGTGTTGTTTGATACGGGGCATTACATGCACCGTGATGTTTTGGACAAACGACTAACTGAAGCGGGACTGGGGTTTGACGATATCACCGCGGTAGCGATCACGCATTCGCATTGGGATCATTGCGTCAACTTCGCGATGTTTCCGAAGGCTGAGATTTTTATCGGGGATGCGGAGTTGAAGTGGGCGGCTGAGCAGCCTATTGGGAAGTATCCGATCGCGGAGTTCCATGTCGAGAAGTTGCTGACGCATTCGAACGTCACGCGCATTGGGGATGGCGACAAGATTCTTCCCGGCATCGAAGCCATTGCGACGCCGGGGCATACGCCCGGACATATGGCGTACGTCGCTCAGGGTGCGCGCGGCGAGTACATCTACACCGGCGACGCGATTAAGAACGGCGCAGAGCTCTGTTCGCGACGGGTTGACATGACGCTCGATCTTGCACGCAGCGAGGACTCGATCCGGCGCATACGCGAGCGGGCAGCCTCGAACCCCGAAAATGTCATCGTGTTTGGTCACGATCGGTGTTGCAGCTTCGACGGCCAGCACGTCCACGAACTCGAGCCGTTGCGCTGCGCTCTGACGGCACGGTTGAGCGAGAATTTCGATGAGCTCACCACCTTCGATCTGGTACATCCCGGAGTAACGGCATGATGTTGTTACGAGCCCCCTCGGGGAATGTTGACGTTATCGCAATGATGATGGGCTCGGCTGCGTGGGGGCCCCGTGCGAAGCATGGGGGGCGCGGAGCCTGGGGCGGAGCGCCGTTAAAATGAAGCTCGCTTATACGATCGCGACGCCCGAGGTGAAGCGCATGCCGATGGCGTGGATCGGCGACTATGCGACGGTGCTGCCGGGGCTCGCGAAGATGGGTTACGACGGCGTCGAGCTGCAAACGTGCGATCCCTCGAAATTCGACGCGGCCGAATTCGAGAAGAAGGTCAAAGACGCGGGACTCGTCATCTGCGCGGTCTCGAGCGGCGTCGTGGGCGAAACGGACGGGATGTATTTCATGTCGGCGGAACCGGAGTTGCGCAAGCTCGCAATCGAGCGGTATAAGCGCATCATCGATCTTGCAGCACGTTACGGCGTCGACTCGAGCATCGGGCGTCTGCGCGGACAAGCAAAGTGGGCACCCGATCGAAAGACCGGAATCGGTTGGTTTCGCGCGGCGCTCGAAGAGCTGCTGCCGTATGCCGAGCGTCAAGGCGTAAAGATCGTTCTCGAACCGCAGCACGTGTACAATCTCGATACGATCAACACTCTTGCGGAAACCGTCGAGTTCATCAAATCGTTCAGCGCCAAGAATCTCACGTTCGAAGCCGATATTCACCACCAAGGTTTGGTGGAGAAGAGTATTCCGGCCGCGCTCGCGTTCGGTATGCTGAGCGGCTACATGACCTTCGTTCAAGTCAGCGACGCGAACCGGCTTCCACCCGGACTCGGCATCTTCAACTGGGTCGACGTTTTCGAGACGCTGCGCGTCGTCGGCTACGACGGATGGATCTCCGTTGAGTGCAAACAGTTTCCGGATGGTGAGCGCGCCGCAGAACACAGCTACCGGTTTTTGCGTGGGGTCATGGATCTTCCGAACGTCCGATGAAGACGGTCGGCCTGGTGCACGCGGTCCTTCCGGCGCTCGCGCCGATGCGCGACGTTCTAGCACGGCGGTTGCCTGACGTACGCGTCATCAATCTGCTCGACGAAGGCTTGCTTTCCGAAGCAGAACGCTTGGGAGGCCTCGTCCCAGAGACGCTGGATCGAATGGCAAACGTCATCGGATTGCTGCAAAAGGCCCAAGTCGATGCAGTCTTGCTGACCTGCACGGCCTACTCGACGGCCGTTCCTGAGATGCGGCGGCGGTTCGGAGCGTTGCCGATCATTGCCGTCGATCAAACCATGGTCGATAAGGCGATCACGCTGGGAAAGCGGATCGGCGTGCTTGCGACAGTGCAAGCCGGCTTGGATCAACAAGTCGTCTTGCTCAACGAGGCGGCGGCTCGTGCAGGCTCGGCGATCGAGATCGTTCCGAGCTTTCATGCGACGGCAATGGATGCACTGCGGCGCGGCGATCGCGATGCGCACGATCGCATCTTGCTGGATGCGTTGCCGGCGCTGCTCGAGCGCGTCGACGTCGCATTGCTCGCGCAAGTTAGCATGTCACCGCTCGTAGCCAAGCTGCCCGCGAATCTTCCCAGGCCGGTGCTCAGCAGTCCCGAGCTCGCCGCGGATCGTCTCACCGAAATCTTAGCAGCCGCGTAACAGGCAGAATCGGCGCAAAGTCGAAGCAAACAGTCCGTGCGATTCTTGCGCGGCCTCTTTCTGCTCACGGTCTTCGTTCTTGCCATTGCGGTTGGCTGGTATTACATCGGTCACCGCACGAGCAGCAGCGTCAGCAACGGTACCGTAACCGTGTACTACACGAAGTACGACGGGACGACCGAAGTCCCGTACAGTGTGACGCTCGGCACCGCGCGGGACGTGCAAAGCATCGCATTCTATGCTGCGACGCAAGCTGTCGCGGGGCCGCCGCAAGAAATCCAAGCGATTCGTTTTCCCGCCGGAACGCATCTGCTGTCGCTCGACGTGCGTGACGGCACGGCGACCGTGGATCTTTCCGGCGACGTCAACAAATACGGCGGCGGAAGCTTCGATGAGGCCGGCATGTTCAAATCGCTCGTCTGGACGCTGACGGCGGTTCACGGAATCAATGCCGTATCGATTCGCGTTGACGGATCGCGCGTTGCGACGCTTCCCGGAGGTCATTTGGAGCTCGATGAGCCCCTTTCGCGTTCGAGCTGGTAAAGCAGCAGCGTTCGCGCTGCTGTGGTTCTGCTCGATGCTCTCCGCATCGCCCGTAAACGCACAAGCACTCGCGCCGGTTCCGGCATTCTGGTTCGGCGGCACCCAACTGATTTTCGAGCATCCGGACCGCGTCGATTCCGAGATCGCAGTCCGTGGAAGCGATCCGGGCTTGCAGCGTTTTCTCGCGCGCGTCGGCGCAACGCTGTCATGGGAACCGAATTCGCGCTACGTCGTGATCACGACGGCCGATCGCCGCACGCTCACGTTTACGCTGGGTGTGCCGCATTTTCAGACGAGCTCCGGCGGTGAGAGCGTACCGCTGCGCGCATACGTCGACGGAAACGACGTCTATCTGCCGTTCTTGACGCTGGCGCGTGCCCTCTACGTCGAGCCGATATTCCAGGGCACCCAATACGTTTTGCAACCGCAGATCGGCGCGTTGAATGTGCGGACGGACGGGCGCCGGGTGCTCGTTTCGCTCGTCGGCGGTACGCCGCTGCGCTTCACAAAAGACATCGATGAACCGGGACGCATGACACTCGTTTTCAGAGGTGTGTCATCGACGCTGCAGCCCTCGCGTGCGGTCGATTTGCCGGGCCTCGGGCGCATCGACATAACGGTCGCCGGAAGCAGCCGCAACCCAACCACGGTCGTGACCTTCCAAACGACGCCCGGCGCCGCGCGCGCCGTCCTGCCCTCGCCCAACCGCAACGAGCTCGATCTCGCTTTCGGCGCGCCGGACGTTGCGCTCGGCGGCTTCCCCGTTCCGCTGCAAAGCGATAGTACTCCGGTGCCTGCTCCAGCAACCGCACTTGCTACACCGATGCTTGCGTCGTCGATACCGACGGCTGTCCCGCTTCCCGACCAGACGCCGGCGCCGTATGTGGCGGTTCCGGTGCAAACGCCGCTTCCCGTAACCACGGCGTCGGTCGTCACCGGAGTCGACGTGGAGAACCCGGCGCCTGACGCGCTCTTGATCCATGTCGCGACCTCGCCCGGAGTTTCGTTCGAGTGGCATCGCCTCGGCATCGACCGCTTCTATGTTGATTTTGCGAGCGCAACGCTGACGTCGGCGCCGCGCGACGATCGTCCAACAGTCGCTTTCGTGCAAAGCTATCGCGTCAGCCAGCTGCAATCGGCGTCGACGCCGACGGTACGCTTCGCGGTCACGATGACGCCGAACCGGCGCATCGACGTCCTTCCCGACGCGCAAGGCGTCACGATCACGATCGCCGACGTCGATGCAACCGGCGATTTCATCGCGCAAGTCGGCAGCGGCGTGACCGGCGCCGGCGGCGTCGCAGTCGTGCCGACGGCGGTTCCGTCCGACGTGACCGGACCTCCCGGCGCGCTTCCGCCGCCCGGTTCGAATCCGCGCTTGATCGTGCTCGATCCCGGACACGGCGGCAGCGACACGGGTGCCATGCACAACGGCGTTGTGGAAAAAGAAGTGACGCTCGACATCGCACTGCGGTTGCGTTCGTTGCTGATCGCGCGCGGCTGGCTCGTGCGCATGACGCACGATACGGACCGCGACGTCTCCGGACCAAATGCTTCCGACGTCGCCGAGCTCCAGGCGCGCGTCGACGCTGCGAACACTACCGGCGCGCGCATGTTCGTCTCGATTCACGCCAACTCGAGCACGTCGAGCGTCCCCAGCGGTACGACCTCGTACTACTACAAGCCGCAGGACCGGCCGCTCGCGGCCGCGATCCAAGCGCGTTTGGTTGGGCTCTTGGGAACGAAAGACGACGGTGTCATTCGCGAGCGATTCTACGTGATTCATCGGACGACGATGCCGGCAGCGCTGATCGAGACGGCGTTCCTCTCGAATGCGGCGGATGCCGCGCGCTTGCGTTCGCCGAGTTTCCGCCAGCAAATCGCGGTCGGTATCGCGGACGGAATCAAGGACTACGCCGGTCAACCCGCAAGCTCGGTGTCGGTCCAGCAGGGGAGTTTCTAACAAGAGCACA
>Ga0181525_10002897_pt1 | contig 13772 bp, 14 predicted proteins | sample PEATcosm2014_Bin_48_FD_121100 | JGI IMG/M metagenome (GOLD analysis project Ga0181525, IMG submission 121100) | Peatland microbial communities from MTU Mesocosm Facility, Houghton, MI, USA - PEATcosm2014_Bin06_10_metaG | ecosystem: Environmental > Terrestrial > Soil > Wetlands > Peat | place...
AAGTGGAGCTGGGCCTGGACGGCCAGGTGAAAAGCATCACCCCGCGCGCCCGACTCGACAGCCACAAGCTGATCGAGGAATTCATGATCCTGGCCAATGTGTGCGCCGCGGAAGAATTAGAGCGCAAGCACCAGCCATGCATGTACCGCATTCATGCGCCGCCCACCGCTGAAAAGCTCGATAACCTGCGCAGCTTCCTCCACACGCTGGACATCACCCTGCACGCCGGCGACCAGCTCCACCCGCGCGACCTGGACCACATCCTGCGCCTCGTCGCCGGCACGGAAACCGCGCCGCTGGTCAATGAAACCGTCCTGCGCAGCCAGTCCCAGGCCGAGTATTCTCCTGAAAATATAGGCCATTTCGGCCTGGCTTTAACAAAGTACGCGCACTTCACCTCGCCCATCCGCCGTTATGCGGACCTGCTGGTCCACCGCGCGCTGATCACGGGTTTAAAGCTCGGCAATGACGGTCTTTCCCCCGATGACCTGTCGCAATTCGAGAGCATCGCGGAACAGATCACCGCCACCGAGCGCCGCGCCACCCTGGCCGAGCGTGACTCAACCGACCGCTATCTTGCGCTCTATTTGCAACACCGCGTGGGAGAGTTGTTCACAGGGCGGATTTCCGGGGTGACGAAGTTCGGCTTATTCGTCACTTTAGCGGAGAGTGGCGCGAGTGGATTTCTGAGTATGATGAATTTACCGGATGATTTCTGGATGCACGATGAGGCCACCCAGAGTCTGATCGGCAAACGCAGCCGCAAAACCTATCAGTTGGCGCAGGTGCTTGATGTCCGGCTGGTCGAAGCCCGCCCCGTGACCGGCGGCCTGCTGCTGGCCCCCGCTGAGGGCGGCGGGGCCACCCCGCGCGGCCCGAAACCGGCACGCAAATCCTCCGGCAGGCCAAAGCCGGGGCCAAAAGCGAAACGCCGAAGGTGAGCCGCGCGGCCCTGATCTTTTTCGTCAGCGTCATCCTGCCGGGCGGCCTTTGGTCCAGCCCGGCGATGGCGGGAACGTTCGACAGCGCCACGGCGGGCTCCGTGTGGGGTGCCGCGCTCTCCTACATCGCGCCACGCTCGCTCCAGCCGCTCACGCTGCCGCAAATGACCATCTGGGGCTTGAACGGCCTTGCCGCACTGGACCCGGACCTCAACACCACGCTGCAAAACGGCCAGATCCGCCTGTACGGCCCGGACGCGATCATCACCGCCGTGCCCGCCCCCGCACCGGATGACGCGCAAGGCTGGGGCAACGCCGCCGCCCAGGTCGCCGCCGCCGCCTACGCCGCCTCCCCGGCCTTGCAGCAGGCCGGCACGCAGGGGCTCATCAGCAGCTTCTTTGACGAGCTGTTCAACCATTTCGACCCCTATTCGCGCTACGAGCCGCCGGTGCAGGCGGCGCAGGACCAGCTCATGATCACCGGCCTGGCGGGCACCGGCCTCACTTTGGCCGTTCAGGGCAACGCCGTGGTCATCAGCAGCGTCGCCGCGGACAGCCCGGCGGAGAATGCCGGCCTCACCCCCGGCACCGTGGTACTCAAAATCGACGGCAAACCCGCCTATCCCGGGCAAATCATCCAGCTTAACGACGAGATGAACGGCATTCTCGGCACCTCCACGACGCTGAACCTGCAAGACCCCGCCGACCCCACCCCCGCGCAGGACGTCACCCTCACTCGCGCCCTCATCCCGCCGAACACCGTATTCGCTGAGCCCGCCCCGGCGCCCGGCGTGCTGGCGCTCAAAATCACCGGCTTCGACAAGGGCACCAGCGCCCAGTTCTCCTCCGCCGTCGCCGCCGCCATGGCGGCCAGCCCGCCGCCTGGGGGGCTGGTGATCGACCTGCGTGGCAATCGCGGGGGCGTGCTGCGCCAGGCCGTGCTGGTGGCCGATTCGCTGCTCCCCTCGGGCGCCATCGTCCAGGCCCAGGGGCGAGACCCGGATGCCGACCAATCCTTCCAGGCCGAAGGCGCCGACCTCACCAATGGCGCACGAATCGTGGTGCTGGTGGACGGCCAGACGGCCAGCGCCGCCGAAATCCTCTCCGCCGCGTTGTCAGACAACCGCCGCGCCGTGGTGGTGGGCTCCGAAACGTTGGGTAAGGGCCTGGTGCAGACCGTCACCTCCCTGCCCGATGGCGGCGAACTCTTCATCACCTGGAGCCGCGTGCTGGCGCCGCGCGGCTGGCCGCTGCAAACGCTGGGCGTCATGCCGCAGGTCTGCACCAGCCTGGGGCCGGACGCTCTGCAAACCCAGCTCAACGCCCTGCAAAACGGCAATAACCTGATGGCCGCCGCCCTCGCCCAGGCCCGCGCCATGAGCGCATCCGCGAACGTGGACGCCATTCTGGACGTGCGCGACGACTGCCCCGCCGCCCTCGGCACCGACGAGGATTTCACCACCGCCGCCTTCCTGCTCACCGCGCCCGGCGCCTATCAGGCCGCGCTGCTGCCCTGAGCCGCGTTACCGTCTCTTGACGAAACCGCCGGTAATGTTCCATACGGCGCGCTTCTGGAGATTCTAATCATGGCCAAGTCTAACGTCGTTCAAATCAAGCTGATTTCCACCGCGGATACCGGTTACTTCTATGTGACCAAGAAGAACGCGCGTGCGCAGACCACCAAGCTTGAACTCAACAAGTACGATCCCGTCGTGCGCAAGCACGTCAAGTTCAAAGAAGCCAAGATCAAATAACAACCGCGCGGCGGCTTTTAGCCTTTGCCGCCCGCGCCGCCGCAAAAACTCCTGCCCTTTGTGCAGGGGCTGCGCGCTCTGGCGGCGTTCTTCGTCGCTTTTGCCCATATCGGTCACGATGCGGTGCAAAATGGCGGTGATCCAAACTTCTGGTTGGCCCCGGCCCTAGGGTTTATCCCTTGGGGCGCCGGGGTCGACGTGTTTTTTGTCATCTCCGGCTTCGTCATCGTCCACGCCTCCGCGCCGTTATTCGGCACGGGCCGGGCGGGGGCCATCACCTTCCTGCACCGGCGCTTCGCCCGCATCATCCCGCTGTACTGGATCATGAGCGCCTTGTTCCTCGTGGTCCTGCTGCTCAGCCGCAGCGCCATCCATGGCGACATCGGCGGCCCGCTCTACATCGCCGCCAGCTTCCTGTTCCTTCCCTGGCCCCGGCCGGACGGCGTCATGCAGCCGCCCCTCGGCCTGGGCTGGACGCTCAACTACGAGATGTTCTTCTACGCCGCCTTCGCGCCGTTTTTGTTCCTGCCGCGCCCCCGCGCCGTCATCGCCGCCATCCTGGTGCTGGGCAGCTTCGTCGCCATCGGGCATTTTCACCCCTTCGCCGCCCCGCAACTGGCCTACTGGTCCAACCCCATCATCCTAGAATTCTGCGCAGGCATGGTTCTGGCCCAGCTTTTCGCCGCCGGGGTCACGCTGCCGGTGACATTAAGGCTCACCCTGCCGCTGCTGGCCCTCACCGGCCTGCACCTCGCCAGCATCCTCCCGGCTTGGCGCATCGTCGGCTTTGGCGTCCCCGCAATCATGCTGGTGGCCGCCGCCGCCCTGGCCCCTGCCCCGGCCACGCTGTCGCGTGCCAGCCGCCTGCTGGTGCGCCTGGGGGACGCCTCCTACGCCATGTATCTCGTCCACCCCTTCATCATGCGCGGCTTCGCCCTGCTGGCGGCACGGCTGCACGCACATGGCGAGGCGATGGGGCTGCTCTATGTCGCCGCCGGGCTGGCCATCGCCCAGGCCTGCGCTCTGCTGATTAACGGTACGCTGGAGCGGCACTTAAACGCGCTGCTGCGCCGCCGCCGCGTTAGAAATGTTTCCATCCCGGCTTACTGAAGCGCATCTCCTTGCCGTCATCACCGATGACATGCACACCCATCCCCGTCTGAAACATGCCGATCTTCGTCACCGGCACATCGCCGCAAGCGGCCTTCAGCGCCCCCGCGCGGCCCGGTGGCACGGCCAGCAGCAGTTCATAGTCATCGCCCCCGGTGAGCCGCTCCTCCAGCACCGCGGCGCCCAGCGCCGCCGCTGCTGCCGATGCCGGGACCAGACTGGCCAGAATGGTGCCATTCAACCCGGAGCCTTTGCACATATGCCCCAAATCCTGCACCAGCCCGTCTGAGACATCCATCGCCGCCGTGACCAGCCCAGCCAGCTTCAGCCCCAGCCGCGGTTCAGGCAGCTCCGAACGCCGCGTCAGAACCCCTGATTCGTCCGCCAATTTCCCCAGCCGCGCCTGCAACCCCAAAGCCGCATCGCCGATGGTCCCCGTCACCCAGATGCCATCGCCCGCTTTGGCGCCATTGCGGCTCAGCGCGGCACCGGGGGCGACATGCCCGACAAACGTGGCGCTGAGCGAAATCCCGTGCAGGCTGGAGGAAGAGTCCCCCCCAAACAGCTTGCAGCCAAACGCCGCCTGATCCTGCTCCAGCCCCTTGGCGAAGGCGGCCAGCCAGGCATCGTCCACCCCGGCCGGCAGCGCCGTGGTGAGCAGATAGCCCAGCGGTTCCGCCCCCATCGCCGCCAGGTCCGAGAGGTTGCGCCGGAGCAGCTTGCGTGCGACCAGCCCCGGTGCGTCATCTTTTAAAAAATGCACGCCTTCCAGCATCTGGTCCACGGTGAGCACCAGTTCGCGCCCCGGCGGTGGGCGCAGCACGGCGGCGTCATCGGTTAAGCCGCGCCCCTCTTCTCCCGCCAGCGGTGCAAAATACCTGGCTATGCGGGAGAACTCGTTGCTCATCAGCTGGCTAAAAACTCAGCCGGACGGAGCAGATGCGCCAGCCGATCCAGCACCCCATTGGCCATGCGCGGCTCGTCCCCGGCAAAGAAGCCATGCGCCACGTCGAGATACTCGTTGATGACCACTTTCGCCGGCGGCCCATCGCTCAGCCACAGCTCTGCCCCCCCCGCGCGCATCACCGCCCGCAGCACGGGGTCGATACGCGCCAGCGGCCAGGTTTCCGGCAGCGCCTCCGCCAGCATGGTGTCGATCATATCCTGCTGCTGCGTCGCCGTGCGCACGATACTGGCGAATAACGGCACATGCGCCTGGGCCAGCCGCCCATCATCCAGCTCGCCCACGCCGATGCGGTGGCGCACAAACTGGTCGATCACGCTCTCCGGGCTCTGCCCGCTCTGCTCGGCCTGATACAGCGCCTGCACGGCCGCCAGCCGCGCCAAGGTCCTGGGACGCGCGCTCATGCGCTTAACCCCCGCGCCAAGGCAATCTGCTTGAGGCAGGCCACGGCAGCCTCCGCGCCCTTATTGGCGCCGGTCTCATGGCTGCGGGCCATCGCCTGCGCCAGCGTATCCACGGTCAGCAACGCGGTGCCCATGCAAATGGCATGCTCCGTCGCCACGCGCATCAGCCCGTCCATCGCCGCACTACAGATAAACTCGTAATGGTCGGTCTCGCCGCGCACCACGCAGCCGAGCACGACAAAGCCGCCAAACCCACGGCCACTCTTAAGCGCCAGCGCCAGGGCCTGCGGCAGCTCAAACGCCCCGGCGACCTCCACAACCTGCACCTTGGCTCCGGCCTGGGCAAAAATCACCTGCGCCGCCGCCAGCATGCCGTCCACCACCGCGTGGTAATAGCGCGCGCTGATAATCAAAATCTCCGGCGCCGGGCCGGTCAGGTGCGGCGCCACGGGTGCGGGCGCGTCAGCGGTACTCATTTGCCTTCAGTTCCTTCAATCGCGCGCTGCTCGACCACATTCAGGCCGTAGCCCTCCAGCCCGACAATGGTCCGCTTATGGTTGGAGAGCAGGATCATGTCCTTCACGCCGAGATCGGTGAGGATCTGCGCGCCGATGCCGTAATCGCGCAACGCCGGCTCCGCCCGCTTGCCCGCCACCAGATCGCGGATGCGGTCGGAAATCGCCGTCGGCCGGTTCTCGCGGATCAGCACGACGACGCCGCGCCCTTCCCGGGAAATCTGGTTGAACGCCCCGCGCAGACTGCTCAGATGCGAGCCGCCCAGCAGATCGCTAATGGTATCCACCGCATGCATGCGCACCAGCACCGGCTCCGGGCCATCAATGCTGCCGCGCACGAGCGCCACATGTTCCACCCGGTCCACCTTGCTCTCAAAGGCGATCATCCGCCACATTTCGCCATTCGGGTCGGGCACCATGCCCTGCTCCACCCGCTTGACCAGCCGCTCCGTGGTGCGCCGGTAGGCGATGAGATCGGCAATGGTGCCGAGCTTGAGGTTATGGCGCTGGGCATAGGCCACCAGATCCGGCAGCCGGGCCATGCTGCCGTCATCGTTCATAATCTCGCAGATCACGCCCGCCGGGATCAGCCCGGCCAGCCGCGCGATGTCCACCGCCGCCTCGGTATGCCCGGCGCGGATCAGCGTGCCGCCCTCGCGCGCCATCAGCGGGAAAATATGCCCGGGGCTGACGATATCCTCACGCCCCAGCTCCGGGTTAATCGCCACCGCCACCGTGCGCGCACGGTCAGCGGCGGAAATCCCGGTGGTCACACCCTCACGCGCCTCGATGGACACGGTAAACGCGGTCTCATGGCGCGAGCCATTGGCCTGGCTCATCAGCGGCAGGCCCAGTTTCTCGCAACGGCCCTTGGTCAGCGCCAGGCAGATCAGCCCGCGCGCATGCTTGGCCATGAAGTTAATCGCATCCGGCGTGGCGAACTGCGCCGGGATGACCAGATCGCCTTCATTCTCGCGGTCCTCGTCATCCACCAGGATGAACAGACGGCCGGCGCGCGCCTCCTCGATAATCTCCGCCGCAGAGGAGATATAATCATGCAGGCCCGCTGTTTTCAGCGACGACTTCAAGCCTTCCATCAGGCAAATCCCTTCAATGCCAGCGCCCTGGAGCGGCTGGCCAGTATATGGTTACGCATTTTGAAATTGCGCCAACCGGGCGACATAACGCGCCAGCATGTCGATTTCGATATTGACCGCATCGCCCACCTTGAGCGAGGCGAAATTGGTGTTTTCCGCCGTATGCGGAATGATGTTCACACCAAATTCATGGCCCTCAACCGCATTCACGGTGAGGGAAACGCCGTTAATGGCAATACTGCCCTTGGGGGCGACAAACGGCGCCAGCGCGGGCGGCAACTCAAACACCCAGCGTGTCGAGCCATTCTCCGGCGTGGCGGAACGCACGGTGGCGACACCATCCACATGGCCGGACACCAGATGCCCGCCCAGCGCATCGCCCAGCCGCAGTGAGCCCTCCAGATTAACCTGACTCCCCGGCTTCCAGGCCCCCAGCGTGGTGATGGAGAGCGTCTCGGCGGAAGCCTCCACCGCAAACCAGTCCGTCCCGCGCTCCACCACCGTCAGGCAGCAGCCGGAACAGGCGATGGACGCGCCCAGCTCCTTCTCGGCCTTGTTCCAAACGTCGTTATCCGGCGTGGTGATGACAAAGCGCGCATCCTTGCCATGGCTGATCGGCTGCACCGTGCGCACCGTCCCCACCCCGGTAATAAGCCCTGTAAACATTTAAGCCCTCCGATAAGTGGTGAGCATGTCGTCACCCCAACGTTCCTGCGCCAACGGCACAAAGCGCGGCATGGAGGCCAGCGTGGTCACGCCGAACCCCTGCGCGGCAGGCCAGCCATCGCCGCCGATAATCCCCGGCGCATGGAACCAGGCCAGCCGGTCCACCAGTTGCTCGCGCAAAATCCCGGCGGCCAGCGTGCCGCCCCCTTCCACCAGAATCCGCGTCAGCCCGGCCTTGGCCAGCATCTGCATGGCGGCGGTCAAATCCACGCCAGCGGCGGAAACCGGTAATTCAAACAACTTCACTCCAGCCTCCTGCAAGGCCACCTTGCGCTTCGGGTCAGCGCCATTGCGATGCAGCAGCCAAAGCGGATGTTCCTGCGCGCTGCGCACCAGCCGGCTCATCAGCGGCGTGCGCAAATGGCTATCCACCACAACACGGACCAAGGGCGCCGTGCGGAACCCGGCAATGCGGCAGGTCAGCTCGGGATCATCCGACAGCACCGTCCCCACGCCGACCATCGCCGCATCATGGCGCCCGCGCATGGCATGGGCGGCCCGGCGCGCGGACTCCCCCGTCAGCCACTGAGACTCCTTGGTGCTGGTGGCAATCCGCCCATCCAGCGTGGAAGCCAGTTTTAGCCGCACCAGCGGCCGCCCCTGCTCGACCACCATGGCGAATCCACTAATCACCGCAAGGCACTCTTTTTGCAGCACATTCTCGGTAACTTCGAGCCCCGCCTCGCGCAGCCGCTTAACCCCCGCGCCATTCACCTTGGGGTGCGGATCGGTCGCGCCCAGCACCACGCGGCGGATCCCGGCCTCAATCAACGCCTCGGTACAAGCCCCGGACTTCCCCACAAACGAGCACGGTTCCAGCGTCACATAAGCCGTCGCCCCGCGCGCAGCGCCGCCCGCCATGCGCAGCGCCTCAACCTCGGCATGGGGCCGGCCCCCGGTGGCAGTATGCCCCCGGCCAATCACCCGCCCCTCTTTCACAATCACGCAGCCAACGGACGGGTTCGGCGCAGTCTCGCCCAAGCCGCGCCGCGCCAGCGCCAAGGCCGCGCGCATATGGGCCTGATCAACCATCCAGCTCGTCTTTCGGCAATTCACTCATCCCGCCCAAAAACGCCTCAAAATCCTTGGCCTCGCGGAAATCCCGGTACACCGAGGCAAAGCGCACATAGGCGACGGCGTCGACGTTCTTCAACGTCTCCATCACCAGCTCGCCAATATCCTGGCTCTTCACATCACTCTCGCCACTGGCTTCCAGCTGGCGGACAATGCCGTTGACGATGCGCTCAATGCGCTCCTCATCCACCGGGCGCTTGCGCAGCGCGGTGCGCACCGAGCGTGCCAGCTTGTCGCGGTCAAACGCCTGGCGCCGCTGGTCAGACTTCACCACCGTCAGCTCGCGCAGCTGCACCCGCTCGATGGTGGTAAACCGCTGCCCGCACCCGGCGCAAAACCGCCGCCGCCGGATGGCGCTGCCATCTTCCGTGGGCCGGCTATCCTTAACCTGGGTGTCCAGCTCCCCACAGAACGGGCAACGCATTTTTGCGCCTTACCGGTAAATCGGGAAGCGCGCGCACAGCGCCTTGGCCCGCGCGCCGACTTCCTGCTCAACCAGCGTATTGGTGCCGTCATTGGACTTGCTCAGCCCATCCAGCACTTGCCCGATCATCAGCCCGACCTCGCGGAACTCCGCCACGCCAAACCCGCGCGTGGTGGCCGCAGGCGTGCCCAGGCGAATGCCCGAAGTGATGAACGGCTTCTGCGGGTCAAACGGAATGGCGTTCTTGTTCGCCGTCATATGCGCCCGCTCCAGGCTGGCTTCCGCCGCCTTGCCGGTCACATTCTTGGGCCGCAGATCCACCAGCAACAGATGCGAATCCGTCCCCCCGGTGACAATCGCCAGCCCCTGCTCCACCAGCGTCTCGGCCAGCGCCTTGGCATTGGCGACGACCTGTTTCTGGTACGTGACAAAATCCGGCCGCAGCGCCTCGCCAAACGCCACCGCCTTGGCGGCGATGACATGCATCAGCGGCCCGCCCTGCAAACCAGGGAAAATCGCCGAGTTGATCTTCTTGGCGATGTCCTCATGGTTCGTCAGCACCATGCCGCCGCGCGGCCCGCGCAGGGTTTTATGCGTCGTGGTCGTCACCACATGCGCGTGCGGCAAGGGCGAAGGGAAATCCCCGCCGCCACCAGACCCGCGAAATGCGCCATATCGACCATGAAGAACGCGCCCACGTCATCGGCAATGGCGCGAATCCGCGGGAAATCAATAAAGCGCGGATAGGCCGAGCCGCCCGCGATAATCAGTTTCGGCTTATGCTGCTTGGCCAGGCTTTCCAGCTCTTCATAGTCCAGAACGCCGTCTTCCTTGCGCACGCCATACTGCACGGCATTAAACCACTTGCCCGACATATTCGGCGCCGCGCCATGCGTCAGATGCCCGCCCGCCGCCAGCGACATGCCCAAAACCGTATCGCCCGGATTAATCAGCGCCAAAAACACCGACTGATTGGCCTGGCTCCCGGAATTGGCCTGCACATTGGCAAACCCCGCCGAAAACAGCTTCTTCGCCCGCTCAATCGCCAGCGTCTCAGCCAAATCCGCCGGGCCGCAGCCGCCATAATAGCGCTTGCCCGGATACCCCTCGGCATATTTATTCGTCAGCACCGAGCCTTGCGCCGCCATCACGGCAGCGGACACGATATTTTCCGACGCGATCAGCTCGATCCCATCCTGTTCCCGCACCAGCTCCTGGGCGAGAATCCCCGCCAGTTCCGGGTCGGTCTCCAGCAGGGGGGCGTTAAAAAACCGTTCCAGGCTCGGGGCGATGTTTTGCTCGTTCATGCTAAGGATTCCGTTTGCGGATTGAGTTTGGCCAGGCGCCGGTCATGCCGCCCGCCTTCATATGGGGTGGCAAGGAAAGCGCGCAAAATATCCAGCGCCACTTCCTCACCGATAATGCGCGCCCCCAGCGCGATCACATTGGCGTCGTTATGCGCGCGGGTCAGGCGCGCGGTGGTCACGTCATGCACCAGGGCGCAGCGGATGGCCGGGTTGCGGTTGGCGGCAATGCTCATGCCGATGCCGGTGCCGCAGACGAGAATGCCGAAATCAGCGCGTTTCTCCGCCACCGCGCCGCACACGGCGTGGGCAAAGTCCGGGTAGTCCACGCTCGCGGGACCCTCCGTGCCAAAATCCAACGGCTGATGCCCCGCCTCTAACAGCGCGGCCGCCAGCCGGTTTTTTAAGTCCACACCGCCATGGTCAGCGCCCAGGGCTACGATCAAAGAACGATTCATGTCAGCCGTTTATCATGCCCGTGCGTGAGAAGGAAATAACCAGAACGCGCAACGCCCCGGGAGGCAGGGTGGCGAAAAACGCCACCCCCATCTGTCAGAACAGCCCGCTCAACCCGCCATACACACCGAGCACGCAGGTCAGCCCGCAGACCCCGATGACAACCACCATATACCGCCCCTTAAGCCGGTTGGCCTCCGGCAGCGCCACCATCGCCAACCGGACGAGAAAACCCAGCACCAGCGGCAGCAGCAGCGCGTTCATCACCTGCACCGCGATGTTGAGCGTAATCAGGTTCGGCAGCACACCCACCAGGATGGCCCCGCCAATCACGCAAACCGCATACACCGCATAGAACCACTTCGCCTGGAGCGGCTTATGTTCCAGCGAGTGCTTGTAGCCCGAAACCTCGCCCAGCCCCCAGGCCAGCGCCAGCGAGGCGACAATCGCCGCCACCATGCCGGCGCCGATCACGCCCAGGCCAAACACCAGCCGCCCCACCTGCGGGCCGAGATAAGGCGTCATCGCCTGGCTCATCTGCCCCACGGTGTTCAAGCTGGCCTGCGGCGCATGCGGGCGAATGGACGCCGCCGCCGCAACCAGCACCGCCGCCATCACCAGCTGGGTAATCACCGCGCCAAACGCCGTATCCCACTTGGCCGCCGCGTAATGCTTGGGCTGGAGCTTCTTATCGGCCACCGCCGATTGCTGGTAGAAAATCATCCACGGCATAATCACCGCACCGATATTCGCTGCCACCAGATACATATAATTCGGGTTGGTAATGGGGATGGAAACCGCTTCCCGCGCCATCATCCCCAGATCCGGCCGCGCCGCCCAGGCGACGAAGAAGAACGCCAGCTCAAACAGCCCGATGACAATGGCCGCCCGCTCCACCCGCCGGTAAGAGCCTGTGAGCACAATGGCCAGCAACGCCGCCACCGCCAGCGGCAGTGAGACGATGTGCGGCACGCCATAGAGGTCGCCAATCCCCGCCACGCCGGAAAACTCGGTCAGCAACGCGCCAATCGTCGCCACGGTCAGCCCCGCCGCCGAAAGCCAGGCCCAGCCCGGCCCAAAAGAATCCCGGATCAGCTCGCCATGCCCGCGCCCGGTGAAAATCCCCAGCCGCACGGTGAGTTCCTGCACGATATACAGCACCGGCATCAGCACAAACTGGCAGAGCAGCAGCTTATACCCCCACTGCACCCCACTTTGACCGGCGGTAATAATAGAGCCGACATCCGTATCCGCCAGCATAACCACCAGGCCAGGGCCAAACACCGCAACAATGGGAAGTGTCTTCAGGAAGCTCGGCAGTCGGGTCATCCCCATTTCTCCGGGGTTTTTGGTGGTCGAAGGCATTGGCGCACGACTCCGCTAGGGTTGGAAGTATGAATTACAGTTCAGTCTTTGGCAAAGTTTCACCCCCGTCCGCCAAGGCGGCGGATATCACCGTCTCCCCGAAAATCGTTTGCGCCGCCACACCTGCAACTGATAATCATTCTCAATTGTTAAACCCAGTTAGCCGTCGCCAACCGGGCCTGTCAATGACGAATGTGCGCCTCGCCATCATGAACAAAAAGTTTTAATCCAGTCCCATGACAAACCGCACCTTCCCGAGCACCCGCCTGCGCCGCAACCGTTTTGACGACGCCACCCGCCGCCTCGTGGCTGAGCACCGCCTTACCGTTGACGACCTGATCTGGCCCATTTTCATCCGTGAAGGCACCGGGGCACCGGAGGAAATCTCCTCCATGCCGGGCGTGCTGCGCACCGGACTGGACCATCTGGCCCGCCATGTCGAAGAAGCCGCACAGCTCAAAATCCCCGCCATCGCCCTCTTCCCCGCCACGCCCCCGGAAGCCAAAAACGCCCAAGCCACCGAGGCGCTGAACCCCGAAAACCTCATCTGCCGCGCCACGCGCATCCTCAAAGCCGAATTCCCGCAAATCGCCCTGGTCGGAGACGTCGCCCTCGACCCCTATACCGACCACGGCCATGACGGCATTCTGCGCGGTGATTACGTCACCAACGACGAATCCGTGGACATCCTGGTGCGTCAGGCAGTGAACCAGGCGGACGCGGGCATTGACATCATCGCCCCCTCCGACATGATGGACGGCCGCATCGGCGCCATCCGCGCCGGGCTGGACGATGCCGGCTTCGTCAACACCCGCATCATGAGCTACGCCGCCAAATACGCCTCGGCGTTTTACGGCCCGTTCCGCACCGCCATCGGCTCCGGCGGCATGCTGAAGGGCGACAAAAAGACCTACCAGATGAACCCCGCCAACGCCGAGGAAGCCCTGCACGAGGTCGCCATGGACCTCGCCGAAGGCGCCGACATGGTCATGGTCAAACCCGGCATGCCATATCTGGATATCATCCACCGTGTGAAGGCCCGCTTCGAAGTCCCTGTTTTTGCTTACCAAGTCTCGGGCGAATACGCGATGATCATGGCCGCCGTCCAAAAGGGTTGGCTCGACCACGACCGCGCCATGCTGGAGAGTCTGCTCGCCTTCAAGCGTGCCGGTTGTTCTGGCATCCTCACTTATTTTGCCGTAAAAGCCGCCAGGGCGCTTAACCCATAAATGGAGGCTTGCCCGTGCCCAGTTGGTCCCTAGCCACCATCCCTTCGCAGGAGGGCAAACTCGCCATCGTCACCGGCGCCAATAGCGGCACCGGCTACGCCACGGCGATGGAACTGGCGCGCGCCGGAGCCCAGGTCATCCTGGCCTGCCGCAGCGCCGCCAGGGGCCTGGAAGCCGCCGCCAGCATTAACGCCGCCGCCCCCGGCAAAGCCGTGTTCGAGCCGCTCGACCTCGCCAGCCTCGCCTCGGTACAGGAGTTCGCGGCGCGCATAAAAACCACGCACGGCGTGCTGGACCTTCTGGTGAACAATGCCGGCCTGATGGCCCTGCCCACGCGCCAGACCACGGAAGACGGCTTCGAGATGCAATTCGGCGTCAACTTCCTCGGCCATTTCAAACTCACCCAGCT
>Ga0181525_10002898_pt1 | contig 13770 bp, 12 predicted proteins | sample PEATcosm2014_Bin_48_FD_121100 | JGI IMG/M metagenome (GOLD analysis project Ga0181525, IMG submission 121100) | Peatland microbial communities from MTU Mesocosm Facility, Houghton, MI, USA - PEATcosm2014_Bin06_10_metaG | ecosystem: Environmental > Terrestrial > Soil > Wetlands > Peat | place...
CTGCGTGTCAAACGTGGCGAGCAAAAACGAATCCGCATCCGCCGATTTCGGCGTGTCCAGCAGGATTCGCAACGCCAGCCCATCGCCCGAAACCGCCATCGCCGAAAATGCCGGCAGCACATTGGCCACTTCGCGGTCCTGGATCGTGCTCCTTTGCACGATCCTGCCCTGTGCCGTATCGACCACCGCCAGTTCGCTTGTGTCCCCGTCCGTGATCGACGCCACATACAACCGGCTTCCATCCCGCGACAGCGCAAAATCCGGATTCTCGCCCGTGCGAATGCTGCCCATCACCTTGCCAGCTTCAGGCTCAACCAGCCACACGCGCCCTCCCGCGCCCGCATCGGGTTTAGGATCGAGCACATACAACCACCCGGACTCCGGCTTGACCCAATTCTCCACTGCAATCTTCGAGTCCCCGGACGTCGACGCGCTGTCCTCAGCCTGTGCGCCAACTTGGCCAGCCTGCGCACTCGCTCTAGCGGGTCGTGCCGAAAAACCCAGCGCGAACGACACGGATAAAACACACGACAGGGACGGCAGGAAATTCATTTTCATAGCTTATCCCCCGGAACTGTTGACTTAGATCTTAACGAATCGAATGAGGCCCGAGATCAGAAGACAGATGCCACAACGCACAAAGCAACTGCCATGCCAAAACGGAGGGGAACGGATGTTCCATAACTCATTTATTTTCAGAGTGGGAGATGACAATGTTCAAGCGAAATGAATATTTTCATCCGCTATCGGTGGCCACCCTCAGCCAACGTGGTGCTTTTCAGCCAATGCGCAGAGCCTTCACAACGATACGCAAATAACTCTACTTCGAACTAATCGCGGCTCCCCAAATCTGATTCTTATTCACCGCAAATATCATTCCCAATTGCCTACTGACATCGTGTTGATCATCCGCAACACCGATTTCCACCCGGCGATTTGTTTCTGCGTCAATCCACCAAGTCGTCCGCGCTCCTGTGTCGTTCTCCGTTTCGTAGGCATCCAACGGGCCTTCGCCTCCCGTTCGATACTCTTCGACACGCCGAAGGGCGGAGCCAGTAAGCAGAGTGCCTTCACCTACGTTGTCGGCGTCCGTGCCCGGTGTCTTTTGGGTATCCGGAACCAACCCCGCCTCATCGTCAGGCATCGGCGGCAATGTGTAGGCCGGGAAGAACCCGGCAAGCTTGCCAGCCGTGAAGAGCTTTTTTCCTGTCTTAAGGTTGTAGGGAAACTTCGTCTCTGGCGATCGTCACTACAACCTCGCGGCTCGCCAGACGAATGAAGATGGGATGATAATCGCGCGGCAATCGCGCGTCCAGCAGCGACTTGCCAGTCCTCCGTTCCACGGTATGCAAGCCTTTCCCATCCACATAAACGAGAACGTCAGACTGTTTTTCCCAAAGAATATTCGTGCTGTGCCCATGAGTTTGCTTACGCCAAAGCTCAGCTCCTGTCCCTGCGTCCACAGCCGCCACGTTCCTGTCCCCGGCGGCGACGGCCACCCCATCGCACACAGAAAGCCCCGTGATTTTCCCTAGCTTATCGATTTCCCAACTCACCCGGTCCGTGGCTGGATCGACGGCCCGGACATTCTTCAGCCCGTAGATCAGCCGGCCATTCGCCATCTCGAGCGACAACGGTGGGCTATTGCTGCCCAGGGCCTTGGAACCCTCTTCCCACAGCTGTTTTCCAGTCGCCGGGTCTATGCTTCCCACAATGCCGTTGCTGTAATTTACAAACAGGTGATCGCCGCTTGCGGCCACACTTACTTTGCCGGGATAAAAGGTCCGCGGGTACTCCGCGTTCCATTGAACTTTGCCCGTAATGGGGTCCAATCGCTGAAATTCAAGACGGAAAGGAAGGATCAGCGCTGGAGGCCCTTCGCCGGCTGTAAGGATCAAGTTCCTGACCAAAGTCTTGCGTTCCAGCCGCAGCGAAACTAAGACGATATCGCGACTGCCCTGCAAGGGAATCGCCGACATCAAATCATCGATCTGGGGGTGGTCCCACAGGCGTTCGCCGGTCATGAGGTTGAGCCCGATCAAGCGCCCCTCAGAATCGCCCGTAAGTTTTACTCGATTCAGAAGAAGCGCTCCCATGCCGGGGATCTCAAGAAGATTCTTCCCGCGCACTTCTCCCATCTCGGCGAGCCCGTTTAACCCAAGGTCCGGAAGGACCCAGAGTTGCCGTCCGTCCAGTGCGTCGATTGCGGTGAGACTCTTGCCCGCCTTGACCAGCAGAATCCCCGGAGAGGTTCGCACATACCAGGAAATTTCTTTGGGAAACTCTTTTCGCCAACGTTCCTCGAGCGATTGGGAAAGGGCGGAACCGGCTGAGAGACAAAATACGCATAAACAAATTAGCGAATGAAACCTCAAACGAGGAATCATCGAACCCTCCGTCAATGCCAAGCGCAACGCATCACGCTATTCCTTAACGCCCCCGGAGCCCTTTCCCTCACAACCTCTTCAGAAACGCCTCCGCACGCTCCAACTCCGGAAACAGTTTCTCCTCCGCATGAAACTCCGCCGAGTGCACGCACCGCCTGCTCCCGCGCAGCCTTACCGGATGCTTCAAGTGCAGCATCTCGTGGTAAACGATGTACTCGATCGCGTAACGCGGAACCAGGAACTGGTCAAAGATACGGCTGATCACAATCGCATTGTGCGCCGGATCGTAGTGCCCAAGAATGCGCCGCGTCTTCGTCGGACTCCAGCTCATCCGCGGCCGTCCCAGCAGTCCATGAAAGAACCGCCGGTTCAGATCCTCAAAAACCGCATCCAGATCGTACACGTGCCCCTGCGGAGAGTGCAGGCGCTTGCGTCCTCGCATCTGCCGCACCAGGTGCGCCTTGCTCACCACCTCGTGGCTGGCCACATATCTCCGATAACGCGCCGCGTGCCCGCGGTCGACCGGCTTGCTATACATCTTGGCCAGCAGAATGTGAGCAACGGCTCGCACCACCGCATCCGGAGCGCCTTCCAGCAGATCGGAGAGCCGCACCAGCAGCCGCCCTTCGCGCAGTCGAATCGTGTTGTTGACATTGGCAAACGCGAAAAACTCGATTTCCAACTCCGGCGCCACCGCATCCGGCCGCAGCTGCCGGTGTTCCTCATGAAAAATTTCCAGCAATCCCTCACGCACAGTGAGCCCAGCTTAGCACGACATGCCGCTAAGTTTTGATTGTCATCCTGAGGCGGGCGCACTTTGCCCGCCGAAGGATCCGGGCGAGCCGCGCCATGCGTCGCGCTTTTTGCGACGCAATAATGGCGCGTCTGGCTCGCTTCCTTATTCCGGCTTACTGACCGCCTTCGCATCCGACTTCTTCCGATGCTTCGCCGCCTCGTCCTGTTCAACCAGAATCTTGCGATGGTCGTCCACCGAACCGTCCACCGTATCGAGAGCCGTGGTCAGAGCGAATTCGTACTGCTTGCTCTCTTCCGCAGCAACGCCCACCGCATCTCGCAACGCCAGCAGCTTGGCCTGGAATTCCGTGTCGGCCTCAATAATCTTCTTCAACGGCTTGCGGATGTCGTCCTTGCGGTTGACGTAGGTATCGATGTTGTCGTTCAACTCGTCGTAAATCAGCAAAAAGTCATCCAGCCGGTCGTGCGTCTGCTGCGGACGGTCCTTCGTCTTCGGATCGTTGCGCATCTGCTCCAGCGCGAACAGCCGCGCTCGCGCAAACTTCACGTACAGAGCCAGCCGCAAATCCGGCTCCCAGCTCGTGTCGCGGATCTGGTCGATCTCCGACTGCGTAAACGGATCACGATGCCTTTGCGCCCATGCCCCCTCGGCAACCAGCAAAAACAAACCCACGCACGCGCACACACGAAGCCAGCCGCGCACTCGTGACTGAGACGCAGCTCGCAACCCAGCTCGAAACTCAGTTCGAAACCCAGTTCGAAACCCAGATCGAAACAATGTCGCGCTCATTTACTTACCAGCTTTCGGAAACATCGCTGCCAGCAGATCGTCGCGCACACGCTGCAAACTGTCCATCGCGTGCTGTATCTGTTCCTGCTCGTCGTGGGTGACGGTATGCCTCAGGTCGTCCAGTTTGCGCACCATCTTGCGAATGGCAATCTCGCTCTGCTTCTCATGCTTGTGCGACTGAATCGCATACTCTCCCGCCGATTCCGAATACGTCACCACATCCCCCAGCGCCGTCTGCGCCTTCTGGTCGTCGCCGGCAACATAGAACCTTCCCGCCGCATCCAGTTGCCGTTCGGATATATAAATGCACAGCACGGGACGATCTGCGACGCTGACAGTCGCGATGCGAGCCTTCAACTCCTCTACCGTAGGTTCCTTGTGGCTGCCCAGCGCATAAGTCGCGAGCAGCGCCCACAGCACCAGGGCCAGAGCCGCAACTCGCCGGAATCGAAAACTTCCCATCCCCAACCCCGTTCGGCCATCGTTCTACTTCTTCGGCTCAATGGCAATCAGCCTGTGTTTCGCCTGCCACTCCTGATCAGGATACTTCCCGTTGGCTGTGTTAAGGAAGAGGTGATAATTTTCCGCCGCCTTCTTCAGGTCGTGTAAATGATCGTAGGCCGACGCCCGCAGAAAATATGTGATGGGAATTTCTGCCAGCATTTTAGCCCGCGCATCCAGCGCTCGAATCACCAGCGGATAATTCTTGTTCTCACTCGCCGCAAACGCCAGATCGCCGTAAGCCTCTCCGAAGTCTGGTTTAAGCTTCACCGTGTTCAGGAACTCCTGTTGCGCATCCGCATACTTCTTTTGCCTCAGCTCCGCCTGCCCCAAACTGCGATGCAGTTCGGCCTCGTTAGGGTGAGCCGCAACCAACATCCGATAGCTGCCCTCGGCAAGCTCATTTTTTCCCGCAGCCGAATACAGCGCCGCCAGATCGCGCCGTGCGCTGTCGTCCCCCGGCGCGAGTTTCACTCCCATCTGCAATTCGGCCACGGCCGCATCGGTTTTTCCATCGGCCGCGAGCACCCGCCCCAGCTGGACATGCACCACCGCCGAATCCGCATGTCCCACCAGCAACTTCCTCAAATATTCTTCCGCGTCCGAAAAACGTCCTTGCTTCATCGACACGTTCGCCAACCCGATCACCGCATCCACCGACCCAGGCTCGAGTGTCAGCGCCTGCTTATATTCCTGCTCCGCCTCGGCAAACTTATTTTCCTGTTCAAGAATCTGCCCCGCACAAAGATGCGGCTCCGGCTCCTTCGGCTGAAAAGTTTCCGCCAGCCGGTAATCCGCAAGCGCCTCCTCCGGCCTCAACTTTTCGACCACATGAGCCAGCCCCACCCAAGCTCGGTATTGACCCTCCGCCGCATGATCGGCGGGTTTCAGATGAGTCGCCGCCCGCAAAAACTCCTCCGCGTCCGCTTGCCCCGTCTTCGCCAGTTGCAATCCAAGATTCAGATTCGATTCGAAAACATCGGGCTCGGCCGCAACCGACTTGCGATAAGCCGCAATCGACTCGTCCATTTTTCCCAGGGCATTTTCCACGAATCCAAGATCGAACCATCCCTCATAGCTCGCCGGTTCGCGCCCAACCAATTTTTGAAGAAGAGGCTCCGCCGCAGCATAGTCCCGCCTTCCGATCGCTGCTTCCGCCTCGGTAAGCTCCGCCGGAGGGCGAGTAGTGTCGTCATCCTCAACCTGTACGTGATGAACTGATCGGTGAGACGAAGGTGGCGACGAAGATTGCGAAGACGACTGTCCCGCCGGTGCGCTCGCATCCTGCGCAACGGCGCCCGCAGTCAACGTCAACAGGCAGCCGGCAAGAAGTCTACTTGCTCCCATTGGAATGCGACGCTTCATTCCTACCATTGCCATCCAGCACTCTTGCCAGATATTTTCCCGTGTAAGAGCCCGGCACCTTGACGATCGCCTCCGGCGGCCCCGCGCCCACGACTCTGCCGCCGCGCGCCCCACCCTCCGGCCCCAGATCGATCACCCAGTCCGCGGTCTTGATGACTTCCAGATTGTGCTCGATCACCAGAATCGACCCACCCGCATCAATGAGACGACGGAAAGCCGCCAGGAGTTTGCTCACATCGTCGAAGTGCAGCCCCGTGGTCGGCTCGTCAAAAATATAAAGCAGACGCCGCCGGCGCCGGATCTCACTCGAATTCCCGCTTGGCCGCCCAATCTCACGCGCCGCAGGCTGCAAATGCGCCGCCAGCTTCATGCGCTGCGCTTCTCCACCCGAAAGCGTCGTCGCCGATTGCCCCAGCCGCAAATACCCCAGGCCCACTTCATCGAGCACCCGCAGCTTCTCCGTGATCTTGGGCGCCTCTGCAAAGAACTTCAGCGCCTCCTTCACCGTCAGATTCAGCACTTCATGAATATTCTTGCCCCGGTAGCGAACCTCGAGCACCTGCGCCTTGTACCGCGTGCCCTTGCACTCCTCACAAATCAGTTCTACGTCGGCCAGAAACTGCATCTCCACCGTAACCGTGCCATCGCCCTGGCAAGTCTCGCACCGCCCCCCCGGAATGTTGAACGAAAAGTGTCCGGAGCCGAAGCCGCGCTTTTTCGCCTCCGGCAGCGACGCAAAAAGTTCGCGGATGGCATCGAATGCCTTGATGTAAGTCACCGGATTCGACCGCGGCGTACGCCCAATCGGCGATTGATCGACCAGCACCACTTCGTCAATAAACTCTTCGCCCTCCAGGCTCTCCCACGTTGCCGAACCGCGCCCGGAGCCCAATCCCTGCTGCTTCTTCGCCTCACCCAGCGCCTGATACAGAACCTGATGCAGCAACGTCGATTTCCCCGACCCCGAAACTCCGGTGATCGCCACCAGCATCCCCAAGGGAATACAAATGTCGATGCCCTTGAGATTGTTCGCCCGCACGCCCTTGATTCTGATCTGCTGCGTTCCCGGCTGCCGCCGCATCGCCGGAACCTGAATCCGCAAATCCTCCGCAAGATAGCGCCCCGTCAGCGATGCCGGATTCCGCAAAATCTCATCGTATGTTCCCACCGCCACCAGCTTGCCGCCGTTTTCTCCCGCTCCCGGACCGAGGTCGAGAATCCGGTCTGCCGTGCGCATGATGTCAGGATCGTGCTCCACCACCAGAATCGTGTTTCCCAAATCGCGCAAGTCTTGCAGTATTTTGATCAGCCGGTGCGTGTCCCGGCTATGCAATCCAATCGACGGCTCATCCAGCACGTACAGCGTCCCCACCAGCCGCGACCCCAGCGAAGTCGCCAGTTGAATGCGTTGCGCCTCGCCTCCCGAAAGCGTCGACGACAGTCGATCCAGCGTCAAATACTCCAGTCCCACGTCGTTCAAGAATCGCAAACGCTCACGAATTTCTTGGAGCAGCCGGTCCGCGATCTCAGCTTGCTCCGGACTCAACTCCACGTCGGCGAAAAACTTCGCCGCTTCTTCCACTGTCATCGCGCAAACTTCACAAATGTTTTTTCCGTTGATCGTTACCTGCCGCGCTTCCAGTCGCAACCGCGACCCGCGGCACTCCGGACAAGTCGAATATCCCCGGTATCGACTCAGAAATACCCGAACGTGCAACTTGTACTTTTTCCGCTCCAGATAAGCAAAAAATCCGCGCACCCCCAAGAACTTTCCATCCCCATCCAGAATCAGCTCCTGCTGCGGCGCGCCCAGCTCCGCCCACGGCACATCGAGCGGAATCTCCTCCTGCTTGGCAAACCGCTTCATCTCCGTAAACATCGGCCGGTACTTCGGTTTGTTCCACGGATCGATCGCCCCTTCGCCCAGCGACTTCGCCGGATCAGGGATCACCAGCTCGAGATCGAAATCAATCGTGTTGCCGAATCCCTGGCACCGCGCACACGCCCCATACGGATTATTAAAAGAGAACAGCCGCGGCTCCGGCTCCTCGTAACGCAAATTGCAGTTCTTGCATTCAAACCGCTGCGCAAAGCGCAGTGTGGTATGTGTGGGTCGGACACTCCTGTCCGACGCTTTTGATTTTGCCCTTGCTGTTGCCTTTGACTCTGATTCACCCTCCTCAATCTCATAGTCCACTTCCCGTGGCTGAGAGCTATTTGCCGAATCCGGCAAATCAAAGATCACTTCTCCCGCCTCCCGATACGCCGTCTCCACCGCATCGACAATGCGCGAACGTGACTCCGTCGAAACCGCAAGCCGGTCCACCAGCATAAACACCGGCTGATCAAAGCGAATATCCAAGAGCGATTCCGGCGTCGAGAACTCAAACACCTGTCCCGCTTGATACAGCCGGTTGAATCCCGCCTTGCGCAACTCGAACAGCCGCGCCTTAACTTGATCAGTCAGCTCCGAATCTTGTGCAGCGGTCTTCTTGCTCGATTTGCGCCCGCGCGCAGCGTGCTTCTCCGCACCTTGCGTGGCCGCAATCGGCGCCTGCAAGGGAAAAAGCACCTGCACTCTCGTTCCCGGATCGAGCGCCAGCACCGCATCCGCAATCTCGTCCACCGTATCTTTTTTCACTTCACGGCCACAGTTCGCGCAATAGGTCCGCCCCACGCGGGCAAACAGCAACCGCAGATAATCGTAAATCTCGGTCGCCGTCGCGACCGTCGATCGCGGATTCCGCGTCGTGTTCTTCTGCCGGATCGCCACCGCCGGAGCGATCCCATCGATAGAATCCACATCCGGCTTCTCAATCCTCTCCAGAAACTGCCGCGCATACGCCGACAGCGACTCCACGTACCGCCGCTGCCCCTCCGCATAAATTGTGTCGAAGGCAAGCGAAGACTTGCCCGACCCCGAGACCCCGGTCACCACAGTTAGCATGTTGTGCGGAACCTCGAAGTCGATATTCTTGAGGTTATGCACCCGCGCCCCGCGAACCACTATGCCTTCCGTGGTCGCCGAGGTAGCTGTCGAGGTTGGCGTCGAATACTGCATGGGATGAGACATCTGGTAAGCAACTCGGCATATGCCACGCTGCCCGCTGGGAGCTCTCCCAGCAGCCTCAGAGCGCGCCGCCGAATCTTTTATTATAACCGGATCGTTTGCACAGGCTTTTCCCAGCAGGGCTGCTGATCGCCAACCCGCGATCCGTATCAGGGTATGCCTTCAGGCATACCGTTAGCCTTTTCCAGATTCGCGCCTTCAGGCGCCGCTACTTCTCACTTTCATTTCGAGCAGGTAAATAACCGAACCGCTACATGATTTACCCGAGTGCAATAGACCCCGCCGCAAATGTACCCTGCGATTGATCGGTCACAGTTCTTGCGTCCGCCCGCTCACTGCGCCTGACAGCACAAAACTACCAGGAGAATTGACATGGCAGAAAACATACCAGCCGCCTACGGCATGTATTCCCAGGACGTCGTTCTCAACGACATCGTGCGCGAGTTGAATCAGGCCGGATTCGACAACGAAGATATCTGCATGATGCTGTCGCCCACCCATCCCATCGCGTCCTTGGTGCGCGATGCCAGCATCTTTAACACCGAGCCCGCGGCCAACGCCCTAACCACCCGCCTGATCGGATGGCTCTCCGGCTTCGGAGCTGTGCTCATACCGTCTGTCGGCTTCTTCATTCGCTCGCAGGCATTCTTCCACGCTCTTATGGCCGCGCGCGAAGCCCCGGCTCTATGTGGCAATGCCAGAACACTGGTAGGTCTGGGTTTTTCGGAGGACAAAGCGAGGAAGTTCGAGAATCAACTCCGCAATCTCGGGGTCCTGGTTTACGTCTCTTGCACCGAGAAAGCAAAGATGCTGTGGGCGCGCGACGTTTTGCACCACGCCGGAGCTCAGGAGGCCGCGACGCTCGAAGGCGCCGCCGCAATGAAGGCAAGGGCCGCCGCCTAAGCCGCTAATTCACTTCGTCGTTGCCGTTCTGTTCCTGGTCGCGCCGCTTTCCGTAGCGCACTGCGAGCCCAAAACCAAACACCATAATTCCAACCGGCGGAAGCAGCAACACCAGCACCGCGCGATTGAGCGCCCGTTGACCCTCCTTCGGTGTGGCTCGCGCGTTCGCGTTGCACATCGCGCATCCCTGTCCCCAGGCTGGCATTGTGCCAACACAAAGCATCGCCAGCAGAATAAGTGCCCGCGCTTTGGTATGGAGAAATCCCATCGTACTTCCTCGACTCTACTTCACGCCGATGCGCAGGATACGGTCTGCGTCAGGGAAGAAGAAAAAATACATGATGACAAACAATCCCGCCACCGCGATCACCAGCATCCAGCGCATGATCGCCGTTTCAAACTTCAGGTGCATGAAGTAGGCAATGATCAGCGCTGATTTGATCACCGACAGCGCCAGCAGCACTTCCAGCATAGCCACCGGCTGAAATACCTGATTGTAGGCCAGCGCCACTTCCACCGCGGTCAAAACCAGCAGTGCGCCCCACACCCAAAAATATTGCCCCTTGCTATCGTCATGCGTCGCTGCGTCATGCATCGTGCTTCCCCTTCCACCCATCTGTCATCCTGAGCGCGTTCTTTGCGCGAAGGACATACGTAGTTGCCGTGAGCGAAGTCAAATTCTGGTCGACATCAAATAAACCAGCGGCATAATGAACATCCACACCAGATCGACAAAGTGCCAGTACAGTCCCGAGACCTCAACATCCTGCGCGTCGTACTCTTTCGGTTTCAAGAACACAATCACCGCCGCAACGATCAATCCAATTCCCAGCGCGTGAATACCATAGTGGAAGACGTTGTCCGCCGGTATCAGAAAATATCCCGCAATATAAAGCACCGCCAGGATCGCAAGAAACTTCTTGCGTAGCGCGATCACCCCCAAATAGATCACGCCGATCGTCACATGCAGCATGTGCATTCCGGTGAGCGTAAAAAATGTTCCACCGAATTGCGGCACCCCCGCGGCCCACGGATTGCCAAACGGCGTCATGCCGTGGTCAATCAGCCGCGTCCACTCCAGCCCGTGCAGCACGATGAATGCCGTCCCGAAAAATATGGTTGCCAGCAGCCAGTTGCGCGTCCAGCTCTTATCCCCGCGCTTGGCGGCCAGAACGCCCAGCACCATGGTCAGCGAACTTGAGAGCAGGCACGCCGTCATCAGCGTTGCGTTCGCGATGCTTTCTTTCCCGAACGGAGTCGGCCATGCCGGGTTCGAGATGCGGTTATAACTGAAGGCGACCAGCAACGCGCCGAAGGTCAACGAGTCCGAGGCCAGGAACAGCCACATTCCCACCTTTTTCGAATAAGCCCCAAACAGCGGTGGTTCGTACTCGCCCGCAAGTCCGTGTCCGGCAGCGGCGTGATGTTGCAGCGCGGCGTCAGCCATTCCGAAAATTCCCCTTTCCTATTGCCATCCTGAGCGCGTTCTTTGCGCGAAGGACTATGCAACTCGCTTGCAGCGTCAAATCTCTCGAGTGGATCTACCTTGCAAACCCCAACAACGCAAAAACATAAATCCACAGCACGGCCATGAAATGCCAATACCATGCCGCCACATCAATCACAATCCTCCGTCCCTCAATTGCCCGGTGCCGCAGCGAAGCCACGCCCGCCCACAGCAGCGCAATAATCCCACCCGCAAGATGCACCGCATGTGCCGCCGTCAGCAAATAAATGAAGGAGCTATCCGGGTTCGTGTTGACGAAAAATCCGCGGGACTTCAGTTCGCCCCACGCCATCCACTGTCCCGCCAGAAATCCCAATCCGAGGACAACCGTCACACCCAGCCACGGAAAACTTCTCTCGCTTCCAAGCGAAACTCCCGGAATCGACTTCACCGGAGCCAGCGCCGCCCGCCGCGCAATATCGCGCCGCGCTCCTTCCATCGTCAAACTGCTGATCAGCAGGATCGTCGTGTTGATCGCCAGCAGCACCCAGGGCAATTGCACTTCGCCCCAGTCCCGGGAGTAAGTCCGTGTCGAGTCGTCGAAAGTCGGCAACCCCCGCCGCATCACATACGCGCTCGTCAGCGAAACAAAAACCATACTGACGGTCGCGATCGCGCAAATCATTCCCAGCCGCGCCCGCCGGAGCCGCGCCCCATAATTCGGTACGCCGTCCCCGCGTCCCTCATCGCCTCCACCGCCCTGCGGCGGCACCGGCGGCTTCTGGCCGTGATCCAGATTCTCAATCGGCCGCGTTGGTGTGTAAGTCGCCATAAATAAAACTTCGAGCTGCGTACCTCACAGATTTTGGGTGGCGCAGCGCTTTCAGCGCTGCGAAACCAACCCTTATTCAGGCAGCGGGCTGAACAGTTTGCTGAAAAGCTCACGATTCGTATCAGGGTATGCCTTTAGGCATATCGCAAACGATGCGTTTTCAGTAGCGCCTTCAGGCGCTGCGCCGGCGCATCCGAGTTTTTCAGCAAAACCATTTTAGCCCCCGAGGTACCGCCAGCCTCAATGCGCGGTCGGCACCACCACCGGATCAGTCTGCATCACATAATCCTTCGCCGCACCCGGCACTCCATACTCATACGGACCGTTATGCACCACCGGCGTTACCCCGCCAAAATTGTCGTGCGGCGGAGGCGTCGCCGTAGTCCACTCCAGCGTCGTCGCTTCCCACGGATTGTCGCTTGCCTTCGGTCCTTTGAAAATGCTCCAGAACAGATTAACCACAAAAATGAACTGCGCCGCAATTGTGATGATCGCCGCGTAGGTCATGAATTCATGCAGCGGCATCAGCTTCGCCAGGTACTGAACCTCGTGATAGTCCGAATACCGGCGCGTGCCGCCGGCCATCCCGAGATAATGCATCGGCATGAAGATGGCATAAGTCCCGATCAGCGTGATGAAGAAATGCACGCGTCCCCACGTTTCATTCATCATCCGCCCAAACATCTTCGGAACCCAGTAATACGTCGCCGCAAACATGCCAAAGATCGCCGCCACGCCCATGATCAAATGGAAGTGGCCCACCACAAAGTAAGTATCGTGCAATTGAATGTCGAGCACCGGCTGCGCCAGGAACGGCCCGCTCAATCCACCCGAGACAAACAGCGAAACGAATCCAATGGCATAAAGCATCGGCGTCTGAAATCGAATCCGCGCCTTATACATCGTGCCCAGCCAGTTAAACGTCTTGATGGCCGAGGGCACCCCGATGCACATGGTCAGAATCGAGAACGCAAACGCCGAGTATGGGCTCATCCCGCTCATGAACATGTGGTGGCCCCACACCATGAATCCCAGGAAGCCAATCGCCAGCATCGCGTAAACCATCGCCTTATAGCCGAAGATCGGCTTGCGCGAGAACGTCGAAAGAATCTGCGACGTCACGCCCATCCCCGGCAGAATCGCGATGTAAACCTCAGGATGCCCGAAGAACCAGAACAGATGTTGCCACAGCAGCGGCGACCCTCCCTTGTGCCCCAACTGAACCCCATTCACCACGACCAGCGGCACATAAAAACTTGTTCCCAGGTTGCGGTCCATCAGCAAAAGAATCCCCGCTGAGAGCAGCACTCCAAACGCCAGCAATCCCAAAATCGCCGTGATGAACCAGGACCAGACGGTCAACGGCATGCGCATCATGGTCATGCCCTTCGCCCGCATATCGAGCGTAGTCGTCAGAAAGTTCAGCGCGCCCATCAGCGACGCCAAACAAAAAATCGCGATGCTCGTGATCCACAAATCCGCTCCCAACCCCTCGCCCGGTCCAGCCGATTGCACCGCGCTCAACGGCGGATATCCCGTCCACCCGTGCAGCGGTGCTCCGCCTGGCACGAAGAATGCCGCAAGCAATACGACGAACGCGACAAACGTAGTCCAGAACGAAAGCATGTTCAGAACCGGAAACGCCATATCCGGCGCCCCAATCTGAATCGGAAGGAAGTAATTGCCAAACCCTCCTTGCGGCGCCGTCGTCAGCACGAA
>Ga0181525_10002902_pt1 | contig 13759 bp, 14 predicted proteins | sample PEATcosm2014_Bin_48_FD_121100 | JGI IMG/M metagenome (GOLD analysis project Ga0181525, IMG submission 121100) | Peatland microbial communities from MTU Mesocosm Facility, Houghton, MI, USA - PEATcosm2014_Bin06_10_metaG | ecosystem: Environmental > Terrestrial > Soil > Wetlands > Peat | place...
ACCGCTGATTTCATCCTGGCGGGAGCCGCCGCCGTGGGAATCGGCCGGGATTTGATCAATCGCGAAGCCGTCCGGCGGCGGGAGATGGATTGGATTCGCGAGCTGGCCGGGCGTTTCTTGCAGATCGTCAAACGGGCGCGCGCGCAGAAGGCGCCCCACTAAGGGCGTAGAATACAAGATATGGCGCTGCCAATACGCCCCATTACGGAAGCCGAGCGGGACCAACGCACGCGCGTCTACGAAGAGGCGATTGCTTCCATTCGACTGGAAGGGTTTGATCTCGACGAGCGCGCCAAGGCGTTGTACCAGCGATACATCGCTGGACAGTTGACGCTGGCCAAAGTAGGGAGCGCGATCGATGAGCTCGACGACCGGGAATTTGGACCCGTAGATATATCCCGGCACAAACGTCCTCAGGAACCTGCGCGATCTCACTGACCCGGAACTTTTGGCGCGCCTTGAAGCCCGCCAAACGCACCGGCGCATTGCAGAGCTGGTCGATACTCCCTTGGCGGGAAGATTCGACATTGCGCATCTCAAGGCGATTCATCGGCACATCTTCCAGGACGTGTACGAGTGGGCCGGACAGTTCTGGACCGTAAATATATACAAGGGCGGCCAGCTCTTCGGCCTGGATGCCGTCGCCTTCGCCGGGCGCGCCGCCAAGCTTCCCGGCGAGTTGAACGCGGCTCATCCGTTTCGGAAGGGAATGGCAGAACGCAACGCGAGTTTATTCGCCAGGTTTCGGTGTAGGCCGGCCACTACATCGATTGGAGAGCTACGACTCCGCGGTTCTTCGACGCTAAAGTGGGTCAATCTGCTTTGCGCCGATTACCAATCGGCGCGCAGGATACCATCCTGCCCCACAGGCCTATAGAAACGCCATGGTCTTCACGCCGGATATGTCGAACCGCTTCCGGCAGCGCAGGTTTTTGCAGGCCACCTTGTCGTCCAGCAGCACCATGTAGCTTTGCGATTTAGCGAAGCGGGCGCGGTCGCGCTCGTCGCCGCCCGGCGGCAGGCGGTCCTTCTTCTTGCGCACCATCCAGCGCAAATCATAGGTCTCGGCGGACCGGCAAAATGGGCAGTTCAGCGACATGGGTTTGGTCGTCGGCGATTCCGTGTAATAGGCGCGCTCGTCCATCAGCGTTGGTCCATGGGAATCCAGCTCATGCCGTCCGGATTTCCCTTGTATTCCGCGCGCGGGCGGATCAGGCGGTTGTTCTTGTATTGCTCCAGCACGTGCGCCGTCCAGCCGGACATGCGGCTCACCGCGAAAACCGGCGTGAACAGATCCACCGGAATGCCCAGCGCATAATAGGTCGAGGCCGAATAGAAATCCACGTTGGCGATCAGCCCCTTCTCCGCCTTGACGGTCTGCTCCATGGCCTGCGACATGCGGAACAGTTTCTCCTGCCCGGTGCGCCGCCCCAACTCCTCGGAGAACACCCGCAGGTGCGTGGCCCGCGGATCTTCCACGCGATACACGCGGTGCCCGAAACCGGGGATCTTCACCTTGCGCGCCAACGTGCTCTTCACCCGGTCGATGGCGGCTTCCTCGCTCGATAGCTGCAGCAGGATCTTGATCACGTCCTGGTTTGCCCCGCCGTGCAGCGGACCCTTGAGCGCACCGATGGCCGAGGTGATCGAGGAGTACATGTCCGACAGCGTAGCGGCCGTAACCCGCGCCGCGAAAGTGGAAGCGTTCAGCTCGTGATCGGCGTGCAGGGTCAAGGCCACGTCGAAGGCGTGTTCCATCACGTCGTCGGGGCGCTTGCCGGTGAGCGTGTACAGGAAGTTCCCCGCGAAACTCATGGCCGGGTCCCCGCCGATTACGTGCAGTCCTTTGCGCAGGCGCTCGAACGTGGTCACGATCGTGGGGGTTTGGGCCATCAGCCGCAGCGCCTTGCGCGCGTTGGCGTCCGGCGTCATGTCCGGCGTCTCCGGATCGTACATGCCGAGCATCGAGACCGCCGTGCGCAAAACATCCATCGGATTGGCTTGCGGCGCCGTCTTTAAAAAGTCCACCACGGCGGTCGGAATTCCGCGATTGGCGGCCAGGTCCTTCCTCAGCTGATCCAGTTCCGCCCGTTTGGGCAGCCATCCATTCCACAGCAGAAAGATGACTTCTTCGAACGTCGCATTGTCCGCCAGCGTGTGGATATTGTATCCGCGGTAGCTGAGCACACCCGAGTATCCGTCGATATAACAGATCTCGGATTCGCCGGCGACAACGCCTTCCAAACCCGCTACAGTTGTGCCCATTCTATTCCAGTCCCTCTCTCTACAATCCTACTCTAGTGGGGCAGACCTCCAGGTCTGTCAGGATCGGCCTGCGGCCCACCAATAGCGATGAAAACCAGGCTGGAGGGCGGGCAATTCTGCCCGCAGCCGGCTTTTTAGCCGGCTCCGGCCGCCTGGAAAGGCGGCTGCGGCCAAGATTGGCCGCTCTCCAATTTCAGTAACTTGCGTGGGTTTTCGACCGTGCGCGGGTCCTCCAGGACCCGCTGCTCGCGCGCCAAGGCTCGCGCGCCGCATCACGACCCCGCCTGGCAAAGCGGAAACGGCGAAAAGCCGATGGTCAGGTCGTCGCGCTGAACCCACAACGCGTCCTCCTGGTTGGCGCCGGAATCCACGGTTACGATCACGCCCGAGCCGCAGGAACGGCTCTTCGGAATCGTGTGCGTCGCGCCGCGCGAGCTCGCCGGACCCCAGTCCTTCATAAACTCCGGGAACGCGTAATCCTTGCAGGGGTGCGCGTCGGTGCAGCCCCACAGCGCGTGCGCCCCCTTGTAATCCTGGCGCTTTAGAAGGTCGAAGAATTCGTTCACCCGGCTTTCCTGCCGGTGATTGCGGAGGATCTGGGCGAGCCTGGCCACCGGCTCCGCCCGCAGCACTTCCGTCTTGTCCCAAACGAACAATAAGAACCACAGGAACAGCAGCCCGAGGGCACAGGCTCCCAGAATCAGAAAGAGTTTGAGCCGCTTCTCGCGCCGTTCATCGCCGGCTCCGTAATGATCGAGATAGCCAGCCATGGCGGCGCCTACTTTACCGGATAGGCCTTGTCGTAGTTGGCGATGGCGTCGGCCGTCAGATCCAGGGCCGGCTTGAAGAACAGCGTGCTCTGCTCATCCACAATCACGTCGACGCCCTTCTCCGCCGCCAGCTTCTGCACGACTTCCCGCATTCTCTTGCCGCTGGAGCCGAGGATCTCATTGCGCTCCGCGGTCACATCGGCCTGCAGGTCGTCGTTCATGCGCTGCAAGTCGCGCTGTTTGCGCTGGCCCTGGGCTTCCAGGTCCGACTGGGCCGCGGGCGTGAGCTTGCCGGCGTTAGTCTGCAACTGCTGTTTGATGCCTTCCAGCTCCCTTTGCAGCCTTTCCATTTCCTGCTGGCGGGGCTTGTACTTGGCCTCCATGGCGGCGGAGGCCTTCTTGATCTCGGCGCATCCCAGCACTGCCCGCTGCATGCTGACGATGGCGATCTTGGTCTGACTCAGACCGGCTTTCGATAGTGTAACCAGGGCGAGGCAAGCCACTGCCAGCCGCAACCCAAACCTTACTGACATGCGAAGCGAACTCCTTATTCAAATGTGCGAAGCATTCAGGTTACCACAACGTAGGACGCGCCATTTGACTGCCGGCCCCGCTCGCTCTACACTCGAAGTCGAAAGCAAATCCTGAACGTAACGCTTATCATGACCGTCACCGTCAAGAACAAAACGCCGCTCGTAGTCCCTCCTTCCGTGCGCCGGAAGGCCGGCCTCCAGAGCGGCCAACAGATCGAATTCAAGGTCGCCGGCGGTGTGATCAGCATCTTTCCGAAGTCCCTACCCGGGGACGACGACTACACGCCTGAGCAGCGCCGCATCGTCGATGCCCTACTCGCTCCAGCCTTGGCCGACGTCAAGGCCGGCCGCATAAGCGGTCCTTTCTCGACGCACCAGGAGTTCATCGCTTCACTCCACACGGAGGCGAAGAGGTTGAACCGCAAGAAAACCAAGCGTTCTCCTTGATGAAGCTCTTTCGCGCTCCCCACTTCGAACGGAACTACGCCAAGGCTCCTGTGCCGGTTCAACGTGTTCGACAAGCAGTCGCTATTATTACTTCAGTAACCTGAGAGCCGCGGCCTCTGGCAGGCGCGGGCCAACAACGATTGGCGCTTTTCCTTCTTCATCCAGGACGGCGCATACCTGATGGCGAAATGTCTGCATGGGTCAAGGAGCGGCCGGCGGCTACAGCCAGTAGTGCCATTTGTCGAATACCAAAACGTACGCGGCCAGCAGCGCGTTGGTCACCGCATGCGCCAACATGCAATCCGCCAGGTTGCGCGTGCGCACCATCCACCAGTTGTACGCCACGCCCGCCGCCAGCCCCACTTCCCAGTAGGGCCCGTGCTCGGCGGCGAAAAGCACCGCCACCGCCCAGAACGAAAACGCCGAGTATTGGCCGAGGGGCACGCTTTCGAAATCGGAGCGGATCGCATAGCGCTGCAACCAGCCGCGCCAGAATAATTCTTCGAAAACGGGAACCACCGTGGCGCTCTCCAGTACCCGCACCGCGATGAAGAACGGGTCGGATCTGAAACGCACGGCCAGCGTGCTCCGCGCCACGCCTGTAATGCCGTTGTGAAACAGCCAGAAATCGCGGTAGTGCGGCCCCCACAGCAGGTCCGGGGCGAGCCAGATCGCCAGCACGGCCACCCCCAGCAACACCGAACCGATGGGGAACGCGGGCCACCGCGGCATGGCACGCCGTGAAAACACGACCAGCGTGGCCGTTACCAGCACCAGCCGCACGGGCGCCAGCCACTCAGGCGGAAAGGGGAGCCAGCGCAGCGCGATGAAGACCGCGAAGGGTGCGACGTAGGCCGTTGCGGGAGGCGGTTTCAATCCCAATATTTCTCGCCTTCCGCCAGATTGGCTTTCACCACATCCGGGTTCAATTCGACGCCCAAGCCGGGCTTCCGCGGAACGGCGATGTAGCCCTCGGCGACCAGCGGCGCTTCGTGCACAATCACGTCGTCCATCCAATTCCGCCCTCCCACCACCGTTTCGGCCGCCAGGAAATCCCGCACCGAAGCGGCCCACTGCACCGTGGCCATGGTATTGAGCGCGCTGCCGGTGCTATGCGCGGCCATGGGCAGCCCGAACAGCTCCGCCAGGCTGGATATTTTCTTCGATTCGAGCAGGCCGCCCGCATTCCGGATGTCCAGCTGCACAACGTCGCAACCCTGGTTCACGATAAAATCCTTGAACCCCTGCCGGCGGGCCAGGTTTTCGCCGGCGCCGATGGGGACCTTGGACGCCTGTGTCAGGCGCACCCAACCGGGGGAAAAATCCGGCGGCATGGGATCCTCCAGCCACAAAGGCTTCACCGGATCCAGCACTTCGGCGAGTTGCATGGCCGCTCGCACATCGTACTCTCCTTCACAGCGGACAATCAAGTCGCGGTCCCAGCCGATGGCGTCGCGGCAGTATTCGAAGGCCTGCCGGATTTCCCGCAGCTCGCGCGATGTGAGCAGCCGGTTGGACGGGTCCCGCGCGGTATCCACCTTGGAGGCCGCGCCGCCCTTTGGGCCCGGCGGAGAGACGCGGAACGCAGTCCACCCGGCGGGGTCGCTCTTCATCTTGTCCGCCCACTCGTTGCAATTGGCGCGATCGAGCATGTTGCTGGGGCCTTCCTCGCGGTAGACGCGCACCCGCTCGCGATAGCGTCCGCCCAGCAGCGTGGCGGCGGGCTGATCGAGCAGCTTGCCGGCCAGATCCCACAGCGCGATCTCGATGGCGCTGACGGCGCGCAGCAGCATGTTGGCGGAACCGTCGATGCGGTGGCCCAACCCGTTGTAAAGCGCTTCGATTTCGAGCGGATCCTTGCCCAGGAAGTACGGCCGCAACTCGGCAACGCCCGCCCGGACGCCCACGCCAGGACTGCCGTAGCCCTCCCCGATTCCGTAGACGCCGGCGTCGGAAACGACCTTGACAAGAGTGTAGGTTCGGGGACCCTGCAACACCATCGTGCGGATATCGGCGATGCGGGCGCGGCCGCGCTCGGGCGCTGCCAGGGCTTCGAAGCCGGCCAGCCACGTGGCCAAAGGGGCGGCCGACAGTGCGCCCAGGAACCGGCGCCGCGAAAGCAAAAACATAGATTTGTTCGCATTCTATCAAACGCCGCAACAAATTCCCGCGACGTGTGTTTACCTTACAAGCGAGGGTCGTCACGCTGTCACAGAACAGTGGCCGGCTCGTAGCGGAATCCCTGCCGATGGAGCGCGCCGTGCGAGTCTCGGAGGCGGCACGCTCCACTCGGGGGATAGGAGGGCGGAACTGCGCCCTTTTGTCTTACGCTACACACTGGCAGCCGCGTTGCTCCAGTCCAACGCATGCCGCCTCTACCGGCGGAGCTCTTGAGTGAGATCCAGGCCCGCGCCCGTTCCACGCCCGTGATCTCTCTATTTCTGGACTTTGACGGCATTCTGGCGCCCATCAGCCACGACCCGGCCGCACCCCGCCTGGACGTTGCGATGGCGGCCACTTTGAAAACGCTGTCAGCCCAGGATGCTCTGGTGACGACCATCATCAGCGGGCGCGCCGTAAAGGACCTGTATGCGCGCATCCGCCTGGAACGCCTGATCTACGCGGGAAACCACGGGCTGGAGGTTTTTGGCCGCCAGTTATGCTTTGTGGAACCGGTCGCATCGGGCCGCCGCCAGATGCTGGAACGCCTTTGCGAAGAGCTCGCGCTGGAGCTTCGCCCTCTCCCAGGAGCCATCGTGGAGTGCAAAGAGTTGACTGCCAGCGTGCACTACCGCGGCGCTCCGGCGACTCGCCACCTGGAAGTTCAGCAAACCGTTTATACGGCCGCCGCACCCTACGCCGCGGTGTTTCGCATCAACCCCGGTAGGCAGGTCATGGACATCCTGCCGCGCACCAGCTGGTACAAAGGGGCTGCCGTTAAATGGATCAACAGCCACCTCGGCGGAAAGGAAGTCTTGACCATCTACCTGGGAGACGACTCGAGCGACGAGGACGCGTTCAACGTGTTGTCCGATGCGGTCACCATCAAAGTGGGAGCGGCGGCGACTTGCGCCCGATATCGGCTCTCCGGCCCCGGCGCCATGCATGAACTTCTGTCTTGGCTGGCACACAGCGTCGTTCCATCGCGTGCTTGCTTCTGCTGAGGCGGCGGGCGTAAAGTCAAAGAACGGCCACTCATGACCCGGCGCGCGGCAATTCGGAAACTGATGGTTTCCGGCGCCCTTTCATTCGCGGGCCGCGCCCAGCCGGACGATCCACCGGATTTCGTGATCCGCACGGGCGTCCGCCTGGTGCTGCTCGATGTAAGCGTCAAGGACCGCGTGGGCGGCTGGGTGGCGGGGCTTTCCAAAGACGATTTCCGCGTCGATGAAAACGGCGTGCCCCAGGAAATCACCGTTTTCGCCGCCAACGATATCCCGGTGACGGTGGGAATCCTGGTGGATAATAGCCGCAGTATGATGCCCAGGCGGGCGGAGGTGCTCTCGGCGGCCACTACTTTCATAGAGGGGAGCAACCCTCGGGACGAGATCTTCGTGCTGAACTTCAACGATACGGTGAAGCGTGGCTTGCCGAAGGGCGTGTTGTTTTCCGACGATATCCGGCAGCTGCGCGCCGCCCTCTCTCGTGGAGTTCCCGAGGGCCGCACGGCCCTGAACGATGCGATCGTGGACGGCGTGCGGCAACTCAATCAGGGAAAGCGCGACAAAAAGACCCTCATCGTTATCAGCGATGGCGGAGATAATGCCAGCCGGAATACGCGGCGCCAGATGCTGGATATGGTGGAGCGCAGCCTGGCGACTATTTACACCATCGGGCTGTTCGATGCAGGCGACCCGGACCGGAACCCGGGCATTCTGAGGATGCTCGCCCGGATTTCCGGTGGCGTCGCCTATTTCCCGGATGGAGCGCGCGGCATGACCGAGGCATGCCGCGGCATCGCGAAAGACATCCGGACCCGCTATACGGTCGGCTATCTTCCCCCGGTATCGAACGGCGGATTGCTGCGGCGCATCCGCGTGCGCGTGTCGGCGCCAGGCCGCGCCGGCCTAAGCGCGCGGACGCGTCGCAGTTACCGTTATGAAGAGGCTGCCAACCAGAATGAGTAGGCTATGGTCAGTGGTTCAGCCGCCGGGAGAAGGGCGGCTGCGGCCAGGATTGGCTGCGGTACAGTTTGTCAACGCGCGTACGGCGTCCACCGCCAGCCGCGCGGCGTGCTTGGATTCGTTGCCGAGGCCGCCCACCGCGTGCTCCACATCGATCGCCCGAATCTCAGCCGCCTCTCGCGCCGTCTTGCCGATCAGCATCTCAGTCAATGCGGAGCCGGCCGCGATGGAGGCCGTGCAACCGCGCGTCTGGTAGCGCGCATTGGCCACGCGGCCGTCCCGAAACTCGACCGATAGCCGCAGGATGTCGCCGCAAACCGGATTCGACACCTCCACGGTCGCGGCGGGCGGCGGCAGTACGCCCACGTTACGCGGATTCTGGAAGTGATCGAGCAGGCGCGCGGAGTACACTTATGGTCCAATGAGCCTAATGCGGCAGTACTTTCCGATCCTCAAGGAGCGCGTGCGCGCGCGGGAGTTCAATTCGCTGTTTCTGTTTGTCACGTCGCGTTGCAATTCGCTCTGCCGCACCTGCTTCTACTTTGACAAGCTTAACAGCCCGGACGACCTGACGACTCCCCAGATCGAGCGCATCTCGGCCAGCGCGCCGCCCTTCCGCAAGCTGTGGCTTTCCGGCGGCGAGCCCTTCCTGCGCGAGGATCTGGCCGAAATCGTGGCGCTGTTCGTGCGGCGCAACGGGGTCCGTAACGTCAATCTGCCCACCAATGGTCTCCTGCCCGAAAAGATTTTCCGTACCATGGACCGCATGCTGGAACTTTGTCCGGACGTGTCCATCGATCTGAACTTCTCCCTCGATGGCCTCGCCAACACGCACGATTCGATCCGCGGCGTGCCCCACAATTTCGTCCGCACGCTGGCTACCATCGATCAGGCCGAGAGGCGCTATGCGGGCGTTAAGCGGCTGCGGCGCAATGTGCTCACCGTGATCACGCGCGAGAACTACAACGAGATCGTCGCGCTGGGCTTGCACCTGATGGAGCAAACCCATATCGACGGGCAGTATTTCGAAGTGGTGCGCGGCGCCGCGCCCGATCCCAGCCTGAAGCAACTGACCGAAGAGGGCGTGGCCGCCCTGCACCGCCGCTTGATGCCGTTCCATCGCCATTATGCCGACAAGCTTTTCGCGCGCCTGCCGCCCGGCGTGCGGCAATTCGCGAAGATGTATTACCTGGGAAACTTGCGCTTCCACTTCGACCTGCACGAACAGTGCCTGGAATCGCCCCGAAAATGGCCCATGCCGTGTACGGCCGGCGAAACCTCCATCGTAATCGACCACAACGGCCGGTTCCGCGCGTGCGAGATGCGCGGGATCGTGGGGGACCTGGCGGAGTTCGATTTCGACGTGCGGCGCGCCCTGCGGTCGGAGGCCATGCGCGCGGAGGTGCGCGCCATTCCGGAGGCGAACTGCTGGTGCACGCATAGCTGCTTCATACAGGACAGCTCCAAGTTCCAGCCCAGCGTGCAGCTCTTCCATATCCCGTGGGCCTGGTTCCGGCAGAGGATCGCCAGGCTGCCGGAGCTGCCGGCCGCGGAGCTGGAGCGGTTCAAGGCACTGGAGCTGGCCTGACTTGACGACCGTCGTGGCGGCGATCATACGGCGCGGCGGACGCATCCTGATTTGCCGCAGGACCGCGGCCCAGGCGCATCCGCTGAAATGGGAGTTTCCGGGCGGCAAGGTCGAAGAGGGCGAAAGCCCGCTCCAAGCGCTCGGCCGCGAGCTGCGGGAAGAGCTGGCCATCGACGCGCGGATCGAAGGCGAGGCGGAGCGCCACGAGTTCAGCTACCCCGGCAGGACCCCGATTCTGCTGATCTTTTACGCGGTGAGCGACTTCGCCGGCGAGCCGCGCAACTGCGTGTTCCAGGAGATCCGATGGGTCAAGCCGGGCGAGCTTATTGAATTCGATTTCCTGGAGGGAGACATCGACCTGGTGAAACGCCTGGCGGGGGCTTACTCGGAACGCCGGCACCCGCCGCGCGACAGCCGCACCTGAGTCATTCCGGATCAGGCGCAGTGGTGGGCGAGACAGCGCGAAGCGCGCAACTGCCTCCTATTAACCAACTATAATATGCCTATCACATGAGAAGCCCGGCATGAAGATCGACCCCCAGGAAGCTCTCGATTATCACTCCTCGGCGCCCGCCGGCAAACTGGCGGTGGTCCCCACCAAGCCTTGCCTCACGCAGCGCGACCTGAGCCTGGCTTACACTCCCGGTGTGGCCGTCCCCTGCCTCGAAATCGCCCGCGACCCGAGCTTGGTTTATAAGTACACCGCCAAAGGCAACCTCGTGGCGGTAGTCAGCAACGGGACCGCGGTCCTCGGCTTGGGAAACATCGGCGCGGCCGCCGGCAAGCCCGTCATGGAAGGCAAGGCGGTCCTTTTCAAACGCTTCGCCGATATCGATGTCTTCGATATCGAGCTGGCCACCGAAAACGCCGCCGAGATTATCCGCACTTGCCAGTTGCTCGAGCCGACTTTCGGCGGCATCAATCTGGAAGACATCAAGGCGCCGGAGTGCTTCTACATCGAGGAAGAATGCCGCCGCACCATGAAGATTCCAGTCTTCCACGACGATCAGCATGGCACGGCCATCATCTCCGGCGCCGCGCTGCTGAACGCCCTGGACCTGGTGGGCAAGCGCATCGACCAGGTGCGCGTGGTTTTCAACGGCGCCGGCGCCAGCGGCCTCTCCTGCGCCCAGCACTATGTGAACCTGGGTGTGCGCCGCGAAAACATCCTGATGTGCGATACCAAGGGGGTGGTCTATAAAGGCCGCCCACAAGGCATGAATGCCTATAAGGAACGCTTCGCGGCCGAAACCGGCAAGCGCACGCTGGCCGACGCATTTGTGGGCGCGGACGTGTTTTTCGGCCTGTCCAGCGGCAATTGCGTCACGCCGGAAATGCTGCTGAGCATGGCTCCCGATCCGATTATTTTCGCGCTGGCGAATCCGGATCCGGAAATCCCTTACGACGTGGCGGTGGCCGCCCGGCCGGACGCCATCGTGGCGACCGGACGATCGGATTTTCCCAACCAAGTCAACAACGTCCTGGGATTCCCGTTCATTTTCCGCGGCGCGCTGGACGTTCGCGCCACCATGGTGAACGACGAGATGAAGCTGGCCGCTACGCGCGCGCTGGCCGCGCTGGCGCGCGAAGATGTGCCGGACAACGTGCGCCGCGCCTACGGCGTGGAACGCCTGGAATTCGGCCGCCAGTACATCATTCCCAAGCCTTTCGACTCGCGCGTGCTGATTTGGGAGGCGGCGGCAGTGGCCAAAGCCGCCATGGAGAGCGGCGTGGCGCAAGCGCCTATCGACATTGACGAATACCGCGAACAGCTCGAGCGCCGCCTGGGCCGGGCCCATGAAGTGATGCGCGTGATGATAAACAAAGCCCAGCGCCAGCCCAAGCGCGTGGTCTTCCCCGAAGGCGAAGAACCCAAAATCCTGCGCGCCTGCCGGATTCTCCTGGATGAAAAGATCGCCCGCCCCGTTCTGCTCGGCGACGAGACGAAAATTGGGGCGGTGATGGCCGACCTGCGCTTGCACCTGGACGGCTTGCAGATTGTCGATCCGGCCAAATCCGCGCGTCTGCCGGCCTACGCCGAGGAGATGTACAGCCTCCGCCAACGCAAGGGAGTCACGCGGCGGGAAGCCGACCAGCTGATTCTCGACCGCAATGTCTTTGGCGCCATGATGGTCCGTTTGGGCGATGCCGACGCTCTGGTTGGCGGACTCACCCAGCATTATCCGGAAATGATCCGGCCCGCCCTGCAAGTGATCGAGGTGCGCCACGGCATGCGCAGGGTTTCCGGCGTTTACGTCATGATCACCCCCAAGCGCGAGATCTATTTCCTGGCCGACGCCACCGTGAATATAGAACCCACCGCCGAGGACCTGGCGGAGATCGCGGTGAATACCGCCGAAATGGCCCGGCGCTTCGATGTGGAGCCCCGCGTGGCCATGCTGTCCTTTTCCAATTTCGGCAGCTCGCGGCATCCGCTGGCCGAGAAGGTTCGCAAAGCCGTGGAGTTGGTGCGCCTGCGCGAACCGGCGCTGATGGTGGACGGCGAGATGCAGGCGGACACCGCCGTGGTGCCGGAGATTCTGGAAGAAACCTTCCCCTTCAGCACGTTGAAGGGCGGCGCCAACGTGCTGATCTTCCCGAACCTGGAAGCCGGCAACATCGCTTACAAGCTGCTGGGGCGTATTGCCGGCGCGGAACCGATCGGGCCGATTCTGATGGGTCTGTCGCGCCCCGTACACGTGCTGCAGCGCGGGGCGGAGGTCAACGACATCGTAAACATCGCCGCCGTGGCGGTGGTGGACGCGCAGGATGCGGGCGCGCCGGCTTCCTCACGGCTTGACAGGAACGTCCATAGCGCTTGACCTTATTAGTACCGATGGTTGATAATAGCGGCTTCTAAGTCCTAAGCCCTAGACCGACATGCGCGGCCTGACATTAATACTGTTGCTATGCCTGCTGCCACCGTGCACGTTTGCGGTGCGCAGCACCAAGAAGCGCAAGGCGCAGCCCGCTGCCAAGACCAAGCCTAAGGCGCGCCTTGCCGCGGCCGCAACACGGCAGCCCGTGAGCCCCATCCTTCAGTCCAAACGGTTGAGATCCGCGAAGGGTCCTGCGGCAGCCTTCGATCCCACGGCAGGCGATAACGTGGATGGCGACGATCTGGAGGTGCGGCGCGCGGCCGTGGACGCGCTGGGACCCTACAACGGCACGGTCGTGGTGGTCGATCCTCAGACCGGACGCATCCTTACCATTGTCAATCAGAAGACTGCCCTCGACAGCGGCTTTACCCCCTGCTCCACCATCAAACTGGTCACCGCGTTCGCCGCCCTCCATGAAGGGTTGATCGAACGCGACACGCCCGTGCAACTGACCCGGCGCGTTAGTCTCGACTTGAGCTCGGCTCTCGCGCATTCCAATAATCCCTATTTCAAGATTCTTGGCGATCGTTTGGGGTACGAGCGTGCGGTGCACTACGCGCGCCTCTTCGGGCTGGGCGAAAAGGCCGGTTGGCAGATCGCCGGCGAACGTCCCGGTCTGCTGCCGGAGGCGCCGCCGCCACATGGCAGCGTGGGCATGATGACGGCGTACGGCGAAGGCATCCAGTTGACGCCCCTGGAACTGGCGGCCCTGGTTTCCGCCATCGCCAACGGGGGAACCCTTTACCACCTCCAATATCCGAAAAGCCAGGAAGAGGTCGACCATTTCGAGCCGCGCGTGAAGCGGCACTTGGATATCGCTCCCTGGATCGACGATGTCAAGGTCGGGATGCGCGGAGCCGTGGACTTTGGCACCGCCCACCGCGCCGGCGTGGATCAGACCGAGCCCATCCTGGGCAAGACCGGAACCTGCCACGATTCCCGCGCGCTGAATCACCTGGGATGGTTTGGTTCTTTCAACGATGTGGAGCGGCATCAACTGGTCGTGGTGGTGCTGCTCACAGGCGGTTTCCGCATCAACGGTCCCATCGCCGCGGGCGTCGCCGGGTCGATTTATAAGCAGCTCTCGCACGAAAACTTTTTCGCCCGTGGCCGCATTCTATCCACTCAAATCTGCTGCAGCCGCTGATTTCCC
>Ga0181525_10002903_pt1 | contig 13756 bp, 10 predicted proteins | sample PEATcosm2014_Bin_48_FD_121100 | JGI IMG/M metagenome (GOLD analysis project Ga0181525, IMG submission 121100) | Peatland microbial communities from MTU Mesocosm Facility, Houghton, MI, USA - PEATcosm2014_Bin06_10_metaG | ecosystem: Environmental > Terrestrial > Soil > Wetlands > Peat | place...
CATGAGCTCTGCTCATTCAGCAACTCAGCTCACAAAACTAAGATCCGGCGGACTACTTTTGCTCCGCCGCAGAACACCGCTCACGCGACGTCCTGTGGCCTATTTTCATTCCGGCGCACATAGTAGCGGATTGCGGTTTCATGCTGAGCGAGCAGCTCGGCGGCAGGGGAATCAAGCGAGAACGATGCCTCTGCGGCGGCCACGTTCCAGCGGCTCAGCACGGAACCAAGCAGACGATAGGGACACTGTGGAGAGTTGGCGCGGAAGCCGGGAGCACCATCATCTGAGCGCGACATGCGAGCGATCGCGCAATGGTGCCGGCCATTGCCTCGGCAACAGGCCGGCAAGTCGGCCTCACTCGAACCGGGCAGCGCCGGAGCCACGTAGCCCCAGAGGGTGACGAGCAGCACGAGATTGGCCAAGAAGCGCACTAAGGCGTTGGATGTAGTCCGTCCAGAAAAGGATGTGTGACACCCACGGATGAGTCCGATGCCTTGCAGCAACCTATGACGTCTACTTGCAATTGGTCAGCGGCTCTTCCACGTTGGAGATTGCTCGATATTGTCAGGAGACGCACAACTCCGACGGGTGTATGCTTTCGTCCGAGCAGCAAACGATCCAGTTGTTTGACTCAAGATTCGTGAACCTAAAGGAGGATGCTGTGGACAGACGAAATGTATTGCTGGGACTTGGCGCGGTTACGGCCAGCGCCGTGGCGAGCGGTGCTTTCGCTCAGGACATGCACGACCACGAGCATATGCATCATCATGGCGGCTCGCCGAATCAGGCCCTGATCGCCGCGGCGAGTGAGTGCGTGAGTAAGGCGGACATCTGCTTGGCTCATTGCCACGAACTGCTGGCCGAGGGAGACAAGAGCTTGGGGCCGTGCTCGAAGACTACGAGCGAGGTTCTCGCACTGTGCACGGCGCTTCGTTCCATCGCCGCTCAGAATGCGCCTTCCCTGGCACATTTGGCCAGCGTGGCGTTGGATGGCTGCACGCGCTGCGAGGCCGAATGCCGCAAGCACGAAAAGGTCCACCAGGTCTGTAAGGACTGCGCTGAAGCCTGCGCGGCCTGTGCGGTCGAGTGCAAGAAGGCGGCTGCCTGAGATAACTCTCGACGTTTCCTTGACAGCGCGCCCGCTCCGATGCGAGCGGGCGCGATGCCGTTCTCCCCATCTGTAGCCCTGTGCGGAATGTCGAAAATAAATCTGTACGAGCAGAGACTCTGGAGCATCTCACTAGTGAGCTGCAGCGTCCCTACAGCCCGAGACTGCCTCAAATATGCGACGTTTTGCTGCCATCCTGGTGCTCGTAATGCTCAGTGGGAGTCTGGCATTCCCCCTGCTCTACGCTGCCTTATCGGACGCAGAGTCCGATCTGCCGCCGTGCTGCCGCAGCCGAGGCCAACACCATTGCGCCATGATGGATCAGTATTTGCGAATGAAGGCATCCGGCGCACCAGCCTTCACCACACCTCCCAGTCATTGCCCGCTCTATCCGCGTACGCGCACCCGGAACTGGGCGCCGTTTGCTCCGGCGCTGCTGCCCGTGCGCGATGCGGTTTACGCGGCCCTGCGGAGCCATCCGGCCTGCCAGGCGCAGACGCTGGCACGGTACCGGGTTTCCTTTGATCGCTCCCGGCTGAAGCGCGGTCCTCCCTCATCGCTCTAACTCTTTCCGAAAATCAGTGCGTGTGGTCCCAGCATAGGGGTACCTCCGCGGGTGCCCGCTGAAGCCTGTGCCATTCCGTTCATGCTGACTTGGCCTTCGCGACGCCGCCATTTTGCTGGTCGAAGCGAGTGCAGAAGGCGGCATGCCAACGGACTGAGCATAAGCAGAGAGAGCATGGAGATGGTAATGGCAGCCACTTGCCAGAAGAGAGACTCATCACGCCTTTACGCGCGTGATGAGCGCCTGCCTGACTCGAAAGGGAGGCAGGAAACCGTTGACGCGCGCTCGGCGGCAAATACCGTGCAGAAGCCGACCCAGGAGATGGAGCTTTGGTGGGAGTTGGCACGGCTGCGCGCGTGACACAACTTGCCCGAACAATCGAGCGCAGTGCCGGTCGCTGCGCGAGGACTGTCGAAAACATGAGGCGCATCACAACCGTCCTGGTACTCGCGATGCTCAGTGGGACACTAGCGGTCCCCCTGCTGAACGCGGCGTTCTCCGATCTTGAGTCGGACCTGCCGCCGTGCTGCCGCAGCCGAGGCCAGCACCATTGCGCCATGATGGATCAGTACTTGCGAATGAAGGCATCCAGCGCACCGGCCTTCACCGCGCCTTCTAGCCACTGCCCGCTTTATCCGCGTGCGCGCACCCAGAGCTGGGCGCCGTTTGCACCGGCGCTTCTGCCCGGACGCAGTGCAGTGTATGCGGCTTTGCGGAGCCACCCCGCCTGCCAGGCGCAGACTTTGGCGCGCTACCGGGTTTCGTTTGACCGCTCTCGTCTGAAGCGCGGCCCTCCCGCTCTCCCTCTCGCATAACTCTCCTTCAGTCCTACGGCACATGCCCTACGCGCCCTGAATGCAAACGGCGCGGGCTTCACTGCGTGTGTGTGCCGTGGGAGAACTGGCTCTGGATGAAGCACCAGCCGCGCTGTCACGAGCGATGGGTACTCGTGTGTCCACCAGCGCAGAGAAGGGATTGACACCATGTGCTCTAAACGTCTTTACAATGCCGCCTTCGCGGTTGCGGCTCTCGTTGTACTTCTGTCTCAGTTCGCAAACGCCCAGGTTTCTCCCCCTAAAGTGAGCGGCACCGTCCAGGACGCCACAGGAAGCGTGATCGCCGGGGTGCATGTCTCACTGCATAACTCCGCCGGAGTTGCCGTCGCCACGGCTTCCACAAATCCAGAGGGGCGCTTCGTGTTCGCAAAGGTCGCTGCCGGCGCCTACACGCTGACTGCCAACTTCGGCGGCTTCGAGAGCCTACACAAGGAGGTTGCCGTCTCTCTGGCCCCAGTGGAACTCACGCTCACTCTTCACGTCGGCGGCGTTCGGCAGTCGGTCGAAGTAACCGCGCCGGCAAGTTATGTTGCTACCGAAGCGGCAGCAGGAACCAAAGTGAACATGCCATTGATGGAGACGCCGGTGGCAGTGGCCGTGATTCCGCAGCAGGTGCTGCAGGATCAGCAGACTGTGAGCCTTGTCGACGCGCTGATCAATGTGAGCGGCGTGGCCGCCACGAACGACAGCTACGGCACCTCGGACAGCTTCTCCATTCGCGGCTTTGATGCGATGTCCCTACTCTACCAGGACGGCATGAAGTTGGATGAGTATAGCGGTTCCGGCTTTGCTCAAGACATGGCCAATGTCGAGGAGGTTCAGGTGGTCAAGGGCCCGGCCTCTGTGCTCTACGGACAGGCCGAGCCCGGCGGATTGGTGGAGGTGGTGACCAAGAAGCCTCAGGCCGGACGCTTCGCCAGCCTGGGGCAGCAGTTCGGCAGCCACCAATTCTCCCGCACTACGGTAGATGTGGATCAACCGCTTATCGGGAAGCAGCTGCTCGCGCGCCTTGTGGTCAGCGGCACCGATGCCAACTCCTTCCGCAATTTCGTCCACACCAACGAATTCAACCTGTATCCATCACTATCTTGGCACCCCTCAACGCGGGTTGACTTCACGCTGCAGTCGGCCTATGAGACCGGCTCCAACGTCCTCGACAACGGCATTCCCTTCGTCCTCGACAGCAGCGGGACTTCCGCAGCCCCGGTCAAGGTTCCCCACAGCTCCAACTTCGTGGACTACGGAGCAAATCGGTCGAATAACACGCAGTACAGCCTCAAGCCTTCCATGCAAATGCAGCTTGCGGAGAACTGGCAATTGCGTTTGCAATACAAGTTCGAGAGCATCACTGAGCCCACCCCGGTGGACGAGTACTACACGGGCGATGTGGATGCCAGCGGAAACCTGGCACGATCCATCTTTACCTCGCCGAAGTTCCATCACCGCTTCAATCATGTGGTTGCCGACGTGCCGGGCAAGTTCTCACTTGGTTCGGTGAAAAACAACTTCCTCATCGGCTTTGACTTCTACAAGGAGAGCGGTGGCTGGTTTGGCAACACAAGCCTGACTCCCGCAACCATCAACGTCTTCGCCCCGGTGTACAACCAGCCCTACGGTGCTCCCGATCCGAGTGGCGACATCGGCGCGGTTCAGGGCTGGACCGAGTACGGCGCTTACATTCAGGATGTGGCCGAGTTGCCGGGCCGAATCTTCGTCCTCGGTGGCGTGCGGCTCAACTGGTCGGAGCAATTGGAGAACTACACCTTCGGCACGCCGGTCAGCAGCACGTATAACACGGATGTGCATGATCGCCCGGCGACTCCGCGCGCAGGGCTGCTGTGGCGGCCGAAGCAGTACGTGAGCCTCTATGCCTCCTTCACGGCCAACTACGGCTCTTCCGCTCTCGGCGCGACCTCTGCCAACCTGAAGTTCCTGCCGCCCGAGTCAGCCGACCAAGTGGAGTTCGGCGTCAAGACGGAGTGGCTCAACCGGCGGCTGACCGCCTCGACTGCGGTTTATCGGATCATCAAGCACAACATCCCCACTGCAGATCCGAAGAATCCGGGCTTCTCAGAGGCCATCGGAACCGCCCGCACTCAGGGCATCGAGTTCGACGTGGCCGGACAGGCGACGCGCAGCCTGCGCCTCATCGCGGGCTACTCCTGCCTGCAGGCGCTCACCACCACGGACAATAACTCGCCCAGCATGCAAGGGCAGCCGTTCCCCAGCGTGCCGCACTATGCCGGCAGCGTGTGGGGCACCTGGGAGCCGCAGCAAGGCTCGTTGCATGGACTGCGCGCCGGACTCGGCGTACAGACGCGCTCCGGCGAGCAGGCCTACGAATATGTCTCCGCGCCACCACTGATCCTGGATCGCATTCCGCACTACACCACGCTCAGCATGATGGGCGGCTGGGAGCATGGCTTTGGACGGGCGCGCCTGAGCGCGCAGTTCAACATCGGCAACCTGCTCAACAAGAGCTACTTCTCCAACGTCAACCCCAGCCAGGCCATGCCCGGTGCGCCGTTCAGCATCCTGCCTGCGCTCCAAATCAAGTTCTGACCCCAAAAGAAACAGGAGAAATGACCATGACGAATGAACAACGTCTGCACGAGTTTCTGCTGCTCCTCCATCGCTGGACTGGCGTTGGAAGTGCGCTCTTCCTGATCATAGTCGGGCTCACCGGATCGGTTCTCGCTTTCCGAAGCCAGATTGACCGATTGCTCAATCCGCAATTGCATGCCGCGGTTCAACCCGGACGCCAGCCACTCGATCTGGCTACGTTTGCCGAGCGCGCCGAGGCCGCCGACCCTCACTGTCGACCCGGCTATTACTCCATTGAAGAAGACCAGGTGGTGATGGCGATGGGCGCTCGCACCGATCCCGCAACGGGCAAGCCCTATCAGCTCGGCTACGACCACCTCATCTTCGACCCGTGGACCGGCAACGCGCTGGCACGCCTGCCAATGAGAGGCCCTGGAAGCTGGCGAACCAGGGTACTGCCCTTCGTCTACGACCTGCACACCAGTCTCGCCACACGCACAAACACAGGCTGGACCATCGTAGGCATCGTTGCGCTGATCTGGACGCTGGATTCGTTTGTCGGCTTCTATCTCACTTTCCCGCGTGGTGCCAACCGCTTCTGGCAGCGTTGGCGGCAGGCGTGGAAGATCAAGTTCGGCGCCAGCGCCATGCGCGTCAACTTCGATCTCCATAGGGCCGGAGGGCTATGGCTGTGGCCGCTGCTGTTCATCTTCGGATGGTCCAGCGTGATGCTGGGTTTGCCGCAGGTATATGCACCGGTGACAAAGGCGTTCTTCGACTACCGAGGCTTCGACGACTCCATGCAACAACTTACGCTGCCCAAGCCCCTTGAAACTCCCAAACTCGATTGGCGTACCGCGCAGGCCGCAGGTGAGCGCATCATGGCCGAGCAGGCCGTTCAGCATCACTTCACCATCGAGCGCCCTTATGGGATGGCTTACATCGACATCTACGGTGCCTACACTTACGGTGTGCGCTCAAGCCTTGACCTCCGCGGCCACGGGTGGGACACGACCGTACTCATCGATGGCAACACCGGCCAGATGCGCTCGGTGGATCTGCCCCGCGGGCAACACATGGGTAACACGGTCTCCACTCTGCTCTGGGGAATCCACTACGCCGACCTGCGCGACTGCCTGCCCTATCGAATATTCATCTGCCTCTTTGGTCTGTTCCTCGTGATGCTGTCGGTCACAGGGGTCTATATCTTCTGGAAGAAGTGGCGGGTGCGGAAGGTCGCCAGAACGCAACGCCGGTCGGTCGAACGAGAGCGGTGTCCAGCGACGGCCTCGTGAAGCTGATGATCCGCCTTCCTTCTGACTCTCGACCCAGAGTTGTTGAGAAACGCAGGCAGACGATTCCGGCCGACGACCGGAGGTTGGCTGGAATCAGGAAGGCTTGCCGGGGGTCCAGCCGGAGCTACGGAGTTCCTAAATGCCCAGCCATACCACCGGCTCTAGGCGCTGCGGCATTCATCAGCAGCGTCCTGGATCTCAGGGTTCAACGCTCCGCAGGTACAAAACGTTGGTCAACGGCTTCACGCAATACACGATCAAACTCCGGCCAGCTACAGCTCAGATCGCCACGAGTGCATCCGGGCAGAGCCACAGGCACTCGCTCCGGTGGCTGCTGCGCAGTGAGCACAGCGGAGTCACGCATCTGCTCCAGCGTCTGTGCGGTGTAATAGGTCTTCACCGAGAGCTCACCGCCGGGCGCGCGCCAGAGTTCGAAAACCAGAGCACCGCCGGGAGGCGTATCGTCGCGCCGGCCATCGAGAATCCAGGTGAGATCGAGCAAGCCGGCAATGTTGGCAATGTTCGTGTCGTGACCGACGAGGAAGAGCGCGAGATCCGCGGGCGCCGAGGGAGAGCCGACGACGGGTTTGCCGGTCGCAGCTTGCTCAACCGAGCGCCGGATGTGCTCAAGCAGGTTGGAGACCTGCATCCTCGCCACCGCCCGGGTGCGCCGGGTGAAATCGGAGGAGGCTGTGTGAAGGTCCATCATCTCTCGGAGCTTTGCTCCATCCACGCATCCCCAGCCGACCTGCGGGACCGGCATACCCTCGGTATACTCCAGCAGCATGTTCTCGGTGAGTGTGCCGGCGGTCATCAGCGGTCCCTTAAGTTCCACGCCATGGTCGCCCTTTCCCGGAGCAAGACGGCTTGGAACATCGAAGATCGGGGTGCGCTTGCCCTCAGCGGAGCCGCCGCCGCAGGTGGCAAGAATGCGGTCCAGTTCGGCGAGTTGCGATCGGTAGCTCTCCATCAGGTTGCGCGGCTCACCGCCGATGCGGCCAGCAATGGCAGCTACGGCCAGCGCCGATTCACCATCCGAGACACCCGCGGCCTGAAAATGGAAGAGCGGATCGTTCGTTCCTTCTTCCAGAGCGCTGACCTTGAGCGGGCAGTTGGGGAACATCCCAGCGGCCAGCGCGCGCCCGCTCTCACGGGTGCGCTGGTCGGAGTCGGCAAGGAAGCGCACATGCTGCACCTCGCCGCAGCCGGTGGCACTCAGCAGCTTTTCGGCGGCAAGAAATTGGCGATCATAGGCGCCGAACAGCTTCATCAAGTAGTAACCGTGGGTGGTCAGCAGACCGGGAGCAACGCTCCACTCTGGCCACGCAGCCTTTGAGTATGGGTTGTACTGCTCCGGCTTTCCTGTGGGCGACCGGACACCGTGGCGGCTAAGGTAAACCACAAACTTGAGCTCGGAACTCTTGGACTCAGCTCCGGCGGGCTGCGCCACAACTGGAGCAACAAACAAAGACAACAGAAGAGCAAGAACTACGGAACGGAAACTCATAGGACCTCTGCAACGCAAATTAGCTAACAGTTGGCGCCAGCGTTGAGCAAAATGAGCGGCGGAGTACATGGACGGCTTCTGCCATGTACCCCGCTGCGGTGTACTCGATTTATTTCTCGTGCTGTCCGAAGGTGTACTTCAATCCGCCCGCGTAGGTCGGCTTGTAGTACTCACGCTGGTTCACGAAGTTAGTGCTGCCCTGGTAGTAGCCGAAGACTTCGTTGTTGAGATTGAGGCCATAGACCATTGCTGTGAGATGGTGGCCGATGCGGCCCTCGATCTGTGCGTCCAGTTGATAGTGCGGCAGCGTGTAGATGTCTCCCGAGGGACCCTTGGGGCCGAGGCCGCTGGGATCCGCGCCGGAGGCAAGCGTCTTTGAGAGCCACGAATACTGGTAGATGCAGTAGCCGTTGTAGCTCATGCCCACGCGGACCGACAGATGCTTATTGTCGAAGGTGGGGCTGACGTTCCATGCATTGGGTGTCTGCTGCAGCAGCGCCGGTTGATCGGTGCGCAGCGGCAGGCCCTTCTCCTGGGAGGCGGTGTACGTGTAGTTGGCAGAGAGTCCAAGTCCGCGAAGCTTGCCGGGCAGGAAGGTCATGTGCTGCTGGTAGCTGGCCTCAAAGCCGTAGACGTAAGCGTTCTGGCCGTTGGCGCTGAGCGAGACCGAGCTGGGCGTGGTGTTCCAGTTGGCCATAATCGAAGGCAGCAGCGAGGCCGGAATCACGCCCGCCGAAAGCGTGGAGGGGTTGACGTAAGACGGGATCGAGATGCCGACCTGCGGTGCGGTGAGCTGTTTGAAGAACATGCCGGCTTCCAGGCGTCCGACCGGGTTCAAGAACTTCTCAAAGAGAAGGTCGTAGTTGTTGGCGTGCTCGGGCTTCAGCGACGGATTGCCGATGTTGATGCTTCCCGGGTTCGAGCTGTCGTCGAAGGTGACATAAGGCACGAGCTGGTATGCATCGGGGCGAGCCACGCCACGACTGTAGACGGCCCGCAGCGAGCTGTCCTTGGTAAGCCCATAGCGCATCTGCACGCTGGGCAACACGTCGATGTAGGAAGGGTTGTTTGTGATGGCCGTGGGCACGCCGCAGCCGGTGTTGGACTTGCCTCCGGGGCAGTTGGCGCTGCCGGCGGCGTACAGCGTGACGTTATAGCCCAGCGTGTCCATCTGGGTACCTTCGAAACGCAGGCCGGTCTGCACATGGAGCTTGCCGAAGTCGATTGTGTTCATCACGTAGCCGGCGGTGATGCGCTCGATGATGTTGAAGAGATTCGGATACTGGGCGCCAGCCGTCTTGTAGCCGTCCACGTCGCCGGAGAGGTTCTGGTTGACGTAGCTGACCACCTTGTTGAAGTCCGAGACCGGGCCGAAGTGCCCGCCGAAGTACTTTCCCTTGAAGTAGTCATCATTGGAGAAATCGGACTGAAGCGAGGTCATCGGAATGCCTGTGGCAGCCTTCGTGGACCAGCCGTCGTACACGGTTTCGGTCGCATCCTGGTACTTGTGACCGTTGCGGACCTTGAAGCCACCTTCGATCACTCCGAAGTGCGAGCCGACTTGGTAGTTGTGCGCATAGGAAGCGGCGAGGCTCAGGTTCAACTGCGCCGTAAGCCCTTTGGAGGTGGTCAGATCCTTGAGCACCCAGTTGGCCGCCGTCAGCAACGGCGAACCGGCCTGACTGCATGTGCCGAAGTCCGGCGTGTTGGTGACGCCCTGCGCGGCATATGTGCACTTGCCGGAGCTCGGGCCGATCCATGAGAAGTCCGCCTTCGGATTGCCGGCCGAGTCTATCTCATAAGAGCGTGAAGCCGAAAGCTCCCAGTTCAGCCACGACGACTTGAAGACGTGCCTCCCGCCCGCCGTGAGGTTGCCCACCGAGGCGTTGGGACGCTTGCTGGAGGTGTAGAACTTGGGGCTGCCGCCGGAGACTGGCTCGTAATACCACTTGTCGCCCCAGTCCTTCAGGTCGGAGTACATGCCGTGCGCGTAGATGCTGGCCATGTCGCCGAGCTTGTAGTCGGCGCTTCCGGCAAAACCGTAGCGGTCGCGGTAGTAGCGATACTCGCGGATCGTGATGTTGTCGTAGATCGGCTCAGCAAAAGTCGAGTTGGGATCGAGGGCCGGCTGAATGTTGTCGATGCCGCGGCCGTTGTAATCCCAGGTACCGCCAAAGAGCAGGCCAAACTTCTTCGCCTTTCCGAAGCGCTGGCCGTAAGTGCCTCCGGTCTGCGCCACGCCACGACCGTCCAGGATCGGCGTGTAGCCGCCGTTTCCGTAGACGGTGAGCAGCGGCTGCTCGGAGGCGGTCTTCATGCGAAGATTTACTGACCCGCCGATGCCGTCGCCATCCTGGCTCGCCGAAAGCGTCTTGTCGATCTCAACCGCTTCGACCAAGTCTGAGGGAATCACATCCAGACGCAACTGTCGAACGGTGGGCTCCGGCGACGGAATCGTGATGCCATCCACAGTAATGTTAGTGAGGCGCGGCTCTGTGCCACGTACGGAGATGTATTGGCCTTCGCCCTCGGTGCGTAGCAGCGTGATGGAGGCCATGCGGCCCAGCGCATCGGCCACGTTCGCATTCGGCAGCGACGTGATGACCTCGGCCGGCAGCAGGTCAATCAGGTTGTCGGCGGTGCGGATCTGGTTGATGGCCTCGGCCTCGCCGTGTACGCGCTCAGCCGTAACCAGGATTTCTTCGCCATGGCTGGCGATTTCAAGCTTGAAGTTGAGGTTCAGCGCCTTGCCTGCTGCCACCTCAACCTGCTTGTTGTAGGTCTTGAAACCCACATAACTCGCTACAAGCGTGTATTCGCCCGGAGCAACATCGCGAATCACAAACTGACCCTGGCTGTTCGTCGCCGTCTCAATTCCAGCAGGAAGCAGCGTGACACCGGCACCTTTCAGCACCAAACCAGAGCTGTCAGTGATGGAACCGCTGACCGTGCCCTTGCCCGACTGGGCCAGCGCAGGCAGCGAAAGGATCAGCGCAGCCAGCAGAAGCAGGCTGGCCACACTGGTAAATTTTCTGATGATAGACATCATGCTCTCTCCAAGAGGCCTGCACTCGGCAGGCTGAATGACGAGCACAGTATGGAATTTCAAGCTGAGGTCAATCTAAGGAACGGACTGTGCGAACTCGCTATTCATCGAGAATTAACCTGTGCTCGTTACAATCCTGTAAATGCGCATTCTCGTTGTTGAGGACAAGCGTGCTTTGGCCGAAAATCTGGGGCGCGCGCTGGAGATCGAGGGACACTCCGTGGCCTATGCGGCCGATGGCGAAATTGGCCTGCGCCTGGGCCGCAGCACTCAGTTCGATGTCATTCTGCTGGACGTGATGCTGCCGCTGATGGATGGCTTCACTGTCATCCGCAAGCTCCGCGAGGAGGAGATTCACACCCAGACCATTATCATCTCGGCGCGCGACTCGATGCGCGACGTGGTCTATGGGCTGGATGCAGGCGCGGACGACTACCTGACCAAGCCGTTTTCGCTCGAGGTGCTGTTGGCTAAGGTCCGTGCCGCGGCACGGCGCGTCCCTGCACAGGAAAAGCAAGCGCTTCAGTTTGAGGACCTCATCTTTCGTCCCGCGCAATACCAGATTCAGCGCGGTGAGCGCGTGGAGACGCTGACCCGCACCGAGTGTGCACTGATGCAAGCGCTAATCCGCCGGGCTCGGCAGGTCGTTCCGCATGGGGTGCTGATCGAAGAGGGCTGGGGCAGCGACTGTGACGTCAGCTTCGACAGCCTTTACGTCTTCATCCGTGCATTGCGCGGCAAGATCACGCACAAAGGAGAGATCGAGCTTCTACATACGGTGCGGGGCGCTGGTTATTCGCTGCGGAGCACCCGGTCATGAGAGAGCGCTGGTCCATTTCGCTACGTTTGACCTTGTGGTTCGGCAGCTTTTTCTTCCTGGGATGGCTGCTGTTCGGCGTGACCATGTGGCTGAATCTGAGCACCACGCTACGGGCCGAGCGCGATCAGACGCTCTCCCGTCGGATTGACCGATTTCAGGAGGTATTGGGTAACGCTCAGCATGAGGTGCAGAGCGAGCGGCTCGGCGATTTCTTGGAGTTTTCCCGCGCCACGGGAAATGGATTAAACGAAGTTTTCCGCCCCGATGGCAACCGCGAGTTCAGCAACACGACTCCGGCGGCTAAGAAGTTCCCCTGGCCGTCACTGATCGGAATGCAGGCGGAGAAATACTCGCTTGTCGTGAGCGGAGGGCAGAGCTACCGGGTGCTGCTTCGTCCCGTGAATGTGGGAAACCGCAGCCTGGTGCTGGCCTGCGCGGCATCCGAGTCCCCCAATCGACTGGTGCTGGGCCGCTTCCTGGTTGGACTCGGGGCCTCTGTGCCGGTCTTCCTGCTTCTCGGCTCAGCCGGTGGATACCTGGTGGGACGCAGGGCCCTGAGTCCGGTCGACGAGATCACACGGCGGGTGCAGTCGATCAGCATCGGCAATCTCTCCGAGAGGCTCCCGGCGCTGAATAGCCGCGACGAACTGCAGCGACTTACCGAAACCTCGAACGCCATGCTTGAGCGGCTGGAGTCATCGGTGCTGCGTATTCGTCAGTTCACGGCCGATGCCTCGCATGAATTGCGCGCGCCGCTGTCCATCATTCGTACTTCATCCGAGGTGGCGCTCCGCGAACCACAACTGGGTGGAGAGAGCCGGAAAACGCTGCTGGGCATTGTGGGCGAAGTGGAAAGGGCCACTGCTTTACTGAATGACATGCTGACACTAGCGCGTGCAGACGCTGCACACGGCGACCTGCTCTGGGAGCCTGTGGATCTCGCAGGCCTCGCCGAAGAAGTCTGCGAGACGGCAACACCGAGGGCACAGCAATGCGAGCTGAGCTTTGCAATTTCGCTTCCTCATGATCAGCCTGCGATGATTATGGGCGATCTCTTTGCGCTTCGCCGTCTTCTGTGGACGCTGATTGACAACGCGATGAAGTACACTCCCCACGGTGGTGCCGTTGGCCTTTCACTGACTGCCGAAGCAGGCTCGGTCGTGGTGGAGGTCACCGACAGTGGCATTGGTATAGCGGCCAAGGACCTGCCGTACATCTTCGATCGCTTCTACCGCGCAGATCCATCGCGTGGCGACGTGGAAGGAACCGGACTTGGACTGGCCATTGCTAAATGGATCGCGCAGATGCACAAGGCCGAGCTTACGGTCAGCAGCGAGCCCGGCCATGGGAGCACCTTCTGCCTCACTTTCCCTCTCGCCGGGAAGTAGCCTGCAAAGCTTTGAAATAGCTCAGCCGTCTTCGATCCAGAGCTTCTTGATTCCGCCGGGACGAAGCGGTATACGCGGTAAACCCCACGGAAGTCGGCCTGCGACGAGCTCTCTCCTGGTCGCACTGCTTAGTTCTGGACGGATGACGGGCTACTCGGTAGTTACCTGTTCGTCAACATTCCCGCACACCTTCGGCGTGGATGATGCTGCGAGACTAGCGGTGGCAGAACGCTCTGTGCCAGGAGGCAAGAATGAAGTGTATCGGGCGGCAGAATTCAGTGCATTCAACGCTAAGACGAACGGCTGACTCCCCCACCGGTGTCAGCCGTTATATTTACATAGGCAAATATTCCCACATGTCGATCTTGGTAGCATTTTGGTAGCAAATTGCGCCGTTTATACCGGCTTTTGGCGTCCTGCCCGGCACTTAACCCCTTTAGAATCAACGGCATGGCATGGAAGAGGTCGTCGGTTCGAACCCGACCAGGTCCACCAACAAACCCTTTATTCAGAAACGTTTCCGAGCGACTCTGCGGTGCCATCTCTTGCGGCGAGGGTGCTGAAGGGTGCTGAACCTTTTCGTCTCCAGCGGCAGCATCAATTCCACCACTCTTAAATTCGCTGCACGCTTTTGCTGATCAACCGCG
>Ga0181525_10002904_pt1 | contig 13755 bp, 13 predicted proteins | sample PEATcosm2014_Bin_48_FD_121100 | JGI IMG/M metagenome (GOLD analysis project Ga0181525, IMG submission 121100) | Peatland microbial communities from MTU Mesocosm Facility, Houghton, MI, USA - PEATcosm2014_Bin06_10_metaG | ecosystem: Environmental > Terrestrial > Soil > Wetlands > Peat | place...
CGCTATGGTGGGCACCAAGGGCACACGCACCTGATTCGAAATTCCCGCGCCCCGGTTCGCTGTGTTCAGCACTTCCACGGCGTAGGTGGCAAACCCCGTGGGGGTCGCTTGCTCAATGGCCGCAAGAGTATCGACAAAGCGCGCCGTGATCTTCTGTGTGGACGAGTTTTTCTTGCTGTTGAAATTAGCCGGCGGCGCGGCATCTCCCACAGGCGTTCCACATTCCTTGAGAGTCGAATCCATGCTCCGGCAAATCTGCGTCTTTCCCAAATAACGCAAGCTCTGCCTGTCCGTGGTCCGTGTAGGGACGCTCCACGTAAGCGTCACATGATCTCCCTTGCGCGCGGCTCGCAGATCCGAGGGCGGCTTCGGCAGCTCCAGCGACGGCGGCAGTGGCGCACCAATCGAAGCGCACCCCGTTAGCCACACCAATACCCCGCCCGCCAGCAACAATTGTCCCCGAAGAGGCCTCATGCGCAGAAACAACAGACTACATCACTTGCCACAAAGGAAGGGATAACATCCAATGGGGGCAGTTGAGGATCGCTGAAAACGCCAGGCTCAACCTGTAACATTCCGTTAACCAATCCTGCGTAGGCTCAGTGGGTCGGGGGCGTTGAACAACCCAACGTCCCTTCACATGCTCAGACAGATGCACTCGGTCATAGGTTAACTAGAGTTAACTTGGGAGATATACTAGTATGAATATCTAACTTGCAGTTGCTGAACATGAGATTCATCCTCAACCCCGCAACGTACCGCGAAGCAGGCGGGCAAGCTACCTCAAAGCCCGCCACGTCCGCGATTCTCCGCGTCACGACACTGGGTTTCGCTCTCTGCTGGATAGTCGCGGCCGCTACTGCTGTGCCAGTTCTTGCGCAGCTGCCGGATGCCCCATCCCCTGTCCAGTCTGCTCCTCCCACGCAACCAGACTCACCCAACGTCCCAGATCCCGCCCCTGCCGAAGATTCCGAGTCCATGTTTCCTCATTTCAAAGACACGCGCTTCTGGCTCTCCGGCCAGTCGAACTTCATCTTTCAAACCCATCCTCCCTTCTACGCCGCGTACAGCGGCCCGCACAGCCTCAGCCCCGATTACGAGAAAGCCACATCCCGCGTGCTGACGCTCTACACCGGCGTGCGCCTTAATAATTCCACCGAGATCCTCGTTGACATCGAAGAGGCCGGCGGAGCCGCTCTCAGTCAGGGCTTTGGCCTCGCCGGTAATACCGATCTCGATATCGTCCGCAACCCTCTTCTCAGCAAAACGCCTTATCTGGGGCGGGGCATGATTCACAAAGTATTTGCCCTGAGCAAAGATAAAATCGAAAACCAGCGCAGCTTCCTTTCGCTCTTCGACGAACTGCCTCGCCGCCGCCTGGAGATTCGCTTCGGCAAATTCAGCATGCCCGATTTCTTCGACATAAACTCCGTCGGCTCAGACACCCATTTTCAGTTCATCAATTGGACCACCGACAACAACGGCGCCTATGACTATGCCGCCGACACGCGCGGCTACACCGTCGGCCTCACGGCGGACTTCGAAGATCGCAACTGGGGATTCCGTTTCGCCGAGGCCCTGATGCCGAAAGTCGCCAACGGAATCGATCTGGTCTGGAAGCCATGGCAGGCCCACGCCGAAAATTTTGAGTACGAATTGCGTCACGGCCTGATTCCGAAGAAATCCGGCGTTGTGCGTCTGCTCGCCTACACCAACTACGCCAATATGGGCATCTATCGCGACGCCATCGCCAACTTCGAAGCCGGCCTCTCGCCCCTCCCGGAAATCACCGACCACCCCTGGCACATCACCCGCAAGTACGGCTTCGGCATTAACCTCGAACAGAATCTCCTGCCCTACCTGACCGCATTCACCCGCTTCGGCTGGGATAACGGCAAGACCGAATCCTTCGCCTACACCGAAGTCGATCAAACCTTTGCCGGAGGATTGGGTGCGAACGGTGCATGGTGGCATCGCAAACAGGATCGCGCCGGCATCGCCCTCGTCTCGAACGCTATCAAAAAAGATCACCAGACCTACCTCGCCGATGGAGGCGTCGGCTTCCTCCTCGGCGATGGCGCCCTCAACTACGGACGCGAGAACATCGTCGAAACCTATTACACAATCCACGCCTGGCGCGGCATCTACGTCGGCCCCGGACTCCAGCACATCGTCGATCCGGGTTACAACCGCGACCGCGGCCCCGTCCTCGTCCCCTCATTCCGCGCCCACGCCGAATTCTAGCAGCTCCTGAAAACTCACGATTCGTACCAGCGCATGGTGCTGAAACTCACGATTCGTACGAGGGCATAGTGCTGAAAACTCACGATTTCGTAGCAGGGTAGGGTTCTGAAAAACCCAACGATTCGTATCAGGGCAGCGCTTCAGCGCTGCCGCAAGTGGCGCAGAATCAGTACCGGCTTCAGCCGCTGGGGCACTTCAGCAAACTGCCGGCTTTGCCAACGCAAAAAAGTCAGAGGATCCGATCTAGCACGACTGTATCGAGTTCTTCGATTCGCGTGAAAACGGGATCGTTTGTGATGAAGCCCGTCGCTTGGGCTCGGATTGCGGCGGCCGCTTGCAACGCATCGGGAGTCCGGAGGCGATGAGCCGCCCGCAGTTTCGCCGCCAGATCTGCCGTTTCCAGATCGGGCGCGATCCACTGCAAGTTCGGATAGGTGGAAAGCAAACCGTAAAATGCATCCACGCGGTTCTCGTCCTTATTCCGATACGACGGCACCAGCAGTTCCGTCATCGTGACCGTGGAAGTCACAGCCTCGTGGTCAGCTCTTTCGATCCATGAAAAGACAGAATCGGTGAGCGCGACATACCGCGCATTTGCTTCGAGTTGGTAAATAAAAACGCTGGTATCGAGAGCAATCCGGCGGTGCCGGCGGAGGAACAGCCGAAGCCGATCTATTCCCAACTCCGGCGTTCCTTCCGAAGATGTTGGGTTGGATAGGCGCTGCCCGCCAAACCTCGAATCGCGGCCGCGTGAGATCTAGGCTTTTCCAGTACCAGCACTCTCTTGCCGCGCACCACCACCAGAACCTTATCGCCGGCACCCAAGCCGAGCGCCTCCCGGGCCTCTCGAGGAATCACGATTTGGTTCTTGGAAGAAATCGTCGCCTGCGCCATGCTTTACATTCTATCATAAAGTAAAGCAACCTATGCTCGAGGACAACGGTCGATCATGTGGAGACAGCCGCCCTCGGCTGTCCGTCGAGCGCAGCTCGACCATCTTCCTGTCGCTTACAAGCCAGGCCTTACCCTAGAGCCTACTTTTCCACCTTCACGCCCTTCCAGAACGCCACATATCCCTTAATCTGCTTGGCCGCCGCCTTCGGCTCCGGATAGTACCAGGCCGCCCCGGCATTCCGCTTGCCACTGACTTCAACGTCGTAATAACTCGCCGTCCCCTTCCACGGACAAACCGTGTGCGCATCGCTCGCCTTGAAATATTCCTTCCGAATCGCATCCGGCGGAAAATACTGGTTGCCCTCGATCTCCACCGTCGCGTCGCTTTCGGCCAATACTGAGCCTTCCCACGTTGCTTTTGCCATAATGCCCATATAGATTCCTGACAGGCGTGCCAGTTTCAGAAAGGTTGCGCGGAGAAAATGCCGGAAACGCTAACCACGAAGACGTACTTCAACGGCCACTCGATGGTTGGCGCCCTGGAACGCGTTCTGGTCTGTTCTCCCCGCACCGCCGGCTGGAATCAACCGGAGCGCGCCGCATGTTGGCAAGAACTGGGCTTCCATCATGCCCCGGATTTCGCAACAGCCCAATCCCAGCATCAAGCTCTCTGCCACGAACTGGAAGCCGCCGGCGCCGATGTCATCGAACTCGCTCCCGGCGCTGGACTCACCCTCGACGCGGTCTACGCACACGACGCATCTCTTCCCACTGATTACGGATTGATCGTGCTGCGCCCCGGCAAACCGAACCGCGCGGCCGAAAGCCAGCACCACTCCTCGTTCTGCCAGACTCTCGAGATCCCCGTCCTTGGCACAATCGCAACCCCCGGCACCACCGAAGCCGGGGACATGATCTGGCTCGATTCCAAAACGCTGCTCATCGGCAACGGCTACCGCACCAACGCCGCCGGCATTCAGCAGATGCGCGCCCTGCTCGCGCCGCATCAAATAGAAGTTCTTTCCGCCCCGCTCCCCTACGGCTCCGGCCCCTCCGCTTGCCTGCACCTCATGTCTCTGATCAGTCTGCTCGACGAACACACCGCCCTGGTCGATTTACCCTGGCTCGCCGTCGAAACCGTCGAACTCCTGAAATCCCGCGGATACAACTTTATCCAGATCGATCCCTCCGAGCGCGACACCCTAGCCTGTAACGTCCTCGCGCTCGGCAACAATCGTCTGCTCGCGATCGAAGAAAATCGCAAAACCAACGCCCTCCTCCTCCACGCCGGATTCGACCTCCGCACCTTCCCCGGCAGCGAACTCTGCATCAATGGCGCCGGCGGCCCTACGTGCTTGACTCGCCCGATGCTGAGGGCAGTGCGGTGAGTTGGCACTGTCTGAGTAGTAGCCACCCGTCCCAGGATGGCTTCAGATAGAATCTAAGCTGGCTGATATGTGCTAAAATGTGTACAACATGACACAAGAGGTCACAATGACCACGACCATGACGATCAGGTTGGAATCGGCGGTCAAACGACGGCTTGATCGCCTGTCTACAGCCACGAAGCGCAGCAAGTCTTTTCTCGCGGCCGAAGCTATCCGCGAGTACGTCGCGATCAACGAATGGCAGATTCAGGAGATTCGGGCTGCCATCGCAGAAGCCGATGCGGGAGATTTCGCGAGCGAGGCTGAGGTCAAGGCGGTTACGGACAAGTGGGATGGCCACGCGGATTAAATGGCTCAAAAATGCCCTCAAGAACTTCGACGAGGAACTCAATTATATTGCAAGCGATGATCCAGCGGCTGCGCGGCTAGTAGGGCGGCGCATCGCAGAGGCGGTGGCACTTTTGGCGACAAACCCCGCCATAGGTCGCCCGGGCCGTGTCGCCGGTACGCGCGAACTGCTCGTACCCAACACACGCTATCTGATTCCCTATCGCGTGCGGAACGGCTTCGTCGAAATCATGCGCGTCTTCCATACCTCCCATCGCCCTCCGCAGAATTGGTGAGTCCCACGAACGGTCGTCTCCCCTCCTGCTAAAATAATCCTGCATGCTTCTTCCCTTCGTCCGCGAACTCTTCACGGACGTAGAAATGCTTCCCGCCTTCGCGCGTGTAGCCTCCCACCTCAAGGAGGGCACGGGGCGCATTCGTGTCTCCGGCCTCACCCCCACTGCGAAAGCCTTGCTGCTCGTGCTGTTTCAACGCACCGCCGCCCGCCCGCTCGTCTTCGTAGTCAACGACAACCGCGCCGCCGAAGACTATCTCCCCGTCCTGCGCGGCTTCTGCGAACTCACCGCTGCCTGCGATCCCGAGTCCGTCATCTCTCTCCCTGCTCGCGACGTCCTCCCGTTCCAGAATCTCTCCCCGCATCCCGAACTCCAGGAAGAACGCGCCACCGCCCTCTGGAAGATCGCAACCGGAGCCGCATCCATCGTGATCTCCCCGGTAGCCGCGACTGCCATTCGCCTTCGCTCCGCCGACTACTACTCCGATCTCGCCCGCACCATCCGCCGCGGCGAATCCTTCGATCTCGAATCCCTGCTCGCCCACCTCAACACCGTCGGCTACACCTCCACCGACGTCGTCGAAATGCCCGGCCAATACGCCGTTCGCGGCGGCATTCTCGACGTCTACTCGCCCGAGGCCGACCGTCCCCTCCGCATCGAGTTCTTCGGCGACGAAGCCGATTCCATCCGCAAGTTCGATCCCGCTTCGCAGCGCTCCTCCACTCCCGTTGACGAAGCTCTGCTCCTCCCGCTTACCGAGACTCCCGTCAGCGAGCATCTCCTCGGCGCGATTCACACCCGTCTCAGCGGCAAGCGCATCGTTGGCTCGGGAAAGCCGGGCTCCGAAGAAATCATCGAAGCCGCCGTCCGCTCTGGCGGCGTCAACGTCTTCCCCGGCTGGGAGTTCTACTCCCCCGTCGCCGGCGCCGACAGCACCATCTTCGACCTCATTCCCCGCGCCGCCGTTCTCCTCGACGAGCCCGAACAACTCGCCGAGGAGTTCGACCGCTTCTGGTCCCGCGTTGCCGAAGCCCACGAGCGCAGCGGAGTTGGCAATCTCGTCCGCCCCGAAGATCTCTACCTGCCGCCGGACGATTGGTCGCAGAAAACCGCCGCCCTCCCCGGTGCAGACATCGAACACCTCGGCATCACGCGCAGCCTGAACGAAGAAGCAATCGCATTCCTTACCCAGCCCTCGCCGCGCTTCCATGGCGCAATCCCCGCCATGCTGGAAGAAGTGCAAAAGCTCAACGCCGATGGCAAACGCGTCCTCTTCGCCGTCCCCAACACCGGCGAAGTCGAACGCCTCGCCGATGTCTTCACCGAGTACAACGTTTCGTTCAAGCTCGGAAGCCGCACCCGCGGCGGCGAAAGCTATGCCGACGAAACCAGCTACTTCGCCGGAGAAGTCTTCACCACCACGCTCGCCGCAGCCTATATTCCCGACGGTGTTCTGCTCCCCGAGGCTAATCTAGCCGTCTTCGGCTCCCGCGATCTCTTCGATGAATCCGAGTCCGTCGCTTCGCGCCCGCAGCGCTCCAAATCCAAAGTCTCCGCCTTTCTCTCCGACTTCCGCGATCTCCAAGTCGGAGATTACGTAGTCCACGTCGAGCATGGCATCGGCCAGTATCAGGGACTAAAAGAAATCAACCACGGCGACGGCCCCGCCGAATTCATGCTCCTCGAATTCGCCGAGGCCGCCCGCCTCTACGTTCCGCTCACGCGCCTCGATCTCGTGCAGAAGTATCGCTCCTCAGAAGGCGCCAAGCCCGCCTTGAGTCATCTCGGCACGCAATCGTGGGCGAAGACCAAATCCCGCGTTCGCAAGGCCATGAAAGACATGGCCGACGAACTGCTCAAACTCTACGCCGAGCGCAAAACCGCCGTGGGACACGCCTTCCCGCCGGGCAACGAATGGTATCGCGAGTTCGAAGACGCCTTCGAATTCAGCGAAACCGAAGACCAGAGCCAGGCCATCAAGGACGTCGTTCGCGACATGGAATCTTCGCAACCGATGGACCGCCTGCTCTGCGGCGACGTCGGCTACGGCAAAACCGAAGTCGCCATGCGCGGTGCATTCAAAGCCATCAGCGACAACAAGCAGGTCGCGGTCCTGGCTCCCACCACGGTCCTCGCCTTCCAGCACTTCGAAACTTTCAAGCAGCGCTTCGCCCCATTCCCCGTCACCGTCGAAATGATCAGCCGCTTTCGCAACCCCAAACAGCAAAAAGAAATTCTGCAAAAAACCGAAGCCGGCAAAATCGACATCCTCATCGGTACCCATCGCATTCTTTCCAAAGACATCAAGTTCTTCGATCTCGGCCTGCTCATCGTCGATGAAGAACAGCGCTTCGGAGTGCGTCACAAAGAACGCATCAAACAAATGCGCAAGCAGGTCGACGTGCTAACCATGTCGGCTACGCCCATCCCGCGAACCCTGCACATGTCTCTAGTCGGCCTGCGCGATATGAGCGTGATTGAAACTCCGCCCAAAGATCGCATGGCGATTCAAACCGTAGTCGCCAGTTGGGACGAAAAACTAATCCAGTCCGCGGTTGAACAAGAATTGGAACGCGGCGGCCAGGTCTATTTCGTTCACAACCGCGTCGATACCATCTGGGAAATCGCTGCCAAGATTCAGGATCTCGTTCCACCCGCGCGCATCATCGTCGGCCACGGACAAATGTCGGAAGGCGAACTCGAAAAGGTAATGCTGAAATTCATGCACCACGAAGCCGACATTCTGGTCTCAACCACGATCATCGAAAACGGCCTCGACATCCCGCTGTGCAACACGATTCTGATCAATCGTGCCGACCGCCTCGGCCTCTCCGAGCTTTACCAACTCCGTGGCCGCGTCGGCCGCTCCAACCGCCGCGCCTATGCCTATCTCATGCTCCCGCCGGAAATAGAACTCACCCCCATCGCCCGCCGCCGCCTCGCCGCGCTCAAAGAATTTTCCGACCTCGGCGCGGGATTCAAAATCGCCGCCCTCGACCTCGAACTTCGCGGCGCCGGCAACATGCTCGGAGGCGAGCAGAGCGGACACATCGAAGCCATCGGCTTCGAGCTCTACACCCAGATGCTCGAGCGCGCTGTCCGCGAAATGAAAGGCGAAGCCGCCCCCGACGAAGCCGAAACCCAACTCAATCTCGGTCTCAACATTCGCATTCCGGCGGACTACGTCCCCGAAGAAAACCAGCGCTTGCAGATGTACAAGCGCGTAGCGCGAGTCGAAACCGAATCGCAGCTAACCGACGTATCCGCCGAGTTGCAAGACCGCTACGGCCCGCCTCCGCCCGCAGTCCACAACCTGCTCGACTACGCCTCGCTAAAGTTGTTGTGCATGAAAGTAGGAGTGAACGCGATCGAGCGCAAGCGAGACGTCGTAACCCTGAAGTTCCAGCAAAACGCCGCCGTCGACCCCGGGCAGCTAGCCCGCTTCGTCTCCGCCCAGCGCGGCGCACAATTCACCCCAGACGGCATGCTGAAATTTGTTTTGAAAGCCACAGCGGCCGAAGAGGTCCTGCGCACCCTACGCACCGTCTTAGAGCAACTGGCCAGCGTAGAAACGACATCCGAATCCCGCACCGCCAGCGAACCCGTTTAGTTTTGAAGATTCGTATCAGGGTACGCCTTTAGGCGTACCGCAAGTGCTGCATTTTCAGTTAGCGCCTTCAGGCGTTGCGCGTTTTCAGCAGACTGTTCACCCGCCGAGTCGCCATCCCCAAACTCCACCATATACAATTATCCGGCAACCGAACTCGCCCCACCCAACGACGAACGACCGATGACCGCACCCATGCCCATGAAACTTCGCAAAGCCGTTTTCCCCGCCGCTGGCCTCGGCACCCGCTTTCTCCCGGCAACCAAAGCCCAGCCCAAAGAGATGCTCCCGCTCGTCGACAAGCCCATCATCCAGTACGGAGTCGAAGAAGCCATGGCCTCCGGCTGCGACCAGATCCTTATCATCACCGGACGCGGCAAGCAGGCCATCGAAGACCACTTCGACGTCAGCTACGAGCTCGAACGCATGCTCGAAGATCGCAAGAAACTTGATCTGCTCAAAATCGTCCGCTCCATCTCCGACATGATTCACGTCGCCTACGTCCGCCAGAAAGAAGCCCTCGGCCTCGGCCACGCCGTGCTGATGGCCCGCGAACTCGTCGGCAACGAACCCTTCGCCGTCCTCCTCGCCGATGACGTAATCGACGCCAAGGTTCCTTGCCTCAAGCAAATGGTCGAAGTTTTCAATGAGAAGCAGTGCTCCGTTCTCGCCACTCAAGTCATCGAAGGCAAAATGATTTCTTCCTACGGCGTCCTCGACGTCAAGCCCGTCGACAGCCGCTTCGGCAACCGCCTCTTCGAAATCAAGAACATGGTAGAGAAGCCCAAGCTCGAAGACGCTCCTTCCAACCTCGCCATCATCGGCCGCTACATTCTTACGCCCGCGATTTTCGACTGCCTCGCCCACACTCCCACCGGCGCCGGAGGCGAACTCCAGCTCACCGACGGCATGCGCCTACTCCTGCAAAAAGAAAAGATGTACGCCTATGTCTACGAAGGCCGCCGCCACGATACTGGAGATAAACTCGGCTTCCTGAAAGCCACCGTCGAATTCGCCCTCAAGCGGGAAGACTTAGGCAAGCCCTTCCGCGACTACCTCAAAGGATTGAACCTCTAGACCCGTGACTATTACGCGACGACTGTCATCCTGAGCGAAGCCGAAGGGATCTCCATCTTAACCGGCCGAACGCGTAAGCCAAACTGCACCACCGCCGCAAACTTTGGTTTGTTGAGAACCCTCCTCGCTCACGCTATTCTGTATCATCGATTCCGAACTCCTCCCACCTGAACACCAGTGAGGTTGCTCGACCCGATGGGCAAGCGCACCCAACCCCGCAAGCAAATCGAAGTTCCGGTACGCATCTTCGGCACCGACCGCAACGGTCAGGTCTTCTCTGAGAAGGTCTCCACCGTCAACGTCAGCCGGACCGGGGCCGAACTTGCGGGCGTTCACGCCGACCTCGTCCTCGACGAGATCGTCGGCGTGACCTGCGGCAGCAATCGAGTTCACTTCCGCGTCAAGTGGATCGGTGCCGCCGGAACCCCAAAAGCCGGACGCGTCGGCCTGCTCAACATCGCGCCAGAAAAACCGCTCTGGGATTTTCCTCTGACTGCCGATGTCGTCGATGGTTACCAGGCCGGAAGCGTCGAGATGCGCGAGCATCCCCGCTTCCGCTGCCAGAACTCAATCGAGGTGCACGTTGAAGGCGGAGCGTCTTTTTGGGGTACAGTAGCCGACCTCAGCTTGGGTGGTTGCTACGTCGAAATGCCGCTCCCCCTGCAGCCCGGCACGAAGCTAAAAGTCGGCATCTGGTTCGGGCAAAACAAAGCCTGGGCGGATGCCCAGGTTACTCACGGAACTCCAGGCCTCGGCGTCGGCTTGAAGTTCATCGACATTTCCGAACAGGATCTCAACCAGATTCGGCGCTTTCTTGAAGGTCTCTCACCCTTCGCCAGGAAACCCTTGCGAACTCCTCAAAAAGCCTAGCCCGCCAGCGAGCTCTTCACCCGGTAGTTGTCATTCGGAACAAGCGTTCTTTGCGCCGTGAGGAATCTGCGCGAGCCGCGCGAAGCATCGCGCCCTTTGCGATGCAATAATCGCGCGTTTGGCTCGCTTCCCTATCGACTGTAGAGCTGCAAAGCCTAGCCCGCCAGCGAACTCTTCAGTTTCTTCGATTTCTCCTCCACACCCCGCGCCAGCTTCTCCTTATGGGCCTCAAGCTTCTTCGCCACGGAAGCGTCGCCCAACGCAATCATCTGCGCCGCAAGAATGCCCGCGTTCGTCGCCCCCGGCTTGCCAATCGCCACCGTCGCCACCGGAATCCCCGCCGGCATCTGCACTGTAGCAAGCAGAGAATCCATCCCCTGCAACGATGTCGACGGAATCGGCACCCCAATCACCGGCAAGCTCGTATGCGCCGCAATCACGCCCGCCAGATGCGCCGCGCCTCCAGCCCCGGCGATGATCACGCAAATCCCGCGCCCCGCAGCCTTACGCGCGAAATCCGCCGTCCGCTCCGGTGACCGATGCGCCGACGTCACATCCATCTCATACCCGATCCCAAACTCCTCCAGCGCCTTCCCCGCCTCGCGCATAATCTCCAGGTCGGAATCACTCCCCATCACAATCGAAACCAGAGTCTTATTCATGCCCCCCCTTAGTTTGTCATCCTGAGCGGAGGTTGTGCTTCATGAAATGAAGCACAACCGCAGTCGAAGGATCCCTATTCGCGTAACACTCCTGTCCTGCGGAGCGAAGCTCCGCTCACTTCCCCAGCGCTCTCCCCGCAATATCCTTCCGGTAATGCGCCCCATCAAACCGAATCTTCTCACAAGCCTCGTACACTAGCTCAACCGCCGTCTGCAAATCCGCAGCCCGCGCTGAAACCCCCAGCACTCGACCGCCGGCCGTATAAAACGCCTCATCCCTCTTCGCCGTCCCGGCATGAAACACTTTCACGCCTTCAACCCGCGCGGCCTCATCCAACCCTGCAATCTTCTTCCCCACGTCAAACGTCCCCGGATATCCTCCCGAAGCCATCACCACGCACACCGACGCATCCGTCGACCACTTGAAATCCCCCTCGCTCACACGCCCTTCAATCGATGCCTCCAGCGCCTCCACCAGATCGCTCTCCAGCCGCATCAAAATCGGCTGCGTCTCCGGATCGCCGAACCGGCAGTTGAACTCCAGCACCATCGGACCGCGCGCCGTCATCATCAGCCCGCAATAGAGCACGCCCTTGTATTCCGCGCCTTCCGCCTTCATCCCCTCAACCACCGGCTGCGCGATGTGATGCACCAGCCAGTCCCGCATCTTGTCGTCCACAATTTCCGCCGTCGAATATGCGCCCATCCCTCCCGTATTCGGCCCGGTGTCGCCATCGCCCACGCGCTTGTGATCCTGCGCCGCCACCAGCGGCACAACCCGTTCTCCATCGCTCAGCACCAGAAATGAAAGCTCATCGCCCTTCAAGCACTCTTCCAACACCACCCGCGTGCCCGCGTCGCCCACCATCTTTCCGCTGAGCATTTCGCTCGCGGCGCTGGCTGCTTCGTCCTTTGTCGCTGCAATCACCACCCCTTTGCCGGCAGCCAATCCATCGGCCTTCACCACAACCGGCACGTGAAAGTGCGCCAACGCCGCCCGTACCTCTTCTACCGAATCGCAGATCGCATAAGCGGCCGTGGGTATCCGATGCCGCTGCAGAAACTCTTTCGCGAAGCTTTTGCTCGCTTCCAGTTGCGCCGCCGCCTTTGTAGGACCGAACGTTGCCCATCCGCGTCGCGTGAATTCATCCACCACTCCCAGCGTCAACGGCAATTCAGGACCAACCACCGTCAGATCCGGCCTCACCCGCTCACCCAGCGCAAGCATTGAATCCAGACTCTTCAGGTCGACCGGCAGGCATTCCGCCTCTTCCGCAATCCCTCCATTGCCCGGCGCACAATAAACCTTCGAAACGCGCGCGGACTGCCGCAGCTTCCACACCAAAGCATGCTCGCGTCCGCCGCTGCCGAGAACCAGAACTTTCATAGCCGGAGAAAGTCAAGGTTAGGGGAGCGCACGAAAGCTGTCAAACGCTCGTCCTAACACCACGGAGGCAGGGAGACATGGAGAAGAAAAGAAATCAAAGTTACTGCTACGCAAAGCCCGGTCGTCGCTTCCGATCGCGAGCTCTTGAAAAGCCCAAGACCTAGACCAGTGACCTTTAATGTTCTCCGTGCCTCCGTGTCTCCGTGGTGAAATCAGGGTTAACCTCGCTTAACTCCCGTATAATCTCCCCAATGATCACCGTCTCCAAAGAAGACTATCTCAAAGCCATCCTCCACGCCGAGAGTGAGGGAGAATCTGTGATCTCTGCCCGCCTCGCCGACTGGCTGAAAGTATCCGCCCCGGCGGTCACCATGGCAGTACGCCGCCTTAAAAAAGACGGTCTGGTTCGCGTTCAAGCCGATGGTCACGTGCGTCTCACCGCCGCCGGCCGCAAAATCGCTCGCAAACTCACCCTCCGCCATCACCTGATCGAGCGCATGTTATCCGAACTCTTCGGTATGGAGTGGTGGAAGGTGCACGACGAGGCCGAAAGATTAGAACATGCCGTCTCGCCCGATTTCGAAGCGAAACTTCTGGCCAAACTCGGCAAGGCAGGTGCCTGCCCTCACGGCAACCTCAGCGAGATGGAGAGCCCCGCCAGTCGCCGCCATCGTGGTCTCCTGCTGCTCGCCGACGCCGAGCCCGGCTCCGCCTACGCCGTCAGCGGTATCTATGAACGCGACCGCCGCCTGCTCGAATTCCTTGAAGCCCGCGGCGTTCGTCCCGGAGCGAAGTTGCGCCTCCTCGAACGCAACTACGATCAGACCCTCACCTTATCTACCACGGCCGGCAACGTCTCCCTCGGCCGCGCCGCCGCCGAGCGCGTCTGGGTCTCCTCCGCCGCCCGCCCCGCCCGCTGAGCCGCCACCCCACCACATTGTCATCCTGAGCGGAGGTTGTGCTTCACGAAGTGAAGCACAACCGCAGTCGAAGGATCCCTGCC
>Ga0181525_10002905_pt1 | contig 13754 bp, 13 predicted proteins | sample PEATcosm2014_Bin_48_FD_121100 | JGI IMG/M metagenome (GOLD analysis project Ga0181525, IMG submission 121100) | Peatland microbial communities from MTU Mesocosm Facility, Houghton, MI, USA - PEATcosm2014_Bin06_10_metaG | ecosystem: Environmental > Terrestrial > Soil > Wetlands > Peat | place...
CGAGCGCGAGGTCGCCCAGCTCAAGGCCACCGCCAAGCGCGAGCGCGACGAGATCCTCACCACTCCAAGCGCCAGGCCGACGAGATGCGCAGCCAGGCGCAGCGGATCCTGGAGGAGAGCGAGGCCCAGCGCGCCCAGGCCGAGGCGGAGTTCGAGATCCAGCTCGCCGCGCGCAGGGAAGAGGCCGAGCGCCAGGAGGCCGAGCGCCTCGCCGCCGCCCAGTCCGCCACCCAGAAGCTCGTGTCCGAGGCCGAGCAGCGCGCCTCTACCGCCGAGCAGCGCGCAGCCAAGGCCTCCGCGCAGGCCGACCAGACCCGCCGGGACGCCGACCAGCACGCCCGACAGCTGGTCAGCAACGCCAAGAAGAACGCCGATCAGATCGTCAGTCAGGCCAAGGCGCAGGCCGACCAGCTGCTTGCCGAGGTCAAGGCGGACGCCGAACGCCGTCGCGCCGCTGCCCAGCGCGAGGTCGACGACCTCACCAGGCAGAAGGACAGCATCGCCACTCACCTGGCCCAGGTGCGCCAGCTGCTCGGCGGGCAGCTGCCCGGCATGGACCTGTCGGTGGCGGCCCAGCAGCCCAAGCCGGCCATTGCCGCGGAACCGACCGCGCCCGCTGCTCCGGCGCCCGCGCCCGCTCCCGCTCCCGCCGGGAACGCACCGCGGGCGCACGGGGCTCCGGGCGAGCCGCCCACGGTCGTGGCGCCGGCGCCGCAGGCCGCGCACCAGCCGCCCACCCAGGTGTCCCCGTCCCCGGTCGCGGCGGGGGCGCAGCGCCAGGGCTCGGGCGCTGCCAACGGCGCTCCGGCCGGCAACAGGCAGGCCGCCAACAACAAGGCCGACGACGAGGACTGGTGGACCGAGTAAGACCCTGATGCAGACCTGGGAGGCGATCAGGTCTCGCAGGAACGTCCGGTCCTTCGAGGACAGGCCGGTTCCTGACGATCACCTGGACGAGATCCTGGAGGCCGGGCGGCGGGCACCGTCGTCGCAGAACTGGCAGCCGTGGGATTTCGTGGTCATCACCGATCGTGACCAGCTCATCAGGCTGTCGCAGGTGTGGCAGGGTGCCGGGCACGTCGCTGGCTCGGCGGCGACGATCGTGCTTGTCGCGTCGCCGCTGTCGCCCGAGCAGGAGCGGCGGCGCGGCACCCTGTACTACGACCTCGGCCAGGCCACGATGAGCATCATGATCGCCGCGGCCGGGCTTGGCATCGGCAGCTGCCATTCGTCGGTCGCCGACCAGGACCTGGCGCGGTCGGTGCTGGGCGTGCCAGCGGAGAAGTTCTGCCCGTACATGATCTCGCTCGGGTACCCGGCCGACCGGCCGCTCGACCTGATCCGCCGCCCCAACCGGCGGCCGTTCGACGAGGTCGTGCACCGCGGGCACTGGTGATGCTTTAGGTCACTGGGATGATGGAGGCCGCTGCTAGGCGGCCGTCCTCGATGTGCAGCACGCCGATCGTGCCGCGCGGCTGGCGCCTGCGGTCCGTCGGCGAGCCCGGGTTGAAGATGCGCAGGCCGCCGGCGGACTCGTCGAGCGGTATGTGGGAGTGGCCGAACACCACCAGGTCCGCTTCTGGGAACGCTTTGCGCATCCGCGCCAGCCGGCCGATGGCCGGGCCGCTGTCGTGCAGCATGGCGACGTGGAGGCCGTCCAGGTCGAGCTCGGCGCTGGGGGTGGCGCCCCAGGCGGCCACGTCCGGCCGGTCGTTGTTTCCGATTACGGCCACGACCGGCGCGTACTGCGCCAGTTCGGCCAGCACCGAGGCGATGCAGACGTCGCCCGCGTGCAGGATAAGGTCCGCGGTTTGCAGCTGGGCGGCCACCGGCTGCGGGCAGCCCCGCCACCGGCGCGGCCCGTGAGTATCGGCAAGCACCACCACGCGCACGATCCCCATCATGCCCCTCGCGGTGGCCCGCACTGTGGCGCTTCAGGAGGTAGTGAATGTGCCGATGCATACCGAAATCGGTACACGATGGCACATTCACTACCCGCTGCGCCCCGGATGGCCTGGGCCGGGGGTTAGTCCACGTGGCGGGTGGGGTGGTCGTGGATGGTGGGGATGACGGAGGTCAGGGCCCGGCTGGCGTCGGCGGCCGCTCTTCGCTGTTTGTGCTTGGCATCGGCCTTGGTGACGACGGCGGTCAGTCGCCTGTCGGCGTCGGCCCGGCGCCGTACCCGCTTGATCGCCTTGAGGGCACGATCGGCGGCCAGCAGCAGCACAATGAACAGGACAATCAGGACGATGAGCAGCACATGCACAGGCATCTTCCGTTTCTGCCGCAGGAGGGCTCGCGGCGCCCAGTAAAGCCACTACCCAGCGGAATTCAAAATAGTACGGATGCCGCGAAGTCGGGCGGCCGAACCTGGCTGCCTGCTACGATGCTCGCTCCGGCGACTATGAATGCCGGGGCGAGAGGGGAAGGGGGCCGCCCGGTAGAACGGACCGGGCGGCCCGACACCAGCACACGGGCATCACTTTAAGTATCGCCCACGATACAGGGCGCGAAACCTTGTGGTCATGGATGGCGCGGCGCGATCTTGAGGCGGTCGTCGGACGCGGTCGTCGGACGCGGCCCTCAGTCGCGGCCCTCAGTCGCGGCCCTCAGTCGCGCAGCAGGGCGAGCAGCCAGCCGGGACCCAGCACCGTCGCACCGGCCGCGACGCACCTTTGGCGCAGTTCGCGATCGGCGGTCACCACGATGCGCCGCCCGGGCAGTTCCCGCACCAGCGCCACGATCGCGTCGTCTCCGGAACCCGCCGCCTGAACCACCCGCACGCGACCGTCCGGTTCGAGCCGGGACGCGGCCTTGTTGGCGGCGCCCTCAAGGACCATGACGAACTCGGGCGGGGCTGACGGGGCGGTCGCAGGGGGCGGGGCGTCGTCGGGGGGCGGGATGGCGCGGCCGGTGGCGGCCAGGCGGGTTATCTCGGCGTACAGGCGGGCCGCGGCCCCCGGGCGGTCGCGCCACCAGCCGTCGGGACGAGAGCCCATGACGTTGGCGACGTCTACGACGATCGTCGTCGGCTGCGCGCTTATGGCCATCCCCTCCGCACGTAAGCTGGCCGCATGGCAGACCTCACACTCGTCAGGCCGCTGACCGAGCAGGTATCCAGGCTACGGCAGCGCCAGACGGCGCCGCTGATCCTCGAGCTCGACCTTACCGAGGGCCTGGCCGAGGGACCGGTCACCGACCCGCTTTCCATGGTCATGGCGCGTCGCAGGGGCAGGCTGCTCGACGTCATCGAGGGCCTGCGCCGGGCCCGGCACGACGACCGGGTCCGCGCGCTGGTGGCGAAGGTCGGCGGCGGCCGGATCGGGCTGGCCAGGATGCAGGAGATACGCGAGGCGGTGGCCGACTTCCGCCAGTCGGGCAAGCTCGCGGTGGCCTGGGCCGAGAGCTTCGGCGAGTTCACCCACGGCAACCTGCCGTACTACCTGGCGACCGCGTTCGACCGGATCTACCTGCAGCCCTCCGGCTCCCTGGGGCTCACCGGGGTCGCCGTCGAGCAGCTGTTCCTGCACGACGCGCTGGCCAAGGTCGGCGTCGACTTCCAGAGCGCGAAACGGTATGAGTACAAGACGGCCGCGGACAACCTGACCGAACGCGGCTTCACCGGCCCCGCCCGCGAGGCGGCCGAACGTCTGGCCGTCTCCGTCGCCGAGCAGCTCACCGCCGCCATCGCCGAACGCCGCGGCAAGACCGCGCAGGACGCCCGCGCCCTGCTGGACCGCGGCCCGTTCCTGGCCGACGAGGCGCTCGCCGAGGGCCTCGTCGACGCGCTCGGCTACCGGGACGAGGTCTACGCCGACGTGCGCAAGGAGGCCGGCCGGGACGCGATCCTGCAGTACGTCGTGCGCTACCAGCGCGGCCACATGATCGCGCAGCGGGCCCGCCGCCTGCCGAACCCCCGTGAGCGCTTCGTCGCGGTGATCTACGCCTCCGGGCCGATCAGGCAGGGGCGCAGCAACCGCAGCCCGCTCGGGGACGGCGCGATGGGCTCGGACACGGTGACGGCCGCGCTGCGCGCGGTGACCGCGGACGACCGGGCGCGCGCGGTCCTGCTGCGGGTGAACAGCCCGGGCGGGTCGGCCATCGCGTCCGACGCGATCTGGCGCGAGGTGGTCAGGACGCGCAACGCGGGCAAGCCCGTCGTGGTGTCGATGGCCGACGTCGCCGCCTCCGGCGGGTACTACATCTCGATGGCGGCCGACCTGATCGTGGCCCAGCCCGGCACGATCACCGGGTCGATCGGGGTGATACTCGGCAAGCCGGTGTTCGAGGAACTGTACGGCCGGCTCGGCATCACCACCGATTCGGTGGCGCTCGGCGCGCGAGCGACGATGTTCGCCACCACCCACCCGTTCAGCCAGGATGAGTGGGACCGGATCAACGCCTGGCTGGACGCCATCTACCGGGACTTCACGCAGAAGGTGGCCGCCGGGCGCCGGATGCCGGTGGAGCGGGTGCACGAGATCGCCAAGGGCCGGGTCTGGACCGGAGCGGACGCGGCCGCGAACGGGCTCGTCGACGAGATCGGCGGGCTGCACACCGCGGCCGAGATCGCCCGCCGCCGTGCGGGCCTGCCCGCCGACGCCCCGCTGCGGGTCTACCCCAGGTACACCCCGCTCGACCAGCTGCGGCAGCCGGATTCGAGCGAGTCAAGGCCGGCCGCCGCGGACGCCCTGTGGTCCGGCGAAGGCTGGGGTCCCGCGTGGCGCCTCGCGGCCCGCGCCGGCCTGCCGCCGTACGGACCGCTGATGCTGCCGGGTACCTGGATAATCAATTGACCGAACGAGCCGTGGTTTCCCGGCTCGACGACGCGCTTTCCGCCTGGGCGGGAGCAGTCACTTTGGTGCTGATCGCCGACGGCAGGGACGACATCGGGGCCACGGTCAGCGCGTTCTCCCCGGTGTCGCTCGATCCGCCCCTGGTGCTAGTCTCGCTGCTTGCCGGGTCTTATCCGGCCGAGGTGCTCGGCCGGGCCGGGGCGCCCGCGGCGGGGTTTGCCGTGGTCCTGCTCGCGGCGGGGCAGCGGATGCTCGCGGGGCGGTTCGCCGCGGCGGGCCGGCCGGGCGCGCGGCTGATGCTCGGCGACGTGCCGCACCGGCGGGGCACCGCCTCCGGCGCGCTGATCGTCGACGGCGGCCTGGCCGCGCTTGAGTGCTCGGTCGAGCAGCGGATCCCCGCCGGGGACCACCTGCTGGTCATCGGTCGGGTCGCCGACGTCCCCTACGTGGCGGACGCAGGTCAGCCGCTGATCCGCTTCCGCGGCCGGTACCTACCGTAGGCTGGCCCTCATGCCCGACTTCGACACCAGCGTTCCGCACATCGCTCGCGTGTACGACTACTGGCTGGGCGGCAAGGACAACTTCGCGGCGGACAGGGAACTCGGCGAGAAGACCCTGGCGGCGTACCCGAACCTGGTGTTCTCGGTCCGCGCCAACCGCGCGTTCCTGGCCCGCGCGGTCCGCTTTCTTGCCGCCGAGGCGGGCATCGGGCAGTTCCTCGACATCGGCACCGGGATCCCCACCGCCAACAACACGCACCAGGTCGCGCAGCGCATCGTGCCACCGGCCCGGATCGTCTACGTGGACAACGATCCGATCGTGCTGTCGCACGCCCAGGCGCTGCTGAAGAGCAGCCCGCCGGGCGTATGCGCTTACCTGGACGCCGACCTGCGGGACCCGGCGGGGATTCTGGCGCAGGCCGCGGGCACGCTGGACTTCGGCCAGCCGGTCGCGGTCATGCTGATGGCGGTCATGCACTTCGTCGGCGACGACGACGAGGCCGCCGCGATCATCCGCACGCTCACGGCGGCGTGCGCGCCCGGCAGTTTCGTCGCGATCTCGCACGTGGCCAGCGACATCGACACCGAGCAGCAGACCGAGCTGGTCCGGCGGCTGAACCAGTCGGTCGCGGAGAAGGCGACCATGCGGGACCGGGTCGGCGTGACCCGCCTGTTCGACGGGCTCGAGCTGGTCGAACCCGGCGTAGTCCCGGTCTCCAAGTGGCGCCCGGACAGCGATCTGGAGGCGGCTAGCCCCACCGGCCTGTGGGGCGGGGTAGCCCGTAAGGTCTAGGGCAGCGCGCCGGAGACGAGGCGGCCGGACTGCCAGACGGCGGCGATCTGGGGGACGCCGGGGCGGTAGGCGAGGTAGGCGTGCGACGGGGCGTCGAGCAGGATCAGGTCGGCGCGGGCGCCGACGGCCAGGTGGCCGACGTCGGCGCGGCGCAGCGCCGCGGCCCCGCCGGCGGTGGCGGCCCAGACGGCCTCCTGGGTGGTCATCCGCATCTCGCGGACCGCCAGAGCGATGCAGAACGGCATGCTGGAGGTGAACGAGGAACCCGGGTTGCAGTCGGTGGCCAGGGCAACCGTGGCGCCCGCGTCGAGCAGGCGGCGCGCGTCCGGGTAGGGGTGCCTGGTGCCGAACTCCGCGCCCGGCAGCAGCGTGGCCACCATCGGGGTCGACACGATCGCGTCCACGTCGGCGTCGGTCAGGTAGGTGCAGTGATCCACGGACGCCGCGCCCGCCTCCGCCGCCACCCGGACGCCGGGACCCGCGCCGAGCTGGTTGGCGTGCACTCGGGCCGCCAGGCCGCTGGAGCGGCCCGCGGCCAGCACGGCGGCCGCTTCGTCGGCGCCGAACGCCCCCTCCTCGCAGAACACGTCGACCCACCGGGCGTGCGGGGCGCAGGCCGCGAGCATCGGGCCGCACACCAGGTCCACGTAGCCGGCCACATCGTCGGCGAACTCGGGCGGCACGACGTGCGCGCCGAGGTAGGTGACCTCCGGGGTGATCTCGGCGGCCAGCGCGAGCCCGCGCGCCTCGTCGCCGACGGTCAGGCCGTACCCGGACTTGCACTCGAACGTCGTCGTGCCTTGCCTGCGCATCTCGGCGGCAAGCCGCCGCAGGTTGGCGCGCAGCGCGGTGTCGGACGCCGCCCTGGTCGCGGCCACGGTGGTGAGGATGCCGCCCGCCTGGTACGGACGGCCCGCCATCCGGGCGGCGAACTCGGCGCTGCGCTCCCCCGCGAAGACCAGGTGCGCGTGGGAGTCGACGAATCCGGGCAGCACCGCCCGGCCGCCCCCGTCCACGACCGAGTCGGCCGCGGGCGCGCGGGAGGCCGGCCCGGTCCAGGCCACCTCGCCCGCCGCGATCACGAGCGCGGCATCGGTCAGCACGGGACTGCCCGGCTCGTTGCTGACCAGTTCGCCGATGCGGGTGATCAGCGTGCTGCCGGTGTTGTCCGCGTTGTCTTCGTTGTGTTCATGCGACACAACAGAAGTTTCCCATCGTCGTGGCCGGGCAGATCCCGGCGGGTCACTGGGTCAGCTGGCCGCCAGGATGGCCAGGATGTCCGTGTCGGTGGGCGGGCGCGGGGTGTTGGCGAGCACCTCGTCATCGAGGGCGTCGGCTGCGATCGTGGCGAAATCCGCCTGGTCGATGCCGAAGTCCGCGATCCGCTTGGTCAGGCCCACCCGCTCGCGCAGCGCGGCGATGGCCTCGATGGCGGCCGCCGCGTTGCGTTCGGCGCCCGCGTGGGTGTCGCCGACGCCGAGGGCGAAGGCGACGTCGGCCAGTCGCAGGGCGCGGACCGGCAGGTTGAAGCGGAGCACGTCGGGCAGCAGCATGGACAGCGCCATTCCGTGCGCGATGTTCCAGCGGCCGCCGAGCGAGTTGCCGATGGCGTGGCACAGGCCGAGGCCGGTGCCGGCCATCGCCACCCCGGCCATGTGCGCGGCCAGCAGCATCTGCGACCGTGCCGTCAGGTCGGTGCCGTCCGCCCAGGCCCGCGGCAGGCTGCCGGCGACCATCCGGACGACCTGCAGCGCGATCCCGTCCGACCAGGGGTTGGGCTGCCGGGACAGGTAGCACTCCAGCGCGTGGGTGAGCGCGTCCAGGCCGGTCGCGGCGGTTACCTCCGGCGGCAGGGCTACGGTCAGCACCGGGTCGAGCACGACCGCGGCCGGCATCGAGCTGGCATTCCCCACGTAGAACTTGCGCCGCGCTCCCGGGTCGGTCACCACCCCGAACGGGTTGGTCTCCGCCCCGGTCCCCGCCGTCGTCGGCACCGCGACGATCGGCAGCGAGGGCACGGCGAAGTCCCGCCTGTAGTCCAGTTCCCTGCCCCGTTCCGGGTTGACCGCCGCCACGGAGATCCCCTTGGCCGCGTCGATGGCCGAGCCGCCGCCCACCGCGACCAGCGTGACCCGCGGGGCGGCCGAGTAGCCGCTCGCCTCCGCGACCGCGCCCGCGCCCACCGCCAGGTCGTCGGTGGTCGGGTTCGGGTGCACGCCGGAGAACACCTGCACCGCGATCCCCGCGTCCTTCAGCACCCCGGTGACGCTCGCGACGACGGAGGTCGCCGCGAGCGCGGCGTCGGTCACCAGCACGACGCCGGCGTCCCCGCCGATGCCGTGCACGATCCGCGGCAGGTTCCCGATCGCGCCAACGCCGAAAAGCGCCATCGGCTGCGCCCCGATCGTGAAACCCCGGTCAACATCCGACACGCGCCCTCCTGGAAACGTGATCGTGGATACTTACCCCCCGTCAGATGGGGGGTGGTGATCCACGATGTTGGGATTGGAGACGGAGGGGGGTGCCACCCGAACCGCGGGCGGGGCCGTGAGAGTGGTACCACGGCCCGTTCGGCTAAATATGTCTTCTGGGGGCACGGAACCGGATGCCCTTGCCACCAGCGCGGCCGACCGGATCGCGGTGACCTCGCTGCGGGCCGTTCTGCTCCTGCATGGCGGCATGGTATCCGCCGATCGTGCCAGGTCTGGCGGCCGGGGTTGGCCGGGAACGGCGATTTCGGTACGAACTGGTATTTGTAACAGTCAGGTCACTTCCGTTGTGCTCGTTCGTCATCGATTGCTTGCCTGTCTATAACTGAGCTAGGCTGTGCCGCTCTGGAACGTTCCGCGCGAGGCGGCCCGGCAACGAGGAGGCCAGCAATGGCAACGTTCCTACTGCGGCGCCTAGGGCTGATGATCCTCACCCTGTGGATCGTCAGCCTGATCGTCTTCTTCGCAGGTCAGATCCTTCCCGGCGACCCCGGCCGGGCGATCCTCGGCCCGTTCGCCGCCAACAGCGCCGTGCAGTCGCTGGACGCCCAGCTTGGCGTCAACCGGCCGCTGATCACCAGGTACCTGTCCTGGATCGGCGGGGTCCTGCACGGCAACTTCGGCGAGTCCTACACGTTCCGCTCGCCGGTCGAGCCGTTCATCCAGTCCGCCCTGTTCAACTCCCTGAAGCTGGCCGCGCTCGCGTTCGTGATCGTGGTGCCGCTGAGCATCCTCGGCGGCGTCATCGCGGCGCTGTACGCGGGCCGCGCGCTTGACCGGATCATCTCGGTGACCGGTCTTTCGCTGGCCACCATGCCGGAGTTCGTGACCGGGATCGTGCTCATCGTGGTGTTCGGGGTCGAGCTGAAGTGGCTGCCGGTCAGCGCGTCGTCGGGGACGGGCTCGGGCGACCTGACCCAGCTCAGGCACCTTATTTTGCCGGCTATACCGCTCGTTTTTGTGCTGTTCGGCTACATTGCACGTATGGCCAGGGCGGGGACCATCGAGTCGCTGAACTCGGACTACGCGCGGACCGCGGTGCTGAAGGGCCTGCCGCGGGCCACCATGATCCGGCGGCACATCCTGCGGAACTCGCTGCTGCCGACGATCACCGTGATCGCGACCCAGACCGGGTACCTGATCGGCGGCCTGGTCGTGGTCGAGACGCTGTTCAACTACCAGGGCATCGGGCAGCTGATCTTCAAGGCGGCCGGCGACAAGGACTTTCCGATGCTCGAGGCCGGGGTGCTGACCATCGGCGCGGTGTACGTGCTGGCCACGCTGGGGGCGGACCTGCTGCTGACAGCGCTCAATCCCCGGCTGCGGATCGGCGGCGCGGAATGACCGACTCGCTGGCAGCCTCGCCGCTCGGGCCGGACACGCCGCTCGGGCCGGACGCTTCTATCGCGGTGGCGGTCGCGGCGGCACCGCCGGTCGGGCGGGCCTGGTGGCGGCTGCTGCTGCGCCGGCCCACCTTCGTTATCGGCGCGGGCATCCTGCTGTTCTGGATCGTCTGCGCGATCTTCGGGCATCAGATCGCGCCGTATAGCCCGCTCGGGCAGCAGCTGCTCGACAACAACACGGCGCCGTCGGCGGCGCACTGGTTCGGCACCGACACGCTGGGGCGGGACATGCTGTCCCGGGTCATCGTCGGCGCCAGGGACATGCTGGTCATCACCCCGCTTGCCACCCTGCTGGGTACCGTGCTGGGCACCGCGCTCGGCCTGGCGATGGGGTACTTCGGCGGCTGGCTGGACCTGCTGGTAGGGCGGCTGGTGGAGGCGGTGCTCGCGCTGCCCGCGGTGATCATCGCGTTCCTGTTCATCGTCGCCCTGGGGCCATCGACCGGCACGCTGATCATCGTCATCGGGCTGATCTTCACGCCGCTGATCGCGCGCACGGTGCGGGCCTCCGTGCTGACCGAGCGGCACCTGGACTACCTCGCCTCGGCGCGGCTGCTCGGCGAGAGCCCGGTCCGGGTCATGTTCTACGAGATCCTGCCCAACGTGCTGCCCTCCATCCTGGTCGAGTTCACGGTGCGGCTGGGCTACGCGGTCTTCACCGTGGCCACGCTGTCCTTCCTCGGCTTCGGCATCCAGCCGCCCACCCCCGACTGGGGCGCGGACATCTCGGCCAACTACGTCACCCTGGGGGCCGGCTACTGGTGGCAGACGCTGTTCCCGGCGCTCGCCATCGCCTCGCTGGTGACCTCGGTCAACCTGATCACGGACTCGATCGAGCAGGTGCTGGCCTCATGACCGCCGATCCGGCCGACCCGGTCGCCTCGCCGTCGCCTGCGTCCTCGCCATTGCCTGCCGCCTTGGACACCGGGGACGCCGCGCTGATCGTCTCGCACCTGGACATCAGCTACCGCGTCCGCGGGCGGGATCGGCTGGCGCTGCGGGACGTGTCGTTCAGCATCGGACGCGGCGAGTCGTACGGGCTCGTCGGCGAGTCGGGGTCGGGCAAGTCCACCGCCGCGCTGGCGCTGGTGCGGTACCTGCCGAGCAACGGGCGGGTGAGCGGCGGGACGATCAGCATCAACGGGCAGGATCCGCTGGCGATGAGCAAGGCGGCACTGCGGCAGTTCCGCGCCCGCACGGTCTCGATGGTGTACCAGGAGCCGAGCCGGGCGCTGAACCCGTCGATCCGGGTCGGCCAGCAGATCGCGGAGGTGTTCGAGATCGCCGGGGAGTCCCGGCACGCGGCGCTGGCCGCCGCCGAGGAGATGCTGCGCAAGGTGCAGATCTCGGACCCGGGGCGGGTGATGCGGCGCTACCCGCACGAGCTGTCAGGCGGGATGGCGCAGCGGGCGGTCATCGCGATGGCGCTCGCCGCCTCGCCGTCGCTGCTGATCCTGGACGAGCCCACCACCGCGCTCGACGCCACCGTCGAGGCCGAGGTGCTGGACCTGGTCGCGGCGCTGCGGCAGGAGTTCGCCACCACGGTGCTGTTCATCAGCCACAACCTTGCGGTCATCGCCAAGATGTGCGACCGGGTGGGGGTGCTGTACGCGGGCGAGCTCGTCGAGGAGGGGCCGGCCGGCGAGGTATTCGCCAGCCCCCGGCACCCGTACACGGTGGGGCTGCTGCGCTGCATCCCACGGCGCGGGCAGCGCAAGGACAGCGACCGGCTGGACACCATCCCCGGCTTCCTGCCTTCGCCTGGCGCCGACATCACGGGGTGCATCTTCGCGCCGCGGTGCGCGCTTGCCGCCGACAAGTGCCGTTCTTCGGATCCGCCCTTTTTCGCCGTCGACGCGGTCCGGACCTCGCGCTGCTTCTTCCACGAGCGGGCGCCGTCGCTGCCCCGCGCCACTCCCGCCTCGGTCAGCTCGATCGCCCCGCGCACCGACGGGGGGCCGCTGGTGGAGGTCGACGGGGTGTCCAAGACGTTCGGCGGCGGGATCCGGGCGCTGGCCGGGGTCGACCTGGCGATCCGGCGCGGCGAGACGCTCGGCCTGGTGGGCGAGTCGGGCAGCGGCAAGACCACGCTGGCCCGGGTGCTGCTAGGCCTGACCGCGGCGGATCATGGCTCGGTGCTGAAGCTGGATGGCGCGCCGCTCAGCCCGGACGCGCGGCGCCGACCGCGGCACACGCTGCGCGCGCTGCAGATCGTGTTCCAGAACCCGGACTCGGCGCTGAACCGCAGGCACACCGTGCGCAGCCTGATCAGCCGCCCGCTGACCAGGCTGGCCGGGCTGTCCGGGCAGGCGCTGCGGACCCGGCTGGAGGAGCTGATCGCCTCGGTCCGGCTGGAGGACCGGCACCTGTCGCTGCGGCCCGGCCAGCTGTCCGGCGGGCTCAAGCAGCGGGTGGCGATCGCCCGCGCGTTCGGTGCCGGACCACAGGTGGTGGTCTGCGACGAGCCGACCTCGGCGCTCGACGTTTCGGTGCAGGCAGCCATCCTCAACCTGCTTGCCGACCTGCAATCCGCCCAGCAGGTCAGCTACCTGTTCATCTCGCACGACCTCGGCCTTGTCAGGTACCTGTCGGACCGGATCGTGGTGCTCTACCTGGGCCGGGTGATGGAGGTCGGGCCGGCCGAGACCGTGTACGCGGGGCCGCACCACCCGTACACCGAGGCGCTGTTCTCCGCCGTGCCGTCGCTCGACGGCCAGCGGCGTGCCCGGATCAGGCTGGCGGGCGAGATCCCGTCCGCTGCCGATCCGCCCGGCGGCTGCGTGTTCCACACCCGCTGTCCCCGGAAGCTATCGACCGGCGTATGCGAATCGACGGAGCCGCCGCTGCTCGAGGGCGAGCCTGGCCACCAGATCCGCTGCCATATCCCCCTTGCCGAACTGCGAAGTCTGCAGCGAAATGAATCCGCCCCATCTGGGAGGGAAAGTGAATAGGAAAATCAACCACCGGCAGCTCGGGCGCATACGCCAGGGCCAGGGTGAGATCGCTAACCACGTCATCGACGAGTTCGCCGCCGGGCGGCTGACCCGTCGTGACTTCATCCGGCGGGCGACCGTCGTCGGCATATCCGCCCCGGTGCTCGGCTCGATCCTCGCGGCCTGCGGTAGCAGCAGCTCGTCGGGTTCGGCGACCACCGGTGCCTCGTCCTCGGCGCCGGCCGGCGCGGCGGGCGCGGTGATCAAGGCCGGCATCGAGACGCCCGCCGGGGCGATCAACCCGGTGACCGTCGATGATCAGGGCGGCCTCGACATGCTCGCGCAGACCGGCGAGTACCTGTGCCTGTCTGACCAGACTTTGTCGCTAAAGCCGGTGCTCGCCACGAGTTGGTCGTCGAACTCCACCGCCGACGTGTGGACGTTCAAGATCCGCCAGGGGGTCAAGTTCCACAACGGCGCCGCGCTGACCGCCGACGACGTCGTCTACACCTACCAGCTGCACGCCAACCCCAAGAACGGGTCGAACGCGCTGTCCGTGCTGGGCGGGGTGCTCAGCCCGTCCGGCGTGGTCAAGGTGGACGACTACACGGTCGCCTTCCACCTGGAGGCCCCGAACGGGAACTTCCCGTACCTGACCTCCTCCGACAACTACAACATGATCATCCTGCCGAAGGGCTACAACCCGGCCAGCTGGCAGAGCACGTTCATCGGCACCGGGCCGTTCGTGCTCGGCACCTACACGCCGAAGTCGGGCGCCACGTTCACCCGCAACGAGTCCTACTGGGGCACCAAGGCGCTGCCGTCGCAGACCGAGTTCAC
>Ga0181525_10002906_pt1 | contig 13752 bp, 13 predicted proteins | sample PEATcosm2014_Bin_48_FD_121100 | JGI IMG/M metagenome (GOLD analysis project Ga0181525, IMG submission 121100) | Peatland microbial communities from MTU Mesocosm Facility, Houghton, MI, USA - PEATcosm2014_Bin06_10_metaG | ecosystem: Environmental > Terrestrial > Soil > Wetlands > Peat | place...
GGGATTCATCAAGCGCTCGAAGCGCCGGCACGGTAACATAGCCCGTCACCGAGATCGCGCGCAAGCTGTGCGCGGGAAGTGGCCGCCGCGCACACCAAGCGAGTGCTGCGCCGCGACCTGGAGCCCGCCATACGACCACGCGACGCAGCCCGGCGATGCCATGCCGAGCGGCGCAGCCGCCTGGTCCATCGGGACCCATCTGCCCCTCGCTCGTCAAGTAGAATGGAAGCACATGATCAGAACCGCGAATCTGGACAAATTCTACGAAGCGGGCTATGGACGCACCTACGTCCTGCGCCGTATCGAAGTGGAGATCAAAGAAGGCGAATTCGTCACCATCATGGGTCCGTCCGGCGCCGGAAAATCCACGCTGCTCAGCATCATCGGCATGCTCGACAGCTCCTGGACCGGCGAGTTCTATTTCCTGGACCACGCCGTGCACAAGATGAAGCCCAAGGAACGCGTGGAGCTGAACAAGAAGTACATCGGCTTCGTGTTCCAGAGCTACCACTTGATCGACAACCTGACGGTCTACGAAAACCTCGATATTCCGTTGTCCTACCGGAACGTCAAATCGTCGGAGCGGGCCAGCCTGGTGTGCGACGCGCTAGACCGCTTCCACATCGTCGGCAAGCGCGACCTCTATCCCAACCAGCTTTCCGGCGGCCAGCAGCAGCTCGTGGCGGTGGCGCGCGCGGTGATCGCCAGCCCCAAGCTGATCCTGGCTGACGAGCCCACCGGCAACCTGCATTCCAGTCAGGGCAAGGAGATCATGGAATTGTTCAAACGCTTGAATGACGAGGGCACCACCATCATCCAGGTGACCCACTCCGAAGCCAATGCCGCCTACGGCAACCGCATTATCAATCTGGCGGACGGCTGGGTGGTCCACCCGCCCGCCTAGAAGCTTCGCTACTTCGGCTCGGCCGTGGTCAGCCCGAAGATCCGCAACTGCTTGTTGCTGGCCACGAACACCTGTCCGTTCGCCACGACCGGAACCTGGTTCGAGTTGCCGCCCAGGTTCTGCCAGTTGCCGGCCGGCGTCTCGTACATGGCTTTCAGCGTGCCTCCGCTGGCTTCCGGATTATAGGCCACCAGCAGCATCGGCGCATTAGTCTCGTTCAGCGGATGCGATAGCGCCCAGATAATCGGGTTGCTGCCGCCGTTCGACGAAACCGTGGTAAAGAATCCCGGAGCCTGCCCGCCGCCATTCGACGCAGACTCGCTAATCGCGTTCAGCGCCACCGTGGGCGTGGTTTCCAGTTTCCAAACCATCACGTTGGTGTTGCCGCTGCTTACCACCCGCGCCGCCCCATCCAGCGGAGACACGAAGTAAGACTCGCCGCACCAGCAGCCGCCTATCGAGTAGGTGCCGAGCACGTTGTTTATCGTTGGGGAGAATCCGCCCAAGTCGTCTTCGTTCATCAGGAACATGTTCCCCTCTTTGCCCGCGGCCACCGCCATGTGACGGACCGATCCGGGTTGCTCAGGCAGCACCATCACGCCGCCGGAGCCGAAGTCCCCGTCGATTGAGTCCAGATACGGCTGATCGCTCGGAGTAAACAAGTCCAGCACGGCCGACAAATCGGAAGACACCTTGACCACGCTCTCTTGAATGTCCGTGACTCCGTCGTAGGTCGTACCCGCTGGGTCCGAATTCCCGGTCACGAACAGAACGTTGCCCTCCTTGTCCGCGGCCGGCCCGTATCCCGACATCCAGATGGACGAAAGATAGTAATTGTCCGGCGAAGTGGACTGCGTGTCCGTGAGCTGGTTGGCCGCAAGCGGCGCCAGCGTTCCCGCCGTCCATCCCAGCAGCCAGCCCCGCGATATATCGGCGGCATAGTCGCAGAAGCTTCCAAACCCCGCATAAATGGTGTGGTTAGCGAGCAACAAACCGGGACGCTGGCGCTGATAGGTCGCGTTGAACGTGTAGGTGGTTCCATCGGTCAGCGTGTGCGATCCGGTGACCAATTGCGGCGTCACCTTGTCGGTCAAACTGCCCAGAGAAAGCGCGTGAAGATAGTATGCCGGCCCCGTCGTTTGCTGCGTGTACATTATCGAGTACAGTGTGCCGCTGGACAAGTCGATAACCGGCGTCGAGTTGATTCCAACGTTCGGCCCGTTGTTGCCGCATCCTAGCGGATAACGCACCGGCGTGCCGAAACTCGGACTCAGCAGCACCTGCCCGCTGTTTACGTCGATGGCATAGACTGTGTTACTTTCCGAGGCCACGTAGACTACGTCGTGCGTGCCCTGAAAACTTCCCGATGTAATTTGCACCCCAGGCACCACCAGCGGCTGCGCATCCACCTGATCGTCGATCGCTATGTTCTTCAGCAGGCCGAACGTCGCGCTTCCCACGTTAGCCGGCGTCAAGACCGTCTCGGTCTGATTCCAGCCGGTGCGGTAATTATCGTAATGATACGTTGTGATGGATGTCTGGGCCGCTGCGGGCCGTGTGTTAACAGTTGCGAACGCGGTAAGCAGAGCGGCCGCAATGGTGCAGTTCTTCACACTTCCTATAAGCATGTTATTTGATCTCCTGGAAGCCTTCCTCTCGGGCAGTGTATCGCGATTTCACTCCACCGGCAAGCCAGCAGCATCCGAAGTTAGCATTTGTAGCGACTCCGTGTAAGGCGCGCGCGCCACGCCCCGCTCCGTGATAATCGCCGTTACATATCTGTTGGGCGTCACATCGAACGCCGGGTTTTCGACCGCTGTCCCCACCGGCGCAACCGCGTGGCCAAACACGTGCGTCACTTCCGCGTCGGGCCGCCGCTCGATGGGGATCTCGTCGCCCGAGCGAAGCGTCAGGTCCAGCGTCGAGATCGGCGCGGCCACGAAGAATGGCACGCCGTTTTCCTTCGCCAGCACCGCCACCGAATACGTGCCGATCTTGTTGGCTACGTCGCCATTGGCCGCAATGCGGTCCGCGCCCACCACCACGCAGCCGATCCGTCCCGACTTCAGGAAATGCCCCGCCATGTTGTCCGTGATCAGCGTGGCGGGAATGTGGTCCTGCTGCAATTCCCAGACGGTCAGGCGCGCGCCTTGCAGGAACGGCCGCGTCTCGTCGGCGAACACATCCACCTTCTTGCCGGATTCCACGGCCGCGCGGATCACGCCCAGCGCCGTTCCATAACCCGCCGTCGCCAGCGCGCCCGCGTTGCAGTGCGTGAGCACGGTCTTGCCGTCCGGCACCAGTCCCGCGCCGTGCTGTCCGATGGCTCGGTTGATGGCGATATCCTCCAATCGGATCTGCCGCGCTTCCGCCGCCAGGCGCTCGCGGATCTCGGCCAGCGGCCGGCCGGCGAGCGATCCATAGAGCTTCCGCATGCGGTCGATCGCCCAGAACAGGTTCACCGCGGTCGGCCGGGTGGCCGCCAGCGTCTCGCAAATGCGCTCCATCTGCGCGTCCAAATCGCCGCCGTCGGCGTGCGCCACGCCCAGCGCCACGCCCATGGCAGCCGCCACTCCGATGGCCGGCGCGCCGCGAATCACCATGTTGCGGATGGCCGCGGCCACGTCTTCATAGGTCCGGCAGGTGATAAATTCTTCCGCGAGCGGCAGGCGCCTCTGGTCGATCATCACCACACCCGCGGGTGTCCATTCGATTGTTTCCACCATCATGGCTAAAATAACAGGTATGCGGGTCGCGCTTTCGTCTTTATTCATCCTGATGGCCGCCGTGTCGCGGGCGCCCGGACAAAGTGTGCAGGTCGTCGAAACTGATGGCGATCAATCCAAGCTGCTCACGCCCCGGCTTCCCGGGCTTGCTTTTGTGCCCGGCCCTCCGGCCGGTTCGCCAACTTTCACGATCGCGGTGGACAACGCCACCACCTATCAGCAATGGGACGGCGTGGGCGCGTCGCTCACCGATTCGGCGGGCTGGGTCCTCTGGAATAAGCTGAGCGGACCGCAGATCGCCGCGCTGATGCAGAGCCTGTTCGATCCGAATGCGGGCATCGGCATCGGCATCCTGCGCCAGCCCATGGGCGCCAGTGACTTCTCCGAAAGTGGAGACTATAGCTACGACGACGTGCCCGCCGGCCAGAGCGATCCCAACTTAGCCCAGTTTTCCATCGCGCATGACCAGACTTACCTGATCCCGCTGCTTCAACAGGCGCTTTCGATCAACCCATCGCTGAAGGTGCATGCGCTGCCCTGGAGCCCGCCCGCCTGGATGAAAACCACCGGTTCGATGAACGGTGGCAACGTGATCGACGCCGATTTTCCGGCTCTGGCGCAGTACTTTGCGCGTTTCATCGGCGCTTACCAGCAGCAAGGCATCCCCATTTACGCCGTTTCCATGCAGAACGAGCCGCTCAACTCCACCACCTCTTATCCCTCGGCGTATGTAGCCAGTTCCGACGAGGCGAACTTCATCGGCGGCTTTCTGGGGCCGGCGCTGGCGGGCGCGGGGCTTGGCGGCGTCAAGATCTTCGGCTACGAACACAACTGGGACCAGCCCAGCTATCCCGAGGCGCTGCTGGCCAACACCGCCGCCTACAACTATCTGGCGGGCAGCTCGTTCCATTGCTATGCGGGCGACGTAAGCGCGCAGTCTCAGGTGCAGCAGGCCTACCCGGCCAAGGATATATGGTTTACCGAGTGTTCGGGAACCGTGGGATCCAGCTTCGCCGGCGACCTGATTTGGAATACCGAGAATCTGTTGATCGGAGCCACGCGCAACTGGGCGCGCGGAGTGACTCTCTGGAATATCGCCCTGGATCAGAATTCCGGACCGCAGAACGGCGGGTGTACCGCCTGCCGCGGCGTGGTCACGGTGGATGACAGCGTCTCCCCGGCGGTAATCACGCCCAACGTAGAGTATTACCTATTAGGCCACTTAGGTAAATTCGTGCAGGCGGGAGCTTACCGCATCGACTCTAACACTTATGGCTCTGGCTCGGTCGAAGACGTGGCGTTTCAAAATCCGGATGGCTCCGTGGTGCTGTTGGTGCTCAATGCCGAGCCCGTAAGCTCCACCTTCGCGGTAACTTGGAATGGCGCTAACTTCACCGATACGCTGCCCGCGGGCGCCGTAGCCACTTATGAGTGGTCCGTGCCAGCGCCGGTGTTTCCAGCGGATGGCGTGGTAAACGCGGCCGCGCCGGCGGCGGCCCTGAGTCCGGGTGAGTTGTTTTCCATTTACGGCGTGAACCTGGCGGCTGGAGCGCAAGAGCCGCTGCTGTTGCCTCTGCCCGCCACCATGGCGGCCGCCAGCGTGCAAATCAACGGGGTCACGGCCCCATTGATTTATGTCTCGCCGGAGCAGATCAACGCGCAGGTGCCCTGGGAAGCCGCGCCCGGCAGCGCCACCCTCACCGTAACCCACGCGGGCGTGACAGCTTCGCAGACAGTCACCATTGCGGCTGCCGGGCCCGCCATTTTCACGCTTTATGGCAGCCCGGAAGCCGCAGCGTTGAATGAGGACTATTCGGTCAACTCGCAGGATAATCCGGCGGCCGCGGGGCAAGCCGTGCTGCTGTTTGGAACGGGCGTGGGCGCCGTATCGCCCGCGGTAGAGACCGGCGCGCCGGCTGGTGACGATCCGTTATCGCAAGTCACGTCGCCAGTCACCGCGACGGTGGGCGGCTCTGCGCCGTCGAACGTTCTGTTCGCCGGCCTGGCGCCCGGGTTCGCCGGATTGTGGCAGATCAACGTGGCGGTTGCAGGTTCGGGCGCAGTGCCAGTGACCCTCACAGTGGACGGCGTGGCGAGCAACACAGTGACAGTCTGGGTGCAGTGAGCAGCTACCCAAGTTGCAGCACTTGCCGCAACGCCGGGTCACTGCGCACGCGCCAGATCTTGCTATCCAGATAATAGTGAGTCAGGCCGAAGCCGCAGAAGAAGCCGAACGCCAAGTCGGATACCTGCCCAAGCTGAAAGCCCGGCACGCGGTAGAGCGCGCTGAAAACCAGCGCCACCAGCACATAATTCAGCAGGCTGCGCGATACCGCTTGCGGGATGCGCCCGTGGCTGCCCTCGGCCGGTCCGGCGCCGTAGCGGTTGCGGTTGTGGAACCAGATCAGCGCGTGATACTGCAGGTTGTGCACGATGGTAACCGTGGGCACGGCGCCCATCCAACTCATATAGGCGAAGGTCAGCCAGTGCAGCGGGATCACGCCCGCGAACAGCAGAAACTTCGGCAGATTCACGGGATCGCCGCGGCGGATGCGCACGAACTGCCGGACCAGGTAGGCGAGCGCAGTGGCGGCCACCAGCGCCCACAGGAACGGCTCCAGGCGCGGGAACGAGAAGTGCAGCCCCAACTCCTCCGGATGATGAATAAAGAAGCGGTGGAACGGAGGAAATACGGTCATCACCCCGAGGAACCAGCGGTCGAGAGTGTTATCCAGCTTGGCGAGGTCGCGGTTCTTCACCTTGTACAGGACCATGATGCCGTAGTGCTGCCGGACCACGTGGTAGTACGCCCACACCGCCACGATCATGGCCAGCACGGCCTTGCCGCCCAGCAGCACCAGCGCAGGTCCTAAGGCGAAAAAGAACGCCGCGCTGCCGAATAGCAGAGCGCGCCTGCTCTGGCGCGCCTCGCGATCAAAAAACGTGCGCGAGGCCGTGCCGAAAATGTGCGTGCCGTCGAACCCCACCGACCAGAACCACCACAGCAGCGAAATCGGGACGTGCAGCGCCACGTTCGCCACCAGGTACGCGTATCCCGCCAGCGAACTGCCGATCACAAATGCCAGGTCTACGTGGCGCGAGATGATCCAGCGGTGCGCCAGGCGCGCAGGAGGCGGCGTGAATATCGGAGCTGCTTGTGTGGCGGCGGCCAATCCATCAGTGTACAACGCGGAACACGCTGCCGCCGTTTTCCCGTGCGCCGAACTTGCCGAAACTGGTTCCGTAGAGCGCGCCATCCGGCCCCAGGGTGACGGGCGCGTAGGAGCTTCCCGCTTCACCCAGCAGCCTTTCGGTCCAGGATTGGCCGGATCTGGCCGGTGGCGTTAGCGCGAACACCGAGGCCGCGCCCGCATAGGCGGCTCCATAAATCACGCCGTCCGGCCCCAGAGTCACTCCCACCGGATCGGCGGCGTCGGTCTGGTTGGAGACGAACGCGTGAATGTTGGAGTAGATCCACGGGCCGCCGCTCTGGGCCGGCGGCGCGAGTTGAAATACGTTCCCGAAATCGCGGGCGCTCTGCGGAATTCCGAATGTAGCGCCATAGAGGACGCCATTCGCGCCCACCACGAGCCCGCCGATCGGGTACGCGTCCGGCGAGCCGCTGAAGCTGTATAGGACCTGCTCGGTCCAGGAACCTCCGGCCGCACCGGGAGGCGTCAATTGAAAGACGCAGCCGTAATCCGCCCCGCCGCCGAATCGGGTTGTGCCGTAAAGAACTCCGCCGGGTCCCGCCACCACAGGACCAAATGGGTTGCCGCCATCGGCGCCCCCCATGAACGAATACAGAATCGTCTCGGTGACGGTTCCAGGCGTCCCGGAAGCTTGGATCTGGTAAACGGTCCCGGCATTAGACGCTCCGCCTTCGGAGGTGGTGCCGTAGAGAATTCCGCCTGGCCCGGGCAGCAGGCCGCTGGTGGGGTTCCCGCCGTCGGGCATGCCCCCGAACCGGTACAGGATCTTTCCAGTCCATTGGCCTGCCTCCGCGGGCGGATACAAAGCGAAAACCGATCCGTTGGTGCTGAGCGCGCCGCCGAACAGCGTCCCGAACAGCGCGCCGTTCGGTCCGATAACCAGAGTCGCATACGGGTTGATGCCCTGCCCTGGGGCGGGGTTCCAGAGAACCGTCTCCGTCCAGGGATCGGCTGGCCGCGATGGCGGCGTCAAAGAATAGACCACGCCATTGCCTTCGGGACCGCCGCCTGATTCGGTGGCGCCGAACAGCACGCCATTCGGCCCGAAGACCACCCCTCCATGGGGATTGGCGCCATCGTTTGGCGAACCTGTAAATTTGTGAATCACGGCCGGTGGGCGTGGCTGGCCGGAGGCGGCCGTGACCGTTGCCAAAGCCATCCCGCAAATGAGAACGGCTCGCATTAGTAGATTCCTCCACCCGGCTGCGAAGACTGCAGCACCCCGGCTATTGCCGACAGCGTATACGCCGTGCCGCCGGTGCCGGTCCAGGCGCGGATATCGAATGTATCGCCGGCCTCGACGCGGTAGACCGAAACATCGTTGTAAGTAAGCGGAGTGTCCGGCTGGCAAACTTCCGGCGGACCCGGTGTGCGCAGGAAGTATGCGGTGCTGGAGCCAACCACGGTGCCCCAGCCGTCGGCCTCCATCAGAAACGCCGTATTCTCGTTGGTCGCGATCCCCGAAACTTGCGCCGCCTGACCGTCCTGAATAATGCGCGCCAGAAACGTGACCAGCCGGCCCATGCGGTTGCGCGTCACAAAGTGATCGTCGGTTATCTTGTCCGCGAGCAACGGCGAGAGATTGAGAAACCCGTCTTCAATCGTGATAAGCGGCGAAAACGGGTTGCTGAGCGCCTGCTGCGAGGTCACCGAACCGGTGATGCCCGAGTAACCGAACTGGGCCAGAATTGCATTGCCGGCGCTGGTGCCGCCGACGGGCACGCCGCGCGCGGCCAGGGCGTTAATGGCAGCTTCCACCGGCGTATCGGTGTAGTACTCCACGTACTGCGCTTGGTCCCCGCCGGAGATGAAGAGCGCCTCGGCTTTGAGAATCGTGTCCTTAACGAATTCCTGTTGCGCTCCGGCCCGGCTATAGACGATGAGGGTCGCGACCGAGTTCAGGGATGGGCACAGTCCGAAGATATAAGGGTTGTAATCGGCGGTCCCGGAGGCGCGGATAACCAGGAAATCGCCGCCGTTGGCCTTTTCGCACATCCACTGATAAGCGGCGTCGACGTCCGTGCCGCCGCCTTCAAACAGGATGCCGGGCCGGGTGACAGGCGCCACATCGTTGGGGTTGCCCAGCCGCACGTAAACCCACCCGTCGCCCGTTGTCACTTTTCCGTAAGGCCCCGCGCAGGCGGCGGTTGCCAAGATAGCCAGGAAGCAGAGTGTCCGTATCATGCGCTCTCATCGAGTATAAACTGTGGCGTCCCGTGGGGCAGGCCCTCGGCCTGCGCGGGGCCCGTGGCCCCGCTTTCGCCCCAAAATCTGCATCCGAGCAGGCGGCCTGAGAGGCCGCTGCAGGCCGGGGGCCTGCCCCACTATTTATGTCCCTGCTCGTTCCTGGGAAAACTAAGTCGCATCGGGCACTTTTGCGTGCCGGGTCGAGACTCTTCTCGACCCTTGGTTCTGCGGCGCTACGTAGTAGAATGAACCCTCATGACCTGCTGCTCCGATTTCGACAAGCTCATGGATCTTGAACTGGCGCGCCATGCGCAGCCCTATCAGCTCACCAACGGCAGGATCATCACGGAGATCGACACCGAATACTATTTCGTGTTTGGCGAGGAGCGCCACAGTTTCGTGGGGATCAACTACTGCCCGTTTTGCGGCCGCGTGCTTTCGCGCGGGCTTTGGAACTTGGAGAAGAAGAAGCAGGGGTAGCGGATTGGACCTTCGGTGCGACCAAAGCCGACAGCTCCGCGGCGTCGTCCAGGATCACCAACGCCAGCGGTTCGGACTCATCGGCGATGGGTGCAACGGTGATCAGGAAGTCCACCTCGGCGGTCTCCGCTTCTCCCCGCAGGCGCATCCGCCCAGTCCTGCGGCGGGCGTCGGCTTGACCGAGCACCTCCCGAACGAGGTTGTTGGCTACGCAATCCTGGCACGCCGCTATGGCAGCCCCTTCCGTGGTTTCGATCGAATGCACGCATTGCACTTGCTCGCCCCCGCGCAAACGCAGCACGGCAAACGGGACCCGGTCGAGCAGCCCGGATCCGGCAAGGTTGAAGTCTATAATGTTGAAATCGCGATCCACGATGAAGGCGGGTAGCGGCAAAACGTCGAATACATTGGCGAGCAGATCGGTGTTGGGCGCGCGTAGCGGCGCGGGACTGGGGCTCATAACATTTTGGTGCAATCCGGGCGGGAGACTTCTCACGGAACAGTGTTGAAAATTTTCAGAACGCCTTACGTCCCCGTTTCCGGTTGCAGGAAGGTGCCCTCGCGCAGCTCTCGAAACGCCTGCTGGAGCTGCTCCTGCGTATTCATCACGATCGGGCCGTACCAGGCCACGGGTTCTTCCAGTGGCTGCCCCGAAACCAGCAGGAACCGTATGCCCTCCTCGCCGGCCTGCACCGTCAGTTCGTCGCCTTGGTCGAACAGCACGAGCGAGCGGTTGTCCGCTTCCGCAGGCGGCGCGGTGTCCGCCCATCCGACGGCCTCGGTCGGTACGGCCAGGGGTCCCGAAGCGTTGCAGAACTTCCCGCTGCCCGCGAAGACGTAGGCGAAGGCGTGGCGCGTGGTCTCGACCGGCAGGGTCTTGCGGCGGCCGGGTGCCACCGACACATCCAGATACATCGGGTCGGCGGCGATGCCATCCACCGGACCGGCCTTCCCCCAAAAATTGCCGCAGACCACCCGCACATGCGTGCCGTCGTCGTCGGTGATCTCCGGCACTTCGGCGGCTTTCACTTCCTGGTAGCGCGGCGCCGTCATTTTGAGCGCCGAGGGTAGGTTGGCCCACAGTTGGAATCCATGCATGCGGCCCGCATGGTCGCCCTTGGGCATCTCCTGGTGGATGATGCCACTGCCCGCCGTCATCCACTGCACGTCGCCGGCCGCGATAGCGCCGTGGTTTCCCATGCTGTCGCCATGCTCGACGGTGCCGGCCAGAACGTAGGTGATGGTCTCGATGCCGCGGTGGGGATGCCACGGGAAACCCGCCAGGTAATCCTCCGGAACGTCGTTGCGGAAATCGTCGAGCAGGAGGAAGGGGTCGAAATCGGACGTATTGCCGAACCCGAAAGCGCGGCGCAGGTGTACGCCCGCGCCTTCGAGGGTGGGCTTGGATTTGATAAGGCGTTTCACGGGTCGAAGGGACATATTTCGAGTCTACCTTGTCGCGCGGCGCGAGTGGGGCAGGATGATATCCTGCGCGCCGATTGGTAATCGGCGCTTTAGTTTTAGTGGCCTGCAGGTTGACAACAGTTGACAACCTGCCCCACACTACCGCGAGCCGAGCCGCGCGGCTTGCATCAGAAGATAATTGCGCTCCGGGAGATTCACCGTCTTGCCCGCCGCCGCGAGGTAGTATTTCGCCGCGGCTTGCGGAGCACCGGCCATTTCCAGCAGATGCGCGCGAACCGCATCCAGGCGGTGGTGCGCGGCAATTCGCGGTTCCCCGTGGAGGCCGTCCAGCAGATTCAACCCTTCTTTCGGACCATGCACCATGGCTGCCGCAATGGCGTGATTCAAGATCACCATGGGATTGTCCGACATCCGTTTCAGCAACTCGTATAGCTCCAGTATCTGGGGCCAATCGGTATCTTCAGGGTGCTCGGCTTCGTCGTGAACAGCGGCGATCGCGGCTTGGAGTTGATAAGGTCCGACGGAACCTTTCGGCAGCGCCGCGGAAAGAAGTGCGACCCCTTCCGCGATCTGCCCGCGATCCCAAAGAGTCCGGTTCTGCTGCGAGAGCGGAATCAATTCATCGTTTGATCCGGTTCGGGCATGCCGGCGCGCGTCGGTCAACAGCATCAACGCCAGCAGGCCCGAAATTTCCGTATTTCCGGGTTCCAGTTGAAGCGCCATGCGCGCCAGCCGTATCCCCTCCCGAGAAAGATCGGCGCGCAACAAGTGCGGCCCTGATGTGGCCGTATATCCCTCGTTGAAGATCAAGTACAGGACGTGCAGCAACGCGCGCAGACGCACCCGGCGCTCTTCGGGACCGGGCAATTGGAATGGAATCCCCGACGCCTTGATGGTCTGCTTCGCCCGGCTGATTCGCTGCGCCATGGTGGCTTCCGGAACCAGGAAGGCATTGGCGATTTCAGCCGTGGTGAGACCGCCAACGGCGCGGAGCGTTAGGGCAATGGCGGACGAGGGCGCCAGCGCCGGATGGCAGCACATGAAGAGCAGAACGAGCGTGTCGTCGTTCATCGGCGCGGCATCGAAGCCGGTCAGGGGCGCACGGGCCGCTTCTTCGGCAACTTCCGTCTCGCGGCGCCTCCGGGCGGATTCGCCGCGGATATGGTCCGTCATTTTCCGGAACGCTACCTGCGTCAGCCATGCGCGCGGATTTTCCGGAATACCGGCCTGCGGCCATTGCATCACTGCCGCAATCGACGCTTCTTGCACGGCATCCTCGGCCGCGGCGAAGTCGCGGAATCTCCGCACCACCATCCCGAGCACCTGTGGCGTCAATTCTCGCAACAGGTGCCCGATCGGAACATCGGATGCGTACTCGCTCAAAGCCACGTTCGATGATCCGTATTCAGAGTCCCAAATCGCTATGGCTACCAAGCACCTGCCTGACCTCGATCGGCATATTTGCCGGCATCCCGCCGGGCCCGGGCGCGGCGGACGCACGCGCGGCAATCTGGTAGGCCTGCTCCGGAGTCTCGACGTCGATGACCCAGTATCCGGCAAGAAACTCCTTCGATTCCGGGAACACGCCATCCGTAACGGGCTCTCCGTTCTGCCCCGCGCGGACGATTTTCGCCTCGTGCGGTAAAGCCAGCCCCTTGGTGTCCACGAAGACACCTCTGTCGTTCAGCTCCCTGCTGAAGCTCCGCATATAGGCGACGTTCCGCTGCAGATCCTCTTTCGACCACCCGGTGTATTCATCCCAGTCGGCCCTCTTGCCGTGCATCATCAAAATGTATTTCATGAGTTTGCTCCTTATGGCACGTGGATCGCGAACTGCCGGACTTCTATGGGCATGTTGGTCGGTATACTGCCGGGCCCCGGAGCGGTTGAAATTCGGGCGGCAATCTCGCAGGCCCGCTCCGGCGTCGCTACGTCTATGATCCAATAGCCCAGCAGAAACTCCTTGGATTCTGGGAAAATGCCGTCAGTCACGGGCAGCCCGTTCGCCAATCCGCGTACCAGCTTAGCCTCCTGCGGAGCGGCCAAACCCTGTGTGGCAACAAACTCACCCGATTCCGTGAGCTCGCGGTTCAGGCTGACCAAAACGGCCATATGGCCTTCGATGTCTTTCTTGCTCCAAGCCCGGTATGTGTCCACTCCGGCCTTTGTTCCCGACATTAACAAAATGTATTTCATGGCTCTTGCTCCTCTTCTGTAACGCTGCCTTTGGCGCGTTCATACCGTAGTCGGAGCCAATCCCCGATTCTCGACATGCTCCGGACAAATTTCCCCAAAAAAGTTTGGCGCTCCGATGTCGAATTCAAGCCGCGCGCGCCGACATACTTATGGAGGTCGAGAGATGATGACGGAATCGATGGTAGTGGACGTCAGCCAGGACTGGGCGGTGGCCTGCGACCTGCAAGAACGATTCATGGAGGTCCCGCACACGAAAAACCAGCGGCTCAGGTACAGTGCCCGATGCCGGCAGATGCGCGCCCTCGGCGGTGACTGCTTCACCTTCCTGCCCCTGCCGGGAGGCCGCGTAGGGTTCGCCGTCGCCGATGCCTCCGGTAAAGGGCTTCCGGCGGCCCTCTTCATAGCGAACGTCCAGTCCTCTCTTCGCACCGCCGCTTTGTTCGCCCCCGACGACCCGGCCGCCGTGGTGACCGCGGTGAACCGCCAATTATACGCGTGCTCGCCTCCCGATCGATACGCCACTTTATTATATGGCGTCTTCGACGAAAATACGCGGACATTGCACTATGTAAACGCAGGCCACAATCCTGCCATGGTCATCCGCGGACGCGACGCCATCACA
>Ga0181525_10002907_pt1 | contig 13752 bp, 8 predicted proteins | sample PEATcosm2014_Bin_48_FD_121100 | JGI IMG/M metagenome (GOLD analysis project Ga0181525, IMG submission 121100) | Peatland microbial communities from MTU Mesocosm Facility, Houghton, MI, USA - PEATcosm2014_Bin06_10_metaG | ecosystem: Environmental > Terrestrial > Soil > Wetlands > Peat | place...
CGTGTCTTGCTTGTCGGCTATCGGGAAATCGGCAGTCATCTGGACTCCTGCGGACGGTTGGCCGGACGCGCGCTCCGGCGGCGCCGGCACTGCACGATTCCGACCGCCGGCGCGCGGTCGTGGCTCAACCATACAGGGATGGCGGGCGCGAAAATGCGCGAAGTCGGCCGGCTTCGGCAAGCAGTTCCGTCGCGGTGCCGCCCTAGCCTCGCGTATGCGCGGGGTTTGCCCCCCATTTGCGCGGAACAGCCGCGGCGTCGCCGACCGATAGTGGCAAAGGCGTATTCTGGCCGGCAGCGGCGGTGCCATGGGCTGCCGCGGCCAGGCTGCGCCGGCAACCGTTCTCCGGGACCTCATCCATGCCGTCTGCCGTCAACGACATCCAGCTGCCCAAGGGGCGCTTCCAGATCCTGCGCTCCCTTGCCGACGGCGCCTCGGGCAGCGTTTTCCTGGCCACCGACACGCGCCTCGACCGTCCGGTGGTGCTCAAGACGATGGCCGCGGCGGCGGCGGGCGCCGCAGACCGCGGCGCCATCGCGGCGTTGCTGGCGACCGCGCGCGCGGTCAGCACGCTGGCGCATCCGAATATCGTTCCCCTGTTCGACGCCGGCGAGGACGCCGGCCGGCCCTACCTGGTATTCGAGTTCGTCGAAGGGCAGACGCTGCGCGAGCAGATCGCCGGACCGGGCGGGATATCCGTCGATCGCGCGGTGGACGTCGGCATCGCGCTGTGCCGCGGCGTGGCCTGCGCGCACGAACAGCAGATCCTGCACGGCGACATACGGTCCGACAAGGTGATCGTCACGCCCGACGGCACCCCGCGGCTGACCGGATTCGGCGTTCCCGGCTCGGCAGCCAGCATTGCCGGCGACATCCGCGCGCTGGGGCAACTGCTCCACGAGATGCTGGCGGGTTCGCCGGCAGGCGCCGCCGACGGCGATGCACGGCTCGACAGGATCGTCACCCGCGCGCTGGCGCAGGTCGCCGATGGCCAGTACGCCAGTGCCGCCGCGCTGGGCGAGGCGCTCGCCGAGTTCCGCGACCCGGCGGCGCAGGACGAAGCGGCGGACGGTTCGCAGGCGACCCTCGACTACCTGCTGCGGCGCATCCGCCTCAAGGGCGAGTTCCCCGCGCTGTCGGCCACGATCAGCGCGGTGAACCGGGCGGCGGCATCCGATCGCGAACCGATAGGCGTGCTGTGCAATTCGATACTCAAGGACATTGCCCTCACCGGGCGCCTGTTGAAGATCGTCAACGGTTCGCACCTGAACCAGTTCGGCGGCTCGATCAGCACGGTGTCGCGCGCCGTTGCCATCCTGGGCTACGACGCCGTTCGCAATGTGACGATGTCGCTGGCGCTCTTCGAGCACATGCACGACCGCGCCAATGCCTCCGCCCTCAAGGACCAGATCGTCGGCATCTACTTCAGCGGCCTGCTGGCACGCGAACTCGTCGGGCCCGGCGGCCTGCAGGACGCTGAACAGGCTTTCATCTGCGCGATGTTCCATCGCCTCGGCAAGCTTCTGGCGACGTTCTACCTGCACGACGAGGCGCAGATCGTCGAGCGGCACGTGCAGAGCCGCGGCTGGAGCGACGAGCGCGCCTCGCGCGAGGTGCTGGGACTGAGCTACGAGGAACTGGGCATCGGCGTGGGCCGCGCCTGGAACCTGCCCGACGAGATCGTCGAGAGCATGCGCGGCTTCGCCGGCCACGCCCGCAAGCGGCCGGACCAGCAGGTCGAGCGGCTGCGCATGCTCGCCGGCCTGGCCAACGAACTCTCCGATGTCGTCCAGAAGGCCGACGACGGCAAGCGCAAGGAGCAACTGGCGCAACTCGTCGCGCGCTACGGCCCTGCCACCGGGGTCACCGATCGCAGCCTGACCGCCGCCGTCGAAGCGTCGGCCAAGGCGCTGGTGCGCGACGCCGAATCGCTCAGCCACGGCCTGTCGCGCAGTCCTTTCCTGCGCAGCGCCGGCTCATGGCTGCTGGCGCCGGAACGGCGCGCTCCGGCGCCGACCAAGGCGGGCGCAACGGGCACGGCGGGCGCGCCGGCGGCCGGGACGGGCACCGACCCGACGGCCGGCGACGTGGCGAGCGCCACGCAGCGCGTGGTTGCCGAAGCCCGCCTCGACGACGCGGCCGGCAACCTGGACAACCCCACCGGTCCGGCCGATCCGGCGCGACGCCAGGCGGCGCTGACCGCCGGCATCCAGGACATCACCACCACGATGGTGGGCGACCACACGCTCAACGACATCCTGCGCATCATTCTCGAAACCATGTACCGCGCCATCGGCTTCCAGCGCGTGCTGCTGTTCGCGCTGGATCCGCGCGAGCAGTCCTTGCGCTGCCGCTTCGGCTTCGGCGCCGATGCCGACACGATCCGCCAGAACCGCGTCGCCGTTCCGTTGCATGGCAATCGCGACCTCTTCTACGCCGCGGTGGTCATGGGTGCCGACCTGTGCATCGACGATCTGGAATCGGACAAGATCCGCCCGCACGTGCCGCAGTGGTACAAGACGGCGATAGGTGCGCGCGGCATCGTGCTGCTGCCGATCGTCAACCGCAAGCGGACGCTGGGGCTGATCTATGCCGACAGCGATTCGCCGGCGGTATTGCGTTTCAGTCCCGAGGAACTGAGCCTGCTCAAGACCTTGCGCAACCAGGCCCTGCTGGCCATGCGCCAGGCCGCCTAGCGGTGGCGGCGCGACGCACGCACGCCGCCCGATGCTAATTAATCGTTTTAATTCAAACTCTTAGACATCGACCCCGATGCCGGCGGAGGCCGTCGGGCCGTTTGCGGGCGACCGCCCGCTGCCGGCAAACCCGGCGGCGCGATTTCTTTAGCCTGCCCATGCGCCCGATTGCCGGCGGAAAGCGCCTTTTTGCCGGAGTTAGGACGGACCCCGAAGGCAGCACCATCGGCACGTCGGGGTGGCGCAACCGGGCACGACGGTCCGCCTCCCTGCTTCGCATCCACTGGTTCCCGATAAAAGCGGCAGATCCATCGTGCACCTGAAAGCCTGAAGATCCCATGGGCGCGCCACTGCGAGGCCCGTTCACCTTCGTCCCCGCGGCACGCACCGCTTCGGGGAGCGATGAGTCATTTCCGGAGACCGTGCCGGGCCTGTGCGGACCGCCGGCGCAGGATGAGCTGCCCGTCGCAGTGCCGACCGGCGAGGTGTCCTACCAGGTCCGCAGCACGGTGCTCGAGCGCCTGGCGCGCGGCGCCGGCCTCGACGAGATCCTGGAACTGCTGGCCCGCCAGATCGAGGGCCACGACGTCACCGTGCAGGTCTCGATCCTGCTGCTGCGCGACAGCGACGGCATCGGCCAGCTGCACACGGCCACCGCGCCCAGCCTGCCCCGCGAATTCACGCTTGGACTCGACGGCGCGGCGATCGGGCCGAACTCCGGATCCTGCGGAACCGCGGCGTACTGGGGCGAGCGCGTCATCGTCAGCGACATCGCCAGGGATCCGCTGTGGCGCAACTACCGCGAGCTGGCGCTGCGCCACGGCCTGCGCGCCTGCTGGTCGCAGCCGATAAACGCGTCCAACGGCCAGGTCCTGGGGACGCTGGCGATGTACTACCGAACCGTGCGCGTGCCCAGCGAGGCCGAACTGCAGTCGATCGGCGAGGCGGCCAACCTGGCGAGCATCGCCATCGAGCGCAAGCGCGCCGACGAGCGCATCGCGCGCCTCACCAGCCTGTACCGCGCCCGCAGCGAGATCAGCCACTACATCGTCCAGGCGCCCGGCGAGGAGCAGCTGCTGGCGGCCGTCTGCCGGGTCGCCGTCGAGTACGGCGGCATGCGCATGGCCTGGATCGGCAAGCCCGACCTGGACACGGGCCACCTGGAACCGGTGGCCCGCCACGGCGAGGGCCTCGAATACATCGAGGCCGTGCGCGTGGCGATCAGCGCCGACACGCCCGCGGGCCGGGGGCCGGGCGGGCGCGCCTTGCGCACGGGCGAATGCGTCATCGTCAACGATTTCGAAATGCAAGCCGATACGGGCCCGTGGCGCCAGCTGGCCCGGCGCCACCAGTTCCGGTCGGTCGGCTGCTTTCCCATCCACCGCGACGGTGCCGTCCACGCGGTGCTGGGCGTCTACAGCGAGCGCAAGGACTCGTTCGACAGCGAGGCGATAAGCCTGCTGCGCCAGACGGCCCGCGACCTGGGCCATGCGCTCGACAGCATCGATCGCACGCGCGAGCGCGACGCGGCGCTCGAGGACCTGCGCGACAGCGAGCGCCATTTCCGCGCCTACTTCGACCGCTCGATGGTGGGCATGGCGGCCACCGACGGGAACAGGCGCTGGATAGAGGCCAACGATGCGCTGTGCACGATGCTCGGCTACACGCGCGAGGAACTGCTGGCCGGCAGCTGGGTGGACCAGACCCACCCGGACGACCTGCCCGAGAGCACGGCCCGTTGGCAAGCGCTGTGCAGCGGCGCCAGCGAGGAAATCGAGGGCGAGAAGCGCTACCTGCACAAGGACGGCCGCACGGTGCACGCGCGGATCGCGGCGCGCGCGGTGCGCAAGCCCGACGGCGCCCTCGACTACATCGTGCTCATCGTCAAGGACACCAGCGAGCCACGGCGCACGGCGCAGGCGCTGCTGGAGAAGAACGCCTTCCTCGAGTCGATCCTGCGCAACGAGCCCGAATGCGTCACCGTCGTCGACCACGACGGCACCCTGGTCCAGATGAACGAGGCGGGGCTGGGCATGTTCGCCGTGCGCTCGATCGAGGATATGCGCGCCGGCGGGCTGATCAGCTACCTGCTGCCCAAGTACCGGCGCGGATTCCTCGATCTGCATGCGCGCGTCTGCGACGGTGGCAAGGGCATATTCGAGTTCCAGGCGCGCGGCGGCGACGGCACGGTGCGGTGGATGGAGATGCACGCCACGCCGCTGCGCGACAGCGAGGGTGGCGTCAGCGCGCTGCTGGGCATCGTGCGCGACATCTCCGACAAGAAGCACTCGGCCGAGCTCATCTGGAAGCAGGCCAATTTCGACCTGCTCACGGGCCTGCCCAACCGCTACATGTTCCAGGACCGCCTGGCCCAGGAGCTCAAGAAGGCGCAGCGCGCCGGCACGCTGCTGGGCCTGCTGTTCATCGACCTGGACTATTTCAAGGAAGTCAACGACACGCTGGGGCACGAGACCGGCGATTCGCTGCTGATCGCCGTGGCGCAGCGCATCAGCGCCTGCGTCCGCGAATCGGACACCGTCGCGCGGCTGGGCGGCGACGAATTCACCGTCATCCTGCCGACGCTGGTCGACGCCGCCGCCGCGGAGGTCTCCGCGCAGAACATCATCACGCGCCTGGGCGAGGTCTTCACCATACGGGGCGAGGCCATCGTGCTGTCGGCGAGCATCGGCATCACCTATTTCCCCGCCGATGCCATGACCGTCGACGGCCTGCTCAAGAATGCCGACCAGGCCATGTACGTGGCCAAGCGCCAGGGGCGCAACCGGGTCGGCTACTTCACGGCCACCCTGCAGGAAGAGGCGCAGAACCGCCTGCGCCTCATCAACGACCTGCGCGGGGCGCTGGCGGCCGGGCAGTTCCGGGTCTACTTCCAGGCGGTGGTCGACCTGACGACCCAGCGCATCTGCGGCGCGGAGGCGCTGCTGCGCTGGCAGCATCCGAAACGCGGCCTGGTCTCGCCGGCGGAGTTCATTCCGCTGGCCGAGGAAACGGGCCTGATCATCGGCATCGGCGACTGGGTCTTCCGCGAGGCGGCCCGCTGGGCCAAGCGCTGGGTCGACCGCTCCGGCGCCGATTTCCAGGTCAGCGTGAACAATTCGCCGGTGCAATTCCGCGATCCCGGCCTGCTGCTGGCGTGGCCGCAGTTCCTCGATGAAATCGGGCTGGCCGGGCGCAACATGACGATCGAGATCACCGAAGGCCTGCTGCTCGACGCCGACGCCGGCACCACCAGCGTGCTCGGGCGCCTGCGCAACAGCGGCATCCGCGTATCGATCGACGACTTCGGCACCGGTTACTCGTCGCTGTCCTACCTGCACAAGTTCCAGATAGACACGCTCAAGATCGACCAGTCGTTCGTGCGCAACCTGCCCACCGAAGCCGGCGCCAACGCGCTGTCCGAATCGATCATCATCATGGGCCACAAGCTCGGCCTGAACGTGGTGGCCGAGGGCGTGGAAACCGCGGCACAACGCGATTTCCTGATAACCGCCGGCTGCGACAGCGCGCAGGGATACCTGTACTCGCGACCGATCCCGCCGGAGGAATTCGACGCCCTGTTGCAAGGCGGACTGGCGCTGGCACGGGACGCGACCGACCTCGACTGCACCTGAGGGCCCACGGCGCTGCGCGGACCCTGGCGCCGGGCGCACCGGCCGATCGGGATTACCATGGCGCCGGGCCGCCGCCGGGCACGATGCGCGAGCGGCGAACCGAACGCAACCGGAGGCGGTCCATGGCCGAACCAACGACACCGGCAGGCGACGACGCGCAGCGCGGCGGATTCGCGATGCGGACCCTGGCCGGCGGCTTTGCCCCCGCCGCCGCGCCGGTGCCGGCCCACACCGCCATCGCCACCGACGCGGTCGGCCTGCGGGCCGGCGAGGTCCACATCCCGGTCGACGGCGGCGCCATGCCGGCCTACCGCGCCGCGCCTGCCGGCGGCGGCCCGTTCCCGGTCATCGTCGTCGCGCAGGAAATCTTCGGCGTGCACGAGTACATCCGCGACGTGTGCCGGCGCCTGGCCAAGCTCGGCTACCTGGCGGTCGCGCCGGAACTGTATGCGCGCCAGGGCGACCCGTCGACCTACACCGACATCCCGACGCTGTACGCGGCCATCGTCGCCCGCGTGCCCGACGCGCAGGTAATGGCCGACATCGATCGCGTGGTCGCCTGGGCCGCGGCCAGCGGCGGCGACACGGCCCGGTTGGGCATCACCGGATTCTGCTGGGGCGGGCGCATGACGTGGCTCTACGCAGCGCACAATCCCGCGGTACGGGCCGCCGTCGCCTGGTACGGCCGCCTGGTGGGCGAGCGCACGGCGCTCGCGCCGGCGTTCCCGGTGGATATCGCCGCCGGCCTGCAGGTTCCGGTCCTGGGCCTGTACGGCGGGGCCGATACGAGCATCCCGCTGGACACCGTGGAGCGGATGCAGCAGGCGCTGGCGAACAACGCCGGCGCCGGCGGATCGTCGCAATTTGTCGTCTACCCGGACGCGCCGCACGCGTTTCATGCCGATTACCGGCCCGGGTACCGCAAGGAGGCGGCGCAGGACGGCTGGACGCGCGCGATTGCCTGGATGAGGCAATTCGGAGTAGTTTGAGAATCGCGGGTTTCAAGGGGTTTACCCCGCTTATTCGCGCACTGGCCGCGACCGCGATGCGCGTATGGTTGATCGCTGTAAAACAAGAAAATCCGGGGCGTGCGCTGCCAGCGCCCTCCATCCCTAGAGAGGTGAACATGAATATTCGCAATCTGATTGTGGCGGGCCTAGCGGCTGCCCTGGCCCTGGTCGGCGGCGGCGCCGCCGCCGCCGAGCACGCGTCGCGCGATGAAGCCGTCGCCATGGTGAAGAAGGCCGTGGCCTTCTGGAAAGCCAACGGCGACGACAAGACCTTTGCCGCCATCATGGACAAGAAGGGGCAGTTCAACGATCGCGACCTGTACCTCGTGGTCTACGGCCTGGACGGCGTGGTGCACGCGCACGGCGCCAACGAGAAGATGGTCGGGCGCAACCTGATGGAACTGACCGACGTCGACGGCAAGGCGTTCGTCAAGGAACGCGTCGAGATGGCGCAGAAGCAGCCGAGCTTCTGGCAGGACTACAAGTTCACCGATCCGGTGACGAAGAAGATCGAACCCAAGCAGTCGTATTGCGAACGCATCGACAAGAACGTGCTGTGCGGCGGGGTCTACAAGCAATAGATACAAGAGGGGGCTGCGGGGAAGCGCCTTTCTCCCCGCAACCCGGCGTCGAGCCGGCCGCCTGTGCCGGTCGGTAGTGCAGTGCGGAGTGGGTATGAAACTGAAAGCAAGAATCCTGATCCCGGCGGGCGTGAGCCTGGCGGCGACCATTGCCGTGGGCATCACCGGCATCGTGGCGATGCAGCGCATCGGCAGCATGCTGCAGGCGAGCGCGGACAACGAACTGGCAACGTATACGCAGGCGCTGAAAGTCAAGGCCGCGCTGGGCGAATTGCAGGCCTACGTCTACCGCGAGGTCACGGTGGCCGGCAGCCTGAGCAATGACGAGATCAAGCAGGCCCGCGCCACGATCGCCAGCCAGGTGCAGAGCCAGCACGACGCGCTGGCTGCGCTGCAGCCGGCGGTGGCCAAGGACGCGCAGAGCAGCGAGGCGCTGTCGACGACGCTCACCGAACTCACCAAGTACGGCCACATGGCCGACCAGGCGGTCGACCTGGCCACGGTGGATCCCAATACCGGCATCGCGACGATGCGCAGTGCCGACGAGATCTTCCACCGCAATGCCGCCAACCTGGACCACATCGTCAGCGCCGGCAATGCCGACCTGCTGGCCGCATTCGCGTCGATCTCCAGCACGCGCGGCCGCATGGCCGCCATCGACGTTGTGACAATGGTGGCCGCCACCGTGGTCGCGCTGCTGCTCACCTTGTTGACGATGCGCAGGATCACCGCCGATATCCGCCATTGCTCGGACCTGGCCGACAGCGTGGCGCGCGGAGAACTGGCGCCGGCTGCCACCCGGGCGCACACCGACGAAATGGGCGAACTGCTGCAGAACCTGGAACGGATGAAGGCGTCGCTGCGCGTCGTCGTCGGGCAGGTCCGCACCGGGGTGGAGTCGATGACGAGCGCGACCCGCGAAATCGCCCAGGGCAACGACGACCTGAGCAAGCGTACCGAACAGCAGGCTGTCAACCTCGATGCCACCTCCGATTCGATGGCCAAGATGGCCAGCGCGATCGAGCGCAGCGCCGGCCATGCGCGCCAGGCCGAGACGCTGGTCAATTCGGCCTCGGCCGTCGCGGCGCGCGGCGGCACCGTCGTGGGCGAAGTGGTGCAGCAGATGAGCGAGATCCAGGATTCGAGCCGCAAGATCGCCGAGATCATCGGCGTCATCGACGGCATCGCCTTCCAGACCAACATCCTCGCGCTCAACGCCGCGGTCGAAGCCGCGCGCGCGGGCGACCAGGGCCGCGGTTTCGCCGTGGTAGCCGGCGAGGTGCGCAACCTGGCGCAGCGCAGCGCCACGGCGGCGCGCGAGATCAAGGGGCTCATCTCCCATTCGGTGGACAAGGTCGCCTCGGGAAGCCGCCTGGTCAACAATGCCGGCGAGACCATGACCGAGATCGTCGAGCAGGTGCAGAAAGTGACCGAACTCATCGCCGAGATCACCGCGGCAACCCTGGTCCAGAGCAGCGACGCGGGCGCAGTCAATCAGTCGGTGGCGAAACTCGATTCGATGACCCAGCAGAACGCGGCCCTGGCCGAGCAGTCGGCCGCCGCCGCCCAGTCGCTGAGCCAGCACGCCGAGCAGCTGTCGGCGGCCGTTGCGGTCTTCAAGATGGACAACACCCGGGCGCACGCCACCGCCTGAGTGCATCCCCGGTCGCGGTTGCCGGATGGGCCCCGCCATGCCTGTCCGCAGACCGGCAAGAATTCCGCTCATCTCGAGCGATCGGCCTCATCCAATTGCGTTATTTTTTGCGCTGAACGCACGACCGGCATTTCGCGCCGTGTCGTGATGGCGGGTGGCCGTTTGCGGTATAAATGCTGCACCGCGGCATCCGCGGCCCCGCCAAGCGGGTACAAGGAACACGGAAAGCGAGCCGCCATGGGCATGCGCAGCGATCATCGAGCACGACGCGAAGAGGCGTCCCTGACGCCCCTGGCCCGCCGCATTGCCGGGATGGCCCTGTCATGAGCAGCCACATCGCGCGGCCCGCCGTAGGACTGCGCAGCGCCCTGTCGGTGGTGAAGTTCGTCGAGACCGTGCTCGATCCGCTGGTGATCGTGGCCTGGCTCATCGCACTGGCGATCTCGCTGCGGATGGGGCTCGAAGCGCGCGTGGTCACATCGGTGGTGGTCGTCTTCGCACTCACCTTCCCGGGCAATGTGCGCTTCACCGACACCCTGCTGGTCGTGCTGCGCAAATGCCTCGTCAGCTCGCTGGCCGTGCTGGCCGGCCTGTCGCTGCTCGCCCTGGCCTCCGGCGGCCTGGAGACCAGCGATGCGGACACGATGCTCGAATGGTTCATCCTGCTGCCGCTGCTGCTCTTCGGGGCGCACATGCTCACGCGCTTTCTCGTGCCGCGGATGTTCGCGCGGGCGCGTTCGGCAACCACCGTCGTCGTATGCGGGGTCAACGAGATCGGGTCCGCGCTGGCCGCCCAGTTCCAGGTCAACCCCTACTTCGGCGTCAATTTCATCGGCTTCTTCGACGACCGCAAGCGCGACCGCATGGCCGACCTGGGCGACCAGGAACTGCTGGGCACGTTCGACGACCTGGGCGACTACGTGCGCCGCAACCGCGTCGACCGCATCTACCTGGCCCTGCCGATGGCCTCGCAGCCGCGCATCGTGAAGATGCTCGAGGATCTCAAGGACTCGACGGCCTCGATCTATTTCGTCCCGGACATCTTCGTCACCGACGTGATCAACGGGCGCTTCGAGTCCGTTGCCGGCATGCCGGTGGTCGCGGTGCGCGACACGCCGTTCGCGAGCGTCGTCAACAGCGCGGTCAAGCGCCTCGAGGACATGGTCCTTTCGGGCGTGGCCGTGGTGCTGCTGTCGCCGCTGCTGCTCGCCATCGCCGTGGGAGTGCGCCTGAGCTCGCCCGGGCCGGCCCTGTTCCGCCAGCGCCGCTACGGCCTGGACGGGCGCGACATCGTCGTCTACAAGTTCCGCACCATGACGGTCGCCGAGGATGGCGACAGCAATTTCACCGCGGTGAAGAAGGGCGATGCCCGGGTGACGCCTTTCGGCAATTTCCTGCGCCGCACCTCGCTCGACGAGCTGCCGCAGGTCATCAACGTGCTGCAGGGGCGGATGAGCCTGGTCGGCCCGCGCCCGCACGTGAAGGTCCAGAACGAGCAGTTCCGCAAGCTCATTCCCGGCTACATGCTCCGGCACAAGATCAAGCCCGGCATCACCGGCCTGGCGCAGGTGCGCGGTTTCCGCGGCGGGGACGATCTCGACGAGATGACCAAGCGCATCTCGAGCGACCTCGAGTACCTGCGCGAGTGGACGCTGAGCCTGGACCTGATGATCCTGGCGCGCACCGTCCTGCTCGTCCTGGGCGACCGCAAGGCCTACTGATCCACCGACGTTCTGCGCCGCCAGGCTGTTGTGCTGGCGGCAGGTGAGATATTGCCGCGCAGCATGAAAATGCGCGGCCGCAGGTGGATTTTGAAACGTTAAGTTACACACCCACCCCATCCACCCCCGGGACCTATCGCGTCTAGTGGGTAATATGGAGCCCACACCCACCGGGAAATTTTCACTTTCGACTTGAAAAATACCGGCTTTACGGTACTATCATGTATATATCCGACCCGCCTTTTGGCGCACTGGTATAAGCTGCACTGCAGCAAAGTCGTATTCTAGGCGGAGCGATCCACCGATTTCTTGGGGCGCGGAAATGAAGCTCATGCGCGGAAGCAAAGCCCTGACAGGACTTGTGGTGCTGCTGGCGGCAACGCTCTCGCAGGCCCAGTCTTCGGTCGATGCCAGCACGCTGGCGTCCACCGATGGTTCGCAGCGCGCCGGGGTCTATCGAGCGGGCGTGGTGGCGGACCATGGCATCAAGTCGCGCCTCACCCGCATCCAGGCCGCGATCACGACACCGGTGATCTACCCGACCGCGCAGCCGGGAGTCGCCGCAACGGCCAGCCATGGCGGCGGCCTCAAGGGTTGGGTACTGCTGCTGATGGGCGCGTTCCTGATCGTCACGATCTCGCAACGACGCTACCAGGCCCTCTCCGATATCTGATCTGCCCGGCCTTCGGTGCCGCCCGCAAGGGGGCCAGGACTAGGCGTCTTCGGCGCGCTCGACGAGCGCGTTGGGCTTGTGCGCCCACTTGTCGCGCTGGCGCTTGAAGAGCAGACCCAGGTGCACCAGCACGCCACGCACGCTCCAGTTGGGCGCGTTGTAGGACCACAGTCCGGTCAGCAGGGGCTTGAAGTTGCGCGCCCACGGTGGTTCGTTCACCAGGCTCAGCACGTCGACGCCGGTGTCCTCGCAGGCCTGGCGGATCATCCGGTCGAGCAGCAGGTTGCCCGGCGCGAAGTGCGAGTGGGCGTTGCTGAAACCGATCTTGAGCACGCTGAGCGTGCGGCCGATCTGCAGGCAGAACTGCCCGGCGACGGCCTCGTCGCCATGCCAGAGCAGGTTGACGACGCAGGCGCCGCGCGGCGCGAATTCGGTCACGAGTTCGCGATAGAAGGTGAGCATCGCGGCCTGGCAGCGTATCGCCGACGCGGTGCCGGCGGAGCCTTTCCATCCCGAAGCCTCGATCTCGATGAAGGCCTCGAAGGCTGTCGCCAGTTCCGCCGTGGTGCGGTACGACTGGTGCCGCAGCGGCGCGGTTTCCTCGGCGCGGCGCGTCAGGCGCCGCAGATTGCGCTTGAAGGTGCCGGACATCGCCTGCGTGGCGTGCTCGTAGGAACCGCTGGTGTCGAAGTACGCGCTGCCGTCGTGACGCAGCGTCAGCGTGGCCAGCGGCGGACAGGCACGTGCCGCGAAGGCGATCGCCGAATCTTCCGGCACCTTGCGCAGGCGCAGTTCGTCCCAGGCCAGCAGTCGCTGGACGCGCAGCCAGCGCGTCAGGTCGTGCAGCAGGCAGCGATTCTCCTCGGTCTGGGCAAAGACGAAGTCCGACAGTTGCAGCTCGCCGTCGTCGATCGTGCCGAGCAGCCGCGGCCGCAGCGACTTGACCCGATAGCTCTGGAATTGCAAGGGAAAGATCGCGACCAGCAGCTGGCGGCGATACGCGGCGACGAACCAGATGAGTTCGGGGTCGGATTTGCGCGAGGTCAGGTAGGCGCGGTACCACTCCGGCAGATGCATGAAGCGCATGCCGGGAAGCTGTGCGGCCAGGGCCGACCATTCGGGCGCAAGCGCTTCGAGGCCGCACGGACCTTGATGGGCCTTGAAGACCAGCTCGCCGTCACCCTGGGCGGATTCGTTAGCCAAGTTCCCCTTACCGGAATCGAGTACCGCCGACGGGACGTCGCCTCCGTGGCGAAGCTGAAGGCGTACCCGCTGGTCGAGGCCAGCGGACACGCCCGCCCCGATCGGCTCATTGGTCAAGAAGTCTCCGGCGTTCATTTGTCAATGTAGACGCGCGGGCGCTTCACCGCATCCGCTTTCATCATCCGTCTTGCGCATCGGCAAACAACTGCATCAGATTTCGCATCCAATCCGATAGCACATCAGATGTCGACAAATACCGCATTTTTGGTACATCCTATCCAAGAGGATCATAGCTGTCAACGCCGATTGCTTAGCGGCGAAGTGACGCATTGAAATGGGGGGTATTCGCACAACCGGAGACCACGGACGTACCGCCGGGTCCCGCAGACTCAACCTCAGTCGGGACGCGATTCGACGACGGTGTAGCGCCGTCGCTTCAGGCGCAAGAACGGCAACTCAAGCCATCGATAGGAGGCAGCGGCAATCGGGATCGTGGATCCGAGGCCGAATACCCAGTAGGCCAGCATCTGCGAGGACGAGCTGTTGTAGAGCGGGAACAGATCGGCGGCGATCTTGAGCATC
>Ga0181525_10002908_pt1 | contig 13750 bp, 11 predicted proteins | sample PEATcosm2014_Bin_48_FD_121100 | JGI IMG/M metagenome (GOLD analysis project Ga0181525, IMG submission 121100) | Peatland microbial communities from MTU Mesocosm Facility, Houghton, MI, USA - PEATcosm2014_Bin06_10_metaG | ecosystem: Environmental > Terrestrial > Soil > Wetlands > Peat | place...
ACGTGCTCGGCAAGACTCATGACCGCCTGCATCACATGCTCGATCATGAGCACCGCGATGCCACGGGCACAGAATGCACGGACGACCGGCACGATGTCGCGGATTTCGGAGGGGTTCAGCCCGGCCAAAACCTCGTCGAGCAGAAGAAGCTTCGGCCCGGTCGCCAGCGCCCGTGCCAGCTCCAGGCGCTTTCTCCCGGAAACCGTCAACGTATGCGCCGGCCGGTCGAGCACGTCGCCAAGGCCGACTTCACGGCCGACTTCTTCGGCGGTCGCAAGCGCGGCTTCGCGCGCACGATGGCGCAGATGCGCGCCGACTAAAATGTTGTCGCGTACGGTAAGCCCGGCGAAGGGTTGCACGATCTGGAAGGTGCGCGCGATGCCGCACCGAGCGAGACGATACGGCGGCTCGCCGGTGATATCTTCCCCCGCAAAGCGGACCCGCCCCGCGCTCGGCTTGAGGAAGCCGGAAATCACGGCAAAGAGCGTGGTCTTGCCGGCGCCGTTGGGCCCGATCAAGGCAGTGATCCGCGCGGCCGGCGCCGACAGCGAGGCGGCGTTGACCGCGAGCAGCCCACCGAAGCGCCGGGACACTGCATCGACGACGAGCAGCGGCTCAGCCACGGACCGCCTCCACCGCCGTTTTCCGCGACGGCGCAAACCGGCGCCCAAACCGCGCATAAATATCCGCGAGCGCGCCGACGATGCCGCGCGGCGCAAAACGGATCACCAGCACCAGTACCGCGCCGTAGATCATTAAATCGAGCCCCGGTACGTCGCCGGTTATGAGCTTGGCGCCTTCGCCCAGCGATTTCACCACCAGCGCGCCGACCAGCGCGCCGAACACGGTACCGACGCCGCCGATGATCGGCGTCAGCAGCGCCTCGATGGACATCCAGGTGCCGTAGCCGATACCGGCGTCGATGAAAAGAAAATACTGCACATAGAAGCAGCCGGCCGCGGCGGTGATGGCCGCGGAAACGATCATGGCGCCGAGCTTGACCGCGGTCGCATTGACGCCGAGCGCCATGGCGGCGTCCTCGTTCTCGCGCACGGCGACCAGCCAGACGCCGAAGCGCGAACGCTCGATAAGTTGCGCGATGATCAGCGACGCTGCGACCAGTGCGAGGATGACGAAGTAGAAGCTCGCCCGACTCTGGAACTGGAACGATTGCGCGCGTAGGTCGAGCTTGACCAGAATACCGACGCCGGCGCCGGTGATCGGCGCAACGCTCGCCAAGATGCGCAGGACCTCGGCGAAAGCGAGCGTCACCAGTGCGAAATAGGAGCTGCGCAGCCCGGCTCGGAAGGCAAGCCCACCGATGATGCCCCCCATCGCGGCGCCGGCAGCGATACCGGCGGCAAATCCGAGCCAGGCATTGACGCCGTAATTCGCCTGCAAAATCGCCGTAGTGTAAGCCCCGGTGCCAAAGAAAGCCGCATGCCCGAACGAATATTGCCCGCCGTAGCCGCCGAGAATGTTCCAGCCTTGCCCGGCCAGCGCAATCATCAGCGTCACGACGAGGAAATTGAGCACGACGTTCGAATGCACGAAAATCGGCACGGCGGCGAGCACCGCAACACCGAGCGCAATGGGCAGAAAAGTCTTCATGCGCTCGCACCAAACAAACCGCGCGGACGGAGCAGCAATACCGCGATAAAGATGAGAAAAATTCCCACCTGCCCGAGTGACTCGCCGAAGAAAAAGCCGCCGAGGCTTTCGACCACGCCGATGAGCAGCCCGCCGATCAGTGCGCCAGGCACCGAACCCATGCCGCCGAGGACGACAATGGTAAAGGCAATGAGCACAAACGCATTGCCCGCGCTCGGATTGACGTAATAGGTCGGGATAAGCAGACAGGCGGCGATGGCGACACAAGCGGTCCCGAGGCCGAAGGTCACGGCATAAATATGCGCCACGTCGATGCCCGCGAGCTCAGCGCCGAGTTTCTCCTTGGCGACGGCGCGAATCGCCTTGCCGGTATCGGTGAAACTCATGATCAGCCACAGCGCCAGCGCCACGGCGAAGACAGCAACGAACGAAATGAGCCGCGGCAGCGAAAGGAAGGTGAAGCCGAGATCGATGCTCTTGAATCCATAAGCGAGGTCGATGGTGCGCGTGTCGGCGCGAAACGCGTAGAGCAGCGCGTTCTCGATGAGCACGGCGAGCCCGAGCGTCACCAGCAGCATATTGCGATCGTCGCCGTGGGAGGCGGGACCGATGACGAAGCGCTGCAGCGCATAACCCAGCACGAAAAATCCGGGCGTCAGGACAACCGCCGCCAGGTAGGGATCAAGCCCAAGTTTTTGATAGGCGAAGAACGCCGCGAACAGCGCCGCGCTCAACAGCGCGCCATGGGCGAAATTGATGATGTGCAGCACGCCGTAGATCAGCGTTAGCCCGAGCGCGACCAGCGCATAGACCGCGCCGATCATGAGCCCGTTAAGGACCGCGGCGATCAGGATGAGGGGCGAGAGCACGGGCTCGACATGCGCAGGATCACCGACGGGCGGCGGTGCGCGCCCGCGACGCGTAACTCCTAAGCAGGAATGGGAAAGACCGCCTTCGCATTGGCGAATTCGGGCGGCAGGATGACCTTGATGTCGTTGTCGAGCACCTGGGTGTTGGCCGGCGCCGCCCCTTCATTCTGGCCATTGACGAACTTGGTCGGGCCATAAGGCATGATCGGGCTGGCGAAGGTCGAGGCGGCGAGCGCGGCTGTGAGCTTGGCGCGATCGGCAGAGCCCGCATGCTCGAGCGCGTCGGCGACGAGATAGACGGCGTTGTAATTCATATACAGCTCATAGGTGAAGAACTGGCCTTTGTCCTCGACCGCTTTCTTCAGCGCCTGCGCCTTCTCACTCTTCGGATTGAACCAGTGATTGCAATCCATGATGTATTTGGCGGCATCAGGGAATTCCTTGACGAATTTGTACGAGGACGCGGCGCCGCCGAGCACTGAATAGATGCCCTTCGGCCGCACACGTTGCTCCAGCATGGTGCGGGCGAGCAGCACATACTCATTATAATAGTCGGCGGGGATAACGAGGTCCGGATTCTGCGCCTTGATCTTGAGCACGACGGTGTTGAAGTCGCGCGTCGGGGTCGGATGCGGAATGGTTTCCAGTATCTCGAAGCCCTTGCCGGGCAGTTGCGCATTGAGGAGCTTGGCGAGGCCTGAGCCGAACAACGAATCCTCGTGCACGATGATCACGGTTTTTGCTGGCTTGCCGGCCTGATCGTTGATCGTGGCGAGATTATCGAGCGCTGTCTTGGCAATGACGCCGAAGCCGGGACCGAAGCGGAAGGTGTTCTTCAGTCCGCGCGTGACGATGGAATCGGCAACGCCAACGTCGACGGCGTAAGGCAGATCATAGCGCGCGGCAGCCTGGCTGACGGCGAGACAGATCGACGACGCGTAACCGCCGACGATGCAGGACACTTCCGCAGCGTTCATTTTCTCGACTTCCGCGGTGCCGCCGTCGGGCGTCGACTGCGCGTCGCCGAGAACGGGATCGATCTTGGCGCCACCAAGCGCCTTGATGCCGCCCGCGGCATTGATCTCCTCGACCGCCATGGTGGCGCCGATGCGGCCCTGCTGCCCGGAATAGGACAGCGCGCCGGTGACCGGATGCAGGAGCCCGATTTTCACCCCTGCACCTTGTGCGCGCAGGATCGACGGCATGGCAAGCGTACCCGAAGCGGCTGCGGCCCCAAGCGCCGTGGTGGCGAGAAATCGGCGGCGGCTCAGCGGAACTTTTTGCTCCGACATGGTCGTAAATCCTTCGGTTTGGCGTCGCGTCGTCAGACTTGCCGGCTTCATGGTTTGGCTCAACGGAGCCGCGCGGGAATGGTATTTTCAGCATACAAGATCGGGCACCCTCGACAAGCCCACCGGCCCTGAGGCACATCGACCGCCATGAGCGAGCCGCAAACCCTGTTCGACAAGCTGTGGTCGGCGCACGAGATCACGGAGCGCGAGGACGGCGCCGCGCTGGTTTGGATCGACCGCCATTACATTCATGAAGGTTCGTTTCACGCGTTTACGCAGATGCGTGACCGCGGCGGCGCTCTGGCCGAGCCGAATCTCACTTTCGCCATCGCCGATCATTACGTGCCGACGCGCGGCCGCGACCGCGCCATCGCCAACGCCGAGATCGCGGCGATGGTGCGCACGCTGGAGACGAATGCCGCCGCAAACCGCGTCGAACTGTTCGGTCTCGGCGATCCGCGCCAGGGCATCGTGCATGTCGTCGGCCCGGAACAGGGTTTGACCTTGCCGGGTTTGTCGATCGTCTGCGGCGACAGCCACACCTCGACCCACGGCGCGTTCGGCGCCTATGCCTTCGGCATCGGCGCTTCGGAAGTGGCGCACGTGCTCATGACGCAGACGCTGTGGCAGAAGAAGCCAAAGCGCATGCGTATTACCGTCAACGGCAAGGCCGGCGCCGGAATCGGCGCTAAGGACATTGCGCTCGCCATCATCGCCCGCATCGGCGCCGACGGCGCGCAGGGCCATGCGGTCGAGTTCGGCGGCAACGCCGTGGCTGCGCTGTCGATGGAAGGGCGCATGACGTTATGCAACATGTCGATCGAAGCCGGGGGCCGCTGCGGCATGGTCGCGCCCGACGCCACCACATTCGCTTATCTCAAGGACCGCCCGTACGCGCCCAAGGGCGCAGCGTTCGATGCCGCACTCGAGATTTGGTCGGCGCTCCCCTCCGATAGCGCCGCCAACTTCGATCGCGAGGTCGCGCTTGATGTCGGTGCGATCGCACCGATCGTTACCTGGGGCACAACGCCGGACGACGCGCTGCCGATCGACGGCACAGTGCCCGACCCGGCACGGGAGGCCGATCCGGCACGCGCCAAATATCTACGCGACACGCTCGATTACATGGGGATCACGCCGGGCAAGAAACTGACTGAGATTGCGGTCGATCGAGTCTTCATTGGTTCGTGCACCAACGCGCGCATCGAAGACTTACGCGCCGCCGCGGCGGTCCTTGCCGGCCGCACCAGCAAGGTGCCGGGCCTCGTTTCGCCAGGCTCGACGATGGTCAAGCGGCAGGCGGAAGAGGAAGGCCTCGACCGCATCTTCCGCGAAGCCGGGCTGGAATGGGCCGAGGCCGGCTGCTCCATGTGCCTCGGACTGAACGGCGACCTCGTGCCCGCGGGCGAGCGCTGCGCCTCGACTACCAACCGCAATTTCCGCGGCCGGCAAGGGCCCGGCGCGCGCACGCATCTGATGTCGCCGGCCATGGTCGCTGCCGCCGCGGTTTCGGGACACCTCACCGACGTTCGGCCGCTGCTCGCCGACCGCAAGATTTAGAGGCGACCATGGAAAAGTTCGTTCGCCTCACCGCCAAAGCCTGTCCGCTGGCGTTGCCTAATGTAAACACCGATCAAATTTTGCCGGGGCGTTACCTGCGATTGCCGCGGTCGCCGGAGCTTGGGCGGGTTCTGTTCCAGGATTTGCGGCGCGACGCGGCCGGCCATTTGCGGCCTGACTTTCCACTCAATGCGCCGGCGTGGCGCGACGCCGGGATTCTCCTGGCGGGCCGCAATTTCGGCGGCGGCTCCTCGCGTGAGGCGGCGGTCTATGCGCTCTATGAGGCTGGTATCCGTTGCGTGATCGCGCCCTCCTTCGGCGACATCTTCGCGCAGAACGCAGTAAAGAACGGCCTTCTGGCCGCGATTCTTCCAGATACCGACATCGCGGAGCTTACCGCCGCCATCGCCGCCGATCCGGACATGCCCGTCACTGTCGACCTTGAGCAGCAAACGATCGCGCGCGGTAACCGCAGCTTCGCCTTCGCGATCGATCCGACAAGTCGCAACCAATTGCTCAACGGCTGGGACGATGTCGATCTGACCGAAAGCCGCCGCGAGCACATTGCCGCCTTTAAGGCCGCGGACCGGCTGCGCCGCCCGTGGGCGCGGCCGGCGCAGCCATGAGATAATGACGTCTCGCGCCGGGCCGCGCCAATGTGGCCGCGGCGGTTCGTCTTCGATCAGCGGACCCAGGCACGCGGCGGCGGGACCGGGCCACCGACGACACGCTGCCAGACCGTCCCGTTATCGAACTGAATGGTGATGCCATCCGGGGAATAGACGGCGCCCTCTCTCCAGCTGTCCACCCAGATGTGTCCCGGCCAATCGATCCACGCGCGGGCAGGAACGCCGGCGTCATTGACGAGATTCAAGTTCCAGTCGGCTTGGGTCACAAAGGTCAACGCCGGTGGCGGCGCTCCGCATCGTTGCACGCACTGGAATTGTCCGGAGAGATTCAGGACTTGCGCGGATGCGCCGGTAGCACTCCCGGCGAGCGCGGCGGCGACGGACACGGCCAACACGATAAACATGGTTTTCATTGCTTACTCCAATCTGAAAGAGAAAGGTTATAGGCCCAGAATAACCGTCAGCATTGCGCAAAAGCAAAACAACGCTGTGACAAGGTTGCGGACCGCTTACCGCGATCGATCCACATCAAGCTATGTGTCTCCGCACGTTCGCAAGCGTGTTGCCGCAGTAAATTTCGTTACGGCGGCTCGCGCGATAGTATCGTCCACAGCTGCAAGGTAACGACGGCCGCGGACGTCTCCTCCGGGTCTGCGGCAACTTGAAAGCCGAGCTCCCGGCACATCAGCAACATATCCTTATTCTCTTTGAGGACCTGGCCGTGGATCGTACGGATTCCTTCGGCGCGGGCATATTCGATGATCAACTGCATCAGCAGCCAGCCGAGCCCATGCCCCTTGAGATCGGAGCGAACGAGGACGGCATATTCCCCGCTCTCATATTGCGCGTCCGCATGCAGGCGAACGACTCCCAGCAAAGCCCCGGTCGCTTCATCGATGGCGATGAATGCCATGGCGCGGGCGTAATCGATCTGGGTAAAGCGCGCGATGAACGCGTGGCTGAAGTGCCGCACCGGCGCAAAAAAGCGCAGCCGCAGGTCCTCCGGCGTCACCGCGGCAAAAAACGGCGGATAGAGCGGCTCGTCCTCCGGGCGAACGGGCCGGACCAGGATCGCCCTGCCGTCGCGCAGCTTCATGTGCCTGATCCATTCCGTCGGATAGGGCCGGATGGCGAAACGCGGATTGCCGCCGCGTACGCCGCGCGACGGCTTATCAAACGGCGCAATCGAGACTCGCGCATCGACGGCGATAACGCCGGTCTCGTCGGCCAGAACCGGATTGAGATCGACTTCGCGGATTTCGGGAAAATCGGCGACAAGCTGCGAAAGCTTCACCAGCAAAAGCTCGATCGCGCGCTCATCGGCGGCCGGCACATTACGGTGGGCTTTGAGGATGCGGGAAACGCGCGTGCGGCCGATCAGGCTGCGGGCGAGATCGAGATCGAGCGGCGGCAACGCCAGCGCCTTGTCGCTGATGACCTCAACCGCGGTGCCGCCCTGGCCGAACGCGATCACCGGGCCGAAAGTGGGATCGTCGGCAACGCCGACGATGAGTTCGCGCGCCTTGGGGCGCACGATCATGGGAAACACCGTCACGCCGGTAATCCGTGCGTCGTGCTTAGCCACCCGTGCCTTGCGCAGGATATCGGTCGCGGCATCATGCACGGCGCGTTCATTGCCGAGATCGAGCCTCACGCTGGCGACTTCGGACTTGTGGACGATGTCCGGCGACTGAATTTTCAGAACCACCGGGATGCCCCTGTCGAGATAAGGCTTTGCCGCGGCGACAGCTTCGTCGGCATCGCGCGCCAGCTCCGCCGGAGTGATGGGAATTTGATAAGCGGAGAACAATTTCGTCAGCTCGATCGGATCGAGCCAGGTTCTTTTGTCGCGCAAGACGCGGTCAATCACCGTGCGCACCGGGGCGGTATCCGGCGCGAAGTCCTGCGGCAGGCTGGGCGGCGTCCTCATCAAGAGGTCGCGCGTGTTCTGGTAGCGGACGAGATGCGAAAAGCCATAGATGGCTGTCGTTTCGGTCGCGTAGCTCGGGATTGCGGCGGCCTCGAACAGGTCCGCGATGGCGTCGGTTTCGCCGATCCACATGGCAAAGACCGGCTTTGGCGGACTGCACTGCTTGCGATGCCGCTCGGTCACGGCAATCACCGATTTCGCCGCATCGGCGGCTGATGCCAGCGCGGTCGGCACATTCATGACCAGCACCGCGTCGTTGGCTTTGTCGTCGAGCAAAATCTCAAGCGCCGCAGTGTATCTTGTGTCGTCTGCATCGCCGGCGATGTCGACGGGATTGGCGTGCGACCAGATTGGCGGCAGCGCCGCGTCGAGCTTTTTCATCGCCTCGGGTGCAATGCCAGCAAGCTCCCCGCCAAGGTCGACGAGACGATCGACCGCGAGCACGCCAACCCCGCCGCCGTTGGTCAGAATCGCCAGCCGTTTGCCGGCGAGCGCAGTCACGCGTTCGAGCGTTTCAGCGGCGGCGAACAGCTCGTCGAGATCGAGCACGCGCAACAATCCGGCGCGGCGGAATGCGGCGTCGTACACCGCATCCGATCCGGCGAGCGCGCCGGTGTGGGTCAGCGCCGCCTTGGCGCCTTGCGCATGGCGGCCTGATTTGATGACCAGGACCGGCCTGGCGCGCGCCGCGGCCCGTGCCGCCGACATGAACTTGCGCGCGTCTCTGATCGATTCGATATACAGCAGAATCGCGCGCGTGCCACGGTCCATGGCGAAATGGTCGAGCAGATCGGCGAAATCGACGTCGATACTGTCGCCGATGGAAACGACTGCGGAAAAACCGACGCCGCGCATGGCCGCCCATTCCACGAGGCCCGTGGCAAGCGCGCCGGATTGCGAGATCAGCGCCAGATCGCCCGCCGGCGGCGACGACGCGGCAAAGCTCGCATTGAGTTTGGCGCGCGGCACCAGCACGCCGAGGCAATTGGGGCCGACGAGACGCATGCCGGTGGCGCGCGCGTTCTTCGCGCAAAGTTCGAAGAGCGATCCGGGACCGTGACCGAGGCCGGCGGTCACGATGATGGCGACAGCCGTTCTTTTTTGCGCGGCGGCGGCGATGGCGGCGGGAACGGCCGGCGCCGGCACCGCGATGACGGCGAGGTCGGGCACGCCGGGCAGATCGCCGTAAGATTTGACCGCGCGAACGCCTTCGATCGAATCATAGTGCGGATTGACCAGATCGATCGTACCGGCGAAACCGGCACGGTGAAGATTCTCGAGTATGGCGCGGCCCGATGAGGTCTTGCGCGGCGAGGCGCCGATGACGGCAACCGATCGCGGCGAGAACAACGTATCCAGACGATAGGTTGACATGATCGCCCGATCTCAGTTAGAGCGCCGCTCGTGGCCCTGCGGCCAACGAACCAACGCGATACATCCTTCGCCGTTTCCCGCCCAGTCTAATGAGCCAAGTCTATTTGATTTATGTCAAAGCCGTTAGGATGGCTTGGAGTTGCGCGCATTTGGCGTCGCCTCGCGCCCGCTCGGCCGGCGATAGCTTTTCGCTGTGCGACCAATTGATCGCCGCGGCAGGTGCGGTGGCGCCGGCAGCGATTCTTGTTTGTACAGGCGAGCCGGAGCCCGAGCAGATCGCATTGGGCTTGCGTCACCCACGCGCTTCGCTCCTTGTGCTGCAGCAACGCTTGCGTCAACGCTTAAGTGCGCGCTTCACCGGTAAGATTCCCGACTATGTGACCTGATCTGTCGCGCAAATAATTCCGGACAGATTGCCAAGAATGCTGCTAGTCGCCGCCGGCGGCGTGGAGTTCAGCGATGTAACCGCCCGGAAATTGGACGAGCGCGGCACGCCGGTCTTCCGCGCTGTAAGGGCCGACCAGAATGTTAGCGCCCGAAGTTTTAGCCTTGGCGAGCGTGCCCGCGAGATCGGCAACTTCGTATCCCGTGATTTCCCGTCCGAAGGGATAAGGCAGGTGTCCGTCGGTCGCCAGCACTGCAAGCGCGCCGAAGCCAGACGATATCCGCACCCGCCGATAAACCTCGCCCGGCCGGCCGATCTCGGCGCCCGGCGCTCGCCGATTGTCCGCCACGACCTTACCGCCGGAGAAATTCAGGAAGCCGCGGATGAAAACATCCGCCCGCCCTGCCGAAAGGTAGATCCGGTTCTCGGGGATGCTTTGCAGCGCGGGATAGTTGGGTGCGACAGTATGCCAATAGAGCTGCATGGCGACGCCGCCCGGCCACACGACGATTGCATCACGGCCAATCGGGTCGTTGAACGGAGCGACAACAACATCCGCGCCGTTTGCGGCGGCCGACCGGACCGCGATGTCCAGATCGGCGACCAAATACCCAGTCCGCTCGCTGCCGAAGGGATAAGGTATTGGCGTCTTGAAACCCAGCACCGACATCATGCCAACGGGCGTCTGCACAAGCTGTGACATTGTTAGGCTAGGAGTCGGCGTGACCGTCACCACGGCCGCCTTCGACTTCGAGCCGCCGAACGTGCCGAGAACACTGTCGACGAAGCGGTCGAAGTCCGCCGGCGCGACGTAAACATGCGTCGAGCTATATTGCGGGCCGACCGCGACGGCCGAAGCCTTGCCGGCACGCTGCGCGAAGGCCGGCGCGACGGCAACGAATGCGCCGCCAAGAAACGCCGCGAAGAAAAGCCATTTAAGGTGTTGTCGGAACGTACGTGGGGCCATCAGATTTCGATAAAGACAGACGGATGTCATAGCGGCCGATTTACGCGAAACTTGGGAAGCGCTGTGGTGTGCGTGGTGAGGTCAAAGAACACCGGCGGTGGAGAACCCGCTTCGGCAGCGGCCCAAAGCCGCCGCCGGCCGGCCGCCGAGACCGGCAGGTTCTCTTCACCGCCCGCGGACAAGAGGACATCGAAATCGATTGCCGAATCGCGAATGGGCCGAGGATTGTCGCGATCGAGCGCCCGCTTGACGACAGCAGCCATCGGCCCGCGGGCAAGGAGGTCCAGCGTCGTCTGATACGAACTACCGAGAATGTCGGTCAGGTCGAGGGCCTCGCGCAACCCGGCCTCGGCCGCCATGACAACCACATTGGTGATCAGCTTGTAGGTCACGCCGGAGCCGAGCGGCCCGACACGAATAACGTCGCCGAAGACGCGGAGTATCGACTCGGTCAGCGCCATCGCTTCATCGGAACCGGCCAGCAGCACCGTCAGCGACGCTTCGGCTGCGTAACGCACGCCGCCGATGAGCGGAGCATCGACGAGATGAACGCCCGCCGGCATCTGCGACGCAATCGATTGAAGCATGCCCGGACTGGTCGTCGACAGCACCGCCAGCGCGGTTTTGGGCCGCATTCCGGCGAAGATGCCCTGCGGCCCCAAATGGGCCGCCCGAATGTCGGTGGACATCACCGCGCTGATCACGACATCCGCCTCGTTTGCGGCGGCGGCCGGACTGCCGGCGGGGACCGCCCCAAGCGCGGTCATTGCGTCCAGTCGATCCCTTATGACGTCGAAGGCAACGACACGGTGGTTGGCGTCCAGAAGATGAGGGACCATCCGCGAGCCCATATCGCCAAGACCGACAAAGCCGACCGTGCCCATAGCCAGATATCCTTCGCCGGCCGCAGGAGTCCGCGGCAACTACAAGCCCAGATCTGACAGGCCCGGGTGACTCACGGGTCGCGGGAGCGACCGATCCCAGTGGAATTTTCGCTCGGCTTCCCTGATCGGGAGATCATTGATGCAAGCAAAGCGCCGGTGCATCAGCCCGTCGTCATCAAACTCCCAGTTCTCATTGCCGTAGGAGCGAAACCAGTTGTTCGAGTCGTCATGCCATTCATAGGCGAAACGCACCGCGATGCGGTTTTCGGTGAAGGCCCAAAGTTCCTTGATCAACCGATAGTCGACCTCCTTCACCCATTTCCGCGTGAGAAAGGCGACGATCTCGGCGCGTCCGCGAATGAACTCCGATCGATTCCGCCAATAGCTGTCCGCGGTATAAACCAGCGATACGCGTTGAGGGTCGCATGAATTCCAGCCGTCCTCGGCGCCGCGGACCTTCTGTGTGGCAGTCCCACGCGTGAACGGCGGAAGCGGCGGCCGGGATTCAGACATGGCAAAATCCTCAGCTACTTCAAGCGGCCTCAGCGGATATCCGCTCGGTGACGAATTTGCTTTTTGGGCGCCAGGCGTATCTGGGCCATTTCAATAAGCCCCGTAAATCCCCTGCGCGGCCATCAAGAAGAGATTGTCGATTTTGTGCAAGTATCCGGCGAAGTTTGACGGACGCGCCGATCTCGATTTGTTCATGTGTTTCTTCTCTTAAATCGCTTCCGGCTCGTGCGAATTCGCTGCCAAGGCGCATTTTGCTTGTTCGCGGTCTGGATTTCTTGCGTCGGATTGTCCTTGTTGTTCATCTTTTGTGATCGTCGGTCGTCGTCGTAAAAGTGCTGCGGATCGACGCCATGTCGAGCTTGGGGGGATCCCCCTACGCGTGCCGGTGATGCGCCGCGTAGCGGTAATGCAGCCGCAATAAATCGATGCCATAATCGTTGCCGTTCGGCGTGCGCACGAGGGTGTGGACGTGGAATTTCGCCGGCTCGGAATTGGTCAAAAACACGCCGGCATGGTGGTCGAATTCGATGAACGCCACCGGGCTCTGGATCCGATAATAAAAGGGACTGTCCTCGTCGTGTCCGCCGATCCAGCAGAAATGCGTGTCGGCGAGATGCCGCTCGATATCGGCAACGCGCGCGGCGAACGGGCCGGACGGCAGCGGCGCCACATAAGCGGCGACCAGACCCATGAGATCGCGCAATTGGCGTGGCGACATGTCCGCCGCGCGCAGACCCTCATACGGCACGATGCGATTGTCCTGAGACGCGCCGCCGAGGTGCAGATTGTCGGCGAAGTGCCGACGTCCGGGCGGCAGGTCGCCGCCGATCATGGACTGTGCCACGATCGCGCTCTTCTGCTGCTGCGGCGACAATGAGCGCATCAAGGCAAGGCCGGCGCGCTCCTCGTCCTCGAACAAATGCGTGCCGGCGAACGGCCCGGTGTCGGCATAATTGGGCTCGGCGCCGAAGAAGCACGGCGTCAGCACCATCTGCCGGCCGATGACGAAGCAGTTGAGGCTGAGGTGGTGGCCGAAGAGCTGCCAGCCGCACGGCTCCGACTCCGACGGCACGCCAAACAGGCAGAATATGTAGGCCCATTCGCCGAGCACCTCGGGCGCGCCGACCAGATCGCCCAGAAAACGGTTGAGCCGCATGACGCCGCGCGCGACGTCGTAGCCTTTGCCGCTCAGACTGGCGCGCAGCACCGCCATGACGGCTTCGCGCAAGGAGGCGTCCACCTCGTCGAGCCGCAGCCCGTGATGCTCGACATAGAGTTCGGTGTTCTGCCAATGCCGCCAGAGCTTCGAATCGACCGGAAGGCACGTGGCGCTCCGTTGCGCGGGCGACAGACGCCGCAGCAAATCGTTTGCCGCTGCGACCATGGCCGCCGTCGGCGCGTCTTCCGGCTGCAGCGAAAACAGGCCGGGCTGGACATGGCCGTCCGTGGTGATGCCCTTGAACGGCGCGGCGGCGAGCTTCGCCCAGGTGTCGAACAACTCCTTGGCCCGCGGCGATTGCATGCGTGCCTGCGCGTGCGCGCGCGGGGTCGCGCCGGCAATGGCGCTTTCACCCGGCGCCGGGATAAACGGCCGATAATCCGAATGGCTCATCGTCCAGCGGCGCGCGTGACGCTAAAATCCGATGCCGAACATGGGGAGCAGGCGCTGCATACACACCAGCACCACCAGGAGCTTGAGCAAATTCGCCAGCCGCCCATCGCGGACAAATCTGTCG
>Ga0181525_10002909_pt1 | contig 13749 bp, 11 predicted proteins | sample PEATcosm2014_Bin_48_FD_121100 | JGI IMG/M metagenome (GOLD analysis project Ga0181525, IMG submission 121100) | Peatland microbial communities from MTU Mesocosm Facility, Houghton, MI, USA - PEATcosm2014_Bin06_10_metaG | ecosystem: Environmental > Terrestrial > Soil > Wetlands > Peat | place...
ATATCGGCATGAACATTCGCATCGTCCCGGTGACGGGCATCCCACTGCCGCTGTTAAGTTACGGCGGGTCTTCAGTGCTGTGCTCGTTGATCGCGCTGGGCCTGATGCAAAACATCCACATCCATCGAAGAGGATATTAAATTATGAGCAACAACAACTTCTCGCGGCGACGCCGTGGAATGCGCTTCCGTCCAAAAGGCGGGCTGGGACCAAATCAAAATCCGCAAAAGCCCGACCGCGACGCGACGCAAGCCCGCGCCGAGGTCGTCGCGGAACAGGGCGGCAACGAGCGCGTTTTTGACAAGCGTTATTCGAATGAAATCGAGCGCGCGGAAAACATCGCCGCCGGTTTGCCGCCGCAGGGCGCGGAAGTTCCGCAGACGCCCGCGAACATCCCCGACAAAAAGGATTTTCGCGAGCCGCACGCGGAAATTCCGGCGCAAGTCACGGAGGAAAAACCTTACAAGCCCGTGGAATTGGCCGAGCCTCCGCCGAAAGGAATCGTCGAAGCCATCAAAGCCGCCGCAACCAGCATCGTCAAAAAAGTCCAGCGGCTGATCCGCCCGGAAAAACGCACGAACAAGGACGTCGTCATCAACGCCGAGACGCTCGAAACGCGCGTCGCCGTCATGGAGGAAGGCAAGCTGGAGGAATTCAACATCGAGCGCACGACGGAAGAGCGGCTGGTCGGCAGCATCTTCAAAGGCAAGGTCCGCAACCTCGAAGACGGCCTCAAAGCCGCGTTTGTTGACATCGGCTTCGAGAAAAATGCGTTCCTGCATTATTGGGACATCGTGCCAAACCAGTTCGACAGCAGCGTCGAAATCGTCGAGCGCGAAGGCCGCCGCCCGCAGCGGCCCAAGATCACCCAGCGCGACATCCCGCGGCTCTATCCGCCCGGCAGCGAAATCATCGTGCAGGTCACCAAAGGCCCGATCAGCACCAAAGGCCCGCGCATCACGACCAACCTCGTCCTGCCCGGACGCTATCTCGTGCTGCTGCCGAACTCCGACCAGTCCGGCATTTCGCGCAAGATCGAAAGCCAGGAGGAGCGCAAGCGGCTCAAGCAGATTTTGCGCGAGCTGAACATCCCCGAAGGCATGGGCGTCATCATGCGCACCGCCGGCGAGAACCAGCGCAAGCCGTATTTCATGCGCGACCTCGCGCTTCTGCTTGAAGAATGGCGCGGCGTCCAGGAAAAAATCAAATCGCAGCCGATGGCCACCTGCGTTTTTCAGGAGCCGGACTTGATCGAACGCACCGTCCGCGATTTTCTCACCGAGGACGTTGACCGCATCGTCGTGGACAACCAGAAAGCCTACGACCGCATCCGCGAAATGATCCTCAAGATCAAGGCCAAGAGCGCCGCGAAAAAAGTCATGCTCTACACCGAGGCGCAGCCCGTGTTCGACCGCTTCAACGTGACGAAGCAGTTGGAAAACACGTTTTCGCGGCAGGTGCATCTGAAGGGCGGCGGCTACATCGTCATTGACGAGACCGAGGCGCTCGTGGCCATTGACGTGAACACCGGACGCCACAAGGGCAGCCGCGACCAGGATGCCACCATTGCCAAGGTCAACCTCGAAGCCGCCGAGGAAATCACCCGCCAGCTCCGCCTCCGCAACATGGGCGGCCTCATCGTGCTCGACTTCATTGACATGAAATCCCGCCGCGACCAGCAGCAGGTCTACAACAAGGTCAAGGACGGCCTCCGCCGCGACAAGGCCAAGACCCACATCCTGCCCATCTCGCAGCTCGGCCTCATGGAGATGACCCGCCAGCGACACAGCGAAAGCACCCGCTCCGCCGTCTATGACGACTGCCCCTATTGCAAGGGCCGCGGCAAGGTCAAGAGCGTCGTGACCATGAGCGTGGAGATCCAGCGCAAGCTCCAGGAAATCCTCAAGAAACGCACGCGCGACGAGACCGATTTCCAGCTCCGCATCGTGGTGCATCCCACCGTGCTCGACCGGCTCCGCACCGAGGACGAGAAGCATCTCATCGAGATGGAGAAACGCTATTTCGGCAAATTGTCCTTCCGGGCCGACACCGGCATGCATGCCGAGCAGTTCAAGATTGTGAACGTGGAGAACAACGAAGAACTGGCAAGCGTCGGCGCGTAAAAATGGTAGGGCTGCGCGGCAGCACCGCCCTACCAAAATAAAACGCCTCGCGAGAAATCGCGGGGCGTTTTTTATTTTGTCGGCTTGCGTTGACTCCGCCAGTGACGTAAAACAAATTGAACTATGAAACGGAAACTTTTTGGCGAACTGCTGCAAAGCGCGAAAGAAGCGACTGCCATCGAACGCGGCAAGGTGAAACCGTCCCGTGCGTTTAAGATAAAATCCACAGGTGGCCTGCTTCGTTTGTCCGGCACAAAAGACGACCTCGCAGCCGTCCGAGAATTTGCCAACGAGTTCGACAAAAAAGAATGGCAATGGTGATTGAGCGGCGCTTGAAGCAATTCTGAAATCACAAAACGCCCCGCAGGAAACTGCGGGGCGTTTTTAGTTTAACGCGAAATTAATTTGCAGCATGTCTCCGTTTTAGTCCTTCGATTCCTGTTCATAACCGTATCGATATGGATGAAATGACCCCTCCTTCTTGAGACCTTCGAATGCAAGCTTCGCGCGACCCTCAGCTGGTAATGATGGCCAATGCATTAGATCACTTACAATCTTTACAATCTCGAGGTCGGGCATATTCTTCACAGAAACCATTCGAGGTGGATCAACCTTCCAATCATGAGGCGTTTCGATCATTCCCTCAGTGGGGTGATCCCGCTTTGTTGGCTTGAAGTAGTCGTCTAGGTTTCGGCCTTTCCATGTTTCGGCAGGTAAAACGATGGAACTACAATGCGTATCAGAACGAACAGCACAACAACGGGACGCTGTAGCGACAGGGCGACCGAAAACCGAACAATTATATCGAAGTGGCGTTCCAACATAGCCGACGCACACACGCCCATGCGCTAAACCAATGTGGGGACAAAATGCCAAGACGTCACTTTCAGCAATCCATCGAGCCGAAACTAGCGCATCATGGAATGGATCTTTCGATCCAAACTCGGTAGAAAATATCACCATAATCTCATCACCAATATACTTATCAACGATGCCAGGGCGACCGCGAAGACCCTCGGCGGAAATCCACGCGAAGAAATTGTTGATGAAGATGAGAGTTTCGATGGGTGTGAGATCGTATGTCCTCCGTGAAAATGCTGCTATATCGACAAACACAATTACAGCTTCGATCTCTCTGCCCTTAACTGGAAAATGGGCACCCCATCCATCATCAAGCACGCCATCAACGTCGAGTCGCTTTGAAGTTAGATAATCTTCAAGTGAATGAAATGGATATTCTACCGAGGGGCGCATTTTGTTGGATTAAGATGTAAGCAAGCCGTTTGTGGCCGCTTCTCGTTTCACTTCCAAGACCCTATTTCCGCCCCGCCCTCGTGTCGAGCCGAATTTTGGCAATCCTCCCGCCGCAAAGCGCCAGAGGACTGGCGCACTCCAGAACGCTTCGCGATTTCCGGCATCATCGGGTCACGCGCCAGCGTCTTGGACTTCCGCCTTAGTCAAACTCCGGCGAGACTAGACGGCGGACTTCCGCCGCTTTTAGGCAGGATTTCAATCCCATCAGCCTTCAGCTCTCCGGGCGGCGTGTGGTGGAAGCCGCCCAGCCGGTGGATTTGACGGTTCTGGCGCGGGGGATGGCAATTATACCGCTTGAGGCGGCTGATTTTGACCTTTTCAGTCAATTTTTGACGAAAATGGGCGTATTTCAGCGAAAAGTGGCCCACCCCAAACCATTTTAGATGCATCCCTTTTTGATTTAGATGCGCCCCAAACCGTTTTAGATGCATCTAAAACCAATTTAGTCGCACCCCATTTCATTTTAGATGCACCCCAAATCGTTTTAGTTGCATCCCTTTTCGATTTAGATACGCCCCAAACCGTTTTAGTCGCGTCTAAAACCGTTTTAGATGCACCCCAAACCATTTTAGATGCATCTAAAATCGAAAGGGATGCGTCCCTTTTGACAGGTTTTTCACCCCTTTTGGCAGGTGGGACGCCTCCAGAGGCAGGATGTGCATCCCGGACTGCAAATGTTTCATCCCCGGCGCCGGATGCGGCAGCACCGCCCCGCCAAAATCAATAAACCGCCCCGCGGGCAACTGCGGGGCGGTTTTATTTCAGGATTTTCGGGTTCCCGCTTCGCCGGTTTCGACGGCCAGGCCATTTTAAGCCCTGATTTGTCCGGCACCGAATCCGAGCCATTTGTAGCTGGTCAATTCGTCCAGGCCCATCGGGCCGCGCGCGCCGATCTTGTCGGTGCTGATGCCGATCTCCGCGCCCATGCCGAATTCGCCGCCGTCGGTGAACCGCGTGCTGGCGTTCCAATACACCGCCGCCGAATCCACCTCGGCCAGAAATTTTTTTGCGCTCGATTCATTCTTCGTGACGATGCTTTCGGAATGCGCCGAGCCGTAAAAATTGATGTGGCCAATCGCCGCCTGCACGCCGTCAACGACGCGGACGTTCAAAATGAAGTCGTTGTATTCCGTGAAATAGTCCTGCTCGGCGACGGCTTTCAGTTTTGAATTCTGAATTTTTAATTTTGAATTCAAAATGGCGCGCGCCGCGTCGTCGGCGCGAAGCTCGACGTGCTTCGCAAAAAGTTTTTCGCCGATGGCGGGCAGGAATTTTTCCGCGACCGCCCTGTCCACAAGCAAGGTTTCCATCGCGTTGCAAACGGCGGGACGCTGGACCTTCGCGTTCATCACGATTTCTTCCGCCATTTTCAAGTCGGCGTCGGCATCCACGAAGACATGGCAGACGCCCTTGTAATGTTTTATGACGGGAACCTTGCTGCAATCGGCGACAGCGCGAATCAGGCTCTCGCCGCCGCGCGGCATGCACAAATCAACGTATTGCGTGAACGAGAGCAAAATGGGAATGGCTTCGCGGTCGGCCACCGGCACGGCTTGAATCGCGTGTTCTGGAAAATGCGCCAGCGTATTTTTCCCGGCGTCAACCATGATTTGCGCGATGAGCAAATTGGAGTTCAACGCCTCTTTGCCGCCGCGCAAAATCACCGCGTTGCCGGATTTGAAACAGAGGCTCGCCGCGTCGGCGGTCACGTTCGGGCGCGATTCGTAAATGATGACGACGACGCCGATGGGCGTGGAAATTTTTTGCAGTCTCAAGCCGTTTGGCCGCGTGCGCTCGTCGAGAATTTTCCCGACCGGATCGGGCAGCGCCGCGACTTCGCGCAGCCCTTTCGCCATCGCGTAAATTCGTTTGTCGTCGAGCTTGAGCCGGTCGAGCATGGCGGAAGATAATCCCAATTTCGCGCCTGCTTCCATGTCGAGCGCGTTGGCCTCCTGGATTGCGCCGGAACTTTTTTCAAGCGCACCGGCCATCGCGAGCAGGCAGTCATTCTTCTCGCGCGTGGAAAGCTTCGCGAGTTCGCGCGACGCGGCTTTGGCTTGTTTCGCCAGTCGCGTCATCTGTTCGTTCAAATTCATGGCTGCTGCGATTTCAGAGCAACCAAGTTAAACGAATTGTGGGGATTGTCAAAAGCGCCGCCGGATCAGGGCGCGGAGTTTGTCTGCCCGCGCGCAGCTTGCAGGATTGCATCGGCGAGCTGTTGAGGAGTCCACTGGTTGCCGTCCAACTGGCGGAAAATTTTCCCTTGCGGGTCGAGCACGACGGTCCGCAGATTGTGCGACATGATGTTGTCGCCGTCGCGCATGATCATCAGGTCGAGTCGCGGCGCGAGGCCGGAGAGGGTGTTCGTGGACGCGGCGGCGAACAGCCAGCGGTTCGTGTCGCCGTCGCGGTAGGCATTTGCGTAGGCTGAAAGCATTTCTGGACTGTCAAACCCGGGGTCGAAGGAAATGGAAAGGAGCTGCCAGTTGGCCGGCGCGCTGGTCGTCGCCATGAGCAACTGCCGCGTCTCGGAAAAATTCCTGCTCATGCGCTGGCAATAATCCGGCAAAGGACAACGTGTAAAAAAGAAGGTGAATGCCACCGCCTTTCCCCGGAAATCTGAAAGATGAACCGTGCTTCCGTCCTCGGCCATGAACGCGCAATCGGGCAGCAAGTCGCCGTCTTTGAGTTCAGCCGACGAATAATGAAAAACAAAGGTGTTGCTGGTCACGTCGTCAACCTGATGCGCGACGAAACGGACGCCTTCAATCCATGATTCATTCCCGCCCACGACCAGCTTGAAGGTGATTTCGTCCGACGGCGAAATGCCGTTGAGTTCGTTCGTGTCCTTGACGTTGAATTCCATCGTCATCGCGGACATGAAGCCGGGGATGGCTTCGTGCTGGATGGTGGCCTTGAGCCGGTCGGCGGCGATTTGCCGGACAACGCCGCGCGCGTCGTAAGATTTCACACTTGTCTGGTCTGCGTCAGGCGCAGCTTCAATTTTGAAGCCGGCGACGATGAGCAGGAAGGCACACACAAAATTCAGGCGTTTCATAAAATTTATTTTCGCAATTTGTCTATTTCCCCGGCCACGGCGGCCGCCGTGTTTTCATTCAATCCGTCGAAGAAGCCGCGCAGCTTTCCGCGCGAATCCACCAGCGCGATGCGTTCGGTGTGGGCGAAATTTCCCGGCATATAATTGAACGGGTCGTCCGGCCCCTGTGCGAGAAAACTGTTGCCGATCAAGTCATACAGCGCGGTTTTGTCGCCGGTCAGCAGGAGCCAGCGGTTCGTGTCCGCGCCAAAGCGCCCGCCGTATTTTGCCAGCGCTTCCACGGTGTCGTCGCGCGGATCAACCGTCAGCGAGACGAGCTTCACATCAGGCTGGTTCGTGACGAGCTGCTGGATTTGCGCCATGCACCTGTTGACGACGGGACAAGTCAGCGAGCAACTGGTGTATAAAAAGTCCACGACAAGAATTTTTCCGTCCAGTTCCGCCCGCGTCACGTTGCGCCCGGTGCGGTCGGTGAGCGAGAAATCCACCAGTTGCCGCGGACGGTCGGGCTGGATGAGGCGCGGCGGGAAATTTTCCGCCGCCGCGCCCGTTTCAGTTTCACGGCTGCTCAAGCCGTAGATGAAAAGAAAAAAGCCGGCTCCAACAAACAGCGACAGGACAATGGCGACATAAAAAAACAATCGCTCGTCGTCGCGTTCTTTGGAACTGGCCGGTCTGGACATGACGGGATCAAAACATGTAGCTCATGCTGACCTTGAACAGCACCGGCGCGGTGAGCTGGTTGCCGGTGACGTATTGATAGACGGGAATTTCCACGTCGGCGTAGATTTTCACCGGATGGATGTGGAATTCAATTCCCGGCGAAAGCAGGATCCGCTGGTAGCCGGAATCGTCGGGATTCGAGTTGTCGCCGTCGTCGTGGCTCCGGTAGGAGGCGATCACCTGCGCCACCGGTGAAATCCTCACGCGGCCGAGCGAGAATCCTTTGTAATCAATTCCCGCCGCCGTGTCGAGTTCGGTGCCCGGGCGATAGGATTGTTGAATCAGCATTGGCACGTCCAACAGTCCTTGTGCGAACCAGTCCCATTTTTCATCCGCCGTGATGTTGCCGCGATAAAAGCCGCCGAGCAAAATGTCCGTGCTGCCCGTGCCGATTTCGCTGTCGCGGTCAACGTCGCCCCAGGCGTTGTTGTAAGTCCAGTTGCCGGTCGGCAGCTTGACGCCGAAATTCACGCCGGCGGACTGGTCCGCAAAAAATCCGGTGTAAATGCCTTCCAGCCGGATGTCGCCCAGCGCGCCCCAGTTGACGGTCGCGGTCGAAACGCCGGGGTTGGGAGCGTTCGGATTGGCGGTGACGGTCGTGAATTTCCGGTAATCATAAGGCAATTCCGCCTGGACGCCCCAACTGTTGTTGAACATATATTGCAGGCCGAACATGGTGAAATCGGTCGCGATTTCCTTGTCTCCGTTGTTCACCGCCGGAGACGAGGACGCGCCGCTCCAGTTGCGGTTCTGATCCTGATAATCATACTGCAAATAAGCCATGCCGCCCGGACCGTTCGGAAACATCGAGCTTGTCGCCACGTCAAAGACGCCGCATCCGCACGCGCAGGCGTGGACGACGCCCGGCGCGAGAATTCCTGCAAACAAACCACCGCTGATTTTTACCGCTGCTGAATTAATTTTTCTATTTTTCATAACTAAATTTCAAAATTGCGAGAACGCGCAACGGCGCTCTCAAAGTTAAAGGGAAATATTTTTAGCCTGCGCCAACAGGGCGGGGAAACCGAACTGCGATTGAATCAGACGAAGAATCTGCGTGGCGGCTGTAGCAGCGGTTTTTGCGCAGATGAGTTTGCGGAGTAATTTTCCAGCGGCAAAAGCTCAAATTGCGATGGAGAGATTAAAACAAAGTTTTCATTCGCCGGCGGAAACTCCAGTTTGAAAGTCGGCGCGACGGATTCAGATTTTTTCTCCGATTTTTTAGCGGCGGCGATGGCCTGGCAAATAGGACAGGGGTGCTGGCCGTCAAATGTCTTCGTCATCGCGTCGTGAAATGAGTTTACGTGGAGATTGTCCGCGAGCATCGTCGTCCACGCCACGGTCTGCAGCAGCGCCCAATGCGCGCCGAGCATCGCCACAAGCGCAAGCACGAGAAAAAATTTGCCGATGCGAACAAGCACATTGTCAAAGTATTGAAAAAATTTGCTAATTCAAATTTATTCCGCCACCGCCTTCGCGTCCTTCGCGCGACAATTTTACCTTTCTGAAATCCAAACCAGCGTGCCGCTTGGTAATTGGTCAAACAACGGAATCAAATCCGCGTCGGCCAGATGGATGCAACCGCACGAAGTTGGTTTGCCTATGGATTTTTGGTCCGCCGTGCCGTGGATGTAAATGTAGCGCGAATGCGAATCCACGCTGCCACCACGATTGAAGCCGGGTTCGAGACCTTCCAGCCACAAAATGCGCGTGGTGATTTTGGCGTCCGCAAATTCCGGCTGCGACGTGTGGCCGATAACTTTGCGTCCTTTGAAAACTGTTCCCGCCGGTTCGCCTGCGCCGATTTTTTCCGCGATGCGATGCAATCCGAGCGGCGTGCGGTTCGAGCCTTCTGTCTGCCCAATGCCGAAGCGAGAAATGGAGCAACGGAAAAATTTTACGATTTTTTCTTTCTCAAAAAGTGAAACGGTCTGCCCGGCGGTGCTCACCACCAGAACAAAATGCAATGGAGAAATTTTAAGCCGCGCGCAAGCTTGAGAAAACTTTTCAGGCAGACTCATCCTATTTCAATTTCTTCACCAGCACTTTGGAATTTCTTCCGCTTTGCTCGTATTTTTCGCGGCGCGCAGGTGGCAAATCGTCTGGCGTGCCTTCGGCAAATCCGCCTTTCGATTGAAAATAAGTGAACGCCTGCGTCGAAAGCGTGAGCAGTTCGCTCAAGCCCATTTCGCGCGCCTTGTTTTCGACATATTGAATCAGCTTGCGCCCGATGCCCTGGTTTTCGTTCGTAGCGCTGACGTAAAGGCACGCCAGCTCGCCTTTTTTCTGTTCGGGATAAACGTGCAGCGCCACGCATGCGACCGGATTTTTATCAATCTCAAAAATAAAATAATCGCCGAGACTTTTGTCAATCACAGCGCGGCTGCGCCTGATGAGCTCGTCCGATTCGACGGCGGCTTTCGTCAGCAATTGAATCGCGCGGATGTCTTTTTTCTTCGCGGGCCGGATTTGCTGGTATTCGTTGGCGTAAATCAGCGTGCCGATGCCGTCGTTGGAAAAAACCTCCGCGAGCAATCCTTCGTCCACCTTGCCGTTGATGACGTGGACGCGCGGCACGCCGCTTTTGCACGCGGCGGCGGCGTGCTGCGCCTTCGACAAAAGTTCCGGCGCAAAATTTGCGCTGTGCTGCTGCAACAGTTTTTCCAGTTCGGCCACGAGCATTTGCCGGATGAGCAGGCTGTTGTAAATCAATCCGTCGCTGGACGTGATGAAAATCAGCTTTATCGCCTTGAGCGCCTCGGCCACCGCCAGCGCGACGCCGTCGGAATTGACGCGATACGTCCGGCCGTCGCCATCGAAACCCAGTGGCGGAATGACGGGGATGACGTCCTGCGCGAGCAACGTTTGCAACAATGAGGTGTCCACGCGCTCGACTTTGCCGGTGAACAAATGGTCCACGCCGCCGATGATGCCCATCGGATGCGCGATGATGACGTTCGTGCTGGCGGCGCGCAAATCGTTCGCGGAAAGCCCTTCGAGGATTTCATGCGTGAGCCGGTTCGCGGCGGTGAGCGCGAGCTTGAGCGTGGCGGCGTCCGTGATGCCTGCGCCGTCAAAATCCGAAGCCTTGATGTTTTGTTCCTGCGAGAGCGCAAAAATCTGCGCCGAAGCGCCGTGGACGAGCACGACGCGGATGCTCAACGAGCGCAGCACGGCGACATCAAGCAGCAGCGTCGCGAAATTTTCGTCCGTGACAATGGCGCCGTCCACCGCGAGGACGAACGTCTTCTCGCGGAATTGCGGAATGTATTGCAGGATGCCCCGCAGGTCGGTCAGTTTCATTTCAACGGCAAATAAGTAATCGGTTTTGGCCGCGATTCAACTTTTATTATTGGCCGACAGCACTTAGCAGTAAATTTCCAGGTGTCTCCGCGCGACTACCGGCGGTTCAAAACGCGACCTAGCGCGCGTTTTTTGCCTCCGCAGCGACAGTGCGCGCAAACTCCGGTTGCGTCAAAAAATTTCCACCGCGCCGGCCATGCTCGCGGCGTTTTGCGGGTCGCAGAACAATCCGCTAGAAAACCGGACGGTCAATTCCAGCCCACAGCCGTATTCTGTTCAAAAGCGCCAGCATCTAAAAAATCCGTCCGGGATTCCCGGACGGATTTGAGGAAAAACTTTCAGGCGACCAGCTTCAAGTGGGTGATGCGGAAGACGGCGCCCTTCGGCTCGTTGGGCAGGCATTCAATCTCCCAGCCGTGCGCGAGAACAATCTGCTGCACGACGGCGAGACCCAGGCCGGTGCCCTTCTGGTGCGTCGTGAAGTAGGGCTTGAAAATTTCCTTGCGGCGATCGGGCGGGACGCCGGTGCCGTTGTCGCGGATTTCCAGAAACGCCTCGCCCGCATTTTGCCGGCCGGTGACGACCTGGATTTCGCCCTCGCCACCCACGGCTTGAACGGCGTTGAGCAGGAGGTTGAACAACACCTGCCGGAGCAATTGTTCGTCCGCCTCGATGGAAATCACATCGCCCCTGGTTTCCAGCTTGATTTTCTTTTCGTCAATATCGTGGCCCAGGGCGCGCATGACTTCGCCGATGGCGGAGTTCAACGCGAGCCGGGCGCGGCGGACTTCGCGCGGGCGCGAGTAGTTGATGAATTCATTCAACTGCACGGTCACCTTGTCGGTCTCGTCCACGATGGCGCGGGCCTTGTCGCGGATTTCCGGCGGCGCACCGGCTTCCTTGGAAAGCATCTGGGCCATGCCGCGGATGATGTTGAGCGGGTTGCGGGTCTCGTGGGCGAGGCCGGCGGCGGCGAGGTTCATTTCCTTGAGGTGCGAATTCAATTCGCTGGCCCGGATGAGGCGGATTTGCAGCTCGGAGGTCTTGCTGGTGTTGCGCCATGACAGCCCGGCGGCCAGCGCGGAAATGCCGGCAAAAAACACGATGATAAACCGCATCCAAAGATCGCGCGTGCAGATGGCCTGGAAATTTTCCGTGGACATGGTCAGCACGAGGCCGTGCAATTCACGCCGGGCGATGAACGCGCGGTAATCGTCGTCAGACATTCCGCGCAGCCACGGCGGACGGCCACGTCCGCCTCCACGCGGACGATTCGAAGGCGGCGGCTGGCTGTTGGTCGTATTTTCGGCGACGGCATTTGTGTCGGGCGGATTGTTGGTCGCGAGATCGGCGGCGGCGGAATTTGTCACGTCCGGAGGCGACACTCGCCGTGGAAATTCGCCGCGCAGGCTGTTTGTAAAACCGGCGGGCGGCCCCGGCAGGACAACCATAGGATTGGTCGCACCCTCTGGGTTCACGCTTGCGCCCTCGATGGGATTCACGAAGGTCACAGTTTCGCGCGTCCAGTGTTCCGGCTCGGATAAATCCCCGCTCGGCATGATCCCTTCCGGCATCAGGTTGGTATTGACGGCGGAAGCGATGGCTTCGCCATCCGTGTTGAGAAGCGCAATGGAAATCAACCCGCTGGAATTGACCAGCTCGTTCGTGCGTCCATTGACGAGTTCGTTCATCACCGGTTCAAGACGGTCCTGCAAAACGGTGCTGCCGCGAAAGCGCAGGGCTCGCATGACAGCGCTCAAGGTGTTGCCGATCTCCGCGGAGCGGCTGCGGAGGTCGCGCTTGGCGGCTTCCTGAACGCGGCTGTGCTCCTCGATCTGCCAGACGACGACAAGCGCCCAGACCCCGAACAGCAGGCCGTAAATCAATGTGCTGCGACGCTTGAGTTCCATGACAGATGTTCAGTTACCAGTTCCCGGCTGAAAAGACAATCGCGACAGCTAATTTTTTTTGACCGGAATCCGCTCGAGATACTGGTCGAGTTCCTGTTCGGAAATGGAATTGGTCATGAGTTCGGACTTGCCTGTTTCAGTGCTGGACAGCGATGAGAGTTGCGACGGAGCCTCGACGATGTGCGGCGTGACGAAGATGAGCAGCTCCTGTTTTTCGGCGCTCTTCGTCGTTTCCTTGAAAAGATTTCCAATCAGGGGAATGTCACCAAGAAATGGAACCTTGCTTTCGTTGGAAGATTTGGTGTTGCCAATCAATCCGCCGATGACGACGGTCTGGCCGTCGGGCGTGACGACGACGGTGTTGGCGGAGCGGATGTCAATGTTCGGCGCATAGACCGGCGAAGAATTCAGAAAGCTGCTGCCGTAGGCGATGACCTGCCCCGGCGTCGAGGTGTCCAGTTGCGACGTCTGCGGCTGGAGGATCATTTGCACCAATCCGTTCTCGCCGATGAACGGCGTGACGTTCAGGATGATGCCGACGTTTTGATAGGAGCCGTTGATGTTTGGAACCGTGGCGCCGCCGGTGCCGACCGTGGTGTAGGAAACGCCACTGGGCAGATAAACTTCCTGACCGACAACAATCTGCGCCGGCTGGCCGTCGCGCGCGAGGATGGACGGGCGCGACAACACCTGAGCCTTGCCGGCGGCGGCGATGGCTTGAAGCGTGGCGGTGAAATCCTTGCCAAGAACAGTATACATCCCGCCGGGACCGGCTGTCCCAGGCAAGGATGCTGGCAGGCCAAAGTTGTTGCCAACATTGTAAGACTGGACAACAGGAGAAATTGAAGGAAAAAGAGTTGGAGTCACAGTTGTTGTTCCGCTACTTGCCACAGTTGTAACATTTTGAACGGTGTAATTGTTGGTCAAAAACCCGGTAACCAAACCAAAGCCGGGATTGGCACCGGTATAATTGCCTTGGAGTCCGATGGCCGAAGCCTTGTTGTCGTCCACTTCAAGAAAAACCACCTTGATGAGCACCTGCGGTTTGGGGGCGTCGAGATTTTCAAGCACCTCACGAATTTGCTCCATCGTCTCCTTGTCGGCGATGATGATGAGATTGTGCGTGTCCGGATCCACGGAAATCTGCGCGGTGCCGACGGTGCCGTTATTGTTGTATTGGCTGCTGGTTGTCGCCGCAGTCCTAGCCGCGTTGGCACCACCGATGCCGCCACCGCCGCCAAAGCCACCGAAGCCGCCGAAGCCGCCGAAGCCGCCGCCACCACCACCACCACCGCGGCCGCCGCCGAAGCCGCCACCA
>Ga0181525_10002911_pt1 | contig 13744 bp, 10 predicted proteins | sample PEATcosm2014_Bin_48_FD_121100 | JGI IMG/M metagenome (GOLD analysis project Ga0181525, IMG submission 121100) | Peatland microbial communities from MTU Mesocosm Facility, Houghton, MI, USA - PEATcosm2014_Bin06_10_metaG | ecosystem: Environmental > Terrestrial > Soil > Wetlands > Peat | place...
CGCCGAGTTCGAGCTCGACGGCAAAGGAGCGTTTGCGTTTGGTCCTGATGACCGATCATTTGGCGCTGGCCCCCGACATCATCGAGAATATGAAGCGCGATCTCGTCGACGTCATTTCCCGTTACGTCGAAGTCGACCGCGAAAAGGTCGAGGTGAACTTCGAGCGTGAAGATCGGGCGCTAGCGATGCTGGCCAACATCCCGATCGTTTCGGTCAATCGTCCGGCCGCGCCGCCGCCTCCGCCGCCGCAAACGCCTACCGCGGGTCCGCCACCCCAGCGTCGTCGCCGGCGTAAAAAGCCGCCGACGTCAAACCCAGCCGCCGCACACTAGGTGGCCGTGCTCGCCGCGTTCACGCCCGGTTCCGATGCGCGGCGGTACGTCCGCAATTTCAATTGGTCGCTCGCGATCGCGTGCGTCGTTATTTCTATCGCCGGCATCGTCTGTATCCAGTCCGCCGACCTGCATGCGTCGGACGGCACGAGCGAATACAAGAAGCAGTTTCTCTACGTCGTGCTCGGCATACCACTGATGATCGGCTTCTCGCTCGTCGACTACCGGAACTGGCAACGGTGGGCGCCCGGTCTGTACGTCGTCAATTTGCTGCTGCTGCTCTTTATTATGCGCGGCGGACACTCGGCGGAAGGCGCGCAGCGCTGGATTTCTCTCGGTCCGCTCGGCACGTTTCAGCCTTCGGAACCGGCGAAACTCATTCTGGCCATTAGCGGCGCGTACGTGTTGTGCCGCTCGACCTACGATCGCTTCCAAGATCTGTGGAAGCCGATCGTTGCCGTCGCGATACCGGCGCTGCTCATCGTCAAACAGCCGGACCTCGGAACCGCACTCGTCATTCTCGCTATTTTGAGCTCGCAGCTTTTCTTCGGTCTACCAAAGCTCGGCGACTTTGCGATTTACGCGATGGGCGTGTTGACCGCGGCGGCGGTTGCGGTCGGAACGAACGCCGTGCTCAAGCCGTTTCAAAAAGCGCGGCTGTTCGTCTTTCTCAATCCGAAAGCCGATCCGCAAGGCGCCGGTTACAATCTGAACCAGTCGAAGATCGCGGTCGGAAATGGCGGAATCATCGGGCGCGGGCTCCATCACGGTACGCAGACCCAGTTGAACTTCGTGCCGTTCCACTCGCGCGACTTCATTTTTACGGTGCTCGCTGAGGAGTTCGGCTTCGTCGGCGCGGCGGCGTTGATCGTGCTCTATATCGTGGTGCTCTACGGAGGCATCCGCACGATGATCGCGGCGCGCGATCGTTTCGGCTTTCTGCTGGCTACGGGCATCGTCACGATGCTCTTCTTTCACGTGATCATCAACGTCGGGATGACGGTCGGAATCATGCCGATCACCGGGATCCCGCTGCCGTTCATGTCGTACGGCGGTTCCGCCATCCTAACGAATTTTGCAGCAGTCGGCGTCCTCTTGAATATTTACTCGCAGAAGGACCGCGACGTGTTAGGTAACGCCTAAAGCTTTGTACACGACGCCGCACTCCTCTTGCGCGACGATTTCGAAGCGCGGATCGGCATCGATGATGGCGCGTTCGATCGGAGTGTGATAGATCAGCCACGTTGCGCCGGGACGCCGGCGTCCGAGAATCGACTCGATCGTCGGAGCGAGCGCGTACCCGTCGAACGGATTGAACAAGAAGACGACGAGATCGCCCGGAGGGTAGTTCCAGATGCGGGCGTCGGCGCGTACGACGCGCAGGTCGTTGCAGCGCCTCTTGGCGCGGTTCGCCCGCGCGAGATTGTCGCGCGTCACCTCGTAAAGGCCGCCCGACACCTCCACGCCGATCACTTGAACGAAGGGCGATTCGCTCGCGAGCAGCAAGGCGCGGCCCATCCCGGCGCCGACATCTACGAACGTGGAACGCGACACGACATCGGCGGGAACGTGCTCGAGCAGTTTGCGGAAATCCGCAACCGGCACGGCTTCGTAGTGGGTCGCGTGCGCCTTTGCCTCACCCGCCTCGTGCGGATCGAGGTCGCTCAAGAACAGAATCGCGTGGGTCGTGACGCCGTAGTCGCGATCGAAACGCTTGCCGCCGCTACGTTCGGAGTGAGCCACGCGTGAAACTTCCCTATCGCAGCGGCGACTCATTCGAACTGCCCCTCGGCGATGGGACGTTCGTACATGCAACGATTTCCGCGTGCCATCACCACGTCGTGGATATCACCGTCGCCGACCGCGCTCTACGCGTCTTCGACGACGCCCTCGTCCTGCATCGATGGCACGCGTGTAAGGGTGAGCCGCACCAAGGTCATCCCGAGCATGTCGAAGGACCGCCGGTAGGGCCGGCGCACGCCGAACGCATCGTCGCGACGTGGCGAAGCGTCGCGGCGTTCGACGATTCGCCGATCGCGGTATACGAAATGCACGACGGCGTGACGGACGAATGGCTCGCGTCGCTGCCGCACGCAGCTTGGCTGGCGTGGAGCCGTCCGCTCGAGGCCGGCGCGCTCGCGCACCTTCGCACCTACGCTGAATCCACGTGCAGCACGCGATTGCGCTTGCACGGGCCCGCCGCCGCGCAGTTGGACGCCTTCGCCGGCGCGCCGATTCACGAACTCGCCCTCGCCGGTCCGTTTCACACGAGCCTCACTTTCGCGAACGTGCGCGAGCTCACGCTCGATACGCCCTTCGATGGGCACGATCTCGCGCAGACCTTTCCAAATCTGCGGACGCTTCGCATTGCGGCCGGCGCGAAACGCGTTGACCTGAGCGCGCTTGGAGGACTCGCGCGCCTCGAGGTGCTGGACTGCTCGCACGTCGGTCTCGCGCAATCCGATCTCGAACCACTTGCTGGATTGCAGACGTTAAGGGCCTTGCGCCTTGCGCGCGTCGACGGGCTGCACGTGCTTCGCGGCCTCGAACGCATGCCGGCATTGTACGCTCTCGCGATCGAACACCAGCATCTGGATTCGCTCGCACCGTTGCCCTCGTGCGTCTCGCTCGTACAACTCGAGCTGCAGGGAATGTGGCAATATACGATCGACGAGCTGGCGTGGCTTCACGCGTTACCGCGATTGGTGCGCGCGGACGTCGACATCGGCGGTCGCCGGAAAAACCTCGAGTTGTACCGGCGCGGGCGCTGGGCCTATCCGTGGCCCGTGTTTAGCGCCGGCGGTGCGAAGTTAATTGAACGGCTTGAATGAAGCGGCTGATCTCTTGTGTGGCGCGCGGGTCGGGCGAGAGCCACGACAGACTCTGAATGAAGCGTCCGCGCGAATGTTTGATTCCAGGTAGCGGCGTTGCCATCAGCTTCATTTCGTTAAACGGCGTCGCGGCGCCGCGGTGCTGATGAAGCGCCCGCAGCGGCTCGTTCGGCAGCGTGAAGGTGATGGTCACGATCCATTCCTGGCGCAGCACTTGCTCGGTGATGATGCGCATGCCGCCGGTGCTCACGTCGACCGCCGTCGCGGAAAAGTTGCCGGGATTCTCCTGGACGCTGTACAGGACCGGAAAATTCACTTCGACGCGCCGATGAGCGCGCAGTTCTTGCAAACGCGTCGAGGGCTTTGGTTTGACGCTGAGCCCTTCATCGGGAGAGGCGTCCTTGCGGTTCCCGTTGAGCGCCCGGCGCTGTTCGTCGAGAATGAATTTGATGAGCTGGTCGTGCGTCTCCTCATCGATCGCGTTCCACCCGACGGCGTAGCGAAAGGTACGATCGCTCGCGGTGTACGTCACCTTTTTCAATTTTCCGGCGAGGCGAAGTGCCGGCTGGCCGGGCCGCGTGAGGTCGAACTCGATTTCGGTTTGCGACGCGAGCATCGTTCGCGCGTGAAGCAAGCAACCACCGCCGGAGATGTCGATCAGCGTGGCGGGCACGGCGACGCGCATGCCGGCCACGCGGAGATTGATCCGCTGGTACATTGGCTGGCGAAAATAGTTGCGCCGATTATTCGGCGCGGGCGGTGAGGGCATGCTCCCCTTTCCCCGAGAGCCCGCGGACGCCCTTAATGGGACCGCGGTAGACGAAATGCTGCAGCGACTAAGGTCGGCCCAGTTTCCCCCTCCTTTCGACCCGATGGGCAGGTCCCCTTACCCGCCCTCCGGAAATCGGGGAGCGTTTTAAGAATTCTCGTAGGGAGCAGTCGTGGCGGCGCCCGCCAATCCGCGGAGAGTCGCGCCATCGCCCCTAGATCTTTGAGGACAATTTGGCATCCGAGATATTGATCTCGAGCGACCCGTGGGAAAATCGGGTTGCCGTACTTGAGGACGGCGTTCTTGCCGAACTCTACGTCGAGCGCGAAGAGAAGGTCATCGGCTCGATCTACAAAGGAAAAGTTCAGAACGTGCTGCCCGGTATGGGTGCGGCCTTTGTGGACATCGGCCTGGGGCGCAACGCGTTTCTCTACGTCGACGACATCAACAAAGCGCCGCTGAATATCGGCGACGTCGAAATCACGCACGGCCACTCCGGCTTCACCATCAGCGAGAAGGTGAAAAAGGGCGACGACGTCCTGGTGCAGATCGTCAAGGAACCTCGCGGGCTCAAGGGCGCGCGAATCTCGACGAACATCTCTTTACCCGGCCGTTATCTCATCTTAATGCCGACCGGCAAGTACTCGGGCGTCTCGCGCAAGATCGAGTCTGCCGACGAGCGCAACCGTCTCAAGGCCGTGATGAAGCGCATCCGTCCCGAGGGAATGGCCACCGTCGTGCGCACCGCGGCTTCGGGCGTGAGCGAAGCGGAACTCATTGCCGATCTCGGCGTGCTGATTCGCATGTGGCACGGCATCCTGGAAACGTACAAGCGCGCACCGTCACCCTCGCTGCTGCATCGCGACATGAATCTCGTGTATAAAGCCGCGCGCGACTTTATTACCTCGGACGTCGAAAAAGTGTTGATCGACGACGAGGAAGAATATCGCAAGGTTCGCGAGTTCCTGATGTTGCTCGGGCCGCAGTATTTGGATCGCGTGCAGCATTACAATCACGGTCGCGATCTCTTCGACGATTATAAGATCACCGAAGAACTGCAACGCTTGATGAAGCCGAAGATCAATCTGCCCTCGGGCGGATCGATCGTCATCGAATCGACCGAAGCGCTGACCGTTATCGACGTCAATTCCGGGAAATTCACCGGCGGCAAGAATCTCGAAGACACGATCGTCAAGACGAATATCGAGGCGGCCGCGGAGATCGCGCGTCAGGTTCGCTTGCGCGACATCGGCGGCATCATCGTCGTCGACTTCATCGACATGTCGTCGGAAGGCGCGCGCAGCAAAGTCATTCGCGCGCTCGAGGACAGCCTGCGCAAAGACCGCACGCGCGCCACGATTCAATCCTTCTCGAACCTCGGTTTGCTGGAGTTCACGCGCAAACGCGTCGGCAAAGATCTGGGATCGCAGCTGCGCGGCAGTTGCCCGACGTGCGCCGGACTGGGAACCGTCATGTCGCCGCAGACCGTGGCGATCGATACGCTGCGGCACGTGCGCGAAGGCAATCACCATCCCGAACACGGGCACGTGATCGCCAGCGTCGCGCCGACCGTCGCCGCTCAGATGGAGTTCTGGTACGAAGACGAAGTGCTCGAACTCAGCAAAGAGATCGAAGCAAAGATTCACGTGCGCATCGATCCGATGCTTCATCCCGAAAAGTTCCGGATCAGTCGCGTCGCAACGTTTAAAGATAAGAGCGTGCTGCGCGTCGGGGACGAGCACGAAGTCGATCTGCTGGGCGGACGCTTGCCGAACGCAACGTCGGCTGCAGCCGTCGTCGACGGCCATCTCATCGAGGTCGAGAACGCGGCAAACAACGCGGGCAACGCCGTGAAGATTCGCATTCTCGACGTCGACGAAGACGACGACTACGTGTTGGCGGAACTCGTAACCGCGAGCGCGGGAGCGAGCGCCGGCAAGAAGAAGCGGCGTCGCGGCGGACGCGGCAAAGATCTCACGGTCGCGGAACAGACCGCGCAGCTACGCGAGCTTGCGGCGGAGGCCGCCTCCGTGCAGCAGGCGCGCCCGCCGATCGGCATCACGACCCTCACGGAAGAGGAAGAAGCAAGCGACAAGGCGATCGCCGCCGAGACCAAAGGCGAGCGCCAGCCCGAAGCGATTATCATTGGCAGCGAAGCCGAGCGTTCGGAGAACGAAGCCGGGCAAGGTAAACGCAAGCGCCGCCGCCGCCGTCGTGGCGGTCGTGGACGCGGAGGCGATCGGGTCGACCCGATGCAGGCGGGTATCCCGCCGCACAGCGCCGCCGCGCAGAGCGCCCCGCTCGCTGAGGACGACGACGAGGAAGAATTTGAGGACGAAGCTCAACCGGCGGCGCAAGCGCCGCACGGCAACGGCATCGTTTCGGGTGACGTTCAGCCAGGCCAAGGCCAAGGGCAAGGCCGCCGTCGCCGTCGCCGCCGCCGTGGCGGGCGAGGCCGTTCCGATGGAAACGGCGCGCTGCACCAGCCGCAGCAACCGCAACAACCGGGCGGGCCGCCGAATCGCAAATTCGAGCCGCTGACCGGATCTTTGCCGGTGAGCCCGTCGGTTCCGGATCGTCACGTGTTCCGCGTCGACACCGAAGGCAAAGCACAACCCACGGGGCGCACCGTTCCGCGCGAACCCTCGCGCGCGATCGCTCCGTTGCGCAGCGGCGCACCGGCCGTCGAGCCGCCGCCGCCGCACCTCACGATGCCTCACGACGAACCGCGTCCGACGAAGCCCGCGCGCCGTCGCCGCTCGACGACGACTGCCGTCGTCGGCGAACTGGAGACGACACACATGCGCGCGCTGCCTCCACCGGAAGCGGAAAAGCCGAAACGCGTCCCGCGCAAGAAAGCCGAAACCTCAGCTGACGGCGCAGTCGAGAAACCAAAACGCGCCCCCGCGAAAAAGAAAGCCGCGGGCGAAGAGCCGAGCGGCGTAAAGGCGCCGGCGCGCAAAAAGGCGTCGACGACCCGCGTCGCCCGCAAGAAAAAAACTACGGACGAATAGCGCTAGTAGTTCCCGGGCGTGACGCCGTCGGCTTGTTGGAGCTGCGCTAGGCGGTCGTTGAGGAACGTCATGGCGCGGGCGAGTTGGGCGTCCTTTGCGGGATCGCCGTACCGCGGGAGTTTGTTTTCACCGACAACAATATCCGGCGTGATGCCGAGGTGGTTGATGTCCCGGTTGTGCGGCGTCAGGTAGCGCGCGGTCGTGATTTTCACCGCCGAACCGTCGCCGAGCGGATAAATCGTCTGCACGACGCCTTTGCCGAACGTCTTGGTTCCGATGATCGTTCCGACGGAGCTATCTTGAATTGCGCCGGACGTGATCTCGGAGGCCGACGCGGTGTGCGCGTTGACGAGCACCACGAGCGGAACCGGCGCGATGGCGGTGTCGTCGGCTTCGAGCGTCGTGATGCTCGAAGCGCGGGACTCGACCGAAACGATCGGTCCGGATGAAATGAATTTCGAACTCACGCCGACGGCCGCATCGAGATAACCGCCGCCGTTGTCGCGAAGGTCGACGATAAACGCACGCGCCCCGCGCTTCTGCAGACGGTCGAGCGAGGCCGAGAGTTCCTCGGCCGTCGTCCTTCCGAAGACCGTCAACGCCATGTAGCCGATGTTGCCCGGCAGCATGCGCTCGTATACGCTCATCTGATGAATCTTCGCGCGCGTGATCGTAATCGGGCTCGGTAAGAGCTTGCCGCCGCGTACGATCGTAAGCGTTACCGTCGTGCCTTCTTTGCCGCGCAGATGCGCGCTTGCGTGATCGGTCGTCCAGCCCTTGATCGACGTCCCGTCGATCGCGGTGATGAGATCGTCCTGCTGAACGCCGGCCTTATCGGCGGGGCCCCCGGGGACGACGTTGCTCACCGAAATGTACTTCGAGTCGTCCGGTTGGATGACGATACCGGTGCCGCCGAAGTCTCCGCCGTCGAGATCGCCGTTGAGTTGCGCGTAGTCGCGCGGTGAAAGAAAGACCGTGTAGCGATCCTTGACCGAGTTCATCATGCCGTCGATCGCGATGTACGTGAGAATCTTCGAACTCAAGTGCGTGCCGGCGACTTTTTCGGCGGCTTCAACTTGCAGATCGATGGCGCGTGCGTTGGCGCCCACGCCGTCGCCCGCATAAGCGTGCGGCAGCGAGCCTTTGAGATGCTCGTGCGCGAGCGCCTCGCCCAGCTCCTTATGAACGGAATCGAGGATCGTCTGCGGCTCGACCTTCTTGTAAAACTGGCTGGTGAGATCGGCGTAGCTGGTGGAAATCTGGGCCGCTTCGGCCGCCGTGAGGCCCTGCGGCGCAGCCGACGCCGCCGGCAGCTGGAGCATCGTTGCGGCGAGCAATGCCGCCAAGGAGAGGGTCGAAAGTCGCTTCATTACTTCAGTTCTTAACGGTTTGGGAGTGAAGTTGTGCCTTCGCGGCGGCAAGTTGTTTGTCGGCTGGGGTATCGATCAGCCCGGGGTCGACGTCCTGGGGGATCAAGAAGTCGGGCTCGATGCCCTTGTGCTGGATGTCGCGACCGAGCGGGGTGACGTAGCGCGAGGTCGTGATCTTGAGCGCTCCGAGGTCGGGCATCCGGTAGATGCTCTGGACGACGCCCTTCCCGAAGGTCTTAGTTCCAATCAGTTTTGCCAGGTGATAATCCTGTAACGCACCCGCCGTAATCTCGGATGCGCTCGCGGTGTACTTGTTCACCAAGATAACCAGGGGCTGCAAGCCGTCGATCGCCGCGCCGTCGGCATCTTCTTCGTCGCGGTCGCCGTTGCGGTCGATCGTCGCAACGATGGTGCCTTGCGGAATGAAGTAGCTCGAGATCTTCACGGCTTGCTCGACCAATCCGCCGCCGTTGTTACGGAGGTCGAGGATGTAGCCTTTCGCGCCGTGCGCCTTGCCGTCGAGCAGGGCTTTCTTGACTTCGTCCGCCGACGTCTGGCCGAAATCGGAGAGGCGGATGTATTCGTATCCGTCTTCCATCTTGGCGTGCACGGTCGGCACGTGAATGATCTCGCGAACGATCGAGTATTTATGTTCGTGCGCGTTGTTGTTGTACGGATGCGACGTCAACGAGACGGTCGATCCCGACTCTCCGCGGATCAACGTCTCGACCGTGTCGAGCGAAAGCCCGGCAATCTTGCGTCCGTTGACCGTGTCGACGACTTCGCCCGGCTGCATACCCGCGCGCGACGCGGGCAGACCCTCGATGGGCTGAACGACGATGCGGCCGTCTTTGAGTTGGTAGATATAGACGCCGATTCCGCCGAAATTGCCGCCGCTCAGCGACTCGGTCAGGCCTTGGATCTCCTTGGGCGAGAGATAGACCGTGTAGGGATCGTCGACCGAATTCATGATGCCGCGTAGCGCCGATTCGGTAAGTTCGGTCGGGCCGTCGGGCCCGAGTTTCGCCGCGTAGTGGGACTCCGCGTACGCGAGCACGCTCGGAGCGTCGTCGCCTTGCACGCTGGGATGCGCGACGTGTTCCTTCGCAAGAAACTGATCGAGCGCATTCTTTTCGCCCGCAACCGGCACTTGCGGATCGACCGGCTTGTAATAACTCGTTTCGAGTTTCTGCACCGCGACGTTCACGAGCTGCGACTGCGCGTCGCTCGAATTCAAGAGATCGTGTAAGTCGCCGGTGGTAGCAACCGTGAGCGATCCATTGTTGGCGCTGGCGAGCGCTGCCTGATAGCGATAGGAAATAAACAGCGCAGCCGAGGCAGCTGCGATGAGCAGAGCAAGCGCGATGAGGAGGCCGCGAGTCTTACCGGTCATGGGATCGATCATACCCGCCTACCTTAACGAAGGCCCAGACCAAATCCGTTCCCCGTTCATTTCTTTTGCATCAAATGTTGATAAAACCGATGCTGGAGGCGCCAGGAGAGATCGGCCGCCTGCCGTTCTCAGTGCAAGCGGGGGGCGGGGTCGACGGGCTTGCCGTCGATGCGGACCTCGAAGTGAAGGTGCGGACCGGTTGATTGGCCGGTGCTGCCCACGGCCCCGATCGCCTGGCCGCGCTGAACGGCCTGACCGTCGGAGACATAGATAGCCGAGAGGTGGCCGTAACCGGTGGAGTAGCCGCCGCCGTGGTCGATCAAGATGTAGTTTCCGTAGCCGCCGTACCATTTCGCCAGAATGACGGTTCCCGACGCGGCCGCCACGACGGTCGTTCCCGTGGGAGCGGCGATGTCGAGTCCTTGGTGGAACTCGGGCGACCCTCCGAACGGATTCGAACGCCATCCAAAGGGCGAGGTAATCGTGCCTGAGACGGGCCACGAAAACGAGCCGGGGCCGCTTGACGGAACGTACGGCGTTCCCGCGATACCCGCCGCGCGACGTTGCGCTAGCCGCTCGGCTTCAAGCTCGCGGGCCCGCTGCTGAATAAGCGCCTCGAGTTCGGACTCCTCGGCCGCCGAAAGCCCTTCCATCTCCGCGACCTCGGCCGCGATGTGGCGTCGCTGCTGATCGGCGAGTGAAACGAGATTCGCGCGCTCGTCGGCGAGTGCCCCAAGTTGCGAACGAGCTTGCGCCTGCTGCTGTTGCGCCTGAGCCAGCTCCAATTGCGTGCGCTGCAATTCCGATTCAATCGACGCGACCGCGCGTTCCGCGTCGCGCCGCTGGCGCACCGCTTCTTCGTTGGAATTGATGAGCAGGCGCAGATCTTCCCAGCGTTCGACGAATTCGGAAAACGAACGCGCCGAGAGTAGAACCGCCGCATAGCTCAGATCGCCGTTTTCGTAGATATCGACCAAGCGCTTTTTTAGCGCCGCATCGTGCAACGAGAGCGAGCGCTGCGCCGCCTCGAGTTGAACAGTGTTCCACGCGATCTTGTTCTGGGTCGAGTGCGATTGTTCGCCGAGTTCGTCCAAACGCGCGTTGACCGACGTGATGGCGTGGTTCGTCTCGTCGAGCTGCGATTGGAGCCCCTGCACCTTCACGGTCGCGGCGTTGAGCTCGGCCTTTTTCGCGTGCAGCTTCTGGTGCAAGGCCTCGGATTTCAGGCGTGCGGCCTCAATCTTCTGCGCGAGCGTCGGATCCTTGGCCGGCGCGCTGACGGGAGCAAGCGCGAAGACGAGAGCGACGGCGAGCAGTCGGCGGAAGATCACGAGCGGCGCTTATCCTTCACGTAGTTCGAGCCGGAAACCGATTTGGCGAAGCGCTTGAGTTCGGCGGCTTTTTCGCCGACCTGCGCGTAATTGGTGAGCTGGTTGTGGTCGTTCTCGACGATGGCGATCGACAACGTCATGATCGGATAGCGGTTGAGGGCGCCCCGGCGGTCGCGCGTTTCGATGTATCCGGCTCGTAAGTCCTTAGCGGAGTAGAGGCCGCGGATATCGGTATCGAACTCCGAGATGATTTCTTGGGCGATCTCCTCGGCCCGGTCGCATTCGGATACCACGATGAAATCGTCGCCGCCGATGTGTCCGACGAAGTCGTCGGTCGCGCCGCGGCGTCGAACGACCTCGACGGTAATGCGCGCCAGCATCTGAATCGCTTCGTCCCCGTGTGTAAACCCGTAGACGTCGTTGAAAGCTTTGAAGTTGTCGAGATCGAGGTACAACACCGAGAACGCCTGTTGCGCGTCGAGGCGATGGCGCAGTTCCGCTTCGATCGCGAGATTGCCGGGGAGTCGCGTGAGCGGCGAGAGCGACGAGTCGGCCTCGACGCGGCGGATTTTCGCGCGAACGCGCGCCAAGAGCTCCTGAGGCCCGAAAGGCTTGGTGATGTAGTCGTCCGCGCCCGCCTCGAATCCGCGGAGCTTGTCTTCGGTCTCGCTCTTCGCGGTCAACATGATGATCGGCACGTTGGAAACGTTGGGGTTGTGATGCCCGCGCAGGTGACGTGCGACTTCGTAGCCGTCCATGTGCGGCATCATCACGTCGAGCAGCACGACGTCGGGAACGAAGGCTTCGACTTTGTCGAGGGCTTCTCGTCCGTCGGCCGCGGCGGCCACCGTAAAGCCCGCGAGTTCCAGGTTCGTCGAAATGATCTTACGCAGGTTGCGATCGTCGTCGACCACGAGCACGCGGTGGCCCTGCCCTTCGACGATATTTTTCACTGACGCACCGGGATCCGCATGGTAAACGTGCTCCCGACGTGGACGGTGCTGCTCACTTCGAGCGATCCACCGTGAGCGCGCGCAACGGCGCCGGCGACGAAGAGTCCGAGGCCGCTTCCGCCGGTCGCTGCGGTCAGATTGCGCTCGACGCGATAGAAGCGTTCGAAGATGTAGGGAAGATGTTCTTCGGCAATCCCGATTCCGCGATCCGCGACCTGCACGATGCAGATGCCGTTTTCGAGCGCACCCTTCGTCGTCACCTCGGCGGCGTCGGCGGAGAATTTGAGCGCGTTCTCGATCAGGTGGGAGATCGCTTCCGCGAGCAACTCCGGATCGCCGGTCAGTTCGACGTCCGTCGATTCGCGCGCGATGCGCGACGAAGCGCTCGGGCCCAGTCGGTCGGCAATGCGATCGAGAATGGCGTCCAGCGTCGTGTGCTCGCGCCGCGTGAGTAAGAACTCCGCCCCCACGCGACCGACCAGGAGCAAGTCGTCGACGGCGCGTGCGAGACGGTCGGCCTGTTCTTCGATCGTCTCGAGATACTCGGCGAGGTTCCGCGTCGATTCTTGCGGATTGTCGCGCAGCGTCGTTGCAAACGCCTTGATGGTCGCGATCGGCGTCTTGAGCTCGTGCGAAACGGCGGTCACGATTTCGCTCTTGAGCTGTTCGATTGCGGCAAACCTGGTTTCACGTCCAAACGAGAGCAGCCAACCGTCGTCGATGGTCAGAACGGTCGCGTGGAGGAACGAGCGGTTCTCGTCTTTGCACTCGAGCGTAAGATCTTCGGGAACCAGCGCGAAGCCGAGCGGCGGCTCCACGCGCGAAAAGAGTTCGTCGAGCGACCTTCCCACCGCCTCGGCGCGGGTAATCCCCGTGATGGCGGTAGCGGCGGGACTCCATGCGGCAACCAGGCCTTCGGCTGAAATGCGCGCGATACCGTCGGACGTCATCCGCGAAAGCGCATCGAAATCGACGTCGATGCGCACGTGGGTGGCTACGTCTTTAAGTGGCGACCGACCGAAATCCACGATGCGATGACTCCGATGGCGCTGCCCGCGACGAGTAATTCGCCGAGTAGCATCGGCGCATTGACCGGGGTCGCACTGAGCTGGACCCAGGGAAGCGCCTGCAGAAGTTTTGGCCAGAGCGCAACGTGCGCGGCGACGAGGATGATGATCGCGACGAACGCGCCGATGAAGCCGTCGAGCAACCCCTCGCAAATAAACGGCGCGCGGATGTACATGTTGGTCGCGCCGACGAGTTGCATGATCGCGATTTCGCGACGCCGCGCGAACACGGTCAGACGAATCGTATTCGAAATAATGATCCCGGCGACGAGGAGGAAGACCACGATGACGCCGATGCCGACGCGGCGCAACACGCTGCCGAGTTGTAGTAACCGGTCGATCACCGTTTGCGGAAAGACGACGTTCCCGACGCCGTCCAGCTTGCGCGCCATGGCGGCGATGTCGGGTACGGACGCCGGATCGGTCACGCGCACGCGCAGTTTATCGGGTAGCGGATTTTCGGTGAGCAGCGACGTGTCGATGCTGCCGTGCGTCTCGGCGCTTAGTTGACGCAGGCCGTCTTTCTTCGAAACGAATTCGACGGAAGCGACCCGCGGATCGTGTACGAGCGCGGCGCGGACTGCCGATTCCTGATCGGCCGTTGCGCTATTGCTGTAGTAGACGGAAAACTCGATTTGATTCAAAAGCTCGCTTCCGACGCCGGCCAGCGTCGCGCGAACGAAG
>Ga0181525_10002913_pt1 | contig 13742 bp, 15 predicted proteins | sample PEATcosm2014_Bin_48_FD_121100 | JGI IMG/M metagenome (GOLD analysis project Ga0181525, IMG submission 121100) | Peatland microbial communities from MTU Mesocosm Facility, Houghton, MI, USA - PEATcosm2014_Bin06_10_metaG | ecosystem: Environmental > Terrestrial > Soil > Wetlands > Peat | place...
GATGATTTCCGCTTCTCGATGGTCAACGCGCCCGGCGACAAAGCCTATCCGATTGCCGGCGTCAGCTGGGTGCTCGTTTATCAGAACCAAAAGGGCGCGGACCATGGTGCAAAGCTCGTCGCGTTTTTGAAATGGGCGATCACCGACGGGCAGAAGCTTTCGTCGCAACTCGACTATGCGCCGTTGCCGGACGAAGTCCAGCAGCGTGAATTGAAGGCGCTCGACACAATTAAGTGATGACTTCGCGCTGCCGCCCGATATTTTGTGGGCGTGGGCCGGACGAAGAGCGTAGTTCCTCCCGCTCTTCGTCCGTTTGATTTTAGGAACGAGGGAAAATTGTGAGCGAAGCTGCCAAGAACCAGAAAACGCCGGGCCTGCAACCCCCCGGATGGCAATTCGGCGACCGCGCCTTCAAATGGCTGACGCTCGTCATGGCGCTGGCCGTTTTTGCGCTCATCGCGCTCATCGGTTACGAACTGTTCCGCGGCTCGCACCTCGCGCTGCAAAAATTCGGCTGGCGCTTTCTCGTCAGCAGCGACTGGGATCCTGTCAACGATGTTTATGGCGCGCTGCCGTTCATCTTCGGCACGGTCGTTTCGTCGGCCATCGCGCTCCTCATCGCCGTGCCCATCAGCATTGCCACCGCCGTTTATCTCACCGAACTGGCGCCGCTGTGGCTGCGCCAGCCGCTCACCATGTTCATCGAGCTGCTCGCCGCCGTGCCGAGCGTCATCCTCGGCTTGTGGGGAATTTTTGTGATGGTGCCGTTCCTGCGCGACCATTTTTTCCCGCTGCTGCAAAAATATCTGGGCTTCCTGCCGCTTTTCAAAGGCCCGATTTACGGCGTCAGCATGATGGCGGGCGGAATCATCGTCGCCATCATGATCATCCCCATCATCACCTCCGTCTCGCGCGAAATTTTGCGCTCCGTTCCCGGCCTGCAACGTGAAGCCGCCTATGCGCTCGGCGCGACGCGCTGGGAAGTCACACGCATCGCCGTTTTGAGCTACGCAAAAAAGGGTTTGTTTGGCGCGGTCATCCTTGGCCTGGGCCGCGCGCTCGGCGAAACCATGGCCGTCACCATGGTCATCGGCAACACGCCGCAAATCGTCAAATCGCTCTTTGCGCCCGGCTACACGCTGGCCAGCGTCATCGCGAACGAATTCAACGAGGCCACCGGCAGTTTGTATCCGAGCGCGCTATTTGAGATCGGTCTGGTGCTGCTCGGCGTCACCGTGCTGGTCAACATTTTCGCCCAGATGCTTTTGAAAACATTCGCCGGCCCGAGCGTCAAGCCGCAACACTGAACATGTATGATTCACGATTTACGATTTACGATTGAAAGCTGGCTTCGCCCAATTTCGGCACACTCGTCACTCGTCACTCGTCACTCGTCACTCGAATGACCGCCCCAAACCACAGTTGGCGCAACTTCAAGAACGCGTTCATGCAAACGCTCGCGTGTGTCTGCGCAATCCTGGTCGTCGCGCCGCTGCTGCTGGTGTTTTATCATCTGATCAAGGAAGGTTTTACTTCAATCAATTGGGCGTTCTTCACGGAACTGCCAAAGCCGGTCGGCGAAGTCGGCGGCGGAATGGGCAACGCCATCGTCGGGACATTTGTCCTGCTCGCACAGGCCGCGGTCATCGGCGTGCCGGTCGGCGTGCTCGGCGGTGTTTTCCTTTCCGAATACGGCGGCACCAAACTGAACTGGTGGATTCGCTTCGCCGCCGACATTTTGAACGGCGTGCCGTCCATCACCTGGGGCATCGTTGTTTACGCCCTGCTCGTCGTGCCGATGCACGGATTTTCCGCGCTCGCCGGCGGCGTGGTGCTCGGCATGATGATGATTCCACTCGTAATGCGCACAACCGAGGAGGTTTTGCAACTCGTTCCGGGTGGCTACCGTGAAGCCGCACTCGCGCTCGGAATTGCAAAATGGAAAACCATCGTTCAAATCGTCATCCGCACCGCGCTCAAAGGCATCGTCACCGGCGTCCTGCTCGCGCTGGCGCGCGTGGCGGGAGAGACCGCGCCGCTGCTGTTCACCGCGCTGGGCAACGAACATTGGACCCATAAATTGACCGAGCCAATTTCCGCCATGCCGCTGCAAATTTTCGCCTACGCCATATCGCCGTATGACGACTGGCACCGGCAGGCCTGGGCCGGCGCGCTCGTGTTGCTTCTCCTCGTGTTATCCATCAACATCGGCGTCCGCTTTTTGACGCGTGACCGGTTCCAACAAAAAGCCTGAAATTCACATGGTCACCGACCCGAACAATTCCGCTGCCGCGCTGACCGTGCGCGGCCTTTCCGTCTTTTTCGGCGAACGCGCCGCGGTCAAAAATGTCTCGATAGACATCACCGCCAAGGCCGTCACCGCCATCATCGGACCGAGCGGCTGCGGTAAATCCACCTTTCTCCGCGCCATCAACCGGATGCACGAACTCAATCCCGATGCGCGGATGGAAGGCGAAATCAAACTGTTCGGCGATGACATCTACTCGCGCACCGTCGAATCGGTCACCGTCCGCCGCCGCATTGGCATGGTCTTCCAGAAATCGAATCCGTTTCCGACCATGTCCATCTTCGAGAACGTCACCGTCGGGCTGCGGTTGAATGGTGTTCGAGACCGGAAAATTCTCGCGGAACGCACCGAGCAGTCGCTGCGCATGGCGGCGCTGTGGGACGAGGTGAAGGACCGCATGAATGCGCCGGCCATCAGCTTGTCCGGCGGTCAGCAGCAGCGTCTTTGCATCGCGCGCGCGCTGGCCGTGCAGCCGGAAGTCCTGCTCATGGACGAGCCGGCCTCGGCGCTCGACCCGCTGGCGACAGCGAAAATCGAGGACTTGATTGTCTCGCTGAAGAAGGACTATACCATTGTGATTGTGACGCACAACATGCAGCAGGCCGCGCGCGCGTCGGATTTCACCGCATTTTTCTACCTCGGCGAACTGGTCGAGTTCGGCCCGACGACGAAGATTTTCACCAGCCCGGCGCAGAAACGCACGGAAGATTATGTGACAGGCCGCTTCGGTTGAGTTAAAGTTGTCATTAGTTTATGGATAATCATTTTGAGACAGGACTGGAAGCGTTGCGGCAGAAACTGCTGACGATGGCCAGCCATGCCGAAACCGCCGTCAACCAGTCTGTGCAGGCGCTTGTCCAGCGTGATCATGATCTGGCCCTGCGGGTGAAGGAAGATGACCGCGTCATTGACCAGTTCGAGGTGGAAATTGACGACCTTGTCATCCAGTTGCTCACCAAGGCGCCGCTCGCCAGCAACCTGCGGCTCGTCACCGTGGCGATGAAAATTTCACAGAATCTTGAACGCGTCGGTGACGAAGCCTCAAAAATCGCCAAGCGCGCCCGCGATTTGAGCCAGGAACCGCCGGTGAAAATCAATCTCGACCTGCCGCGCATGGCCGGCATGGCGCTGGCCATGCTCAAGTCCGCCCTCGACGCCTTTGTGAACAAAGATCCGGTCGCCGCACGCGCCATCATTCCGCGCGACAAGGAGGTGGACGCGCTCAACAAGCAAATCCATGAAATCCTTGCCCAGCACATGGTGGCCAATCCTGACACCATCAGCCGCTGCCTGAACTGGATGGTGGCCTGCAAAAGCCTCGAACGCATCGCCGACCACGCGAAAAATATCGCCGAGGAGGTCGTCTATCTCTACGAGGCGCAGGACATCCGCCATACCGCCGGCAAAAGCCAGACAGGCCCGGCAACGGGCGCGTAGAAACCAAACCGAAACCGGGCTGCAATTTCCCATTGCACTCCAGCATGGCTGGTGAGATATTCATTTCGTCATTTGACGAAATATAAATTATGCGCGACTTCATGGCCATCACCAAGGCGCTGTCCGACCCGAACCGGGTGCGGATTCTCCTCGCGCTCCGCAAAGGCGAGCTTTGCGTCTGCCAGATCACAGAGCTGTTCGGCTTCGCGCCCTCCACCGTGTCCAAGCATCTATCCATTTTGCATCGCGCCCGTTTGATTTTGTCGCGCAAGTCGGAGCGCTGGGTTTATTACCGGCTACCGGACAAGGCCGCGCCCATCGCCGTCCGCGAGGCGCTGGCGTGGGTCCACAAATCGCTCGCCAAGACCGATGAAGTGGCGGCCGACGCGAAGAAGTTGAAAAAGATTTTGAAGACGGACCTTGCCGTCATTTGCCGCCGGCAAAAATGCTGAACCAGTTTATGAAGCTGCACGAATTGAAAACCGTCCTCGCGCAAAAACCCGCGGCGCGGGTGCGCTTCCAATTGCCCAACGGTGAATTCGTTCCCGTCCATGCCCACGTCACCGAGGTGGCACGGATTGACAAGCGGTTCATTGACTGCGGCGGCACGTTGCGAACAGAGGCGTTGTGCCGATTGCAAACGTGGTTTGCCGACGACGTCGAACACCGGCTGACGGCGGACAGGCTCCTGAAGATTCTGGCCAAGGCGGAAAGCGTGCTGCTGACGGAGGACCTGGAAGTGGATGTGGAACATGAAGTCGGCTACATCACACAATTCCCCCTGGGTTCAGTCGAAGCGGCGAACCATGAAGTCATCTTCCACCTGACCGAACGGCACACAGCCTGTCTGGCGCTCGACAAATGCCTGCCGCCCGCGCCTGCCCCATCGGCGTTCAGTCCGCTGAAATTTGATTTCACCAAACCAGCCATCGGCGGCAAATGCTGCTCGTGATGGAAGACAAACCCATGGGCATTCAAACCCCACCCAAGCGCCTCGCGTTCTTCGAACGTTACCTGACCGTCTGGGTTTTCCTGTGCATGGTCATCGGCGTCGCGGTCGGCAAATTCGCGCCGCAGCTCACGTCGTCATTGAGCAAATTGGAATTCGTCCAAGGCTCGCACGTCAACGCGCCCATCGCCGTGCTCATCTGGCTGATGATTTACCCGATGATGCTGAAGGTGGATTTCACCGCGCTCGGCGGCATCGCTAAAAAACCGAAGGGCCTCGCCGTGACGCTGTTCGTCAACTGGCTGGTGAAACCGTTCAGCATGGCGTTTCTAGGCTGGCTGTTCATGTCGCACGTCTTCAGTGCATGGATTTCGCCGGATCTGGCGAAGGAATACACCGCCGGTCTCATCATCCTCGCCGCCGCGCCTTGCACCGCGATGGTCTTTGTCTGGAGTTATCTCACCGATGGCGATCCGGTTTACACGCTCGTGCAGGTGGCGGTGAATGACCTCATCATGCTCGTCGCCTTCGCGCCCATCGTGATGTTTCTGTGCGGCGTGGCGAACGTCGTCGTGCCGTCAAAAGTGCTCATCACCAGCGTCGTTGTGTTCATCGTGATTCCGCTCGCGGCGGGCTGGCTGACGCGAACCACGTTGATGAAATTGCGCGGCAAAGACTGGTTCGAGAAAAGTTTCCTGCCGAAGTTTCAACCGGCGACGATCTTAGCGCTGCTGTTGACGCTGGTTTTGATCTTCGCGTTTCAGGCAGAGAATCTGACCACGCGCTGGCTGGCGGTGCTGCTGCTGGCGGTGCCGATTGTCATCCAAGTTTACTTCAATTCCACGCTGGCCTACCTGCTGATGCGTAAATTGCGTGTGCCGCATAACATCGCCTCGCCGGGTGCGCTCATCGGCGCGAGCAATTTTTTTGAACTGGCCGTGGCCGTGGCCATCACGTTGTTCGGCACCGGTTCCGGTGCGGCGCTGGCGACCGTCGTCGGCGTGCTGGTGGAAGTGCCAGTCATGCTGTCCGTCTGCAAAATCTGCAACCAGTCACGCGGCTGGTATCAACGAGAAATGGCCTGATGAAACATCGAACACTGAACATCGAACATCGAACTTCCAATGTTGGGAGCGCGCACCCATTCGATGTTCGGCGTTGGATGTTCGATGTTCGATGTTTTTCCAATTTATGAAACCCACCATCCTCATCCTTTGCACCGGCAACTCCTGCCGCAGCCATATTGGCGAAGGCTTTTTGCGAGCCGCACTCGGCGACTCGGCAAACGTCCAGAGCGCCGGCTCCAAGCCCGCCGGTTTCGTCCACCCACTCGCCATCAAAGTCATGGCCGAAGTGGGCATTGATATTTCCGGTCATCACTCGAAACACCTGAAGGAATTCCTGGATCAGCCCGTGAACACCGTCATCACCGTCTGTGGCAATCTGGATCAAGCTTGCCCGATTTTTCCCGGCCAGGTGAACCGGCATCACTGGCCCTTCCTCGATCCGGCCAAGGCGACGGGCAGCGATGAGGAAAATCTGAAATGTTTCCGCACCGTCCGCGACGAGATGCGCCGGGTATTTGAAGCCTACGCCGCCGGATTGCACGATGCCGGAAGGTAGAGAATCACGCCGGTTTGTTTTTGTCGGATGATTTCGCCTTCAACCGCTGGAACCGTTCCACGAACAGGAAAAACACGCCCGGCCCGAAACACAGCAGCATCACCGAGATGCCGGTGGCGATTCCCCAAAATGTCCCGATAGGCGCGCAACAAACATCCCGGCGGCGCACGATGATATGGCTGGGCACGGCGATGAGCAGTTCGAGAATGCTCCCGCGCAAGAGCCAGCGCGTGCTGCGTTTGAGCAGCGTGTCCGGATCATCCGATCTGGCAAAACGACGAAACACTACCGCCCAAATCAGCCAGAATGTGAACAGTGGAATTATCACCCCGACGACACAATCCAAGGGGGAGGGATTGTCCACATTGCCGGACAGGAATGCGAATGGAAGAAATCCACCTTCCTTGAATGCGGCGCAGAGGATGGCCGTGATTCCCGCGAGCAGCAGGTTGGCCAGAAAGAATGCCGTGACGATGATCGGCGTCTTGAGCGGACGCCGCGCCGGCAACCGCTTCTCGGCGATGTTGACTGGCAACAACAGCAGCAAGACCTGCCCGGCCACAAGGATACCCAGCCAGAGCCAGTATGGCCAGGCTGCGAAGACTTGCAGCGTTTGCTTGAACGACAGGTGGTCGTTATTACTGATTCCCCATTTGGCGAAGGCAATCTGGATGACCGGCACGGTTAACAGCAGCAGCGCAAGCGCGTAAAGCAGAACAGTCAAAATGGCCCAGCGTTTCATAAGATTTGTGCGATTGAGTCAGGAAATGGAACACTGCGCCATCCAAATCGGTGCGAACCAGCACATCCACGGCAGCAAGTGCGGACAGCATGACTTCCCGTCACCTGTCACTCGTCACATCGTTCTGTCTTTTGCATCGCGCCGCGCTGCGAGGTGTGCTACTCATTTAGCGGACATGAACGCACCGCCGGATAAGCGTCCCGCGCATGAAAGCGAGGCCGGGCATTGCCTTGCGCGCTCGGTCGTGGACACGCTGGCCGAGGAACCGGGGCTGGAGGCGGTGACGATTGACCGCGCACAGCAGAAAATTTCCCTCGCCACGCTCGGCCGCGCGGACGTGAACCGGCTCACCGAGCGCATCACCAGCCAGTTTGAAACCGCGCAGGCTGTGTCTGCCGAACGCCATTGCAGCCTGCTCACCGGCCGTAGCGATTGCGCCACCTGTGATGCGCCGCTGTCTGAGACCGAGCGGAAAAAAATTGTCATCCGCACCGAGGGCGAAGCCACGACCATCGCGCGTGTCACCTGCCCGACCGCGCCGACGTTCTGGCGCTGGCGCGACATACCGCTGCCCCGCGTTGTCCCGCGCGACGTGGAGTTCATGGAACACGCCGGGGATATTGACGAATGGAAGTTGCAACTGGCTGCCGCGATTCTCTGCGGTGTCTTCGGGCTGGCCGGAGTATTTTCGCACGCGCCGTTCAAGATCATTTTCTACGTCGCATCCTGCCTTGCGGGCGCATTTTATCCGGCGGAGGAGGTCTGGGAACGGCTGCAGAAACGGACGATTGACGTGCATTTCCTGATGCTCTTCGTGGCCGCCGGCGCGGCGAGCATCGGTGCGTGGGGCGAAGGCGCAACGCTGCTGTTTTTATTTTCGTTCTCCGGCGCGCTGGAACATTACGCGCTGGGTCGCACGCAAAAGGAAATCCGTTCGCTTTTCCGCGACGCGCCCAAGACCGCCACCGCGCTGGATGAAATGGGCCGCGAACGTGAGGTGAAAGTAGAGCAACTCAAGACCGGCATGCGGCTGCTCATCAAACCCGGCGCGCAATTCCCCGTGGACGCGGAAATCGCCAAGGGCACCACCGCCGCCGATGAATCCAACCTCACCGGCGAAGCCACGCCGGTCGAAAAAAAGATCGGCGACAACGCGCTCGCCGGAACCATCAATTTGTGGGGCGCGGTCGAGGTCATCGTCACCCGGCCCGCCGCCGAAAGCTCGCTCCAAAAAATCATCACGCTCATCAAGGAGGCGCAGCAGCAAAAAGCGCCCGCCCAGGTGTTCGCCGACAAGTTCAGCACCTATTACACCTACGGCGTTATCGGCCTCTCCTTTGCGATGTTTTTCGTGTGGTGGCTGGGTTTCGGGCTGGAGACATTCAAATCCACGGTCGAGTCAAATAGCGCATTTTACCGCACGATGACGCTGTTGGTCGTATCGTCGCCGTGCGCGCTGGTATTGTCCATTCCGTCGGCGGTGCTGGCGGCCATCGCGTGGGGCGCGCGGCACGGCATCCTGTTCCGCGGCGGCGCGGCGGTGGAAAAACTCGCCGAGGTCAACACCGTCTGCCTCGACAAAACCGGCACGCTCACCACGGGCGAACTGCGCGTGGAAACCGTTGAAAGCTTTCCACCGGGGCGTGAAAAGGAGATCCTACAGCTCGCGTATTCGCTGGAAAAACTTTCGACGCATCCCCTCGCCCGCGCCATCACCCGCCACGGCAAGCAGCACGGACTGGGAATCATCGAGTTCCCGCAGTTTGAATCCGTCACCGGCGAAGGCTTGAAAGCAAAGCACGCTGGTAACGATATTTTTCTCGGCAAACGCGAATGGGTCGAGTCGCAGGTTTGCAAGGGCGGATTTGCCGCGCCGCAATCCGGTGCCGGCACGTCCGAAGTCTGGGTCGCCACAGGTGATTTGCTGGGCCGCGTGATTTTGCGCGACGACATCCGCCCGCAGGCCGCATCAGTCGTGGAGGAATTGCGCAGCGAGGGATTGCGCAGCGTGGTTTTGACCGGCGACCGCAAGGCCGCCGCCGAGCATTTGCGCGTGGAATTGAAGCTGGACGACGTGCGCGCCGAGTTGAAGCCGGAACAAAAGGTGGCGGCCATCCAGGAAATGAGCAAACAGGGAAAGCGCGTGGCGATGATCGGCGACGGCGTGAACGACGCGCCGAGTCTCGCCGCTGCGCACATCGGTGTGGCGATGGGCGCGCGCGGTTCGGACGCCGCGCTGGAGCAGGCCGATGTGGTGCTGATGCACGACAAGCTGGAAAATTTTCTCGCGGCATTCCGGTTGAGCCAGCGGGCGCGGCGCGTCATCCGACAGAACCTTGTCATCTCTCTCGGCACGGTCGTGGTGCTCGTGACATTTGCGATGCTGGGCAAGATTCCGCTGACGATTGGCGTGGTCGGCCACGAAGGCAGCACGGTGGTGGTGGTGATGAACAGTTTGCGGCTGCTGTTTGGCGGGGCATCGGCAAATAAAAAGTCATGAACGCGCGCCAATTTGCCGGCCAATTTCAAAAACTGCTCAAACAGGGACAATCCCTGAAAGCCGTAAAGATTTCATCCGGCGCACGTCCCACGATCCCAACCAATGCGCCAAACGTCCTGACTTTCTCGCCGCACCCGGACGACGAATGCATCACCGGCGGGCTGGCATTGCGGCTTTTGCGCGAGGCAAAATGGAACGTCGTCAACGTCGCCGTGACGCTCGGCAGCAAACGCGCCCGGCGGGAGGCGCGGCGGCGTGAATTGCAAAATGCCTGCGCGTCTCTGAATTTCGGATTGGTTGTGCCGGGTGTGCATGGCTTGGAGGACATCAATCCCGAATCACGCGTGAAAAAACCCGTGCATTGGCGGTTGGCGGTGGAAACCATCGCCGGCATTCTCGCGGAGCAAAAGCCGCGCGTGATTTTTCTTCCGCACGAAAGCGATGTTCATCCCACGCACGTCGGCGTCCATCTGCTGGTTTTGGACGCACTGAAAACATTGCCGCGTGATTTCGCCTGCTTCGTGGCCGAGATGGAATTTTGGGGACAGATGACCAATCCGAATCTTCTGGTTGAAATTGGCGCGAACGATCTGGCCGATTTGATTAGCGCGCTGACGTTTCACGTCGGCGAGGTGAAACGGAATTCGTATCACGCGCGGCTGCCGGCGTGGATGCTCGATAATGTCCGGCGCGGCGCGGAACTGGTCGGCGGACGCGGCGCAAAAGCGCCGGATTTCGCCTTTGGAACAATTTCCCGCCTGCAAAAATGGCGCCGTGGAAAACTCCAAAAGGTGTTCAGCGGCGGGAAATTCTTAAGCGCGGCGCAAAATGCCGCCGGGCTTTTTGATGAAAACTGAATTCATGCGCGCGGCCATCCGGCTCTCGCTCGAAAAAATGCGGCGAGGCGAGGGCGGGCCGTTCGGCGCGGTGGTGGTTCGGCGTGGCAAAATTGCCGGGCGCGGCTGGAACCGCGTGACTTCCACAAACGACCCGACGGCGCACGCGGAAGTCACAGCCATCCGCGACGCCTGCCGCCGGCTCAAGGCCTTCCGGCTGGACGATTGCGAGATTTACGCCAGTTGCGAGCCGTGCCCAATGTGTTTGGCGGCGATTTACTGGGCACGGATCGGGAAAATTTTCTATGCCGGCGCACGGCGTGACGCGGCGGCGGCTGGATTCGACGACGATTCAATTTACCGCGAAATGGCCCGCCCGGTTTCACGCCGCAAAATTCCGATGCGGCAACTCCTGCGCGGTGACGCGTTGAAAGTCTTCAAGGAATGGCGGGATAAACCGGACAAAATCCGCTACTGACATTGCCGGCTAATGAGGATCAACAGTGCGCTGAATTTGCTTTCACGGCTCGTTTTCATCTGCTAGAAAACCTGTGTGCGCAAATTCCTTTGGATGATTTCCGGTCTCTGGCTATGCGGGCTGCTGGCGGCGGCCGCTGCGGGGTCGTTTCCAATGGCCGATGGGACGACGGTGAGCGGCGACATTGTTTCGTTCAACGACAACGGCGTCATTTTCCGCCTGGATGGCGACAAATACACCGACCGGCTGCCGTGGTTAAAGTTTTCGCAGGACGGCTTGAAACAACTGGCGCAAAATCCGAAGATTGATCCGTTTGTCGAGCCGTTCATCGAGCCGGCACCGGCGAAACAGTCCATTAAACCGGAAGTAAGAATTCAGGACGTGCCAAGGCTGGACCGGTCGGCACCGGCATCGCTGTTTGGCGGGCTGTTTTCTTCGGGAGTCGGGCTGATGGTGTTGCTGCTGATTTACGCGGCGAACATCTACGCGGGTTACGAAATCGCCCGGTTTCGCGCGCGACCGCTGGCGGCGGTGATGGGCGCGGCGGCGGTGATGCCGGTTCTGGGACCGGCCATTTTTCTTTCCATGCCAGGATTGCGAACTGCGGCCTCTCCAGTGGAAGAAGCTCCCGTTGAAACGCCCGCCGAAGGCGCACCGGTGGAAAATGCGCCGCCCGAACCGCACCGGTTTGTTGTGCCGGGCATGCAGCAGGAGGAAATTCACATTGTGACGGGTTCGTGGGAGGCTGGTGCGCCTCCGGCACCGCCCGACCAGCCTCAAACGGAGGTTTTCCAGCGCGGACAATTCATGTTCAACCGCCGGTTTTTTGAAACGAAATTTTCGGGATTTTTCGGCATCGTCCGCCGCGAAGCGGACAAGGACAAGGTGCTGCAGGTGAAAACGCCGCACGCGCTGTTTGTGGCCGAACGCATCACGCGCATCGCGGCCAATGAAGTGCATTTCGAAGTTTTACGGGGTGATTCGCGGCAGGAGGTAATGGTGCCGTTCGCCGAAATCCAGGAAATTCAACTGAAATACAAGAAGGCATGAAGTATCGAACCATTCTGATGTTTGGCGCGCCCGGCTCCGGCAAGGGCACGCATGGCCGCGCGCTCGGCGCAATTCCCGGTTTTTTCCACTGCGCCTGCGGCGACGTGTTCCGCAACCTGCGCCCGGAAACGGCGCCCGGCAAAATTTTTCTGGAATACTCCAGCCGCGGCCAGCTTGTGCCGGATGAGCCGACCATCGAATTGTGGCGGCAGTTCATTGATAACAGCGTGCAAATCGGGCGGTTCCATCCAGATGCCGACACGCTGGTGCTCGACGGCATTCCGCGCAGTGTGCGGCAGGCGGATATGCTGGGCGACGCCCTCAATGTCATCGCCGTCTTTTATCTCACGTCCAAAAAGAAGGAAAATCTCGTCAACCGGATGCAGCGCCGCGCGCTCAAGGAGAACCGCCTTGACGACGCGAACCTTGATGTCATCCGCCAGCGTCTCAAAATTTACGAGAAGGAAACCAGACCGGTGCTAAATTTTTACGGCAAAAAAATTGTCCATCGCATCAACACCGACGACACACCGGTCAAGACGTTCTTGGATATTCTCAAGCAAGTCGTGAAGCTCTAAAATGGATTTTGGCGTCCGTCCTTTGCGCCTTTGCTTGTTCGCGCCTTTGCAATAAAATCCGCTGATGGCCGCGTTGCGAATCATCTTCATGGGCACGGCGGAATTGTCCTGCGCCAGCCTCGAATCGCTGGCGCGCGGGGAAAATTTCCACGTCGCCGCCGTGGTCACGCAACCGGACAAGCCAAAAGGCCGCGACTTGAAGTTGCAACCGTCGCCCGTCAAATCGCTCGCACTCAAGCTCAACCTGCCCGTGCTGCAACCGGCACGCGCGCGTGATGAACAGTTCATCGCCGAACTGCGCGGATTGAAACCGGATTTGACTGTCGTCGTCGCCTACGGCCACATTTTGCCGCAAATGATCCTGGACTTGCCGAAATTTGGATGCCTGAACGTCCACACCTCGCTCCTGCCGAAATATCGCGGTGCCGCGCCGATTCAGTGGGCGATTGCCGATGGCGAAACCGAAACCGGTGTCACCGTCATGAAAATGGACGCGGGGCTGGACACCGGCCCGATTATTTCGCAGCGGCGCACGCCCATTTTGCCGGAAGACAATTCGCAAAAACTCCACGACCGGCTGGCGCGGCTCGGCGCAGAGCTTTTAATGGAATCCATTCCCGATTTTGTCGCCGGAAAAATCCAGCCACAGCCGCAACCTGTGGAAGATGCAAGCCACGCGCCGAAAATCAAAAAGGAAGACGGCCGCATTGACTGGGATCTGCCCGCGAAAACAATCTGGAACCGGCTGCGCGCCTTCACGCCGTGGCCTGGCGCATTCACGTTTCTGGCCGGAGAACCAAAACCGCACTTGCTGAAAATCTGGAAAGCGGGAACGGTTGAGCAATCCGGCAGGACTGGAGAAATTTTGTCGGCGGACAAAACCGGCATCATCGTCGGCTGTGGCGAAAATGCGCTGCGGATTTTGGAATTGCAACGCGAAGGCGGACGGCGGATGCACGCGGCGGAATTCCTAGCCGGCCATGCGTTGAAGGCGGGCGACAAATTTGAATGATTGGAAGTTGCGGCGGGCGGCAGGCTCAATCCACGTCTTCAGTCGAGATTCGGGTTCACCTTTTCGAGTTCCAAAAAGCCGTGCAACTGGCGGATGCGCGTGGGATGCCGCATTTTGCGGAGCGCCTTGGCCTCAATCTGCCGGATGCGCTCGCGCGTGACCCGGAACTGGCTGCCGACTTCCTCGAGCGTGCGCGCGTTGCCGTCGCCGAGGCCGAACCGCAGTTCCA
>Ga0181525_10002915_pt1 | contig 13731 bp, 11 predicted proteins | sample PEATcosm2014_Bin_48_FD_121100 | JGI IMG/M metagenome (GOLD analysis project Ga0181525, IMG submission 121100) | Peatland microbial communities from MTU Mesocosm Facility, Houghton, MI, USA - PEATcosm2014_Bin06_10_metaG | ecosystem: Environmental > Terrestrial > Soil > Wetlands > Peat | place...
GGCGCAGCCGCGCCACGTCGTCGGCCACCGAGGTCAGCGGGAACTGGGGAGCGGTCACGTGGTAGCCGTCGGCCTGCAGCCGCTCGATGACGCCGCTCCAGCACGAGCCGTCGGCCCAGGCGCCGTGCACCAGGACGATGTTGGGTCGGTTGTCCATCTCTGTGGCTCCTCAGTTTCTCGGCGCGTCAGGACCCGGCCCGCAGGCTGGCGATCTGCGCGCGGGCGGCGAGGACAAGCTCCTCGTTGGTGTTCGCGTGGCCGGCCAGGCCCCAGCCGCCGTCGGGCGCCTCGGTGAGCAGCACCCAGGTCCGCGCGGTCAGCGTCGGGTCGCCCGCGGCGTCGGCGGCGATGGCGGTGAACCGTTCCACCACGGCCAGCTGCTTGTCGCGGTCCAGCGCCGCGTGGTTGGTGAGGACCTGGATCCGTACGTAGTTGCTGTCGCCGTCGACGTTGGACAGGTCCCCTTCGGGGAGCTCGTGCACGAAACCCGCGGTGTTCTGCCGGAACATCGGGATGTCGGGGACCTTCTCGATGGCCATCAGCGCGGCCGCCAGGTCGGCGGCGAGCTTGTGCTTATCGGCGAACGTCCCGGCCGTTGCGTAGACGTCGATCATGGGCATGACGGGTCCTCCATCGGGCTGCTTTCGTCAGATGCCGGGAGCGTATGCCGCCCGAACCGGGTCCCGCGTCCGTCAGGTGACTAGTAGCCCGCGTCCGCGCCGGCCAGAACCCCGGCCTCGGCAACCACCGTGCCGAGCTCGGCGCGCGAGGTGATCCCGAGCTTCGGGAACATGCGGTACAGGTGGTAGCCGACCGTCCGGTGCGACACCTGCAGCCGCTTGCCGATCTCGCGGTTAGACATCCCCGCGAGCACCATCCGCGCGATCCGCTGCTCCTGGGCCGTGAGCTGCCCGAACCGCCCCGGCTCGGGCGCGACGGCCCGGAGCCGGGCGCCGGAGGCGCGCAGCTCGACGTCGGCGCGTTCCCGCCAGGCGCGGGCGCCGATCGCGTCGAGGATGTCCCGGGCGGCCCGCAGCTGCCCCCGCGACTGCGCGGGCTGGCGGTGCCGGCGCAGCCAGCTGCCGTATTCGAGCCGAAGCCTGGCATGGTAGAACGGCCACTGCCGCAGGTCGTCGCCCAGCGCCCGGTCGAACAGCGGCCCCGCGTCCGCGTCATCGGCGAGCATCACCGCCGCGAACGTAAGGCTGCCCGCCATCAGCGGCCCGGGTTCCCCGGTCGCCGACGCCGTGACCGACGCGATCATCCCGCGGGCCTGCGATCGGTGGCCGCTGTGCGCCGCCGCGTCGGCCAGGTCGCCGAGGTGATACATCCGCATCACGTAGTGGAACGCCCCGTCGGCCGGATCGTAGAGCCGCATCAGGTGCTGGTACGCCTCGTCGTAGTCGCGCCGCCCGAGCGCGGCGATGCCGCGGCCGATCGCCGCGGCGGTGGCGCCGGTCACCAGCACCTGCTCGGCCTCGCTGGCCAGCCGCTCCGCCTCCGCGTCGTCGCCGCGCATCGCGGCCACCACCGATGCGCACGACTTGACCAGCGCCACCCGCTGGTGCTGGCCGGTCTGCGCCGCGAGCCGCTCGCACTCCGCGTACTCGGCGCTGGCCTCCGTCCAATGCCCGGTGTAGATCGCGCTGGCCGCGTCGTTGTACAGCGCCCGCACCAGCAGGCCGAGCCGGCCCTGCGCGCGAAGCCGCGGGATCACCGCCGCCAGCAGCGCCCGCGACTGCCCGAATGCCCCGAGCACCGTGGCGGCCTGGCCGAGGTAGATGAGCTGCCCCGGGTCCAGGTCGGCCTGACCGCCGCCGCCCAGCCGGGCCAGCCGATCGCGGACCAGCGGGCCGTGGATGTCCGGCGTGGCGTAGGCCAGCACCGACAGCAGCACCGGATGCAGCGGATCGGCCGCCAGGTCCAGCGCGGCGTCGGCGATGAGCAGCCGGGTCCGCCGGTCGGGAGTGCCCTGCCAGCCCCGCCGGGCCGCGCTCATCAGCAGGTCCATGGCGAGATCGAGCTGCCCGTCCGCCGCGACCTTGCGGGCCAGCTCGGCCAGGTACCTGATCCGCTCGGCGTCCGGCGTGCGGTCGCTCCTGACGTCCTCCTCGAGCTGCGCCAGCCGGGCCCGGTCGGCCAGGTCCAGGGCGGTCCGGTCGACGTTTCCCGCGAGCCGGTCGACCAGCACGGGCCGGCCGAGCTCCCACGCCAGCTGCGCCGCCCGCAGCAGCCTGCCGTTGCGCGCCGCCGGATCGGCGCTGAGCTCCACGCCGCGCTCCAGCGCGGTGATCGCCACGCTGATCGCGGCCCGCCGTTCGGCCCTGGACGCCGCCTCGTCCAGCTCGGCGGCCACGTTCTCGTCCGGTCCGGTGCTGGCGCCGGCCCGGTGCCAGGCCTGCCGGTCGGGGTCGCCGTCCAGGACCGCCGCGAGCGCCCGGTGCGCCGACGTGATCGGATCCAGGCCCGCCCGGTGCTCGATGGCCGAGCGGACCAGCGGATGCCGGAACCACACGCCCGTCGGCCCGGCGTCGACCAGCCGCGCCGCGATCGCGGGCGTCACCGCCGCGGTGCTGACCGCCTCGCCGCCCAGCAGCCCGGCCGCCGCCAGCGTCTCGCCCAGCGTGCCGCCCTCGTTCAGGGCGGCGACCAGCAGGACGGTCCTGGTCTGCTCGGGGAGTTCGGTCCACCGGGCCGCGAATGCCTTCTCGATCCGGTCGGTAACCGGGACGGCGCCCAGGCTCGCCGCCTGGTCAGCATGGCGCCGGGACAGCTCGCACAACGCGAGCGGGTTGCCAAGCGATACCTCGAGGATCTCCCCCCGCACCGCGGCGGTGAGCCCGGGAGCGACGCAATCAAGCAGCCGCGCCGCCGCCTCGTCGCCGAGCCCCTCCAGCCGCAGCTCAGGGAACCCGGCCTCGAGCAGCGGGAAGGAGTAGCCGTCCCGGGCCGTGGCCAGCAGGACGATCGGGGCGCTGTCGATCCGCCTCCCGAGGAACGCCAGCACGTCGCAGCTGGGCGGGTCGATCCAGTGCGCGTCGTCGGCGAGCACGAGCAGCGGCCGGCCAGCGGCGGCGGCGGTCAGCAGGTCGGTGACCGCCAGCGCGACCAGGAACCGGTCCGGCCCGGGATCGGCGCCTTGCCCGAACGCGGACAGCAGCGCGTCCCTTTGCGGCCCAGGAAGATCGTCGATGCCGACGCGCAGCGGACGCAGCAGCTGGTGCAGCCCCGCGTACGGCAGCCGGGACTCGGCGGGCACCCCGGTCGTGGCGAGCACCGTGAGCCCCTGGCGGACCGCGAACCGCCGCGCGAGCCCGGCCAGCGTCGACTTGCCGATGCCGGGGTCGCCGATCACGATAAGCGCGCCGCCGCGCTCCGGCCCGCCCGCGACGAGATCCCGGATCACCCGCCTCTCGCGCTCGCGCCCCAGGAACATCCCGTGCCCCCAGTACCTCGCCCTGTCGGCCCTGACACCCATGATCGGGCTGCGCGGCCCGGCGCTCCATCACCTATATAAGTGATGTCTTCCCGCGGTCAACACCGCAGGCGGGCCTTTCCCATGATCGTGGATCGTTACCCCCCGCAAATTGGGTGGTAAGTATCCACGATGAGCGGTGGGGCGGGTCCGTTCGGCGCGAACCGGGACGCCCTTCGGAGATGCCAGTGCATCACGATGTTTAGATAGCCGAACGGACGGTGGTTATACGGTCCGCATCTACGCCGGCAGGCTTCGCGGCGGGACGGCTCGCAGCCGCAGGATGACCTCGGCCAGGCTGCCCGCGATCGGCCCGCTGGTCAGCATCAGGTTCTCGGCTCCGGCCTCGACGGCGAGGTCGACAAGTCCCCTGGCCCGGTCGACCGCCCGGGCGCGCGGCCTCCTCGACTCCGCGTTCAGCGCGTCGCGCCAGGCGAGCATCTCGGGCCCGGCGGAAAGGAACAGGCTCGCGGCCGCGGGGAGGCCGAGGTTGCGGGCACGCGTCGTCCACGCCCGGGGCAGCTGCGTCGACAGTTCGATGACGTCCCAGGCATCGCCCCGGGTCGAGGTCTCCAGGGCCTGCTGGAACGCGCCGAGGCCGGTCAGCGACTCGGGAAACGTCGCGTAGTGCACGAGGCCGAAGCGGACATCCAGCCGGGGTGGCGGACCCGGTGTTCGAAGTATTGAACTGTTGTCCAACACGTAGCCATCGTATGAGCGCACGAACCGATGGGTCAACTGAGGCGGCCGGCACCTGGCCGGGGCTGGCTAGCCGCGCAGGATGTCGCGGCAGATCGTCAGGGCGCGCTGCGCGTCCGCCGGGCCGATGCCGTGGTGGGTCACGAACCGCACCAGGTCCGCACCCATCGCCCCGCCGAGCAGCCCCTCGCCGGAGCACGCGGCCAGGAAGCCGGCCGCGTCGGTGTTCTTCAGCCGGAAGTACACCAGGTTGGTCTGGACCCGGCTGAGGTCGCAGTCGATCCCCGGCAGCTCGGCCAGGCCCTCGGCCAGCGCGCGGGCGTTGCGGTGATCGTCGGCCAGCCGGTCCACCATGGTGTCCAGCGCCACCAGGCCGGCCGCGGCCAGCACCCCGGCCTGCCGCATGCCCCCGCCGAGCATCTTGCGCCAGCGCCTGGCCTGCCTGATCTTCTCGGCCGGCCCGCACAGCACGCTGCCGACCGGGCAGCACAGTCCCTTGGACAGGCAGAACGAGATGGTGTCGGTGTGCCGCGCGATCGTCGCGACGTCCGTCCCGATGGCGACGGCGGCATTGAAGATCCGGGCGCCGTCGGTGTGCACGGCCAGCCCGCGCGAGTGGGCGGTCTCGGCCAGGCACCGCGCGTCGGCCAGGGACCAGGCCACCCCGCCGTGCCAGTTGTGGGTGTTCTCGATCGTGACGGCCGCCGACAGCGGCTGGTGGTCATCGTCGTCGGGCCGGATCGCGGCCAGCACCTGCGCCGGGGACAGGATGCCGCGCTCCGTCGGTACCTGCCGGACCTGGATGCCGCCGACCACCGCGGCGCCCGCCGCCTCGTTCAGGAACAGGTGGGAGTCGGCCTCGGCGATGACCTCCTGGCCGGAGCGGGCGCTGACCAGCAGGCCGAGCAGGTTGCCCATGGTCCCGCTGGGCACCAACAGCGCGGCCTCCTTGCCCAGCCGGTCCGCCGCCGTCTCCTCGAGCCGGTTCACGGTGGGGTCGTCGCCGAAGACGTCGTCGCCGAGCGGCGCGCTGGTCATGGCCCGCAGCATGTCCGCCGTGGGCAGCGTCACGGTGTCGGACCGAAGGTCGATGGTGCTCACGTCAACTCGCTTCCGCGCGATGGGTCGCCGTCGGCCGCCAACCGGCGCCGCGGCCGCTCACCTGTCATTCTTCGCCGCGGCGGCGGCGGAGCGCGCGCCGACCAGCGGCTCGGGGGGCCACGCGGTGGCATGGCCGGGCGGCAGCACCGGCAGGTAGCCCATCCGGCGGGACAGCTGCTCCCCGGCCGCCGTCAGCAGCCGCGCCAGTTGCCCGCGGTACTCAGGCGTCATCTGCGAGCGGTGCACGCTCACGCTCATCCCCGCGATCACGTCGCCGTGCTCGTTGCGGATCGGCACCCCGAGGCAGCACACCTCCGGGTTGGACTCCTCGTCATCGGTGCTGTAACGGCGCTCGACCGCCCGGTCCAGGTCCGCGAGCAGGTCCTCGGTGTTGGTGATGGTCCGCGGGGTCAGCCGCTCGAGCCTGGCGCCCTCCAGCCGGCGCAGCGTCTCCTCGCGGGGCAGGAAGGCGAGGATGGCCTTGCCCACCGCCGTCCCGTGCGCCGGGACCCGCCGGCCGACGGCGGACAGGTTGCGCACCGACTGGGTGCCTTCCTCCTTGATGAGGAAGACCGCCTGCCGGCCGTCGAGCATGGCCAGGTGCGCCGTCTGGTTGGTGGCGAGCACCAGCTCGTGCACGATCGGGCGCGCCTCGTTGAACAGGTCGAGCGACTGCGTGTAGACGCTGCCCAGCTCGAACAGGTGGAAGCCGAGGCGGACCCGGCCGTCGGAATCGAGGCTCACCAGGTTGCGCGAGGCCAGGGTGTTGACCAGCTCGTAGGCGGTGTTACGCGGCAGCCCCAGGTCGCGCGCCAGCGCGGACACCCGCGGCGGCTCGCCGGCCTGGGCCACGGCGTCCAGGATGTCGCAGGCGCGCACGATGGCGGGGGATAGTCTCACTGTTCAATATTTCGGTTGGTGATCAAGATATCAGGCACATTATGGCCTCGTCCCAGTGACGTCAAGTTCCCCGGCCATCCCATAACGCCGCGCCGACGGCCCAGTCGACGCCTGCTACCAGCACTAACATGCCTCGTCCCCACCGCTGAGGTGCACCTTGACAGAGTTCGGCGGACCCGATTACGCTAAATTTTTACTAACTGTTCAATATTTCGTACAGATGTCGCCATCCCGGCCGGGGCCACTGTGAGGGGGTACAAGCGTGGAAGGTACCAAGTCCGCCGTCAGTTCGTCGTTGCCCCGCAATGCCATCGGGCTACGCGAAGTCTTCTTCCAGGCCGTGACGCATACCGGGCCCGCGATCTCCGCGGCGTTCGGCATTGCCCTGGGTGCGGCCTACTTCGGCGGGTCGCTGCCGCTGGCGGTCGTCCTGGCCATGGTCGGGATCCTGTTCTGCGCGATCTCCTTCGGCGAGCTGTCCAGGCACATACCGTCGGCAGGCGGGCTGTACGCCTACATCGCCGATTCGCTGCACCCGCGGATCGGGTTCCTGATCGCCTGGGCCTACTCGCTGGCCGAGCCGCTCGTGGTCCCGGCCGTGCTCGGCCTGCTCGGCACGCTGACCGCCAGCACGCTGCACAGCGAGTTCGGCTGGCCGGCGGGCATGTGGTGGTTCTGGTACCTGGTCGGCGCCGTGATCGTGTACCTGCTCAACATCTTCGGCATCAAGGTCGGCGCCCGGACCGGCTCGATCCTGGGCCTGCTTGAGTTCGCCGTGTTCGCGATCCTGGCGATCTGGCTGATCGTCAAGGCCGGCCATGCCAACTCCCTGAGCGTGTTCTCCATGCACTACGCGACGATCAAGGGATATAAGGGCACGTCGGGCCTGTTCGCCGCGCTGGTCTTCGTGTACCTGTCGTTCACCGGCTTCGAGGGCGCCGCGCCGCTGGCCGAGGAGGCCGAGGAGCCCAGGCGCGTCGTCCGGCTGGCGCTCATCTTCTCCGTCCTCGCCGTCGGCCTGTTCTTCATCCTGACCACGTACGCGGCCACCGTTTATTTCGGCCCGGGCCGGATGGCCAGCTTCCTTTCCTACGGCGGCTGCAACCCCTGGACCCAGATCGCCCGGCAGGTGTGGGGAATCGGCTGGGTCCTCATCTTCCTTGCCCTGCTAAACTCGTGTCTCGCCAACACGAACGCGGGGGCGCTGGCGGGCTCGCGCATCCTGTACTCGATGGGCCGCATCCGCGTGCTGCCGTCCTCGTTCGCGCGCGTCCACCCCCGGTGGGGATCCCCCTACGTGGCCCTGACCTTCCAGATGGCCGTCGGCATAATCGCGGGGATCGCGGTCGGCCTGGGTCTCGGCCCCGGCCTCATCTTCGGCTTCCTCGGTACCATCCTCAGCTCGATCATCATCTTCATGTACTTCCTGGCCTGCGTCGGGTGCATCCGCTACTTCCTGACCACCAAGCGCAGCGAGTTCAACCCGTTCCTGCACGTCGTCATCCCGGTGCTCGGCATCTGCCTGATCATCCCGGCGTGGCTGACCGAGGTGGGCATCCCGGTGTTCCGGTTCATCACCCCGCTCGCCTGGCCGTACAACCTGGTGGGTCCGATCGTGGGCGTCTGGTTGCTGCTCGGCGTGATCTACTTCGTCTACCTACTGAAGCGGCACCCCGAACGCCTCGACGCCGTCGGACGCATCATGCTGTCCGAGGGCGGCGAGGTATCCAAGGCGCCGTCGCAGTCTTCGATTTAGGAACACGGACTTCGATTTAGGAACACGGGTGGGCACAGTAGCCGATACCGCCGAACGGATCCGGCTGCGCGCGGTCACCGCGGCGGACGTCCTGGCCGGGTGCCGCCGCCAGGTGGAGCGCCGCAACGGATCGCTGACCGCCTTCACCTATCTCGACTGGGACCAGGCCGAGCGCTGCGCCGCCCGCGTCGACGCCGAACTCGACCGCGGCGGCGATCCCGGACCGCTGGCCGGGGTGCCGTTCGGGGTCAAGGACATCGAGAACTGCGCCGGCCTGCCGACGACGTACGGCTCGCTGGCGTTCCTGAACGCGCCGCCGCAGACCAGGGACGACCCTGGCATCGCCCGGCTGCGCCGGGCCGGGGCCATCCCGGTCGGCAAGACGGCGACCCCGGAGTTCGCGCTCGACTCCATTACCGCCTCGCCGGCCTTCGGGGTCACCCGCAACCCCTGGGACCTGTCCAGGACGCCGGGCGGGAGCAGCGGCGGCTCGGCCGCGGCGGTCGCCGCGGGCCTGGTCCCGTTCGCCACCGGCACCGACGACGGCGGCTCGGTGCGCAGCCCGGCGGCATTCTGCGGCCTGGTCGGGCTCAAGCCGACGCTCGGGCTGATCCCGCGGGGCGCCGACGGCCAGTCAGACCTGAACGCCGTCTCCGTGCTGGCCAGCACGGCGCTTGATACCGCCCGGCTGCTCGACGTGATGGCCGGCCGGGACGACGTGGACAAGATGTCGCAGGACGCCCCGGTCACCGGCGCGCTGGAGGCGGACCTGGCCGCGGACCTCCCGCGCGGGCTGCGCGCGCTGTGGTCACCCGATCTCGGCTACGTCCCGGTCGACCGGGAGGTGGCGGCCATCGCCGGCCGGGCCGCGGCCGTGCTGTGCGCGGCGGCGCGCTGCGACCTGTCCGCCGAGCCCCGGACCTTCAGCAACGCCAACACCGCGGTGGCGCCTATCATCGGTCACCGGCTGCGCAGCCGCCTGGAGTACCTGGGGGTCTGGCCGGCCCACGCGGGGGACATGGCCAACGGACCCCGGGAGTGGCTGGAGCGGCACGGCTGGCCGACGCCGCGCGAGTACGGCCAGGCGCTGGCGCTGCGGGCGCAGGTCGAGGCCGAGGTGGCCGACTTCTTCGCCGATCACGACCTGCTGCTGACCCCGTCGGTCGCCTGCCCGGCCTTCGCGGCGGCCGGCCCGGTCCCGGCCCTGATCGACGGGAAGGACGCGTCCGCCACCGGCGCCGAGGCCTTCTCGATGATCGCGAACGCGGCATGGGTCCCGGCCATCTCGATCCCGGCCGGCCTCACCGCCGACGGGCTGCCGGTGGGCCTTCAGGTCATCGGCAGGCGCTGGTCCGATGGCCTGCTGCTGCGGCTGGCCCGGCTGATGGAATCCGCGCAGCCCTGGCCGCCGAACGCGCCGAACGCGCCGTACGCGTCGTCATGACGCCGGAACTGGTCCAGGATTGCCGCGCCATGCTGGGCGAGGGCCCGGTGTGGGACCAGCGCAGCGGCCGCCTGCACTGGGTGGACATCCGTTCCGGTCTTGTCCACCGCTTCTCGCCGGCCGACGGAACCGACCTGGTCATCGACGTCGGCCAGCCGGTGAGCGCCGTCGGGCTGGGCGAGCGCGGCGGCCTGGTGCTCGCCATCCGCGACGGGTTCGGCCTGGTGCCCGCGGGCTCGGGTCAGCTCGAGCACGTCATCGAGGTGGAGAAGGACCTCGCGGGCAACCGCATGAACGACGGCCGCTGCGACCCCGCGGGCCGCTTCTGGGCCGGCACGATGGCCGAACGCTGGGAGGACGCGCCCGCCGCGGGCGCGCTGTACCGCCTGGACGGCGCATCAGGCAAACTGGCCGCGACGAAGATCATCGATGGCATAACCGTCGCCAACGGAATCGACTGGACCCCAGACGGACGGCACATGTACTACGTCGACAGTCCCTCCCAGCAGGTGGACGTCTTCGATTTCGACGTAGACACGGGAACACCGCGGAACCGGTCCGCCTTCGTCACCATCCCGGCGGCCGAGGGCCTGCCTGACGGGCTGGTGGTGGACGCGGACGGCGGTGTCTGGGTGGCCCTGTTCGGCGCCGGAGCCCTCCGCCGCTACTCGCCGTCCGGGCGGGTCGACCAGGAGATCCGGCTGCCCGTTACCCTCGTCACGAGCGCCGCCTTCGGCGGCCCTGACCTGGCCGACCTGTACATCACCACGGCCCGGCACCGGCTCACCGAGCAGCAGCGCGAGCGGCAGCCCCAGGCCGGAAGCCTGTTCCGGTGCCGACCAGGACCGGTCGGCAAGCCCGCGCACCGTTTCGCCTGGGCCTGACCGCCTGCGCCCAGCGCGGGACCGCATCGACGAGGAGCGTGCAGACCGCGATGAACACCGACCTTACCCAGCGGCTGGCCGGCGAGGTGGCCTTGATCACCGGCGGGTCGCGCGGCATCGGCCGGGCGACGGCGATCCGGCTGGCGAGCGAGGGCGCGGCGGTCGCGATCCTTGACCAGGACGAGGCCGGCGTGCGGGGCGCCGCGGCCGAGATCACGGCCAGCGGCCGCCGGGCGGTCGCGATCGCCTGCGACGTCAGGGACAGGGGCCGGGTGCGCGAGGCCGTCGCGAGCATCACCGCGCAGTTCGGCCGCCTGACAGTGCTGGTCAACAACGCCGGGATCATCCGGCTGGCTCCGTTCCTCGAGACGACCGACGAGCTGTGGTCGGAGGTCCTCGGCGTCAACCTGACCGGAATGTTCATCGTGGCCCAGGAGGCCGCCAGGCAGATGATCGCGCAACGCCGCGGGCGGATCGTCAACATGGCCTCCGTCTCGGCCCGGCTGGCGCACAGCGGGCAGACCGCCTACGCGGTCTCCAAGGCGGGGATCGAGGCCATGACCCGCGCCATGGCGTTCGAGCTCGCGCCCTTCGGCATCACGGTCAACGCGGTGGCGCCGGGAACGATCGCGACCAGCTTCTCCGGCGGCTCGCTGTCCGAGCAGGCCGCCGCGGAGAGAACCCGGCGGATCCCGGCGGCCCGGTTCGGCGACCCAGAGGAGGTAGCGACGGTCATCGCGTTCCTCGCCTCGGCCGACGCCGCGTACGTCACCGGCACCGTGCTGCCGATCGACGGCGGCCTGGCCGTGGCCGGCATCCGTTCGTAGCCCGTGCCGTCCCACGGGCCGGCGCCCAGGCTGCCGATCTTGGCCTGGGCGCCGTACCGGTTGCCGGTGGGGTTAGTTGAGGCTGGCCGGGGACACCAGCTCCTGGTGGTAGTTCCCGGAACCGTCCTGCCAGTAGAAGTACAGGTTCCCGTTGGACCCGAAGACCGCGATGTTCAGGCTGCCGTTGTTCATGGTGGCGGCCGGCCCGGCCCCGGCGCCCCCATCTCCGTAGGCTGCCTGGTACTGCCAGGTCCCGGTTCCGTTCTCGGTGGAGTCGACGCTCAGCGTGCCGAACAGCGACTCGCTGACGACGTGCACCCCGTCGCGGTTCCCGGTGTAGGTCGTGATGGCGGACGAGGTGATGTCAGAGCCCGGCAGGGTCCCCGGGTGCCAGTTCGCGGTGCCGTTGACCGCCCAGTAGAACTGCGGGTCGAGCTGCGGTCCCTGCGCGACGATGTTGACGCTGCCGTCGTTCGCGACGATGGCGGGGGCCGAGTAGGTCGTCCCTGGCGCGGCCACGGTTTCCGGGTACCACGGCGTGGTGCCGTTCACCTGCCAGTAGAAGTCCAGGTCGTTGTTCGGTCCTTCGGCGACCACGTTCGCGGAGCCGTCGTTGGACACGATGGCAGGCGCCGAGTAGGTCGAGCCCGCCGCGGCTACGAGTTCCGGGTGCCAGGTGGAGGTGCCGTTGACCGCCCAGTAGAAGTCCAGGCTGTTCGCGGGTCCCTCGGCGACGATGTTCACGCCGCCGCCGTTGACCGCCAGCGACGGTGCGGAGTAGGTCGTCCCGGGCCCGGCCACCCGCTCCAGGTTCCAGCCGCTGGCGCCGTTCACCTGCCACCAGAAGTCCAGGGTGTTGCTCGGGCCCTGCGCGGCGATGATGACGGTGTTGCCGTCCTGCGCGATGGTCGGTGCGGAGAAGACTGTCCCGTCGATTGCGACCTGCTCGCCGCGCCAGGTGTTCGTGCCGTACTGGTTCCAGTAGAACCGCAGGCCGTCCCCGGAGGTCTGCACGGCGATGACCGAGTTGCCGTCCGCGACCGTGATCGCCGGCGTGCTGTACCAGATTGCCGCCGACGCGCTGGGCGCCGACGCGGCCATCGCGGCGGCCAGGCCGACGGTGACGCCCCCGGCGCCGAGAACCCTGGCCCATGACCGCGCGGTGACCGCGTGCCTGAATGATCCGATGGTTTTCACTGTTCCCCTCGTTCCTGTCCCGTTGATCGCACCGCGCTCAGGCCCGCGCGCCTTCCCTCGGCTGCGGTCACACTGGTCCCTCTGAACCCAGCCGCACCTGGAGGTTCACTCACCTGGCAGAGGCATGGCGACCGAGGGAAATACGAGCATCACGCCCATCACCGTGGTCTCCTGGTTAGCCGGGAACCGGCACAGGTCGAACGGGTGCCCGGCCGGGTCGGCCAGCGTGCAGGAGTTCTCGTTCTCGCGCAGCAGCCCGGCGCCCAGCCCGACCGCCTTCGCCGAGCCGGCGTCGAGGTCCGGCACGCGCAGGTCGAGGGCGCCTGCTGCGGATACGCCGGATCAGGCCACCGCGGCGGCACGTGGCCGGGGCTGAGCTGGACGGCGATGCGCCATCCGTCCCCGGTCGCCATCGTGATCCAGTCGTCGTCCGCGTACTGCTCGGTCCACCCGCCGAGGGCGGTGTAGAACGCGGCGAGCCGCCGGACGTCGGGTGCGTCGAGCACCACCGTGCGCAACGTGCCGATCATCGGACACTCCCTCCTGAGCCACCGCCCATCATGCCCGGGACGCCTCGCCCGTACCCTCGGAGGGTGGATGCGGGCCGCCATGACGGCCGCGGCTGGCCTGGACCTCCACGCAATTGCGTAGGGCGTCTCCGCGGAAACGCCCGGGTAGGCCGGGCATCCTTACCGGCGCCATATGTAAGGCGTCGTGGTGGAGACCTTGACCAGCCCCGCCCGCTCCAGGATGGGCCGGGAGAACTCGGTCGAGTCGCTGTGCATCAGCCGCTTGCCCAGCGCGAGCGCTGAGCGTGCCCGGGCCGCGGTAAGTGCCCGGTAGATCCCCCGGCCCCGCCACTCCGGCCGCGTGGCCCCGCCCCAGATTCCGGCGAACTCGGTCCCGGCGACCGGCTCGAGCCGGCCGGCGCTGACAATCTGCCCGCCGGCCTCCGCCACCCACAGCTGCACGCCGTCCCCGCGGGCCAGCCTCCGCAGCACCGCGTCCGCCCTGCCCTCGCCGTCCGGGTCGCCGAAAACCCCGGCCTGCATCGCGCACATCGCCCGGACGTCCGGTTCCGACCTGACCTCCCGCAGTCCGACCCCGTCCGGCAGCGCGACGTCGACGGCCAGCCGCCGTGCCTCGCCGATCATGACCGACTCGGGCTCGTCCGGCACGAAGCCGCTGGACACCAGCGCGTCGTACAGCCCCGGCGCGCGGTCATGCCCCCGCGTCTTCCACTCCACCTGCGTGATCGCCGCATCCGCACGGTAGTACGCCAGTGCCTCCCCGACCCACCCGGCGATCCTCACCGCACCGGCCCCGCCCAGGTCCTGGTAGGTCACGAACCCCCGCCCGCCCGCGAAAGTCACCAGCCGCAGCGGGCCAAGCCGCTGGACCGCTATCGCGCCGGGCGTCTCGGCGTCCGTCCGCAGCTGCCGGTCGTA
>Ga0181525_10002916_pt1 | contig 13731 bp, 7 predicted proteins | sample PEATcosm2014_Bin_48_FD_121100 | JGI IMG/M metagenome (GOLD analysis project Ga0181525, IMG submission 121100) | Peatland microbial communities from MTU Mesocosm Facility, Houghton, MI, USA - PEATcosm2014_Bin06_10_metaG | ecosystem: Environmental > Terrestrial > Soil > Wetlands > Peat | place...
CCGGTATCGGGAGTGATTACCGATCAACAGGTGACCGCCGCGGCGGGGGTGAAGACGCTGGACAATTCGCCGAATCTGTTTACCATTTCGGATTTATCGAAAGTGTGGATCATTTGCGACGTCTACGAAAACGACATGTCGTTCGTACACCTCGGCGAGTATGCCGATATTCACTTGAACGCTTACCCGAATGTGGTGCTGAAAGGGCGCGTCGACAACATCGCACCCACCATGGATCCCAATATCCGGACCGCCAAGGTTCGCTTGGAAGTGGATAATCCCGGGTTGCTGCGCTTCGGGATGTTCGTCACGGCCACGTTCCAGGGGATGCAGAAGGAAATACACGCCACGGTTCCAGCCACGGCCGTCCTGCACTTGCACGATCGCGACTGGGTTTATTCACCGGCCGGTAACAAGCAATTTCGCAGAATTGAGGTTATGGGAGGGGACATGCTTCCCGGCGGTTTGCAGGAAATCGCCTCCGGGCTCAAACCGGGACAGCAGGTGATCTCGAACGCCCTGGTGCTGCAGGCCACCGTGGAACAATAAGGAGCCGAGCGGCAGATGATTCGCAAGGTAGTCGACTTTTCCCTCAGTAATCGGTTTATCGTTCTGGCCATCGCCATTTTGCTGCTGGCGTGGGGCGCCATCTCGTTCCACAATCTGCCGGTGGAAGCTTATCCGGACGTGGCGAACAACTACGTTGAGATCATCACGCAGTGGCCGGGCATATCGGCGGAGCAGATCGAGCAGCAGGTCACCATCCCGCTTGAAATCGCCATGAACGGAATTCCCGACGTGGTGAATCTGCGCTCTTTCTCGCTGTTCGGCCTTTCCGATTTGAAGCTGGTGTTTGAAGACGGATCGGAGAACGCCTGGAATCGGGAGCGGGTGCTGGAACGTCTGGCGCAGGTGACCTTGCCGCCCAACGTGAACCCGCAGATGGGCACAGACTGGAGCCCGGTGGGGCAGATCTATTTCTTTACTCTGCGCAGCACCAATCCGAAGTATGACGTGATGGAGCTGAAGTCGCTCGAAGATTGGGTGATCGAAAAGAACTTCAAGTCCGTGCCTAACGTAGTGGACGTCGCCAGCTTCGGTGGCCCCACGCGCGAATATCAAGTGCGCATCGATCCGGAGAAGTTGATTTCTTACGGGCTGAGTATCGGCCAGGTGGAGCAGCAACTGGCCAACAATAACGCCAACGCCGGAGGCAGCTTTATCGAAGCTGGATTGCAACAGGTGAATGTGCGCGAAGTAGGCATGGTGACCACGGTGCGCGACATCGCCGACACGGTGATCAAGACTCAGAACGGAACGCCGCTGCACGTTCGCGACATCGCCACCGTGGCGCAGGGTCCTAAGATACGCCTGGGGCAGTTTGGGCGGGCCATTCGCCGGGAAAACGGAAAGATCGTTAACAACGACGACGTGGTTTCCGGGATCGTTCTGCTGCGCAAAGGCGCGGATTCCGACGATGTGCTCAAGGGCATCCACGCCAAAGTGGACGAGCTCAATAACTACATTCTGCCGGCGGGCGTGAAGGTGGTCCCGTTCATCGACCGCAGCGAGCTGGTGGAGTTTACCACGCACACCGTGCTGCACAATCTGACCGAAGGCATCATCCTGGTAGTCATTATTTTGTTCCTGTTTCTGGGCAACACCCGGGCGGCGCTGATCGTCGCGATCACCATCCCCTTTTCGCTGCTGTTTGCGTCCATTTGCTTGAGCCTCCGGCATATTCCGGCGAATCTGTTATCGCTGGGCGCGCTCGATTTCGGCATGGTGGTGGACGGCGCGGTGGTGATGATCGAAAACATCGTGCGCCACCTGCACACGCAGCGCGGCCAGGATGGCGAGCGCGTCTCGGTGGCCGATCAGATTCGCATCGCGGCGCACGAAGTGCAGCGGCCCGTATTTTACGCCATCACCATCATCATCACGGCCTATATTCCGATCTTCACTCTGCAGCGGGTGGAGGGACGGCTTTTCAAACCGATGGCCTGGACGGTGGCGTTCGCGCTGCTGGGCGCGCTTCTGTTTTCGATCATCGTATCGCCCGTACTGGCGGCCTTTCTGTTCCGGCGGGGCGCCAAGGAATGGCAGAATCCGGTAATGCGGCGCCTTACCGCCGCCTATCGAAAAGCCGTGCGCTGGTCCATTCGGGAACGCTGGGTCCCGGTTTCGGTTGGCGTGCTGGCGTTTGGCGCCATGATTTACCTGGCCACCAGCGGGATTATCGGTTCCGAGTTCCTACCGCATCTGGATGAGGGGGCGCTGTGGGTGCGCGGGACTTTCGCGCCGAGCACCGGCCAAACCGAAGGCGTCCGCGTGGCAAATCTGGCGCGCCTGGCGCTGGCGTCGTTTCCCGAAGCCACCATCGTCACCAGCCAGGTGGGACGGCCGGACGATGGTACCGACACCACCGGTTTCTTCAACACCGAATTTTGCGTCGACTTGAAGCCGAAAGAACAGTGGCGTCCGGTATTTCATCAGGACAAGGAAGAGCTCATCGCCGCCATGAACCGGGAGGTGGAGAAAATCCCCGGCGCCATCTGGAATTTCTCGCAGCCCATCGCCGACAACATGGAAGAGGCCGTAAGCGGCGTGAAAGGCCAGCTAGCCACCAAGATTTACGGTGACGACCTGAGAACGCTGGAGGACAAGGCCGATGAGTTGGTCCGTGTGATGCGCACTGTTCCCGGCGTCGAGGATCTGGGAGTGTTCCGTTTGCTCGGGCAGCCGAACTTGAACGTGACGGTGGACCGATTGCAAGCCGCGCGCTTTCAGATTAACGTGGCCGATGTTCAGGATGCGGTCCAAACCGCGGTGGGCGGCAACGCGCTGACGCAGGTTTTACAAGGCGAACAGCGCTACGATCTGGTGGCTCGCTATCAGCAGCCATACCGGGACACGCGGGAGGCGATTACGAACATTCGCCTGCTCTCGCCCTCCGGCGAACGCGTCTCACTGGCGCAGCTTAGCAAGATACAAATGAAGGACGGGGGTTCGGAAATCTATCGCGAGGGCAACCAGCGCTATGTCGCGGTGAAATACAGCGTGCGGGGGCGCGACTTGGGAAGCACGGTGGAGGAAGCCATCGCCAAAGTGGGCAAACAAGTCCAGTTGCCGCGTGGTTATCGCATCAAATGGGAAGGCGAATATGAAAGCGAGAAGCGCGCGGCGGCGCGGCTGGCCATTATCGTACCGCTCACGGTGCTCATCATTTTCGTTATCCTATACACCATGTTCAAGTCGATGAAATGGGCCTCCCTGATCATCGTCAACGTGATGATGACGCCGCTGGGCGGTATGGCGGCCCTGCTCATCACGCATACGCACTTCAGCGTGTCTTCAGGTATCGGATTTCTGGCGTTGTTCGGCGTTTCAGTGCAGACCGGCGTCATCATGCTGGAGTACATCAATCAAAGGCGTGCGCGCGGGCATTCCATTGAGGAGGCGGCGGTGGAAGGCGCGGTGCTCCGGCTGCGGCCCATCATGGTCACCAGCCTGGTGGCGACGCTCGGATTGCTACCGGCGGCGCTTTCGCACGCCATTGGCTCGGACTCCCAGCGCCCGTTCGCAATTGTCATCGTCGGCGGGCTGATCTCCGGATTGCTGCTGAGCATTTTTCTGCTTCCCACTTTGTACGCCTGGGTGGCGCGAGAAGGCGACGTGCTCCCGACCGCGGAGGCGCATTTAGATGAAGCTCACTGACGCAAAAACATCCGTGGCCGATACTAAGAACGGGACATCGATGACCAAGGAACACGTTCGCGCGCGGATTCAGGAACTTGCCATTGTACCGGCGGTTCGCGCTGCGAATCGAGACGACGCGCTGTTCGCCGCCGAGGCGGTATCGCGTGGAGGGCTGCCTATCGTGGAGCTCACGATGACGGTTCCCAACGCCACCGAACTGATCGCTCATCTGGTGAAGAAGCATCCGCATATGCTGGTGGGCGCCGGAACCGTCTTGGATATGGATACCGCGCGCGCCTGCCTGGCGGCTGGAGCGAAGTTCATTTCCAGCCCGGGCCTGGATCTGGAGATTCTGGAATTCACCGTGAAGTCCGGAGCGATCTCGATGCCCGGAGCGCTGACGCCGTCCGAAATCATGGCGGCAGTGAAAGCGGGCGCCGACTTCGTCAAAATATTTCCCTGCGCCCAGGTGGGCGGCGTGGATTACCTGCACGCTTTGAAAGCGCCGTTCCCGCATGTCGCCTTCATTGCGGCGGGAGGCGTAAACCAACAAACCGCCGGGAAGTATCTGGCCGCCGGCGCCACCGCAGTCGGCATCGGGGCTGACTTGATTCCGCCCCGCGCTATCACCATCCGCGAGGCGGACTGGATTGAAGAACTGGCGCGCAGGTACGTGCATACCGTGAAGTACCTGCGCCAGCCCGAGTAGCTTTTTTCCAGTAATGCGGCCGCTTTACGGCAATGACGGCACGCGATTACCCATAATGAGGGATGGCAACAATCGGCCACGGGCTTCCAAAGCTGGACGTGTTGGGTTTGGGCGCCGGGTCGCGGATAGCTCAGCTAGGCCCAGCTAGGCCTGGTTGCGATCCTCATTGCTCCTTTTGCACCAGCGCAGTTCTCGGGACAAGCGCCATTCTCGGGACTTTCAACCACCACGGACGGATCTGAACTCTACTTCGCCAGTCCGCTGCGGATGCGCGGAACCGATCAAGTTCTGTGGTCGAAAATTTTTCGGATTGACGCAAGCGGAGCGGCTCTGGTGGCCCAAGTGGATCAAATGGACCCGATTCCCCCGACGAATGACTATCTCCTGGGAAGTCCGCAGGTCAGCGGCGATGGAGGCCTGCTGATGTACGCCACAACCGGCGACTGCCGCGGGGGTAGCAGTCGCAACGCTGCTGACGCCGACCGAAATCATGGCCGGCAGTGAAAGCTGGCGCGGACTTCGTCAAAATATCCTTGCGCCCGCTACTCGGACGGGGACGAAGCCAGCACGTCCACGTAGGCGTCCCCGTTGCCGTTCGGTGGGCTCGGCACGGAACCGTTAAGTTGAAAGAGAGTTCCGACAACCGCTTGCTCACCCGCCGGCGCATCGGCGGGAATCGCAAAAGTAAATCCCGTGAATTGTCCCAGAACATCTACTGTTACCGTACCCAGTTTCACTTTTGGATTCAGCCAGTAGATTTGCACCGTGCTAAAGCCGAAATCTACGGGGAAACCCGTGCCGCTGACGGTGATGGTGTCGCCGACGCTGCCGGAGGTTGGCGATACAATCAGCCGGGGTACCACCAGGACGGTGGCCACGCCCAGTTTGCCGCTGCTCTGGCCGATAGCCTCCACGGAGGCATCTCCGAAGGGCGATGGGCCGGCTGCACCGGTCACCACGAACGCGCCGGTAGAATCCGCCATCACCGTGGACGGCAGCTCCTTGCCGATGTCTGCGGAGTAATGCAGATTGACAGTTTCGCCGGAAGCAAAGCCGCTGCCGGTCAGGGTGACGTTCTCCCCGGGCTTCCAGTTCGTGGGATCGGCCGCGAGGGACGCTCCCACAGGAACCACTTCCCCCAGCCGGCTGCCTGCTAATTGGGCAGCAGTGAGCTCCAGTTCGGCGAACCACATACCCTCCGGCCCTCGAACTATGCCGGTAACGAAGGCATTGGAATTCGGAAGAGGATATGCCGTGACCGTCCCGCTGGTTGTCATGCGAACGATCTGGCCCGGTGCTCCCAACCAGAGCGCGCCATCGCCGCCCGCCGCGATTTGGGAGAGGGGGCCGGCGATGCCAGGGACCGGATAGAAGGTGAACGCTCCATCGGTGGAAATCCGGCCTACCTTGCAGGCGTCTACGCTTGGGCACTCTCCGGTCGTCCAAATCGCGCCGTCCGACCCTAAAGCCCAGGAGCTGGCACCCGGGTCTGGAGACGAAAAATTTGTGCAAACAAAATCTCTCGTGCATCGCCCGATCCCTTCCGGGTGGGCAAACCACAAAGCGCCGTCGGATCCGATCGCCATAGGCCCAAGCAACCTATCCACGCCAAAGCTGCTACTCTCACGCTGCACTATGGTCCCGGAGGTAGTGATGTACCCGATCCCGTGCCAGGCTGTGAACCATATGGTGTCGTCCGGACCCGAAGCAATTCCCAAAGGGCTTCCCACCCAATGGTGCGGAAGGTTGTAGGAAGTGGAAACGCCCGCGGTGGTCATGCGCCCGATCGCGATAAAATCCGTACCTGTGCCAAGCGTGAACCACAACGCCCCGTCCGGTCCGGCGGTGAGCTGCCCGGGAGCGCCGATAGTCGTGAATTGCGTAATCACACCCGCCTGCGTGATACGGTCGATCACCGGGCCCTCGTTAAAAGGCACGAACCAGACGTTGCCATCTGGGCCCCTCGCGAATACGGTGCCAATATCGGGACCCAGGCTCAGGGTCAGATTCAGCAGCGTACGCTCTATGATCCCGTACTGCTGCGCGGCCGTGGCAGGACTAATACCTAACAATAGTGCGATGAGGCCACCCAGGAGGGAGATCCTCCAAAGTTGGCCGATTGTCCGCTGATTGGTACAGTCTTGCATTTGAACTCCTCCTTTTCTCGATTCCTGCGTCGCCTATTGGATTGGTCCCGAAGCCAGTACATTTACGTTGGCGGCGGCGGTGCCGTTCGGTACCGGGTACGGGCCGCCTTGATAGGGGATACTAAACGGGGATGCCACCACCAGTTGTTCGCCGGGCAGCGCGCCGGCTGGAATATTGAAGGTGAATCCCGTGAATTCTCCCACGGCATTGACCGTGGCAGTGCCCAGGAAAACGAACGGATCTTTCCAGTAAAGATAATACGGGTAGGCTGAGCCGGGAGCGGGCGAAAGGCCGGAGCCGCTGGCGGTGATGGTATCGCCGACACTGCCGGAATTTGGCTCGAGAATCAGCCGAGGGTTTACCATGACGGTCGCCACTCCCAGCCTTCCGCTACTCTGACCGAAAGCGCTCACCGAGCCGTCTCCAAATAGCGAAGGTCCCGCTTCGCCGGCAATCACAAATGAGCCCGTCGAATCGGCGGCGATCGTCTTCGGAAGCGTTTTGCCAAGCTCGCTGGAATAAAGCAAACCGACCGTTTCACCGGGGGCGAAGCCGCTTCCTGTCAGGGTAACGTCGCTCGCCTGCTTGAGCTCGTTGGGGGTGGCCGTGAGCGACGCGCTAAGAGGGGCAACCAGCCCGATTCTGCCCGTTTCGGTAAACCACATCCCTCCCAAGCCTGGGACCATCGCGCCGAAGAATGCATTGGGATCCGGGAGGGGGATTTTGGTAATTACTCCGCTGGTCGTCATGCGGATGATTTGCCCCGGTGAACCGAACCAGAGCGCGCCGTCGCTTCCCGCCGAGATTTGGGAAAGCTCCGGAATACCAGTAACGCCGGGAACGGGAAACGACGAATACGCTCCCTCCGTGTCGATCCGGCCTACGTAGCAGCCTCCCGGGCCGCAATCGCCGGTGAACCAAACGGCGCCATCCGGGCCCTCGGTAAGAAATGATGCGCCGTATGGGAAAGTGTTTTTAGGGAAAGGAAAATTCTTGCACACGAACGCAGTGCTGCATCGGGTGATACCGTTGCCGACAACCCACAAGTTTCCGTCCGATCCGGTGACGATCTCTCCGATGGCGCTCAGGTATCCGGAGACGTCGTCAATCCTGCGCGTTACGATTGCGCCCGGCGTAACATAGCCGATGCCAAGATCGCTTACGAACCACATATTGCCGTCAGGACCCAACGTAATTCCGCCGTCGTAGCTCCACCACTCCGGCAACGGGTAAAAGGTGAAGACTCCGGAGGTGGTCATGCGGCCAATCGCCGAGCCGATCTGGAACCACAGCGCCCCATCCGCACCCGCCGCGATCCCGACTGGTGGACCAGCGATGGGAATCGGATATTGTGTAATCGCGCCGGAAGGCATGATGCGGGCAATGGAAAAATTCTGGCCAGACCCCGGCAAAAACGCGAACCAGATAGCGCCACCCGGACCAGCCGCAAGCGGCTGCAGGAATCCGCTGTATGCCGCCACGGGGGGATGGAGTTGCGGATATTCGATGATTCCGTACTGCTGTACGGCAGCAGTCACAGGCACACCGAATAAGCACGCGATAAATCCGGTCAGCAGGAGAACCCCCGGGCCGGCGCCCGTTGCGCGCGTGATGTTACGGAGTTGCATTTCATTGCTCCTTTCTTCGATTTCAGTCTTCAATCTGAGCCCAATTCGAAGAGTCGAGTGCGGGTGCCTTTCGCCATTGGTCACCCGGAGTATCCGTTAAGATATCAAATTCTAAATCACACTGATGAATTCCGGGGCACAATCTGCCGTCAAACTGACTTCTTACATACATTTACGATGCGCTGATAAAGGCAAAACCCCCGAAAAGACCGCTTGCTCCCGCGCGCGGCCCGGTAGCGCTCGGAACGACTGAGACAGGACACCTAACGCCGACAGCATGCAACAGTACCTCTGTTTGTATGCAACTTTGTTTGTAACTACGGCAATTTTCCGTTTACCGTGCTTTTCGTGGGGCTCGCTCCCGGCCTGATCGGCATTTGGCAGATGGATGCTGTTGTGCCCGCCGACTGGCCACATGCGGACATCCTGTTTCAAATCGAGTTTTACTCTCCTCCTCCAAACTCGTTGGGCGAATCTACCGGAATCGGCTTGGTGAGGCTTGGCACGCAGGCCAGCGGTTCGGCTGTGCCGCAGCGCTCTGTTCCCGCCGCAGCGCTGAGTGTCCGGCCGCAGCGCTGAGTGTCCGGCCGCAGCGCTGGCCATCAGTACCATTCCAACAGTACCTTTGTTTGCACGTAACTACGGCAATTTTTCGCTTACCGATAGGCCCCGATCTCGCGTAGAAGTTCCTCTCGAAACTCGATAAGGAAAATGTGGGACATCTCATATTTCATCCCGATGCCCAACAGAACCCCGGTTTTCTGACGCCAGGGTTCCGAACAAGCAGCTTCCTATTCGTTTCAGAGAAGGAATCATATCATGTGGTCTGTAAACAGGACTCATTCCGGGCTCATGGCCTGGACGGCTCTACTTTTTCTCTTTCCGGCGCTCTCGCTCCAGGCGGCCGGCGTACAATTTCTGCAAGGTCATGTACCGCAAGCGGTAGGGGAATCTAAACCCGAAGGCCGCGTACCTGCCGAAACTAAAATGAACCTGGCGGTTGGATTGCCCGTGCGCAATCCGGCCGAACTCGAAAAACTTCTGCAGCAGCTTTCGAATCCGGAAAGCCCGAACTTCCGGCAGTACCTCAGCGCGGAACAGTTTGCGGAGCGCTTCGGTCCGTCAGAAGAGGATTATCAAGCTCTGGCAAATTTCTTTCAGGCCAACGGCCTTTCTATCGCGGCTACGCATCCCAACCGGATGATCCTGGATGTCAGCGGGACGGTGGCCGATATCGAGAGCACGTTTCACCTGAACATGATGTATTGGAAGCATCCCACCCGCGGGACTTTTTTCGCGCCGGATCGCGAGCCTTCGCTGGATGCGGGGGTGACCATTCTGGACATCACGGGACTGGATAATTTCGTGGTTCCGCATCCCATGGATATCAAGTCGCGTCCTTTTGAGAACGCCGAACCGCTGACCACCGGCTCCGGGCCGGCAGGTCTTTTCACCGGCGGCGATTTCAGAGCGGCCTACGCCCCGGCCGTAACGCTCAATGGCGCCGGCCAGTCGGTAGGGCTATTCGAGCTGGATGGCTTTTTTCCAGCTGATGTGCAGGCTAATTTTCAACAGGCGGGCTTGACCCCGGTACCGGTGAAAACCGTCCTGCTGGATGGCGTCAGCGGCTCGGCGGGCAGCGCGAACGTGGAAGTGACGCTGGATATCATGATGGCGTCCTACATGGCGCCGGGCGCGTCCAACATCATTGTTTATGAGGGCAACAACTGGAACGACGTGCTGAATCGCATGGCCACCGATAACCTGGCCAGCGTGTTGAGCTCGTCCTGGTGCTTCAGCCCGACTAATGCAACCACCGAGCAAATTTTCAAGCAGATGATCGCGCAGGGACAGTCGTTGTTCCAGGCCTCCGGTGACAGCGGCTCTTACTCGGGGCCGATCATGCCGCCGGCGGACGATCCGAATGTCACGGTGGTGGGCGGCACCAGCTTGACCACCACGGGCCCCGGCGGCGCCTGGCAAGCGGAGACCACGTGGTCGGGTTCGGGCGGCGGCGTAAGCGCCACATGGCCCATTCCCAGCTATCAGCAAACCGCGCCAACGGCGGCGGCCGGCGGATCGGCCAGCATGCGTAACATCCCCGACGTGGCGCTGCTGGCCGACGTACAAATCTTTCTGATCTGCAACAACGGCCAGTGGATCGAAGTGGGCGGCACCAGCGCGGCCGCTCCTTTGTGGGCCGGCTTCGTCGCGCTGGCGAACCAGCAGGCGGCGGCCAACAGTAAGCCGCGGGTGGGATTCCTTAACCCCACCATCTACAGCCTCGGCGCTGGATCCAGTTACGGGAGCGACGTGCATGACATCGTCACTGGAAATGACGGCGCCTTCAGTGCGCTGCCGGGTTACGATCTTGCGACAGGCTGGGGCACACCTGCGGGCCAGCCTCTCATCAACATCCTGGCGGGAGCCACGAATTCTCCAACCTTCAGCGTGACCGCGCCCTCCACGCTTTCCATCGCCGCCGGCGCCAGCGGCACGGACACCATTACCATCAGCCCGCAGCAGGGCTTCAGCGCCGCTGTGAGCCTGGCAGCATCTGGCTTGCCCAGCGGCGTGACAGCCTCGTTCAGTCCGGCCAGCGCCACCGCCAGCAGCACGCTGACCTTAACGGCCGCCAGTTCCGCAGCGTCCGGGACGACCACGATTACGATCACCGGAACTTCCGGTACGCTGACCAGCACGGCCAGGATCGCGCTTACCATCACGTCGGCTCCCGGATTCACGCTCTCCGCCACGCCGGCCAGCCTCAACCTGGCGCAAGGGAGCGCCACCACCAGTTCCATCGCCATCGCCAAGCAGAGCGGCTTCACCGGAACGGTTTCTCTGGCGGCGTCCGGCCTTCCCAGCGGCGTCACGGCAGCCTTCGGCGCAGTCTCCGCTGCCGGAGCGAGTACCCTCACCCTGACCGCATCGGCTTCGGCGGCACTGGGCGCTTCCGTCATTAGTATTACAGGAACATCGGCAAACCTGCAGAATTCCGCGACCATCAATCTGACGGTGGGCTCTTCCAACGGCTTTACCATCGCGGCGTCGCCAGCCAGCCTCAACATTACGGCCGGCGGCAGCAGCGCGGGCAGTACCATCACGGTAACTCCACAAGGAAGCTTTACTGGCACGGCCAGCTTCTCGGTCTCTGGCCTGCCCACGGGAGTTACAGCAGCCTTCAGCCCGGCCTCTACGGCCCATACCACTACGCTTACATTTAATGCGTCTGCGAGTGCGACGCCGGGGGCGTCTACTGTCACTGTTACGGGCACTGCTGGTACATTGACCAGCAAGACCAGCATCGCAATCACGGTGGCTGCAGCGGCGAGCTTTACCCTTTCAGCAACTCCGGCCAGCGTGAGCCTCACGGCCGGCGGGAACGGCGCGAGCAGCATCGCGATCAATCCTCAGAACGGTTTCACTGCCGCAGTGACACTTTCGGCCTCCGGCCTTCCGGCGGGCGTCACCGCAACTTTCGGCGCAATGACCGCAGCCCGCACCAGCACAGTCACTTTCACAGCCGCGAGCAGCGCAGCCGCCACTACGGCCACGGTAACCATCACCGGAGTCGCGGGCGCCTTGAGCAGCAAAACTACTGTTGCGCTCACCATTACCCAACCGCCTACGTTTACGTTGTCGGCTTCGCCTTCGGCTCTCAGCGTCGCTCCGGGAGCCAGCGGCAACAGCACTTTGACTTTGACGCCGCTGAACGGATTTTCGAGCGCCGTTCAATTGAGTCTTTCGGGAGTGCCGAACGGTGTTGTAGCGGCGTTCAGCGCCGGGACCACGCCGGCCACCTGTGTGCTCACGCTTACCGCGACCGGTTCCGCGGCGGCGGGCGCGTCCACGATAACCGTCACCGGAAAATCCGGCAGCCTCACGCAGACGCTCACCGTCGCGCTAACCGTCCAGCCGCCGTCTACCGTGAGCGGCGGGGTAAATCTGGGCAGTGCGTACAACGTGATGGGTTCCGTCACAGACGGCGCACGTTTCTTGAGCAGCAGCGGCCTGGACGGAGGCGGACGTGCCTATTCCGGGAATCTGCTCGCGACGGTGGTGACCGCCGGCGGCGCCTCTTACAATTTCGGAGCGCCGAACGCGCCCGGCGCCGTGAGCGGCGGGACCATCGCCTTGCCTGCAGGCAAGTACTCTACACTGACACTACTGGCCACGGGCGTGAACGGGAATCAGATCTCACAGAATTTCACCGTCACCTACACCGATGGAAGCTCCACCACTTTCACACAGAGCCTCAGCGATTGGTGCACGCCGCAGAATTATAGCGGAGAATCCAAAGCGGTTCCGATGACCTATCGCGATAACAGCGATGGAACCCGCGACACCCGGCAGGTAATGTTGTACGGCTATACATTCAACCTGTCCAACACGAAAACCGTCAAGTCGATCACCCTTCCGAGCAATCGCAACGTGGTTGTGATGGCGATGAGCCTCGGTTCCCCGTCCAGTTCGGCGGCGCATGACGTCACGCCGACGCAGACTTTCGACCGGACCCGTATCAATCTGTATCCGGCTGCGAACCGGCCGAAGCGCTGACCCAAGATCAAGCTAACCCGGGGTGAAGTTGACAGCCGATAACAGACTGATACAATCCCTGGAATGCGCAACGCCTGGCTGTTGTTCTGGTCCGTCGCCTTGTTTGCTCAGAGCACGGACCAGGCGCTCGAATCGTCCCGGCAGCGGATCGATTCTATTGACGATCGGATTGTGACGCTGCTGAACGAGCGAGCGCAGGTGGTCCGCGAAGCGGGATTAATCAAGAAAAAATTCCATGCGCCCGCCAGCGCGCCGGGCCGCGAAGAACAGGTTATGCGGCGCGTATCAGGGAAAGCCCAAGCGCCGCTGGCGCCCACGGCGGTGGAAGCGATCTATCGATCGATTCTGCATGAAATGTCGGCGATGGAGGCCGCGGAGATGGAGAAGGAATCCAGAACGAGGTAGTCTTATTTTTCCTGGCGCCTGGCTAGCGAGGTCTTGCCGGTTGCGAACGTCGAATCCTCTGCTGTAACGTCACTGATGGCTTTCTCCAGGGCGCTGCGCAGCAGCATATTAATGCGGGTTTGATACCCTCGGCCTTGCCTCCTGAGCCAATCAAGAATATCGGAATCCAGGCGAATTGTGAGCGGCTTCTTGATCGGCCGGTAGAACTTTCCAACCACTGCTTTGCTCCGGTCCGATACAGGCGGAATGTCGCTGGTGTCGATGTCCTTATCCTTCATGCGCCGCAGCGCCCGAATTTCGCTAGCTCGGACGCAGTGGCCTTTTGCATAAGAACGCGTTTCATTTGGCGTCGCCTTTCGGGCGGAGATTACACGAATCACTTGATCGGATCCTTTGCAAAATCAAGTGTGCGCGACGACCAAAGGCACGTCACGCCAATGAACATCGCAAGAAACATTGCGCAGCCCGCGATTGGCTTCAGATTCCCTAGAGCCTGCTCTAGTGGAGAAAGCCGCTAATGGGCCGGGTTGGGAGTCGCCGTGCGCCTTACCTTAACCAGGTCAAATAACGACGGCGCACCGG
>Ga0181525_10002917_pt1 | contig 13725 bp, 12 predicted proteins | sample PEATcosm2014_Bin_48_FD_121100 | JGI IMG/M metagenome (GOLD analysis project Ga0181525, IMG submission 121100) | Peatland microbial communities from MTU Mesocosm Facility, Houghton, MI, USA - PEATcosm2014_Bin06_10_metaG | ecosystem: Environmental > Terrestrial > Soil > Wetlands > Peat | place...
TAATGTTCTTTCGGTGTGCTTTGGTTCAGAAAGTGTAGAGTTTTATGTTTTTTATTATGCCCATAGCCATCTTTAGATTGATATCGAAATCGAGTGCTTTTTTTTGAATGCAGACACATACGTTGGCTTCGCTGTCGATGTGGAAATGAGCCAGATTTTGGGATAGTGCAGGTCAATCCACACCCACTCGCTATTCGTACCATATCACCGACATTTTACAACGGTATCTTTTCTTATTGAAGCAGCAAGCGGTGAATGATCTGCAGCCGCCGATTCAAACTGCCCATACTGCTCATTTGTTGGCAATGGCAGGCATTGATATTTTCCTGCTCCAGCGGCAGGTTTGCTGTCAAGTGGAATATTAATCTGATTCTGGTGATTGCCGCTAGCTAATATGAAAATTATTGCTCCTTCCATATTTGCAGCAGGGGGAATTAACTTAAGGGGTAGGGTACACTCAGCATATTGACACAACCCTGATTATTTAGCATCTCATTTTCACCTTTTGTTATCGTAGACGAACTTTACATTGAGTTGGGTGGCGGACTGAGGAGGTCAGATTTCTGAGTATCCGTTGGGAACAGCAAAAAGGGGATTAGCACCAAGTCGAGAAAATCTCATCAGCAAGATTTAGATAATAACGAATTGATGAGGCTCAAGATTTGGTGTGACTGTAAAAAGGTTGAATAGGAAATATAGCATCAAAAGAGCATACATATGCAGAAAAGGGATCAGATTGGATCAGTTGAATGTCCAGTAACAGAATGAAGTGAATCTATGTCTTAGATGAAAAATCTCGCTAGCCCCCCTTCATTTCAGTTCGACTTTGCAATAAAGACTACCTCAGGATAAGCTGATGTAGCCTTTCTCAATATTTCACTGCCTTTCCCTCGAAGGACTTTATCGAAAAACGCTCCAATGAAAACTCGCATAATCTCCAAGCTCCTCGGCCCCGTAATGCTCCCCAACAATTCAATCACGGCAGGCGGTAAGTAAGGGGTAAGACCCAGGACATCAACAAGAAGTGGAAGATCAGTGAATGACCCGTGCTGCGCTCCCAACACCTCCAACTCCAACTTCCACGCCTTCAATTCAGGCCAGGTGGCGGCCCACGACGGATCCGTGCTCTGATTCTTCCCTTCATGACCGACGAGCAAAAACGGTCGCTTTGTGCCTTGCTGCATTGCAGGACCAAAGAAGGTGCCATCGAGATTCACACCACAGGAAAGACGTGTATCATTAACCATTGATGCGAGCGCTGTTGCACCTCCAAGGGAATGACCGAAAATGCCAAAACTCTTGATATCGAGCTGACAGCTTGAGCCTGGGAAGAGAGACTTTGAAATCGAAGGAGTGCTTAGTTGATTCAGGACAAAAGTGACGTCTTGAGCTCGAACTGCCAGGGCAAAGTCGATCTGCTCGTCGGTCTCAATGTCCGCGGCGAAGATGACCGAGCCGTCCGGAAATTCAACAATGGGGGCATCGTAGGTGTGGTCGATAGAGATGACAATGTAGCCGTTACTAGCGACGGATTGAGCGATGGCGCCGTACTCAAGCCGGGAATTACCTAGGCCGGGCGAGAAAAGGACAACGGGATATTGACGAGGGCGGTACTTTCGATGGATCTGCGTGCAGATTTGTAGCTTGAGGCTCCCGAAAGTTCCTGCGGGTATGCCTATGGGACCGTAGGTCTGATCGTAGAAGTTTGCGGTCTTGTCCGGCATGTATTCCGTTGAGCTGAGGTTGGAGCATTGAGAGGAAGGTATGGGCGAGTAAACGGATACCATCAGGACCCTAGAGGTATTTGTTGGTGCGAATGGATCAAGGCGGGTAAAGTCGGTCAACATGGTTGTAGTGATGAGCGTGCTGTAAAGGCCCAGGGGGGGAGGAATGAGGGCATCCGTAGCGAGGGCGCTGGAGAGTCCTGCCAACAGGATCACTCCAGCGCAACCGATATTGGAAGGAAACATGGTAAGGCGGAAACGGCGGAAGAGAAACAGAGACGACCTATGAAATTGAAAAGGCAGTAATGGCTGTTGATTGAATCCGAGGATGAGAAGAAAAAAAGGACACTGGAGAGGGACAACCTCACTTATATAACAATGTTCCAAAGGGACTCAGCACTTGCTGGTTTTTTGTTTGACTTAACTCAGCCCGGCGATGGCCGGTGTTACGAGCAGTAGGCAGGGCATGATATTCTCTCAAATTGGTAATGATAATGATTTTGACGGGTGAGGATGCGAACGCAGTCTGTTCTTCGTTAGGTGCGTTCCTTCGCTGCCTATTTGGGTTTGGCGCCGTCTTGCCTCCGCCACACACGGGAAGAGTGTCTTGGCATCAACATCAGTCTTTACCTCTTGTTTCCCATAAATGGAAGTATTCGAGCGCACGATGGTACCACTGCTCAGATACCTCCTTTTCGAGATTATCTCTCCCTATTTCATATCGTATCTTTTCGCATCCACTTCAGAGAATGATTGGCCCGAACGACAAAAGGGCAAGAGTCACACGCTGTGAGGCTTGTTCGAAGCGCAAGATCAAGGTTTTCTCTCTTTAATTTGCAAGCCCAAGCCTTTACTGATGGTGGACAGTGCAGTGGTGGATTCCCTTGTGCGTATTGCAACCGCGTCGGCAAGACATGTATCGCCCCCAGAACCCAGCCTCACAATCAGGACCTGATATTTGTCCACCTTGGCGATCCCTCTCAGGTCTGTCCCTCTAAAGGCAAGCCCAGAACTCCGGTCAGCGTGGCTTTAGCTGTTCCTCCCGTGATCTCACTTGATCTGCATACCAAGCTTTCGAAGCACTTCTTTTCTGTCTTTATACAGACAAATGACTTCACGGGAGCCAAAAGTCTGAACTTAAATCTGATCGAACACCTCTGGCAGACCAACTCGGGTTTGCGGGAGGCCATCGTGGCTGTAGCAGCTCTCGATGCAAGCAGGCGATCGCAAACACTATCTTATGGGGAGAAAGGCGTTGTAGCCACAACGGCCTTGAAGGCATATAAAAAGGCATTGGTGTCGCTGCAAACCGACCTCGATTGCCAAATGATCTTGAGCAGCGATGCATGTCTTTGGAGTACGTTCTTTCTAGGGATATTCGAGGTAAATCCCTTTCGTCAGCCTATGAGCGGTCGGTGTTAACACAACTCCAGCTCATGTACGATGTTACCGGGGAAGGATGGGTAAAGCATATCCTTTACGGCACCTCAAAGATTATGCAGCTGCGGGGCCCCGCTGCGCATGCAACTGGCCCTGGCAGATCATTTTTCTTGACCTTCCGCGTATTTGAAGTATGTCGAGCACTCATATATAATGACACGACATTCTTGGACGAGCTAAGTTGGGGACTTCTGACGAAGGACATTTGGAGCGGCCAAATGGCAGTTGAATGGCATCCTAAAGAAGCTCTGCTTGACTTGATGATATCTTGTTCGACTCTCAGTATGCGGTATGTACGACTTCTTTCCGTTATTCTCACTCAAGAAGCTTTCATATGTCCAAGAGAAAATATTGACGATAAATGTCCTAAGCGGCCACGCCCTTGATCGATTATCTGTTCCTCCAGAGCTTGAAATCCTCAGCATTGCAGCCGACGGCCTCCTAATCCAATCTTCGTTATTTTCCTGGTCCAAAGAAACAGCCGACTGGTCAATATCGGAGCTATATGAAAACAAGGACTCATCGCACAACGGCGTTCACGATTCTCCCTCACTTCTTGCAAATATTTACTACCACTCGACTTCCATTTTTCTCTCTGGAATCTTCGACTATCGCTACCACCACTGGGAGGGAATACCAACACCAAGGTTGCCAGCTGTGGACATCCAGAACCACGTCACCGCGATCCTCAGTGGCTCAGAGACCGCGCTCAGGAAGACAAATATTGCAGGTATTCTACTTTTCTTCCCACTTCGCGTCGCAGGTTCGAGGGCCAGGACGGCGGTAGAGCAGCAGGCGATACTGAGTATGCTGCATCAAATCGAACGCAGAAATTTCATCGTCGCCGGGGCATTCGTAGAGGATTTGAAGGAACTCTGGCACCGAAATTGACATGGAATTGGATCTGTCACTTCCCCAGGAGAGAGAAGCACGTTCTTTCAGAGGTAATTATTGAAAAGACTTTCGATACTTCGTCACCTTGAGGAGCACTCGGTAACTCACTGCCCTTAGGAAGAGGGAATCAATCGTATCTAACGCGCATCTAATGAGTAATTACGACCGGCCTGGTCTCTGTCCCCATCGAACCTTCCCAGCTCTCTTTCCCTTGAAAAAACTGAACCTTCCTTCCAATATGCCTCCGCGCTAGCCATTCCCTCGCGCTTACGCCCCCATCTTCAACCTCTCCTTGCCCCAGCTCATCCACCAACCCACCCCTCAACCTCGTCAACACAACATCATGTTCTGGTCTCGAAAAGTACACTAAGCTCCTCCGGACCTCCTTCGCCTGCTCCCCCGGTGGACTAACCACTCGATGTAGATTACTCCTCAATATCCCCCCAGTGAACTTCACCATCGCGTCTCCGAGATTCACGATGGCACACCCAGGTACAGGCCGAACATAAACCCACTCTTCTGTCCCCGGGAGCTGGACTTGAAGCCCACCGAGGCGGTTGAGTAAGATAGTCAGCGACCCGAAGTCGGTGTGCTCTCCCAGAGCGTTCGATCGGGTGGAGGCTTCTTGAGGCGGTGCGGATATGAATCGTATGTGGCAGCCAGATGAAGCCATGGGCTTATGCATTGACGCGAAGGTATCTGGTGGAAGGCCTAGAGAGGTTGAGAGGGAGGCGAAGAGAGTTGTGAGGATCGAGGTGTTAGTCTTTATATATGAGGCTAGAGCTGCGCGGTTTGCGGTGATGACTGCTGGGGCCGGCAGAGGTTCCGTTACGGAAAGTATGTCATCTTTAGATATCTGACGATTGTTAATATCTTCATCAGTATTGCGGGTGTCAGAGTGATTGGGTTACATTGTAGAGTTCATTCTTATCTCGAGTTCCCTTCCCGTCAACTACCTCTTTTCCTATTCCTTTGTACCCGAAATATATTTTCTTAGCGGCGAAATCATATTTTGTTTTCTCTTCCACCGGTAGTGAAAAGAACTCATTCATGAGATCGAAGAGAGTGTCCGCTTGTTGAAGTAATTTCTCTCCTTCCGTTGTGCCTTGTAAGTCCAAGTAGAAGAAGCCGAGGCTTTTTGCAGCTGAGAATAGATGTTCATGTTCAAGGGTGGAAGTGCTTCTCTCAACTCCGCGAAGCGAGATCGTAACTAGAGGCGCGACAGGTATGTCGTCTGGAAATGGTGGCAATGCTGAACCAGAACTCGAGGACGGGTTCAATACTGTAGATGTCATACTGATAGTGACTGTTTTTTTGTGTATGGAAAATATATTGCTCAGCAGTACGAATTGAAGAAGTATGATGGAAGCAATATACATTTTAACCAACCTAGATGACAGATTTATATTGAAAATTGAATGGGGCTTTTCGAGAATGGGGTTGATGACACCACCGGAAATAATGATCGCCGTTCCTCACCATCGGACTTTGCAGAGTAAAGTTGTAATCTTCTCCGAATTCTGCGCCTGTGTCATTACCAAAGCTATGCAATGAACCAATGGAAGTGAAGCTCCCACTCTACTCCTCTGCTCCAACGTACCCCGAGCCGCAAACTCGGACCCAGCTGTCGCGAGCCAAGATCTGTACTAGCACGCTAGTGATCTATTAAGGCTTTTCTGGTGCGGGGTAACCGTGGGGGAAGGCTTATTCATTCTTAATCTGAATCATTTTAAAGGTAACCCCCACCAACTGGTTTTGAATTAACGACCAGGTTTTCATCGAAGTTTGTGGCGGAACTTGTCTTCCGCTATTTTACTATATAAGAGACCTGTAGCCCAAAGTCCTTCAGGTTCCTATTTCTCTCACATTTCCTTGTATAACTCCTCAATGATGGAGAAACGACCGGTTTCTGCCGCCACGCACCTCGAAAGTGTCTCAGCTGCAGCAATCGCGAAAGAAGTCCGAGAAGTAGACGAGAACGACGCCAAAGTGATACAACAAACGCTCGATACTTCCAGACAAGGTGGCTATACTCCCATCACCGCCGAGGAGAAAGCCCAACATCGAAATTTGAATCGCAAGCTGGACTTATTCCTCGTTCCCTTTTGTGCTCTCATCTACCTTTTCAACGGGCTTGACCGCAGTAACCTCGGAAACGCCCAGACAGATGGATTTACCAAGGACCTGGGCATGCCAGCCTCAGCAATCAACACAGCCACGTCACTTTTCTTCGCTACTTATGTCCCTTTGCAGCCATTTTCGGTATCCCTAGGCAAGAAAGTCGGACAGACTTACTGGCTGGCCATCATCGGTGTAGGCTGGGGCGTTCTCACCCTCGGCCACGCTTTTATCAAGACCGAGTCCCAGCTCATTGCCGTCCGCCTTCTCATTGGAGTATTCGAATCTGGCTTCTACCCGACTGTAGTTACATACATGTCTCGATTCTATCCTCGTTACGATCTTGCATTTCGTATTGCCCTGTTCTACGGCAGCTACGCCATTGCAGGTGCTTTCGGGGGCATCATTGCGTACGGGTGCTTCAAAATCGACGGCAGTCTACATGGTTGGCAGTATCTATTTATTGTTGAGGGAACATGTTCCATTGGCATTGCTCTTGCGACGCCTTTCTGGTTGGCGAAAAGTCCGGGAACGGCATGGTTCTTGACAGAGAACGAGAGAGCGTATGCTGAGAATCGTATGGTTATTGACGCCACGGCGAACTTGGACTCGACTACAAAACTCAACCGTCGAGATATCATTGAGGGCTGCAAGGATTGGAAACTCTGGTTTGTTTTGCCGTTCAACATACTCACCAGCGTACCGCCACAAGGTTTCACTATATTCTTCCCGCTTGTTGTGAAGGTAAGAAACCTTTCCGTCTTCTTCCTTCTTCTAATTCTCTGCATGATTCACGAGTTATTCACAATTCGGAAGACATGGCTTTCTGACGTCGCCATAGGGTTTGGGTTACTCCGGACCTACTGCAAACCTTATGACTGTGCCTCCCTACGTTATCGGCGCCATATTCCTGCTTTGCTTCGCCTGGTCATCAGATCACTTTCGGAACCGTCTCTACCACATCCTCGTAGCCTTAAGTATAGTAATGATAGGACTGATCCTCACCATCACGCTCCCACTCGAAAACACTGGCGGTCGCTACGCGGGTTTGGTGATTCTGCTTTCTGGCACTTTCATCACGTCCCCATTGACGGCAGCCTGGCTTGCAGGCAATACTCCAGAGCCCGGCAAGCGGACTGTCGTCATTGGCATCAATGGCTGGGGCAATCTTGCCGGCATAATTGGCAGCGAGCTGTTCCTGGCGAAGTACGGTCCAGATTATCACTATCCACTCTCAGTTACCTTGGGACTGGTTGGCGTCTCGTTGTTGGGCTACACAGCGTATCGCTTTGCACTGCGCTTTGCGAACAAGTGGAAGGCGAAGAAGGTTGCGGCCATGACACCCGAGGAGATCGAGGAGGAGAATTCAAATGATATGCGGTATGCGGATGCGAAGTATACTTTTGTCTATGGGCTGTAGTCGCAACGAAATATTTGGATTATGAACTTATTGCACGTCCTTGTACTTGTGGAGACTTCTCCCTTGAGAAGTATAACCTCAATCTCGCATGAACATCAATGGGATTCAGTGGCTGCCTATTCCTAATGTCCTTGGGTTAACAGCGTTTGGATGATAGAAGAATTCGCCTTTGCTAAGAAAGCGACTTTTTCTTGTGTGGAGTTTGTGATCGAAACGAGGAAGGAAAATTCCACTGAATTAGCTATGAATAATCAGACAAAGCGGGGGCCTTTTCCTCTTAGCACTTAACTTCTGTGATGAGAACTCAGGGAGGATTCAACTGAAGTCACTGCATCGGACTTCTAGATTTGGGGTCAACTCTCTAATGATAAATCAAGGAGCGAACTATTCAGAACACCATCAACATAGCTAACGATACTTACCACAGAAAGCTAGGCTCCGAGGATACGTGAATAAAAGATATTGAAGAGAATACTGACAGACTTCAGCTTATTGATATAGACGGATCAAGGCAACTTCGCGAATTGAAATCAGGTGATCTGTATTGAAATGATCCGGAGTGGGTTTCTCGACCGAGAACAAGAGATGTGATGGCTGTGGACATCTAAGACCCGAGGGTAAAAAGGAAGGAAAATGGATCATTGTTAGATTCAATGATGAAACCTTCGGTTGAGACTCTGTTTAACAACTTGCCTACTCGGCGTGTTAGTTGCATCTCACGTGATTACCCAACGAGTTATGACTGGCAATTGTCGCACAGGAGGGTTTGATCTGCGATCCATAGTCTTGAGAAACTAGTGAGATGGTTGAAAAGCAAGTCCACAGCTTGTGGGAAAGACTCCAAGGGGAAATTAAAGGTATGTTCCACGCTCAGATGCCCAAATTGAAAGAGTGCAGGCCCTCGCGATTGCGCATTCAGCAGCAGCGCCAGCGTGCCCCCGGGATTTCAGTGGAGCCTCGGCGGAAAATATTCGTCCAATAGCACACACAGAAAGCGTCCAGAAATCTTGTTGCGCAATTGAAATGTCAAAGTAGGCTCTAAGAAAGCTTGAGTCGTTACCTGGGATGTGATTGATTCAGGGGAAGTCTGGGCTCTGCACCTCACTACGCAGCCTTGACGCTAGCTTCAAGCTTGAGTGTAACAGCAAATCCCAAACTCAATACCACCGAATCGGATAAACCCGTTATACAAGAGGCTTCTTCGCTCCTTGCTGGGATTTTGTAGTGGTGGGAACTCAGCGAAAATCTTCAGCCCCGCAATACTTGAGCAGCCTTGCTGTGAGCTGAAAGCTCCAGGCTTGCGTGCAAGTGTAGATTCAAGCCTAGTGACTACCGCATCAATCAGAATCGATGAAAAGTGCAGGAACACAAAATCTTTGTGCTTTTTGGAAGGGATTTTACAATAGGAAAAGGAGAGGTGACGTTGAAATGCTGGGCTGCTGACTCAGTCTTTAAGCGAAATTGATCACCATTTTCCCGAACTTCCTTCTGTCATTTACATTTGTTTTTTCTTCCTATCAAGTTTCATCCGAGTCTCTTTTATTCTTATCGTATACAACCTTACGACAATCATCTCTCTTTGCGACTATTGCTGTCACAGGAGAACTCATTTGTCTTTCTTTTTCGATCTCTTCAACCTTCGTTCCGCCTCTCCCGACTCGCATTTCCCCTCACTTTCCCCCTTCCCCGCCCAAAGCTTCTGCCGACCCGCCTTCTTAGTACGAAGTTTACGTCCCGACAATCGACCAGGCCCAGTTATTCTTGTCCGAAGAAACTACTTAAGCATGGTCGATGGTCGATCAGGCCTAGGTTGAAAACTACCTCCGGTAGTGGGTAGTCAAGAAATTGGCATAGCCACCCCCCACAACCACTCAGATGAGCGTGGATTCTACCCCTTCGGAGAAATTGAAGTCGACTAGATTGGTCGACGCAGTTTATCATAGAATGGCTAACCAATTTAGCATTTTGGCGGGGCCAGCGATTGAAGCAAGATGCCTTTAATCGCAAAATCCCTCCCACGCTACGTCACGGCGGGTACAGCGCCAAGTGACACTGCATAGTACCAGCTCTGTGTCGCGATACAGAAGCTTGAAGCAGGGCCAGGAACAGAGACTCTGTGCCAGAGAATCAAGTGATGGCGCAGTAGTACAAGCGCCGTGTCGATAGATCAAGCGGAGATCGCCAACGAGGAATCGACCAAGGAATACTGGCCAGTCATCAAGCGGCGATTGGCGATGGGTCTACGAAGCAGCACTCCAAGCTTTCTGAGTTTAGAGCTCGTGATCAGATGGAACTGGATCGCATAACGTTAGAGCACAAGAAGCTCACCGGTGAGAAGGTCGACTAAAAGGCGGCGGCTAGCAAGTAGCTAGCGGCGGAGACCATTTCTGCGCAGCTACAACACGTTTTCGAAGGAAATTTCAATGTGTCACCTGTTATACTGCTACCAGTTCAGAATCTGATCTACAGATCACAAAATTAAAGCTTAAGAAGTCTCAGCTCGAGAAGAGGATCAATGAAACGTGTGCACAAAGCCGACTATCTAAGGTGGGGCTCACACCAGGCGTGTTTTAATCAGGAGCCTCATCCGACCCCTCATCCGATCCCTTACCCGATGAATGCCAATCCACCAACAGGTAGAGCTTCGCATTTTGCGGGGCCCCGCACAAAAATGTACTTGATATGCAACCACCTTGATCATGCACATAAATAGTTGGCATTCCCTTCTTTCACCATCTCCGTCTTTGCTTCAGTTCCCATTCTCCGACCATGGCACTCACAATCCAAGACTCGGTAGACTTTCTCAAGTCCCATATATTCTCAATTATTGTCGTAGCTTTCGTTCTCGATCTTCTCCGGGTCAGATTTCGTTCTGGCCTCAGATCGATCCCAGGTCCTACAATCGCAGCCTGGACCGGTTTGTGGCGCTTGGTCGATGTTTGGAAAGGCGATGCTCACCACACTGCCATCAAACTTCACCGCAAGTACGGACCTCTCGTTCGCATCGGTCCTAATCATGTATCTGTGGGCGATCCTAAGGAAATTTCAAACATTTACGGTCTAAACAAGGGCTATACTAAAGTGAGAAATCTCTAAAGGTCCTCACAGCCCTGCTAACCAAGAACAGACCGGTTTCTACCCAATCCAATGCATCAGCTGGCAAAAGAAGCCCCAGATGAACCTCTTCTCTACCAGAGATGAGGCCTACCACCGTGCGCAAAAACGACCTGTTGCCAATGCCTACAGCATGACTTCGCTTCTCACTAAAGAAGACGCCATAGACTCGTGCTCAACGCTGTTCATATACAAGCTTGGTGAATTTGCTGACCAAAAGAAATCTTTCGACCTTGGCGCTTGGCTTCAGTACTACGCGTTTGATGTGGTTGGGGAACTCTCCTTTGCCAAGAAGCTCGGATTTTTAGATAAAGGCGAGGACGTCGATGGCATGATGGAGGCTATTGAAGGAATGCTCGTAATTACTATCTACACTTTTGTGGCGGAAACACTTTCTGATCGTCTTACATAGGTCTATGCCAGCCGTTGCGGCCAAGTCCCCGAGATGCATAAGTTCCTCCTGGGTAACCCGCTGTTTCCAATCCTGATGCCGTCGATGGAGACATGGAACCAAGTACTCAACTTTACGCTGAAGGCCGTCAACTCTGTGAGCTTGAACGCCAAGCTTGATCGTGACGGCGAGCTAGATGCCGAAGCTTTGGATGCCAAGGGTGATATGCTCAGCCGCTGGTCGGCCGTGAAGCAGAAGAGCCCCGAGAAGATGAACACTCGCGATGTCATTGTCCATCTTAGTACAAACGTGTTCGCTGGCAGTGACACGACAGCTATTGCTTTGCGAGCCATTATCGATTTCCTCATCCGCAATCCGCGAACCATGGATAAACTCGTTGGTGAGATCGACGCGGCTCAGAAGAATGGCAAGCTCAGCGACCCAATCCAACACAAAGAAGCTCTTGCCCATCTGCCCTATCTCAGCGCGGTCATCAAAGAAGGTCTACGTCTCCACCCATCCGTCGGTCTCCTTCTAGAACGCCATGTTCCTCCGGAAGGTGCCACCATTTGCGGCCAACACATCCCAGGTGGAACGATTGTCGGTATCAACGCGTGGGTAACCCAGCACGACCCCGCCGTCTTCGAAAAACCAGAAGAATTTATCCCAGAGCGATGGCAAGATGCCGATCCTGAAAAGCTGCGGCAAATGGATCAAAGCTTCTTCGCCTTTGGCGCCGGGAGCAGGAGCTGCATTGGTCAGAATATCAGTATGATAGAGATGATGAAGATCATTCCCCAACTTCTGCGTGACTTTCGCGTCACGCTCGCGCATCCAGAGAAAAAATTGAAGACCAAGAATGTCTGGTTTGTTCAACAAGAAGGTCTAATTTGTAATTTGGAAAGGAGACGGAAGAGGTAATTAACGGCTCGGTGCGGCGAAAACCGTTGGCGCATGGCTATTTAGCTTCTGTATATTTTAGATAGAGGATATTTCAAAACACACATCAAACATTGGCTTTGCCAAGATTCTGGTGGTAATATGTGCCTGCATAAACCAGATCTCCGCCTCGAATTCATTGGTAAAAAACAGCCTTCACTTTTGCGTTAGCACGTGCCGCAATTCACGTGTAATGCCCTCCTCTAATTCTTCTTGTTTAGCTGCTTTTACGCTTGCAAGTTCCTAATAAGTAATTAACTAGTTGGGAATTTCTTTTTCTTTGAAGCTCTGCATATTGTCTCTCCTGATTTAAATTCGTTAGTCTTTTGTTTCAATGCATTCACGATAGTTAACAATAAGGGTCTGTGTATGGAAACTGTTCTCATGCCCATAACCCCCCGCTTGCTATTCTCAAGAATAGGCCCGTTTGAGAACGATAAAGACACCTACTGCAGTATATTCATGAGCGCATGATTATTTAGTGCTATTCTTCGTCACAAGGCTGCAGGTGGCGTTCGTCTTGCACGTGATCCAGGAACTTTTGCGCAATTGCGAGTTCCTCACCGCCGACCGATCATTTTACGATGGACATGCTTTTCAGAATCACTATCATCCAAAAACACACTTCGTTGAATGGATTGATATTTGCGAAACTCTGTCACCTGAGAGTCTCACCACACCCCTTGACTTGTAAATGTTGAGCCATCAATTTATCTCCGCAGCCTCACTCTGCAGGCGCTGCTAGCCTTGTTTTGGGCCACTTAAAAACAACCAATTCTCATTTCAAATTCTACTTTGGTCAGGCCAGGAGCTATATCCCAAAAAAATGGGGGGATTTTACATGGCCTATCTCGAATGTTTGTGCTCTTTCTAATTCTAGCCCTGTCTTAGTCTCCACAAGACTTGCATTCGAGCTGTTACTAACAAGTAGTAGCTTTGTGTCGTCGTCGCGGCTGGCATGATCCTCTATACGAGACATACAGGAGCTCGTCAGGGTATACCTGCCTAGTCGTTGTCAATGGCCGCGAGTACCAAACAGATTTTGCATGCGAATCAGATGGACTAGCTCAAGAAAATGCTGCGATGCGGGCGTTCATGGTTTGCAGAAACTTTTCGGTAAACGGAGGTATGCTGGCACGTAATGGCGTTATTCAGGGTCTGCCTGCAAATGCGCACAGTGAACGATACAGGAGAAGACATCATGGTGGTGGTCGAAGCCACGCTGCCAATTTCAGCAGTTCTAGTTCGACAACGTCGGGCGCAAGCAGGAGCTCTAGAGCAGAGTCTATCTACTCAGATACAAGCTTGTTCAGCTCGACATCCGAAGCATCCTCGTCCAGCACAATATCAAGAGTCTCGCACAACGGTAAAGAGTCCGCCTACATGACCACCCCCTTAAATACCACCACTACGCTCCCCTCGTTTGAAGAGACACCACGTAATTATTGCTATCCCCTGATGGAACCCACTGCGCCAGATGAAGATCTCAATATAGACCCACAAGGTCTTCTCAAGCTGGAAAGCGGAGAAGACAGGCTAGATTTAGAACATAATTCAGCGAACCTTGGGGAGCAATCGACAGAGCTTGTTGGTGATGAAACCGAGGGGATGAAAGACGCGAATCGAATACAGGACGAGGGTTGCGAATATGACTTCTACCAAGGAGATTTCCGTAGCTCTGTGAA
>Ga0181525_10002919_pt1 | contig 13723 bp, 9 predicted proteins | sample PEATcosm2014_Bin_48_FD_121100 | JGI IMG/M metagenome (GOLD analysis project Ga0181525, IMG submission 121100) | Peatland microbial communities from MTU Mesocosm Facility, Houghton, MI, USA - PEATcosm2014_Bin06_10_metaG | ecosystem: Environmental > Terrestrial > Soil > Wetlands > Peat | place...
AGATATTCTCCAGCAACTTGGTCATCTCGGCTGCGGCGGGCGAAGAAACTGGAACCGTGCGCTGGAAGATGGATCCGTAGAGCGCCCCCGCCAGCTCCGAGGCTCGCGGATTCACGCCGCCCACAACTTTAGGAATGTCGCGGCGGGCGACCGTAGTGTTGCCCGGATCTTCGCGTTCCGGCGAGAAAGCCACGAAGAATTCTTTCTCCGCAGTGGAACTGCCGCGGGCGGCTTTCAGTCCCAGCTTGTTTTCTTGTTCCAGAATCGGCAACATCACTTCTTCTGTAGTGCCGGGGTAGGTTGTACTCTCAAGCACGATCAGTTGGCCGGGCTGCAAGTGAGGCGCAATGGCGTGCGTAGTGTCGGTGATGTAGCTGAGATCGGGTTCGTGGTATTGGTTGAGAGGCGTGGGGACGCAGATGATGACGGCATCCATCTCTTTGATCCGCGCGTATTCGGAGGTGGCGGAAAAACCCTGCGCCTTGGCCGCTGCGATCTCTTCGGCGGCGATGCGGTAGATGTAGGATCCGCCCTGGGCAATGGTATCGACCTTGCGCTGATCGATATCGAAGCCGGTGACGCTGAATTTCTGTTCGCTGAACAGCAGGGCCAGAGGCAGTCCCACATAGCCGAGGCCGATGATGCCGACGCGCGCCTGGCGCTGCTGGATCTTGCTTTTAAGTTGCTCGGGAGAGCGATTTACGGCAGAGTGATTCGTCATCGTCGCGATACGGGTATCTTTTCCGGGGGAATGATTTCACTTTCGATTCTAGCATGTGTTGGCGGCCCGATTCGGTGATGAAGCGAGGCCCCGTACTGGCGAATCAGTTTCGTCTTCCGAAGTTGGGAATGCGTGTCTTCAGCAGCATGTCTGAGAAGCATGTCTTGAGAACTATGCCCTAAAATTATGAAAAGACAGAAAAAGTTCTGGCTGATAGGCGCGACGCTGTTGTTATGCTTGTTGGTCCTGGCGGCGGCAAAGGCCGGCGGATTTCTTGTGCTGGAGGACCCACGTCCCTCCGACGTGATTCTGGTATTGGCCGGCGAAACGGACAAGCGTCCGGAACGCGCCCTACAGCTCCTGGCTCAGGGATACGGGCGGCAGATGGTGATGGATGTGCCAGCGGAGACGAAGATTTACGAATTCACGCAGCTGCAACTGGCTCAGAAGTACGTCGAGCATTTGCCCCAGGCGGCGTTGGTGAACGTGTGCCCCATCGTCGGACTTTCCACTAAGGACGAGTCGAAGGATGCCGAGAAGTGCCTTGCGCGCACGGGGGCCGGGAGTGTGCTGCTTGTTACCTCGGATTTTCATACGCGGCGCGCGCTGAACGTGTTCCGGCGCGAGATTCCGGAATATGAATACTCGGTCGCCGGCTCCCATGACGCCGCGCAATTTGGCGAGAGATGGTGGACTCATCGCCAGTGGGCGAAGACCTTCGTGAATGAATGGGCGCGCTTGCTCTGGTGGAAGCTGGTCGATCAGTGGCGCTGATGGCAAGAAGGCTATTCACCACAGAGGCACAGAGACACAGAGAAAATCTCTAACCTGATTTATTGTCCTTCGATTTTCTCTGTGCCTCTGCGTCTCTGGGGTGAAATGCTTCTTTTCCAGATTAGTAAGTTTTCCACAGGCGCGGCCATTTCACAGCACAAATAACATTGACTGCCAAGAACTTTGGAGGTTACGATGCGTTAATAGTAATCAACTTAGTTATTAACGGAGTGTGGGATGGGCATGTCTGCTTTCCGCAGGATGGTGACTTGCGTGCTTCTGCTGATTGTGCCTGCTTCGCTGTTCGCCGCCGATTCCGGCGCGGCCATGCTGTATGCCGATGGCGCTGCCTGGTTGAACGGCAGCCACGTCCCGAAATCCTCCGCAATTTTTGCCGGCGATCTGGTGCAGACCCGGTCTGACTCGGCAGCCAATATCCACGCCCCCGGCTCCAGCATCACGGTCCTCGGAGATTCTCTCGTACAGTTCGAAGGCACCTCATTGAAGGTGGAGCACGGCGGCGTGAGTGTGTCGACCTCCAAAGGCGTTGCCACTACTGCCGGCGATGTCCGGGTGGCTCCGGTGTCGAATGCATGGACCGAATTCAACGTCACGGATACCGACGGCACGGTGCACATCGCGGCCCGCAAGGGAGACCTGACCATCACCGACGACAGCGGCACGGTTACTCTGGCGCAGGGTCAGGAAACCACGCGCGACGAGCAATCCGACCAGAGCAACAACAACGATAAAGACAAGAAGAAAGACAAGAAGCGCCAAGTGGGTGCCGCTCCAGCAGCCGGCGGCGGCATTCTGAACTCTACAGTCGCCATTGGAGTGGGAGCGGCGGCCATTGGCGGAGTTACCGCCTGGGTGCTGCTCAAGAGTGACAACCCGGTTAGCCCGTCTACGCCGTAGGCACATCGTCAATCAAAAACTTTCTCCCGACAGACTGCAGCGCTGCAATCGCTCCGCATATACCAATTTTCCGCAACAAACTACTCCTCAAGTCATCCAAACCAAATGAACTAATTTCTAGAGGAGTAACAATGCAAAAACGCAAACTTGGAAAAAGCAATCTTGAAGTATCGGCGCTTGGCCTCGGCTGCATGGGACTGAGTTTCGGCCTGGGTCCCGCGGTAGAGAAGAACGATGGGATCGCGCTGATCCACGCAGCGGTGGAACGCGGCGTCACATTCTTCGATACCGCCGAAGTCTACGGACCGTTTATCAACGAAGAACTCGTAGGCGAAGCCCTCGCCCCATTTCGCGAGCAGGTAGTGATCGCCACCAAGTTCGGTTTCAAGTTTGATCCCATCACCAACAAACAGGCGGGGCTCGATAGCCGGCCGGAACACATCAAGCAGGTCGCCGAGGCCTCGCTCAAGCGCCTCCGGACCGATGTCATCGACCTGTTCTATCAGCACCGCGTTGACCCCAATGTGCCGATCGAAGATGTCGCGGGCGCGGTGAAGGATTTGATTCAACAAGGCAAGGTGAAGCACTTCGGACTTTCCGAAGCCGGCGTGCAAACGATCCGCCGCGCTCACAAAGTTCAGCCTGTCACGGCGTTGCAGAGCGAATACTCGCTGTGGTGGCGAGAGCCTGAAACCGAAGTGATCCCAACGCTCGAGGAACTCGGCATCGGATTCGTTCCCTTCAGCCCTCTCGGCAAAGGCTTTCTCACCGGCAAGATCAGCGAAGATACAAAGTTCGATGAAACCGATTTCCGCAACAAGGTCCCGCGCTTTACGCCGGAGAACCGGAAAGCGAATCAGGCGGTGGTGGATCTGATCGGCAAGTTCGCGCAACAGAAGAAAGCGGCCCCGGCCCAGGTCGCGCTCGCCTGGCTGCTGGCGCAGAAGCCGTGGATCGTGCCCATCCCAGGGACAACCAAGCTGCATCGACTGGAAGAAAATATGGCAGCCGTTGAGTTGCAACTTTCGCCCGACGATCTCCACGAACTGGACATCGCAGCCTCGAAGATCACGGTACAAGGCGCACGCTACCCCGAGGAGTTGCAAAAGATGGTGGGGCGCTGAGCATGGGCTGCTGACATAGGACGCTGGGCGCGACAGTTTTTCGATCTGTCATCCTGAGCGAAGTAAATGCTTCGCGATAGCGAAGCATTTACGCAGTCGAAGGACCCCTAGCACCGTTGCTGCAGCATCGGTCCCGCAAGGCGTTTCTACAGGCGGGTGGACCGCTTTTCTGATGATGTTCGCGTGCGCCCTCTGTTTTGTTTGTGCCAGCACGCCTGGGCCAATCTAGGCCCGACTTGTGTTATAGTTCTGTTGCGGTGCGTCCCCCCATCCGCATTTCAGGCAACTTCTGTGCACAATCGTCCGCCCAGATCCCACAATGAAGTCGGAGCAGCACATGAACTTCACTAGATTTTCAGGCAGACATTTTCCTTTGAACCTTCTGAGCTTGGCGATGGCGACTCTCGTGATCGCTGCAGCATTGCCACCGCGAACTCTAGCGCAAGGCAGCGAAACCGTGCTCTACAGCTTTAACGGCAACGACGGGTCGGCCCCGTATGCTGGCCTGATTGCCGATTCCCACGGCAATTTCTATGGGACGACCTACGACGGCGGCGACGATGGCTACGGCACGGCCTTTGAACTGACGCCCAATGGCGCCGCAGGCTGGACTCAGACCATACTCTACAGCTTCTACGTCAACGGCTTGCATCCCGACTCCGGCCTGATCTTCGACTCCGCCGGCAATCTCTTCGGCACCACATTCTGGGGAGGAACCGACTTGGTTGGCACGGCATTCGAGCTCATGCCCCAACCAGACGGAAGCTGGCGCCAGAGAGTGATCCACACCTTCGTTGACGACGGCAGCGGCCGCGACGGATGTTATCCCGACGGCAACTTGATTTCCGATTCCGCGGGAAATCTTTATGGCACTACAGTCTCCGGAGGAAAACACGGAGGAGGCACAGTCTTCGAGTTGACGCCGACCACGGCCGGAGGCTGGAAAGAGAAGATCCTGCACGGCTTCAACGACACCGATAACGGCATAGAAGGGAACTATCCCGCGGCGGGCGTGATCTTCGATTCCGCCGGCAATCTTTATGGCACCACTGCCGCTGGCGGCACTTACGGCTATGGCATCGTCTTCGAGTTGACGCCAAAGCCCGGCGGCTTATGGGGCGAGAAAATCCTGTACAACTTCAACAACACCAACGGCGATGGCTTCGCTCCTTATTCTGGCCTGACCATCGACCCCGCGGGGAACCTCTACGGCACCACTCAGCTTGGCGGCGCAGACGGCCAGGGCGCGGTGTTCGAGTTGAAGCCCGCTTCTGGCGGTCGCTGGATCGAACTGCTCCTGCATAGCTTCAGTGCCGCCGAGCTCGACGGGGCACAACCCGTCGCCAGCCCGACTCTGGACGCGGCCGGCAATCTTTACGGCACCACGCTGCTCGGGGGAGCAAACGGCGTTGGCACAGTTTTTGCGCTGAAGCCCAGCGCGGGCGCAAACTGGACGGAGACACTCCTGCACAGCTTTGGCGGCGGTACGGACGGATTTTCCCCCTACGCCGGCCTGACCCTCGACGCCGCCGGCAATCTCTATGGCACTACGGCGGGCGGCGGCGCTTATGGCTATTACGGGGCCGTGTTCGAGATCACACCCTAGAATCAGTCGCTGTGCGAAACCCAGAGGGAGCTGGCACCATTAATAACTGAGGATGCCTCACCTTTCGCGGGTTCGAAAGGTGAGCCGCGATGCTGCCATGACCGAGGCTTTCGCCCCGGGCGAACCCGCCGCAAGCTTTTTCCACGGCTCCCTATGTGACATCTGACCTTGCGCACAGCCCCCGATTTTATTTTTGTCGAGAAACTACAGATCGGAGGCGCGGGAGGGGTTTAGAAGTTCGTGGCGGACTGGTGTACCTGTTCGGGAGATGCGGGAACTTCTTCTGCGGGTTTGCTGCGTAACGCGCGGCGTTTGCGGGCGGGTTGGGCGAAGGGCTCCGAGGCGGCGATGGTGCAGAACACGTAGAACAGGGCGGCGTTGGCGGGGATTTGCAGATTGAAGTCGACAGCGCTGTGTACCAGGATGCCACTCAGTCCTAGCACGCAGGCCAAAGCCACGGCGCCGCTCATGTCCGCGTGCCAGTGTCCCATCTTCTTGATGGCGCTGCGGAAGAGCGTCACCAGAAACCAGAGCATGGTGGCAAAGCCGAGCAGGCCCATCTCGACCAGCAGTTGCAGGTAGTCGTTGTGCGCTTCGTTGACGAAGAAGTTGGTGTAGAACGTGCGGAATTGCGGATAGACGACAGGAAATGCTCCCAGGCCCCAGCCGAGGACTGGCCTCTTGAGGAACATCTTGAGGCCGTCACGATTGATGTAAGCGCGCACGTCGCTGGAGAGATCGGAGTGCTGCGGGCCGACAGTGGCGATGCGCTTGCTGAGTTCGGCGCCGCCGACCCAGATGAGAATTCCGAGCACGATTGCCAGGAATACGCCGACGCCGATGGCGGTGCGCAGGCTGCGTTTCTGCTTCACCAGCAAGACCGAGAGAATGATGAGTTCGGCGATGATCGCGATCATGCCGCCGCGCGATCCGGAAAGAAAGATGGTGCCGACCATGACGGCGGCTGCGGCCGCGGCCAGGGCGCGGGTTCTGGTGGAAGCCAGATGGGTCAGCGCCAGCACCAGAGGGATGGGAACAAGCATCTCCATCAGGCCAGCGTAGTGGTTGTGGTTTACATAGGGACCGTAGATCCAGCCGCCGTTGCTTGGCTGCCGCAGCCAATACAATTTGCCGTTATTGGAGACGCCATACATTAAGGCGAACCCGGCCAGCGCGATGCCATACAAAGAAAAAACAACGGCGAGAGTGCGTGCCTGGGTGCCCCGGATCAAGGCTTGTCCGGCGAGAAAGCACAGCAAGGCGTAGGAGAAATACAACAGCGCCAATGAAATCGTATCGTGCGGATAGGCGCTGCGGCGGAACACAAGTTGCGCGACGATCAGCAGGCCGAATGCTGCCATGGGAAGAAACAGGGGATTCCACCTGATCTTCATTTGGCCTTCGAGCACTTGTTTCCAGATCCACAAGAGAAACAGCGCGGCGGAGCCGGCTTCGAGCAGAAAGATCGACCAGGGTTCTACCGCGCCGAATGCAATCGGGCCGAACAGGAGCAGGCCGAAGATCCCGTAGAGCAGAACTCTGCCAGCTTGGAGTGCGCTTTCCTTGTGGCGGTTTTCGGGATTTCCAGTTGCTCTCATGAGATTGAATCCGCGCGATGCGGGAGCTATTGCCGCTTGGCCACGAGGCGGAAATCGTCGACCCAGAGCTTACCACGGATCGGACTGCCGGCCGGCAAACGCCGCACGTGCAGCACCAGCAGTCTGCAATCGTCTCCGGTGGTGAACTCGCCGGTGGTGGACTTCCAGAAACCCGCCTCCTTTAATTCGTCGCTGTCATACAGGACTGCCTGCGTGAAGGCATCCTGAATGGTGAGATGCGGTCCGCCCGCGCCTTCGATTTCTCCATTCTTGTAGTACGCAGAGAAGTCGTACAAAGTATTGGGCTGAACTGCGATGAATTGACGAATGCCGGCATCGTTTACGCCGGGTCCGTCGAAGGTAATCAGCAGTGAACGATGGCCGCTGTGAAAGTCGCTGGGATCGAGCGTGAGAGCGACGCTGGACTGCTTCTGATACTGCCAGTCGAACCCGCCGTTCAGAACATCAAGATTGAAATCCCCGTTGACGATTAAATTATTCCGCGTAGGCAGATAAGAAGAAAGACCGAAACGCGGGGCCGCCTGCTGCCATACCAGGCGGGCCTGATCAACGTCTTTGTGATCGAACAGGTACTGGACGTAGGCATAAACATGACTTATCTCGAAGGTCTCAGGAGTAGCCATCAAATCGGCCCACACCTTGGCGGTGGCTGCGGTCTGCTCTTTGGTCATCAACAGGTGCAGAAAGGCGATGTAGGCAGTGGATCGCGGGGGAACGACATCGTGCAAGAGCACGTCCACATCCGGATTGATGCGCCAGCAGAATTGAATCGCCGGCCCGGCCAGAGAAGGTTCATTCTCCAGGACCACTCGAAATTCGCGCAAAGCTTTCTCATTCTCGCCTTGCACCAGATAGAAATTGGCAGCTTCCCAGGCCACGTCGGGCGTGGTGGGATCGGACTCAATGGCGTGTTCGAGCGCCCAGGTTTGATTCGAGATGTCTCCGAGCACCTGATAGGCAGAGGCCAGGTCGAACCAGTAGCGGGCAGAATGCGGGTTGAGTTGCACGGCGGCCCGGTAGGGTTCGATGGCGGCGCCGGGGTCTCTGGCGACCAGCGCGTAGTAGCGGCCCAGATGATTGCGGTAGTCCGCATTTCCTGGATCCCAGCGGGCGGCGCGCTCGAGGCTTGCGATCTCCGGCCGTTCCCCGAATTCGGAAGCGACAAAGAGCCGGCCCGCCAACAGTACATAGATCAGGCAGAGCGCAGCAGCGGAGCCAATGGCAAGCCTCTTCCGCCAGGCTGAATTGAGGAGTATTTCCATGGTGGCCAACTAAAAGCAAGTCCCGCCGATGTTTCTAGGCGCTATGGGGTGACGCTTCGGCGGCGTCCTCGCCGTCACCATCCTCTTCGTCGTTGTCGTGATCGTGCGCGGCATCGTCGCGATAATAGCGGGAGTATTTGCTCTTGTATTCGTAATAGTAGTAATAGTCGGGCGAACTGAGATCGACCGCGTTCAAGAGCACGCCGGAGACTTTCGCATTCACCTGCAGAAGCACGTCACGGGAGCGGCGCAGCGCCTGTTTGGTGGTTTGCCCGGAGCGGATGACCAGCACAATGGCATCGGCGCGCGGAGATAAAACGACCGCGTCAGTGACGGACAGCGTGGGAGGAGTATCGACCACGATGTGATCGTATTGGCCACGCAGTTCTTCGAGGACGTCGCGCATGTTGGTGGAGGCCAGCAGTTCCGCCGGATTCGGCGGAGGCGTGCCCGCGGGCAACACCGAGAGGTTGGGCAGAATCGCCGAGCGCGTGATGGTCTGTTGCAGGGTCGCGCTTCCGGTCAGCACGTTGCTGAGTCCGCTGCGCGGTCCCATGCCCAGGGTCTTGTGAATGCTGGGCCGCCTGAGGTCGGCGTCGATGAGCAGGACTCGAATGCCTTTCTGCGCCAGCACCACCGCGCAGTTGATGCTGGTGGTCGTCTTGCCTTCCTGCGGGAGAGCGCTGGTGATCATGATCACCTTGGGAGGCGCTCCGAGATTCGATAGAAGCAGCGAGGTGCGCAGTGCGCGATAAGACTCCGCCATCTGCGACTGCGGCCGGACCTGCGTAACCAACTCCACCGCCTCCTTTGAACTGGCGATGACCAGACGTTTCGCATTTGCGCCGTCACGCGCCGTTCTCGACCCCATCGGAATCATGCCCAGCGGCGGCAGGCCGGAAATCATTTGCGCCTGTTCGGTGGTGCGGACTGTGTTGTCCAAGCCCTCCAGCATGAAGGCGAGTCCGACGCCGGAAGTTAGACCCAGCATGAAGGCGAAAGCGAGATTCCGCGGAATGTTCGGCTCGATGGGCGCGGTCGGAACGCGGGCGACGTCCACAATGCGAAAGTTATTGGACTTAAGGCCGGCCGAAACTCCTGCCTCCTTCATCTTCTCCATGAGGCCTTCATAGAGTTGGCGATAGCTCTCAAGGTCTCGTTTAAGAATGCTGTATTGAATGGCGCTTTCGTTGAGTTTATTGGCTTCCTGCTTCTGTTTTTCGAGAGCGTCGTGCAGCATGCTTTCCCGCTGCAGGGCCGCCATATACTGCCCGCGGATTTTGCCCGCTACCTTCTTCGTCTCGAGCAGGATCTGGGCGTCGATTTCCTTCAGTTGGTTGTTGAGTTGCGCCACTTTCGGATAGGACGGTCCGAACTGCGTACTGAGTTCCGCCGCCTGGATCTTAACGTCGGCCTCTTTGGCACGAAGGCCTTCCAGCAGCCCAGCCTGGGACTGAGAGTTCCCAGCCGCATCCAGGAGGGTGGCAGCGGATGCGATCGTATCGGCATCCCCTTGCTGAACCAGGCGATAGACGGATTCCTTGTCCATGCGTTCGGATTCCGCGGTGGTCAGCGCCTTATTCAATTCATCCAGCTTCGAGGTGGTGATGTTCTGCTTTTCGTCGATGCCCAGGATCTCGTGTTCTTTCTGGTAGCGCACGAGTTTTTCCTGGGAGGTCTCGACTTTCATCTGCAGATCCACGAGTTGCTTGGAAAGCCAGTCGGAGGCCTGCATGGTGGAATCGAAGCGCGACTTGAAATTGTTTTCCGTGTAGGTGCTCATCAAGGTATTGACTACGTTAGCAGCCAATTCCTTGTCGGGACTGCGGAAGTGCACCTCGACGATGTGAGTGTTGGGGGCGAGAGTGACTTTCAAATTGCCGCGAAAACTGGCGAGCAGACCGGAGGTTCGCGCGGTATCGGCTTGGAGGGGATCGGGAGCAAGATCGAGTGACGAGGGCAGAGTTGGCGTCTTGCCGCCGAACTCCGGCCTGCGGTCGAGGGCTAGTTCCTTCACCACTTGCAGGGCCAGCAGATCGCTTTGAAGAATCTTTACTTCGGTGTCGAGTTCGGTGGGATCGAAATAATCGACGTTGAAGGTGGGAGAATTATTGAAGTTGACCAGGCCGGAATCGGGTTTATTGATGGCGATGCTGCCACTCGCCTCATAGACGGGGGTCATCTTGAGGCTGGCGATGGCGACCACGGAAAAAATGGTGAACAGGCAGGTGAGGACGGTCCATTTGCGCTTCACTAAAACGCGAACGTATTCCCCGAGGGCGGATTCCTGGGAAACCAGTTCGGGGTAAATGCGCGGGCCAATCGGTCTGCCAAAGTCGCCGCCGCCCGGCTGTATTTCGCGAACAGTCGGGCTATTGGCCTGCACCAGCGGTCCTGAATCCATGCGTTCTCCTCAACCACTTTTCGCGCCTGTTGGCCGCTGAGGCCAGTCAGGCACACTCCGAACCCAAAAGAAACCCGGCGATTCGATGGCTGGTTCATCGCCCGGGGCGTTCTCGCAGGTATGTATCGGTTCGCCGATATTCTAGCATTGACGGAGGACAAAACCATTCACGAATATTCTGCCAGCAAAAGTGCTGCTGCAAGGAATCGCGGCGCAATCGCCGGCGGGAGTCAAGACAGGTACTCCCCGGAGGTGGAAGTTTGTGGTCCGATCATAAAGTGATCGTCGTCAGTCCGATTCTTAAGCGCGTGGTGTACCCGGCGCTGGCTAATTCCGGCTACCTTCGCCGGCGTGCGCATGGCGGGGCCTTCTGTGTTTTGACCTACCACGGCGTTTTCCCTGCTGGATACGAGGCGGGCGATCCCAATCAGGATGGCAGTCTGGTCAGCGCCGAGAATCTGCGCAGCCAGCTTCAGCTTTTGAAGGAGTGCTACCACGTGGTCTCGCCTGGTCAGGTACGCGACTGGGTTGTCGAGGGAACGGAATTGCCCGAGCGAGCCGTGCTGCTCACCTGCGATGACGGACTGCGGAATGTACTTACCGACATGACGCCGATTCTGCGGGAGGAAGGTGTGTCGTGTCTTTTCTTCGTGCTGGGAGCTTCGGCCGCGGAGAGCCCACGGATGTTGTGGTATGACGAGCTGTACCTCTTGCTGTTGGCGGCGCCGGCGGCGAACTACTTCTTCAAGGATCCGGAAATCGGCTTCGAATTGGGAGATCGGACGCAGAGGAGATCGGCGTGGTGGAGTCTGGTGAAGAACCTCTCCCAGGGCGATCAGTCCGCTAGAGAAAGTTTTGTAGAGGCTTGCAGACTCCAGTTTGGACTGCCGGATCATTGGAATGCAGAAGCATGGAGCGCGGAATCGATGAGCACCGAGGCGCGGAACCGCTTCGGCTTGCTCAACCGGAGCGAGTTGCGGCAACTGGTGGAGCTGGGGATGAGTATCGGATCGCACACGCTGAACCACCCGATGCTATCGCAGCAAAACTCCGAGTTGGCGTGGCGAGAAATTTCTGAGAGCCGCAGCTTGCTCGAGGATGCGATTGGAGAGCGGATATGGGCTTTGGCTTATCCGTTCGGAGATCCGGCGGCGGTGACGACTCGAGAGATGCTGATGGCGGAGCAGGCTGGCTATGAGTGCGCGTTTATGAATATTGGAGGCGGGTTCGGCGCGTCCCTGCCAAGATTTGCGCTGCCTAGGGTTCATGTGTCGGCAGATATGAGCCTGGCTGAATTCGAAGCGCACCTCTCCGGATTTCACCGTGACTTCCGGTCGCGCATGGGCGCGACAGCTTAATTTGGGAAGGCGATCTGCGAGGATTGCGTTTGTCGAAGATTCTCACCGGCTGCTACGTCAGTTACCCTTTCTCTTTCTGGCTCTTCTTAGGGCGGCGAAGCGGCTTCTCGATTCTTGGGTCTCGCGGCTCGGCGCCCTGGTTGCCGGTTGCCGCAGTACTTGAGGTCTTGCCGAGCGATGCCCCGATGGCTTCTACGACTGCTTTGAATTCGTTCCGCTTAGCTAATCTTCTGGACCGTTTACTCATGCTGCAATCATGCCACAGCCGCGGGCTTTCTTCTTAAGAACGCGGAGTGGTGTTGCCGAATCCCGCTGAAGACAGCGTCCTAAATTCATCAACCACGAAGGACACAAAGGTACACGAAGGGCAATACCGCGGCATTCCTTCGTATACCTTTTGTGCCGTCGTGGCGAAATTAGGCCACAACTGCCCTGAATGCTTCTCCCGCAGATTCGCAAAAAGTCCGCTATACTTCCGCTATACTTCCGCCATTGTGCGGGGCAAGGTTATCCCAGCCGGAAAGCGAGCCGCAATTTGCCTTTTCGTTCATCACGCAAGAGCGTAATGCTGTTTGAAGTGAGGCAGGTCGCATGAACTGGTCCGAACAAGTGGTTCTGGTCACGGGCGGAACCGGGTCTTTCGGCAGGAAGTTTGTCGAGGTCATGCTGAAGGAGTATCACCCCAAACGGCTGGTGATCTTCAGCCGCGATGAACTCAAGCAGCATGACATGCGCTCCTCAGGAATCGATCACCCCAGCCTGCGCTATTTTATCGGGGATGTGCGGGATGCGGGGCGGTTGGAGCGGGCTTTCGCGGGTGTGACCGTGGTGGTGCATGCGGCGGCGCTGAAGCAGGTTCCCGCCTGCGAATACAATCCCTTCGAAGCGATCCAGACCAACATCATGGGCGGCCGCAACGTGATCGACGCGGCCATCAACCAGGGCGTGCGCCGCGTACTGGCGTTGAGCACCGACAAGGCGGTGAATCCGATCAATTTGTATGGCGCGACGAAACTTTGCGCCGAGAAGATGTTTGTGCAGGCCAATGCCTATGCCGGATCAAAAGATGCGCGTTTTGCCTGCGCACGCTACGGCAACGTTGTGGGCAGCCGGGGTAGCGTCATTCCGGTGTTTCTCGAGCAACGCAAGACAGGCAAGGTTACGATCACCGATCCGCGCATGACGCGCTTCTGGATTACGCTCGACCGCGGCGTAAAGTTTGTGGTTCGGTGCCTCGAGGAGATGCACGGCGGCGAAATCTTTGTGCCGAAGATTCCCAGCATGCGAATGGTTGACTTGGCGGAGAGCATCGCTCCGGGGTGCGAGATTGAAGTCATCGGCATCCGCCCGGGCGAGAAATTGCACGAAGTGCTGGTTTCCGAAGATGAGGCGCGAAACACGGTGGAGGTCGAGGGCATGTACGTGATCCGGCCGTCACATCCGTGGTGGAGCGGCGAGAATTGGATTCAGGGTTGCGCGTTGCCCGAGGGCTTCCGCTACGCCAGCGACACGAACTCAAGCTGGCTTACCAACGATCAACTTCAGGATTTGATCTCGCAGGCAAAATCACCGATTGCCGCCTGATTGAGCTTCGCTCCGGAGAACGCGCAAACCGAAATGGCCGCGACACCCACAAGCCACGCAATGCTGGCCATCGACGGGGGAACCCCGGTTCGAAAGACGCTGCTGCCGTACGGCAGGCAGTCGATTTCCGAAGAAGACATTCAAGCTGTCGCGGATGTGCTGCGCTCCGATTGGCTGACCACGGGACCGAAGGTTGCGGAATTCGAAGAGGCGTTGGCCGCGTGGGTGGGCGCGAAATATGCTGTCGCTTTCAGTTCCGGCACGGCGGCGCTGCATGGAGCGGCGTTCGCGGCGGGGTTGAAGCCCGGCGACGAGGCGATCACCACGCCGCTCACTTTCGCCGCGACGGCGAA
>Ga0181525_10002920_pt1 | contig 13721 bp, 11 predicted proteins | sample PEATcosm2014_Bin_48_FD_121100 | JGI IMG/M metagenome (GOLD analysis project Ga0181525, IMG submission 121100) | Peatland microbial communities from MTU Mesocosm Facility, Houghton, MI, USA - PEATcosm2014_Bin06_10_metaG | ecosystem: Environmental > Terrestrial > Soil > Wetlands > Peat | place...
CCACGAACTCTTCGCCGCCTACGATCAGACCGGCGATCTCTGCATGACCCTGCAAAAAGCCGTCGACTTCACCGACTACTTCCGCTGCTACGTCATCGGCCAGGAAAAGGTGTGGGTCATGCGCTACGATCCCAAACAGCCGCACGCTGATCGTTACGTCAAGAACCCGCCGCCTATTGAACCCGCCATGTACGAGCGCGTGGTCGGCGATGCGCTCAAACTCTGCCGTGCGCTGGGTTACGACATGAACACCGTCGAATTCGCCGTCGAAGATGGCGTGCCCTACGCCATCGACTTCCTGAACCCGGCCCCCGATGCCGACATCCATTCCGTCGGCGTCGAAAACTTCGAGTGGGTGGTCAACGCCATCGCCGAACTCGCCGTCAAAAAGGCGCTAAGCGACGAAAATCCCGCCCGCGATTACCGTTGGTCCAACTTTCTTTCCGAGCCGCGACCGTGAGGGAGCGGTCCCGCATCGCGCATAATAGCTAAAAGAGAGGGGAAACCCCATGAAGCCCAGCCTAAGCATCGGTATCGAGGAAGAATATCAAACCATCGACCCGGAGACCCGCGATCTCCGGTCCCACATCGGCCTGGAAATGATCGAAAAGGGCAGAGCCGTGCTCGTCGAGCGCGTCAAGCCCGAAATGCACCAGTCGGTCATCGAAGCCGGCACGCGCGTCTGCCGCAACATCCAGGAAGCCACGCACGAAATCCATATGATCCGCCGCAGCCTGATCGACCTGGCCAAACAGAACGGTCTGCGCCTCGCCGCGGCCGCCTCGCACCCCTTCGCCAAATGGAGCGAACAGGGGATCTACCCGGACGAGCGTTATCACACCATCGTTCAAGACATGCAGATGGTAGCGCGCGCCAACCTCATTTTCGGCCTGCACGTCCACATTGGTGTCGAAGATCCCGAAATCGCCATCCACATCATGAACGCCGCGCGCTACTTCCTGCCGCACATCCTGGCGCTCTCCACCAATTCGCCCTTCTGGCAGGGCATGGACACCGGCTTGAAATCCTACCGCTGCAAGGTCTTCGACAAGTTCCCGCGCACCAACATCCCGGATTATTTCCCCAGCTACGGCGAATACGAGAGCTTCATCAACCTGCTGATCCAGACCAATTGCATCGATAACGCCAAGAAAATCTGGTGGGATATCCGCCCGCATCCCTACTTCAGCACCCTCGAATTCCGCGTGTGCGACATCCCCATGCGCGCCCAGGAGACCATCGCCCTCGCCGCCCTCATCCAGGCTACCGTGGCCAAGCTCTACAAGCTGCATTCCATGAATCAGGGCTTCCGCCTCTATCGCCGCGCCCTCATCATGGAGAATAAGTGGCGCGCTCTGCGCTACGGCATCGACGGCAAGCTCATCGATTTCGGCAAGCGCGTCGAAGTCCCCATGCGCCAGCTCATGGACGAATACTTCGAGATCATCGACGATGTGGTCGACGAATTAGGCAGCCGGGAAGAGATAAACTACATCCGCGAGATACTAATGAATGGAACGGGCGCGGATCGCCAATTGCGCGTCTGGAACGAGACCCACGATATGAAAAAGGTTGTCGATTACATCGTCGAAGAGACCGAAGCGGGCATCTACGAGACCGCGGAGAGAGGAGCCGCCGCCCAGTGAATTCAGCCCTCCTAGACGTGGCCGTGGAGCCTTCCCTGGTTGAAGGAGCGCGCAACGCCGTCGCCGTCTGCCTCCGCATTCAGCCGCACGAAAAGGTGACCCTGATCACCGACCATGCCTCCATCGAAATCGCCGCCGCGCTGGCCGCGGAGCTGGACCAGATTGGCGCGCCCTACCACCCCTGGATCCTCGAAGACGTAGCCCCGCGTCCCCTGGCCCAGATGCCGCGGCCGGTGCTCGACGATCTGGAATCCAGCCAGGTGAGCATCTTCGCCGCCCAGGCGCAGGCCAATGAGCTGCATTCGCGCATGCAGATGACCGAGGTCGTCACCCGCCGCCACATCCGCCATGCCCACATGGTTAATATCACCAAGCAGATCATGCGCGACGGCATGCGCGCCGACTTTCTCGAGGTGGACCGCATCAGTTTGCAAGTAATCGAGATCGCCCGCGCCGCCGCCCTGGTCCGCGCCAAAACGCCGGCCGGCACCGACCTTGTCGCCGAAATGAACCCCGACTATAAGTGGCTCAAAACCAGCGGCATCATCAGCCAGAATACCTGGGGCAATCTGCCGGGCGGCGAAATCTTCACCGCCCCCGGCGAGGTCAACGGCACCTTCGTCGTCGATGGCGTGGTGGGCGATTACCTCTGCGCCAAGTATGGCGACTTGCAGGGCGAGCCGCTCACCATCCGCGTCAAAGGCAACCGGCTGGTGGAGGTGCACTGCGCCAACCACGCCCTCGAAGACGAATTCTGGCGCTATACGCACACCGATGAAAACAGCGACCGCGTCGGCGAGTTCGCCATCGGCACCAACATCGGAGTGCGCGACGTGATCGGCAACATTCTGCAGGATGAAAAGATTCCCGGCGTGCACATCGCTTTTGGCGATCCCTACGGCAGCTATACCGGCGCCCCGTGGCACTCCACCACGCACATCGACGTAGTCGGCCGCAAATTCGACATCTGGGCCGACGACCGCATGATCATGCGCGCCGGCGAATTCGTCCTGGAGGGCGGGCTTTAGCCCGCGAGGGGCTTAAGCCCCTCCAAACTAACCAAATGATCCCCGCTCTCCGCGAGTCCTTCAACGCCGCCTACAAGCCGGAAAAATACGCTGCCTTCATATCCCGCATGGAAGCGCAATCCGGCACGCCGCTGGCCTTCCGCCATTCCGAAACGCCCTGCTTCTTCCCCGCCCCGCTGATCGAAGCCATGGCCCGCGACGGCGCCGAACTAATCCAACAGTTAACCACCCCGGAGTACCGGCAGATGGCCCGCCTGGCCGTCCCGCCGCAATTCGACGTCCCCGGCGAGCCCGACCACCCGCTCTTCCTCCAAGTGGATTTCGGCCTGGTCCGCGAAGCGCCCGGGCAAATCGCGCCGCGCCTGGTCGAGATTCAGGCCTTCCCCTCCCTCTACGCCTACCAACCCGCGCTGTCGCAAATGTACATCGACGCCTACGGCCTCGATCCCAACCTGCGCTACCTGCTTAGCGGCCTGGACCTCCCTGGCTACAAAGCGCTGCTCGGCCGCGCCATTCTGGGCGGACACGATCCCGAAAACGTGATCCTGATGGAGATCGATCCGCTGCATCAGAAGACCGTGGCCGATTTCATCCTCACGGAGCGCATGCTGGGCGTGCGCGCCGTCTGCATCACCCAAATCCGCAAAGTCGGCAAGCAGCTTTTCTATGAACGCGACGGCCGCCGGATCCGCATCCGCCGCATCTACAACCGCGCCATCGTCGACGAACTGCAGCGCCGCGGCATCGTCCCGGCCTTCGATTTTCGAGACGACCTGGATGTCGAATGGGCCGGGCACCCCAACGACTACTTCCGCATCAGCAAATTTTCCATCCCCTACTTGCGGCATCCCTCGGTGCCCCAGACCTGGTTTCTCGACCAGCTCCATCACATCCCGCAGGATACGCATAACTACGTGCTCAAGCCCCTGTTCTCCTTCGCCGGTCTGGGCGTGCGCATCGGCCCGCCGCGCGAAGAAATCATGGCCGTACCCGCCGCCGAACGGCGCAACTACATCCTGCAGGAGCGCGTCACCTTCGAGCCGGTCATCGATACGCCCCACGGCAAAACCATGGCCGAAATCCGCATCATGTACATCTGGCTCGACGAACTCCGGCCCGTCTCCCTCCTGGTCCGTATGGGCCGCGGCGCCATGATGGGAGTGGACCACAACAAGAATCTGGAATGGGTAGGAGCCTCCGCCGGCCTCATTCCGTCTTCTGACTTCTGACTTCTGTCTTCTGACTTCTGTCTTCTCTTTATAGGAGTGTAGTCCCCGCGTGAACGGCTGCCAGCGCTGGGTCCATCGTGGCTACCGAACCGCCGTGTTTCCTCGCCAACAGCACCAGGTACGCGTCAGTGACCTGCCTGTGCCCGGTGATTCCTTTGGTTGGCATGTCGAGATATGAAACGTCGTCCGGCCAGAATTCGTGCCGCGGAAGGGCGGAAATGGATTCGAGCAGAAGCTTTGCGGATTTCGCGGTCGCCTCCACACCCGCGCGCAGATGGAAACGGAGAAGCGCGCCTTGCGTGATGGGGCATGTTGCAAAGCGGTACCCCTTCACGAACCATGCGGCGGCGCGCGCGTTCAGACTGTGCTCGGGGGTCGCCAGTGCGATGAGAACATTCGAGTCGAGCAGGTAGATCTTACTCTTCGTCATCGAGAGCCTTGACGTCCTCGGTGCTCACGGGCCGGGCGCACCGGAAAGTGGGGAAACCGTAATCGCTCATCTGTATGGATGCGTCTTTCGCCCCTTTCGACGATTGCAGAATGAGGTCGCCCACCACTCGTCCGAGACTGCGGTTCTGATCCCGGGCGATCGCCTTGGCGACGTAGTACGCCTCATCCGAAATGTCCAGGGTAGTTCGCATAACCGCATAATAGCATAAGCGCACAAATTCCTGTCTTCTGTCTCCTGACTCCTGACTTCTGTCTCCTCCCCGCCGTCTGCTATACTCCCAGATCCATGTCTCCATCGGAACACGGCCCTTTCGACCCCGCTGCCCGGCCCTACCGCTTCATCATCCTGACTTTCGCCGCCCTAATGGCCTTCGGCAGTTACTTCGCCTACGATAGCGTGGGCGCCATCGAAACCACCCTCATCCAGGTATTCCACACCGACCGCGCCGCCATCGGGACTATGTACACCATGTACAGTGTGGCCGCCGTCGTCGCCGTCGGGCTCGGTGGCGTTCTCATCGATCGCGTGGGCGTCCGCCGCGCCAGCCTGATCTTTTCCGCCTTCGTGGTGGCCGGCGCCTCCCTCGTCGCCTGGGCGCCCAGCCTGACGGTCCTGTATGCCGGCCGCGTCCTGTTCGGCATCGGCTCCGAGTCCATGATCGTCGCCCAGAGCGCCATCACCGCGCGCTGGTTCACCGGCAAGGAACTGGCCCTGGCCTTCGGCATCACCCTCACCATCGCGCGCCTCGGCACCCTGTTTTCCTTTAACACCGAAGAATTGCTGGCCACTCGTTTCGGTTGGCAAGGGGCGCTGTGGATCGCCGCCGCGCTGTGCGTGTTCAGCCTGGTCTGCAACTGGATCTACACCATCATGGATCGCCACGCCGAGCCGATACTGAAGCTGCCCGAAGCCGGCTCCGGCGACAAAATCGCCTGGAGCGATGTCGGCAAGTTCCGTCCCTCTTACTGGTACGCCGTCGGTATCTGCGTGACTTTCTACTCCGCTATCTTCCCCTTCACCGCGCTGGCCACCGACTTCTTCCACGATAAATGGGCCATGCCCATGGCGTCTGCCGAGGGTCTCGGCTTCTTTGCCGGCGTATTCTTCAACCTGACCCACATGTTCACCACCGCCCAGGGCGTCACCTCCATCATCATCGCGGCATCCATGGTGCTCGCGCCCTTCGCCGGCAACTTGGTCGATCGCGTCGGCCGCCGCGCCACGCTCATGGTCGCCGGCTCTCTGCTCATCGTCCCCGCGCATCTGATTCTAGGCCTGACGCACCTCTGGCCGGTCATCCCCATGATCGTGCTGGGCGCGGCTTTCGTGCTCGTCCCCGCCTGCATCTGGCCCTCCGTGCCGCTCATAGTGGACGCCCGCTGCGTCGGCACCGCGTTCGGCCTCATGACCGCCATCCAAAACCTGGGACTCGGCGCCTTCCCCTACGCCAATGGCGCGCTGCGCGACGCCACGCACGGCTACACCGCCAGCCAGGTCATGTTCGCCGCGCTAGGCTTCTGCGGCCTGATATTCTCGCTCCTGCTCCTGCGCGCCGACCGCCGCGAAGGAGGCCGTCTCGAACGTGCCAAATAGTCGGGCAGGCCCTTGGCCTGCGCGGGTCCCCTGGACCCGCCGGTTGCCCTTCTATCAAACGAAGTATAATCGGGCTTCCGGCTCGATGCCCAAACAGAGAGGAACTTCCAGACGATGGCCTTACCAGCCCTGTTGCTGCTAACCGCAACCCATGCGTCGCGCATCACCGCGCTCGACTGGGTCACGATCGCGATCTACTTCGGCATTCTCCTCGGCGTGGCCACCTGGGTGGTCCGCCGCGCCAAGGACTCCGCTGCCGACTACTTCCTGGCCGGCCGCAACCTGGGCTGGTGGGTCATCGGTGCATCCATCTTCGCCTCCAACATCGGCTCGGAACACATCGTCGGACTGGCCGGCTCCGGCGCCACCAGCGGCGTCGCCATGGCCCACTATGAGCTGCACGCCTGGTGCCTGCTGCTGCTGGCCTGGGTCTTCGTGCCCTTCTACATGCGCTCCATGGTCTTCACCATGCCGGAATTCTTGGAGCGCCGCTTCAACGAGAAATCCCGATACGTCCTCTCCATCGTCTCCATCATCACGTTCATCATTTCCAAGATCGCCGTCGGCATCTTCGCCGGCGGCGTAGTCTTCGGCACGCTGTTCCCCGAGATGATGCTGAATATCGGCGGCTTCAACATCGACAGCTTCTGGATCGGCTCCGTCCTGGTCATCCTGCTCACCGGCCTCTACACCACCCTCGGCGGCATGCGCGCCGTGGCTTACAACGACGCCGTGCAGGTCACCGTCCTCATCCTCGGTTCGTTCCTTTTGACCGCCTACGGCCTCATCCGTCTGGGAGGCTGGAACGAACTGCGCCACCTGGCCGGCTCCGATATGTTCAACCTTTGGAAACCGCTCATCCCCCACGGCGTCCTAGGCACCTGGGCCCCCGTGCTGCAGACCAATGCCGCCGGCGCCGTCACCAAAGAGGCCTGGTATTTCAACGACAATTTCCCGTGGCTGGGCATGCTCTTCTGCGCGCCCATCATCGGCATGTGGTACTGGTGTACGGACCAATACATCGTGCAGCGCGCCCTGGGCGCCCCCAATGAGACCGTCGCCCGCCGCGGCAGCATCTTCGCCGCCTTCCTCAAGCTGTTCCCCGTGTACCTGTTCATCATTCCGGGACTCATCTGCTACGCCCTGGCCAAGAGCGGCAAGGTTCCCGAGCTGGCTGCCATGGTCACCCCCGATGGCAAGTCCATACCGGCGCTCTCCAACGCCGCATTTCCCATGATGGTCCAGTATCTGCTGCCTCCGGGTATACGCGGTATTGTCGTGGCCGGATTGCTTTCCGCGTTGATGGGCTCGCTGGCGGGCGTGTTCAACGCCTGCTCCACCCTGTTTACCGTCGACCTCTATCAGAAGTGGAAGCCGCAAGCTTCGCAGCATCAACTCGTGCGCACCGGCCGTTTCGCCACCACCGTCATGGTTTTGATCGCCCTGGCCTGGATTCCAGTCATCAAGAACGCCGGCGGCCTCTACACATACTTGCAGTCCGTGCAAGGCTATCTGGCCCCGCCCATCTTTGTGGTGTTCTTCCTCGGCGTCTTCTTCAAGCGGATGAATGGCGCCGGCGCTCTCTGGGCCATGATCGTAGGCTTCGCCCTGGGAATCTTCCGCATGACGGTCGACACGCCGGTCAGCATGGGTATCGGCGGTTTTCACGGCTACGATCCGGGATCGTTCCTTTGGATCGTCAATAACATCTATTTCCAGTACTTCAGCGTGCTCATCACGCTTGTATCGGCCATAGTCATGGTCGCGGTCAGTTTTGCGACGGCCGCGCCGGACATGCGGAAGATCCAAAGCCTGACCTTCGGCACCGCCACCGACGCGGACCGCGCCAAGACCCGCGCGGGCTGGAGCTGGAGAGAAGTCGCCGCCTCGGGCGTCGTGCTCCTCTGCATTCTCGGCGGCTATCTCTATTTCCGCGGCTGAACCTCTCTCACTCATTATTGGGGGGCGGCCAATCTTGGCCCAGCCGCCTTTCAAGCCGGCTCACACCCGAGTGGCAATATCAATGCTGCCGCTCTCGTGGGCCATGTGAATCCAGATGCCATCAAGCTCGGCTTCCGCCTCGGGAGAAAGACGGAACTCGCTCATGGGCGAAGGCCTTCTCTGGAAGCCGCCCGCCATGCCGTTCGACCGCCGCCACAATTTCCAATCGCCGCCATATGTCTTAACCCTGGAGTCCCCAAAACAACTGTCAAGCGCGGCTGATCTTAGTGGGGCGGGCCCTCGGCCTGCGGCGGCCTCTCAGGCCGCTCCGCCGCCAGATCCAATTTCCAAAGCGAAGAGTCGGGCTTGGCCCGCGGTGGGCCTAGCCCGTTATGCGGCGCGAAACGAGAATTCTGTTCCCGTTACCGCGTGCGGCCGCAGTCCCCCGGGGCCGCCCATCGACCCGCCACCATTCTGACTCCTGTCTTCTGACTCCTGTCTTCTGACTCCTGTCTTCTGCCTTCTGTCTTCTGCCTCCTGCCTTCTGCCTCCTGCCTTCTGCCTCCTGTCTTCTGCCTCCTGCCTTCTGTCTTCTGACTCCTGACTCCTGCCTTCTGTCTTCTGACTCCTGTCTTCTGACTCCTGACTCCTGCCTCCTGTCTTCTGCCTCCTGTCTTCTGCCTCCTGTCTTCTGAATCCCGACTCCCGTATCCCGAAGGGATATCACGAGACTTTATCGGCGCATTCCTCGTAAGGAGCGGACGGCCGCGCGGCCGCCAGACTCTCCGGGAAGCCTCGCAACAGTGCGGAGAGATCTTCGCCACGCATCGGTTTGGCTAAGTAGCCATCCATCCCCGCGGCCAGGCACCGCCGATCGTCGCCCTTCATGGCGTGGGCGGTCATGGCCACGATCGGTTGGTGCTTGCCCGTGCCCCGCTCGCTTTCGCGGATGGCAGCCGTGGCTTCGAACCCGTCCATCTCCGGCATCTGCACATCCATCATCACCAGGTCGAACGTGTCTGCCTGCAGCGCCGCCACCGCCTCCCGCCCGTCGCGCGCCAAGACCACCGTGTGCCCGCGCTTTTCGAGCACCTTCACGATCAGCTTCTGGTTCACCAGATTGTCTTCCGCCACCAGGATCTTCAGGCTCGCCTCCGCCGGCTGCCCGCCCGCCGCGAGACGCGCGGCTGGCGCATCGGTGGCGTGTATCGCCTCCCGCCCGCCCAGCAGCGTCACGATGGCCTGGCGCAACTCGGTTCGGCTGACCGGCTTGGTCAAGCAGACGCCGATGCCCAACCCGCGGCTTCGCGCTCCGTCCTCGCGCAGCCCGCCCGAGGTGAGCATGAGGATGGCGGCATCCGCCAGCTTCGGATCGCTTTTGACCTCCCTGGCCAGCGCAAAGCCATCCATCTCCGGCATGTGCGCGTCGGTCAGCAGCAGCGTCACGGGTCTGCCGGCGTCCGCCGCCGCGCGCATCGCCGCCAGCGCTTCGCTCGCGCTCTCTGCCGCCAATGTTTCCGCTCGGTACGCGGCCAGCGCGCCCAGCAGGACGCGGCGGTTCGTGGCGTTGTCGTCTACCACCAGGAACAGCGCCCGCTCCGGTATGGGCCCGTCGCCCGGTTTTGCCGTCGTCGCGGCCTGCGATATGCCCATGCGAGCCGTGAAGTGGAAACAACTGCCTTTGCCCGGCTCGCTCTCCACCCAAAGCTGGCCGCCCATCATTGTAACCAGCCGCAGCGATACGGTAAGCCCCAGGCCCGTGCCGCCGTATTTGCGGGTGGTCGAGCTATCCGCCTGCGCGAATTCTTCGAAAATCTTCTGCTGCTTCTCCCGCGGGATGCCGATACCCGTGTCGCTCACCGTAAAGCGCAGGAAGACGGTATCGCCCGCCATGCACTCCAGGTCCGCCTTGACCGCGATTTCGCCCGCTTCAGTGAACTTGAGCGCGTTCCCCACCAGGTTGTTCACGATCTGCCGGAGCCGCGTGGGGTCGCCCACCAGCATCTCGGGAACCCCCGAAGCCACCTCGCACGTAAGTTCCAGGTTCTTCTGACGGGCGCGCAGGCTGAACGCCTTCACGATCTGGTCCAGCGCGTCTGCCAGCGAGAAGTCCACCCGGTCGAGGTCCAGCTTTCCGGCTTCGATCTTGGAGAAATCCAGGATATCGTTGATCACCCTGAGCAGCGCTTCCGCCGAACTGCGCACCATGTTCAGATAGTCGCGCTGCTCGGCCGTGGTTTCGGTATCCAGCAGCAGGTCGGTCATGCCCATCACGCCGTTCATCGGCGTGCGAATTTCATGGCTCATATTGGCCAGGAATTCGCCCTTGGCGCGGCTGCCGGCCTCGGCCGCTTCTTTCAGGGCGGCGGCCTCCGCCAGTTGCGACCGGATCTGCCGCGTCTGCTGCTTGATGCGGTTGCGCAGCAGGATCACCCAGCCGAGCACTCCCAGCGTGACCGCAAAAGCCAGCGCCAATACGCGCAGCGCGTGCGCCGCGTTCCACCAGGAGGGCGTGCGAACCACCACCACGTCTTGCGGCGAACGCAGCAGAATCTTAAACGCCCCCGGAACGGGGAAACCCTCATGCCGGACAAGCCTGATGGAATCGGACTCCATGCTGCAGATCCCGGTTATTCTGAGCCGGCTGCCTTCCTCCCAGGTGGGCGGCGGCTCGGCCGAGGACGCGCTGGGCAATACCACCGGGAAAACGTACTGTCCCGAAGACAACACGATGGCCCGCAGTTTCGCCGCCCTGTCCTCGCCGATCAACTGCCCCTCGATCTGGACCAGCCGCGCGTCCAGATCCCCCCGGAACACCTCCGCCGCCGTAACCGCCAGCGCCGGGACCGGCTGGCCGGATCCCGCCTCTTGGTACGTCGCATCCATCAGCGTCGGGGAAAAGTCGCCCACCTCCGGAAATCCGATCAGATCGGCCGCTTCACCCGTGGCCAATCGGGGCAAAGTCTGCACTGTCGGAGCGCACAGTCCGCGTCCGCCCTCCTGCACGCACAGCAGCCGGCCCGGCCAAAACAGCGTCACCGCCCCGCGGATATGCACGCGGCGGCGCGCCGCAATGTTCGGCGAGAAGCGTAGCACCTTGTTGATCGGGACGGCGGGCGCGGCGAAAGGATGGGCTGGGGCCGGTTCCTCCACCTTCACTGCGGCGAGGCCGGGAAACAGCATGTGAACGCCCGTCAGTTGCCATCGGTGATTGAACGTGGGGGCCGCATTCCCGCGCAGTGCGATCTTGGCGTCGATCAGCCCGGCGTAATCCGCCCCAGGTTCTCTTACCGTGATGGCGCTGACCATGCCATCGCCGAGCGCCAGATACAGCGAGACGTCCGCGCCGTCGAACCCGACCGATCGCACCACCCCTTCCACCTCCACCCATTGCCCGTCTTCCTGCCCGGTCAGCATCCGCGTCAGGCTGACGCGCGGAGCCGCGGCGGGCAGATGCGACTCGCGGATTACCCGGGCAGCCCCGCGCGCGACGATCGGCGCAAAATCGCCCGCGGCGGTTACGCCGGTCACCTCCACCAGTTCGCCGGGCTTCAAAGAAATCGCGGGTGTAACTTCCAGGGCCACAAACACGGCGCCCGTGGCATCGGAAACAAAAAACGAGGGTCTTCGGGGATCTATGTAAGGGTCATAGTATGTGACCACAGCCTGCAGGCGCACCGGATATCCTCGCCGCGCCTCCTCGAGTTCCAATTCATGCGCGGCGCGGGTAGTTGTTAGAGTTGGCAGCGCGGCAGGCCGCTCCTTCGCCGCGGCCAGAGTGCCCGGGAAAGCGGCGCACAGAGCGATCAGCCCTAGGAGACAAGTCGGGGGGGGTGCGTCCCGTGGATCCACTTGTCTCTATATCGGCTGCGCTTCTAACGATCTTTATTGCCCGTCCCACATGGCGCACGCACTCCTGCGGTCGCCTGTTTCCGCCCCCGCTGGATTATTGGCCGTTCTGCAAAGTGCTCCTCTGCATTCTCGGCGGCTATCTCTATTTCCGCGGTTGATCTTAGCCCATTATGCGGCGCGAAACGAGAATAATTGTCCCGTTACCGCGTGCGGCTGCCGTCCCCCGGGGTCGCCCATCGACCCGCCGCCAATTCTGACTTCTGTATTCTGACTCCTGACTTCCATATCTCATGACCGCAACCCACTGCTCAAAGGACATAGGGCACTGCGCAAGTAGCGCCGCCTGTTGGCGCGCCCCATGGATCTGACTGGGCGTGTAGTCGTGGCCTTGATCGCGCCTTGAACCACGCCGAATTCCAAATTGGGCAACCGTCTGGCCATTGTATTTGATCGCCGCGAGATCGTGCCTTCCGCCTGAAACGATCACGGCCCTGAGCTTTCGAGCAATGGCCTCGGCATGGTCCTTCGTGCATTACGATGCCCGTTTCAAGAAAACCCGCAGGACCGCAAGCTGGCGGGCGGGCTCCGGTCCGACAGAGTCCGCGGGCTCGCCATCCAGGTACTCGAAAATCTCCAAAATCAAGCTTCGGAGGTTCGAAACTGTCTCCACCTCTGTGTCGCCCGAGGTACCCCGTCACCAGCCGGTTCGACAACCGCTGGAATCTCCCGCAGAATCTCATACGGCTCGGAGCTAGCGTAGTGATGGGAAGCACCGCGGCCTGAACGCCTCTGTCGAGCACCCCCTCGCTGCGCGCCAGCGATGCCTCCGCTCGGTCGACCGCCGCAACGATTTCCAACCGTTGCCGCTCGCGTTCCACCCAAAGGGACATGGCTTCCTGAACCGCATCCTCTCTGCCGCGGAACCGGCCAGCCTCAATGCCTTGGCGGAAGAACGCCTCCTGGTCGGGAGTCAGATGCAGTTCCATATCTCTCTGAACATAAGACCAGGGGGCGCCAAACCAAGTGTCAAGGACGCCTGCGGGAGCAGATAGGCGCCCGTGCTACCGGAGTTCCGGAGACTCCCTCTGACGTCCGCGCGAGTCACGCCAGCCGGATCCCCCTAACTGGCTGAAAACAAGTGCGAAGCAGTGCCCGTCCCGCCGATCTCGAAAGCCCTCGTGCTATTCTTACGTCGGGCAAGAGATCGACGCAATCCAAAGAGGCTTCCCGCACTCGCCGATAGGTGTTCTGCCGGAGCCCCCCATGATCCTTGACAATTTCACCCGTAGCTGCACCTGCTTCGCGCCGGGCCTGCTCAATCCGATGCAACCAATGCAACGCGATGCAACGTAAAATCCCAAAAAACGCCGCGTTGCATCGCCCTGGGCCATTTGCCCGCCAACAGCCATGACGAAGCGAACCAATCCAGAATCAAGCGACACTTTAAATAATTTGGTTAATGATAACTAAACACAACTTGTTACGTAGCTATTTTTCAAAGATTGGGATTGTTCGGAACATTTTGCATGGCCCCTGGGACACTGTGTAGCCGTGCACAGAAACGCCGCAATTCCAACCTCAAACCGGCTCATAGAAACTCAGCGCATTGTCCCCCTGCCGCAACACCCGCACGCGCCGCAACTCCCCATGCGCATCCCCCGGATCGAACCGCACCGAATGCTGCGCAATCACCAGACCCGCCTTGGCCGCCTCGATCCCGGCCGCATACTCCCCCTCCATCTCATACGGTGGATCAAGAAACACGATGTCCGCCTCGATCCGCCCCAGCGCCGCCCCCGCCTTTCCCGCAACTACGCCGGCCCGCCCTTCGATCCCCAGCGCGTGCAGATTCTCCCGGATCGCCTCCACCGCCCGCCGCCCGGTCTCCACAAACACGCATCGCGCCGCTCCCCGGCTGAGCGCCTCGATCCCCACCGCGCCGGTGCCCGCGTAGGCGTCCACGAACGCCGCGCCCTCGATC
>Ga0181525_10002922_pt1 | contig 13713 bp, 11 predicted proteins | sample PEATcosm2014_Bin_48_FD_121100 | JGI IMG/M metagenome (GOLD analysis project Ga0181525, IMG submission 121100) | Peatland microbial communities from MTU Mesocosm Facility, Houghton, MI, USA - PEATcosm2014_Bin06_10_metaG | ecosystem: Environmental > Terrestrial > Soil > Wetlands > Peat | place...
ATCACTCCACTCCCGATGCGGCGGGGAATCGAGCATAGCTCCGCACAACATTCTCGGTTCAAGCGCCAACGGACAGCACGAAGGACAGCAAGCAAAGGGACCGACAGAAAAGAACGCCGGGGAGTAGAATCCCAGATTCTACCCCATTAACATTTCAAAAGTTCATTCTAAATAACATCCTCCATGACTCGGAGAGCCGTCGGTTCAAAAAAAGGACACCAAAGCCTTATCAACGCTGAAAGCGCATTGGCCGTGTAAGCGGGGTATCGAGCTCATTCGACCAATAAGACCGTATGTTCTCATCAATCCCAGTCACGCCTCGTGCCAATCCCACTTAGAATGCCTCAGAACGAACTCTCCGTTCTTTGAATACACACCCACAAGAATGAAGAACGCAAACGTTTTCCCCGGACCACGGCTCGGTTCGGCCCAGATGGGGCCCTGGTGTCTCTCAATATTCGAGCGCCTGATGGGCAGTCCGATCCCAATGCCTCCCTTTATTTGTAAAGAACTCATGGAACAGTAGGTTGAGGCTCCAGTGCGAAAGTGGGATTCCACTGCTGACCCCTGGAATCGAAGGTCAGGCGCTTCGGCATACCGCCAGAAACGTCGCTCTTAAATATCCAAAACCGTTATTGCTGATTGATCGTCATTTTGCTGAGGCTGCAGCGCACTCTCATGCTTAGTTTCAGCAGTTTACGGACGGAGAGCTGCCTGCTCTATTTACTGGCGACAGTGTTCAGCAGAAGGAGAACGATAGTGACGCAGCGAGAAATCCACCTCCGTCTGACAACCACGTTGACGCCCGAACAATACATCGTCTTGTCGAGATAGTGCTGGGCCGCTGTCGAGGGAGGTTCCTTATCAGGAGAAGCAGGAGATGAATAACAATTCGGTGACAAGACCGAAATTCCTAGCCGGACTGGCCAATGGTTTGATATGGCGGCCTGCCGTCAATTCATTTAGACATCCCCGCACCGGCCTGATTACTTGCAAAACACTACTGGTCCTTCTTCTTCTCGCAGCAAGCCCGGGATCGCTGTGGGGGCAGTGCGCCGGAGAGGTTTCTACTCCTGAACAGGCCGCAAGCTGTGCGGCCCGTAGTCTTCCTCAGACCACCATCACGAGCCTGGACCCAAAGCACGCCTATAGTCTCGCCGAGCTCATCGATATAGCAGAACACAATAACCCTGGCACCCGGATCTCATGGGAACGCGCCAAGCAGAGGGCCGACCAGCTTGGCATCGAACGAAGCGCCTATTACCCAGTGCTGGCCGGCGTCGCGAGCTTTGCCGCGACGCGGACCATTGTTCCAGTTCCCAAAGCAATTGTACGGCCGGGTTACGTGACGATAGAAACACCGCTGTTTGAACCCGAAGTGACGTTGCAATATATTCTGTTCGATTCCGGCAAGCGGAAGGCACGGGTGGACGCCGCAACCGCAGAGGCTTTGGCCGCCGGTGCGAACTTCATGCAGGCCAATCAAGACGTCGCATTTTGGGTTGCGAGTGCCTACTACCAACTGCTGACGGCAGAAGAGGCCTGGCAGGCGTCCAAGGACACTCTGAAGACTGCGCAGACGACCCAGGATGCTGCTGAGACCCAACTTCGCAATGGGCGCTCCACTCTCCCGGATGTACTTAATGCGCGTGCGGAGACTTCCCAGGCCGTCTTCGATGAGGAGTCCGCGGACGGCAACGTGAAAATCGCTCGGGTCGCGCTTCGGGATGCGATCGGCGTAGAGCCATCGCCCGAGGTCACGATCGAGGCTCAGAGCAGTGACCCACTACCGCAGTCACTCACGTCGTCGATCGATGAGCTTATAAATCGGGCTCTAGCCGACCGCCCGGATCTGCTGGCGCAGGCGGCCGAGATTCGAGCAGCCGACTCCACGGTTCGAGCCAGCCAAGCGGACTACGGCCCCAGTTTCAGTTTTGCTGCTTCCGGGGCTCAGACGTCCATCTGGCCAACCGCGAGTTATGGACAACTCGGCGCAGCGAGCCAGTCGACCTGGAGCGCCGGTTTTCAAATGGAATGGCGCATCTTCGACGGGGGCGCAAGGACGCACAATTTGTTACAGGCGAAATCGAAACAGCGGGAGGCCCAAGACGAGATGACTCAGAAGCGGGACGGGGCGACACGCGAGGTTTGGTCAGCATACATAGCCTTTCGGACGGCATTGCGCAAACAGGAAGCCGCGGTGGCGCTGCTCGAATCCGCGAACACATCGTATTCGGCTTCCCTTGACGCATATAAGTACGGGGTCAAGAACCTGATCGATGTGGTTACCGCCGAGAAACAGTTAGCTCAAGCGCGACTCTCGGGCGTCTCGGCGCGTTCCGAGCTCCTTCTCAAAGCAGTCGACCTGGAGTTCGTCACGGGAAATCTGTTGCGAGGGCGGCCGGCTCTCACGAAACCACAAGCAGAAAAAGGACTCAGCCATGAAAACTAGTTACCTACGTGCCGCGCTCATTTGTGCGGCGAGCGTTACCGTCACGTCGTGCTCGCGTGCGCCGTCATTGGAGATTGTTGGGTCGTTTTTTCCCGTTTGGATGTTGTGTCTGACATTTGCGGTGATTGTGACATTCCTAGCGCGTAAGGTGCTGGTCCGCCTTAAGCTCGAGTCGGAAGTAGGTCCAGTAGTACTTTTCTATCCCAGTATGGTCGTTTTGTTTTCCTGCCTGCTGTGGCTGGTGTTTTTTCGATAGGAGATCTCTATGGAACGTCCGCCTGAAGACCGAACTCACAAGCGAGTCGGCCGGATTATCGGCATTGGAACAGTATTGGCAGCTGTCGTGCTTCTATTCGTCACGCTCCATCAAACGAATAGCCAGCCGAGAACCGACGACGCGAATGTCCGGGCCAACTATATCCAGATTGTGGCTGAGGTGGATGGCCGCGTCGTCGATCTTCGCGTTAAGGACAATCAACTGGTCAAGAAAGGCGACCTTCTGTTTGCCATCGATCCGCGCCCTTATGAATATGCCGTGCGTCAGGCGCTTGCCGACCAGGAGAACCTGGAGCAGAAGATTATCGATGAACGACGCAAGATTGCCGCTCAGGGCAGTGCTGTAGAGGCGGCCCGAGCGACACTCGCAACATCGATCACGGCGATCAACACTGCAAACAGCAGCATTGATGTATCGAAAGCAACCGTCTCACGTGCGCAGGCCAGCGCCGCTGCCGCGCAGGCACAATGGCTGCTCGCCAAAAACAATTTGAATCGAGTGGAGCCCTTGCTCGAAAAACAATATGTCACGGTTGAGCAAGTAGACACACAGCGCACGCAGGTGCGCGTCGCTCAAGGAAACTACGAGGAAGCTCAGGCCGCCCTCGCACAGGCCCGAGCGCAGGAGGCTCAGTCTGAATCCCGCCGGCGGGAGGCTGATTCTGAAACCGCCGAGGCGCGGGCGAAGCTCGATCAGTCCGTCCATACCATCGACCGTGTCGAGACTCTCATTTCTCAGCGGCCCGCCGCAGCCGCCAAGGTGGACAAAGCACGTCTCGATCTGGAACGCTGCCAAGTCGTAGCGCCGTTTAATGCTTACGTCACGAACATGAATATTTCGGAAGGCGCATATGCTCATCCGGGTGCGGCCATCTTTACGCTGGTTGACACCCGGACCTGGTGGGTGGTCGCAAATTACCGCGAATCGGAGTTGAAAACCATTCACCGTGACGGCCCTGTGGACGTGTTCCTTATGGGACATCCCGAGCGGAAATTCAGCGGTGTCGTCGAAAGTATCGGCTTCGCTGTGTTCCCGGAAGACGGAAGGGTTTCGGGCGGCCTCCCGGAAGTCGACAAGACACTGAATTGGGTCCATCTCTCGTCCCGCTTTCCGGTCCGCATTCGTGTAGAGCATCCCGACCCGGCTCTGTTTCGGATTGGCGCGTCCGCGGTAACGGTCGTGAGGTGAGCGATGTCCGGCATTCAAATCTGGATTGACCGGTTCTGGCAGGACTTGCAACCGACTCCGGGCCGGCTCGGCATAACATTGCGAATCGTTTTAGCCACCATTCTGACTCTGATCCTGGTAATGACCTTACGCGTTCCGTCCGGCGCCTTTGCGTTGTACGTCATCTTTCTGCTGGTCCGTGAATCTCCGGCAATATCTCTTCGATCTGGAGTCGTAGCGGTGTTGTCGGTGTCGGCTGCCGTAGCCGTACAGCTCGCCGTCGTGATCGTGACGGACAACGATCCCGTCGCACGTCTTTTGAGCGTCGCGCTGGTCACCTTCATTGCTGGAATGGCCATGACTTCGATTACGTTTCCGACGATCGGCGTCATATTGGGCTTTATTTTCTCCTCGGTCATCGCAAACTGGGAATTCCATAAGCCGGCAGACACCCTTGTAAAGGGTTCATTGTGGGTGGTGGCCTCCTTCGCCCTCGGGATCGGTTGCGCAGTCTTCGTCGAGTACGCGTTTGGATCGACCAGTCCGGTCAAACGGCTGGAAGAACAACTTCAGATGAGGTACAAAGCTCTGGAGAAGTTGTTTAGTTCGGTCGCAAGTGATGGCGCCGCGGAGGACATCGTCGCCGCGCGGATTCAAGTAGCTCGTCTTGCGGCCGCAGGCCAAAGCGGAATGCAGACCCTCTATAACGGAATCGTCGAACGGAATCTGGACCGGGGGATTCTTCCCGCGGCCTCCAGGGTACATATCACCATGCTGGCTCAACTCACGGATCTTACAGTCGCATTCGGTTCACAAATTGGGGCCGTCAACCCCCAGATCCGGGAGCGTTGTGCTCGCGTCGCGCGGCAGTGCCAGGATCTGATCATGCTTGCTAGGGCGACACACCACCAAAGCACCTTCATCAGGGCGAATCCGCCTCTGACGCTACTGGATCGCATTGAAACAATCCTTCACAACCTGCAATCGATGCCCAACGACATCGGGCGAACTGAGGACAAGGAACCGGCCACCCACACCTCCGAGCGCGCTCCGCTGCTGGTTCCGAACGCCTTCCGCAACCCGGATAACGTGGCTTTCGCTTTAAAGCTAAGCCTCTGCGCGACAATTTGCTACGTGTTTTATCACGCCATCGATTGGACGGGCATTAGCACGTGTGTCACTACCGTAATCATCACAGCCCTGAGCACGAGAGGCGCCATCAATCAAAAATTGGCCCAAAGGCTGTTTGGATGCATGATCGGCGGGCTCGTCCTCGCGATTGGAGCCACAGCTTTCTTGTTTCCTCACATGGATTCCATTACGTCCTTGGTGGTTTTGGTGGCGGCGGTGTCGTTCCTCTCAGCCTGGTGCGCAACCGGGCGGCGCTTCTCCTATGTGGGCCTGCAAATCGCGCTCGCCTTCTATCTGGTGGCTTTCCAGGGCTTCGGCCCTCCTACCGAACTAGCTCCCGCGCGGGATCGCTTCGCGGGAATCCTTGTGGGCCTGATCGTGATGTGGATCGTCTTCGATGAGATCTGGCCGGTTCGGACTCTAACTGTTATGCGGCGCAAACTGGGTTCCGTCGTTCGTAATACCGCAATGGTGCTCACGCTCGGCACTGCCCGGCAGTCGCGGGATGAGGATCTTCGCCACGCAGACGTACTGCGCGATCAGGTTGGAAAGATCGTCGCCGAGTTGCGCACGCTGAATGACGCTGCCGAATTTGAATTCGGCTTGGACCGGCGGCACCAGACAGATACAGGCCCCGTAATTTTGAGAGCGGCATTTGCGGCAGCAGCCATGTTCTGGAACGAGCTTGTGTTTCTCCGCAGCAGAGCTGATGAGGACTCTCTTAATGAGCCGCGCTTGATCGAAATGAGGCGCGCACTGGCGTCTGAGCTGAATCGCATGTCCGAAACACTGGCTCACGAAGATACCGATGATACTTACGAGCCGGCAACTGATTCCAGTCTCTTCCGTTCCGACATTCTCGAACAGTCGCGCTACAGCGACTATGTTCGCATTACCCTCGATCGTTTCCACGAACTGGTAAGCGTGATTTCACAGTTGAACAGCCGCACCGTGGAGATTTCCGCTCCTTTGACGGCTAAACTTTCAGATGCTTTACCTGGTTCCGATGGGAATTGATGTCTGTGCAGTTTTGACACTCCTAAGAAGGACGGAACACTGAACCCAACCTACGAGGTGGTTGTGATCGGTGGTGGACCGGCAGGGATTATAGGAGCAACTGCGGCTTCCGCGTTGGGAGCGAAGCTCGCTCTCGTCGACCAGAGCGAGGACTCGGGCGGCGCGGGCGCCAACACTGGCAGGGCCCCAAGTATGACCCTCCGGGAAACCGCGCTGGCGTTGTCGGGAATCGGGCCGCCACCTCCAAGTAAGGTTCACAGACATATTGCTCACCGCTCGACATTTTGCTGAACAGGCGGCGCGATTCCGTACTTCACTTCCTTCTTTTCAGTAGCTTTCGTATGGAGGGTCGATTGCATTATTCCGTAGCGAGCGCGTTCAACGAAGGGAGAACGACAATGACGCAAAGACAGATCCACTTCCATCAGACAACCATCCTGACTCCCGAGCAGTACATCGCCGGACTCACCGACTTCGGCCCTGGCCGCTCGAAACTCTTCGGCAACAGCGCCGACGAATATCTGAAAGTACATCATCTCGGCCGCACGGATGCCGATGTCACGGAAGGCTCGGGCGGCATTTGGGAGCGCCTCCACTACGATTGGTCCGATCCCAACCACGTCGTGCTCACGACGACCGACTCCAACCTGTGGGGCGGCGAATCCGGACATACCTACACCTTCACGCGCCATCCCAACGGCACAACCGACATCGACGTGGACGTCGTCCGCGAAGGCAAGAACTTCAAGGGAAAGATGCTCGGCTTTGTTCTGGGTACCGTCGGCAAGAGCGTTTTAGAAAAGGCATTTAAAAACTCGGTCAAAGTCATCGAAGCGCGGAACGCCGCGGCGAGTAACGCGGCCGCCGCATAAAGGAGCACGTGGTTTTCACAACGTACGGCGAACATTTCGCCGCGTAGTAGTCGCAGCTTTTCGAAGGTGAAGTCCGCGCGGCGTCCCGATCGCCTACGCTAATTGGATGAGGGCAGGCCGCTCGCGGAACGGCGCCGCTCCCACACTGTAGGACTCTGGAGGATTCATGACTTTCGCCACACTCAACGTAAACATGCAGGGAGCAGTCCTTTTCGCGGAAATCGCCGCCCCGCCGATGAACCTTCTTGGGCCGGAACTGGTTCGCGATCTGGTCTCCCTCATTCAGCAAGCCGAGGCCGATGATGCCATCAGGGTTCTCGTGTTCAAGAGCGCCGACCCCGACTACTTCATTTCTCACGTCGACGTCACGCAGATCAAAGAGTACCGGCAGGAGGCAGCGAAGTTGGTCGGCGAACCTTCAGTCGGGCTCCTCTTTCGGCATCTGAGCGCGAGTCGACTTATCACCATTGCGCAGATCGAAGGCCGCGTGCGCGCCGCCGGCAGCGAGTTCGTGCTGGCATGCGACATGCGCTTTGCCGCAATCGAGTCGGCAATCTTCTGCCAGCCGGAGCCGGCGCTCGGTGCGCTTCCGGGCGGCGGCGCCTCCCAGCATCTCGCGCGCCTCATGGGTCGGGCAAGGGCGCTGGAGGTCTTGCTGAGTGGGGAAGACTACGACGCCAACTTGGCTGAGCGGTATGGCTGGATCAATCGGGCATTGCCCGCCGCCACGCTCGATCAATTCGTAAAATCGCTCGCTCATCGGATCGCAGGGTTCCCCGCCGCGGGTCAAGCCGCGGTCAAGGACCGGATCAATGCGATCACGCTGGCGCCAGTCGAGGACTTCCGCCGCGATTCCGATCTTTTTGGCGAGGGCGTGCGTGCCACCGAAGCCCAAAACCAGCTCCAGGCCGCGATGAAGCGTGGCTTTCAGACTCGTGACGCAGAAATGGCTTTGGGCAACATGCTGGGAGAACTCGCCGGTTCATCGTGACTTGCAGAGTCCATTTCGTAAAGCCTTAGAGAGGAACAGATTGAATGGCAACAAAACGGCGCTCTGATTGTTCAGCTCAGAAGGTTGATCCGCCGCCCCAGTTGCATCTGCCGGGCTTCGTTGTAAGCCAGCCAGCCCGCGGCCAAGTCTTGAAACGCGAGGCCAACGCTCCCAAAGACTGTGACCTGGTCTGGTGTCTCGCGGCCAGGCTTCAGACCGGAAATGACTTCTCCCAACTCGGCTTGAATCGCAGCGGCACCCAAGCCTGCGCCTCCCACCGCTCCCATTTCCACAGCGAGCTTACGGTCGTCCACCACGACACGTGCAGCAGTGAGAGCCTCGGCCGCAACTTCGCACTTGCCGGGCTGATCCGGGCCGAGGGTCGTAATGTGTAAGCCAGGGTAGAGATGACGCCGAAACAAGAATGGCTGACGCGCCCAGGTGGAAGTGATAACAATGTCAGCGCCCGGCAGCGCGCCTTCCACGGAATCCGCCACAGCCACACGCAGACCGGCACACGTACGATCGAGTGCAAATCGCTGCGCCGCCTCCAAGGAAGAATCGAAGACCTGGACCGATGTTATCTCCCGCACCATGCGCAAGCCGGCCAATTGGGAACGCGCTTGGACGCCTGCTCCGATGATCGCAACGCAACGCGCGTCGGGCAGCGCCAGCACATCCGCTCCCAGTGCGCCAGCCAAACCTGTTCGCAGGGCCGTGAGGTAGCTGCTCTCCAAGATCGCGAGAGGTTCACCTGTCTCCAGATCGTGCAAGATCAGCACGCCCTGGATTGCCGGATGCATTCCCGGGAATTTTGCATGAACCTTCACGGAGTAAGCCGGGATTCCGGTAACCAGCCCCGGCGCAAGCAGCATGCCGGAAGCTCCCGGCCGTTGCTGCGGCAGCGGCACAGGGACGCGCATCGCATCGATACTTCGCTGCGTGGAATATGCGGAAAAGCCGCTTCGCAGCGCATCGAGCAGAGCGGCCGGCGAGAGCGCTTGCTCAACCTCCGAACGCGTTAGTATTAGGGTTTCCATGAGTCCGTGTCCAGTTCCGACGCGCTTCCAGATTCCGTTCGCGTCAGCCAACCGCCCGGCTCTGAAGAGTCCAAAATTGGTCGCGCAACGTCCTCTTTAGGATCTTGCCGGAACCGTTCTTTGGCAACTCGGTCTCCCGGAACTCGATTCGGCGTGGAACCTTATAATTGCCGAGCGAGTGGCGGCAATGGGCGATCAGCTCATTCGCACTTAGACTCATTCCCTGCTTGAGACGAACGACGGCCATGACCAGTTCGCCCCACTGAGGATCAGGTATTCCAAATACCGCCGCCTCGCTCACGGCCGGATGCTGGTAAATTACGGCTTCGACCTCGCCTGAATAGACGTTTTCGCCCCCCGTAACGATCATGTCCTTCAAGCGATCCAGGATATAAAAGTAGCCTGTCGCGTCCTGATAGCCGATGTCGCCTGTGCGGAAGGCTCCGTCTCGAAATGCGAGAGAAGTTTCCTCGGGATCATTCCAATAACCGCGCATGATATTGGCGCCGCGAGCCACCAGTTCACCGGGCTGCCCAATGGCAACTTCCTTCCCTGACTGATCGACGACACGAACGTCGATTCCCGGACAAGTTCGCCCGCATGAGGTTAACCGGTCCGCGGTGTGGTCGGCATCTCTGAGACCGGTGAGGAAGCCAGTCTCCGTCAGGCCGTAGACTTGAACGAGTTTGACTTGAGGCAGAACCTCTCTCGTTCGGCGGATCAGTTCGGGAGCCATTGGAGATCCTCCGTACCCCAATTGAGTGAGACTGGTTAAGTCGTACTTTCCGATATCCGCGAATTGTGTGAGCATATTAATCATCGTTGGCACCAGAACCGTTCGAGTGACTCGTTCGCGTTGAACTGTTTCGCAGAAGTTTTGAGGGTTGAATTTCGAGATCGTCACCTGACAGGCCCCGAACGCCGGCGCCGCGAATAGCAACGGAAAATCGGCGATGTGAAAAAACGGCGCTGCGTGCAAGTAGACGCCCCCTTCTTCGTAGGGCATCCAGTAGTTTCCATGGTTTACAGTGGCCAGAATATTTGAATGAGACAGCATCGCTCCCTTGGGGCGTCCGGTTGTGCCGCTTGTGTAGATGAGGGCCAATAGCGCATCAGGATCGTAAATTGGCTCAGCATGCGAATCAGGAGCAACATCCAGCTCGCTCATATCGGCGACCAGCTGGAATGAGGGCTGCACTGTTGGCGCCGGTAGTGACGAGTGGAGAATCAGACCTCGCGGCGCTGCACTGGAAAGTATGCCATCGATTTCAGTCACCGAAAGTCGTATGTTCAACGGGACCACAATGACTCCCAGCCATGCACACGCGTAGATGCACTCCATGTAGTCGGGTTCATTTGGAAGGAGAATGGCCAACCTGTCTCCAGCCTCAAACCCGTGTTTCCTGAGGCTGGCGGCAATGCCCCCTACGCGGTCCTGGAGTTCGCGAAAGGTCGTGTGTTTGCCGGCAGCCGCAACTGCGGTTTGCTCCGGATAATATCGAGCAGCTCGTCCCAGGGAGTGGCTAATGATCAAATCGATTCTCCTTACCTACGTCGCCTTTTGCCCGCCCACGAAGACCGCGTTGACGGTTGTACCCGGCGCTGGTTTACTCGCTGTCAAACCGTAGTGATTGACGATCAGCCGGTCACCTCTCTGTCCGGTGAAATATGTCCACACCCATTGCAGGAAGACGGTCAAGCGGAGGCTCGATGTGGCGAGGAACTGGAGGTGTACGGCCGCCCAAGTGAACCAGGCCAGCAGACCGCTCATTTTGACTTTGCCGCTCTCCAGTACAGCGAAACCCTTGCCGACCACAGCCATGCTGCCCTTGTCGAAGTAGTCAAATGGGGGCGGAGGAGCATTGCCAACAATGCGATTGTGAATCAGTTTACCCGCATAGCGCCCCTGCTGTATCGCCACCTGAGCAACGCCTGGCAGGGGTTTGCCATTCTGGTCAAGCGAAGCCGTATCTCCCACCACCAAAATTTCGTGGTGCCCGGGCACGGTCAGGTCCTTCTGAATGCGCACTCTCCCGGCGCGATCGGTTTCGACGTTCAGCCACTTGCCCGCCGGCGACGGGGCCACTCCCGCGGTCCAGATTACGGTTCTGCTTGCAATGCGTTCGCCCGCAACCACTATGCCGTCAGCGTCGATTTCATCGACGCTATGCCCGAGCCGGACTTCCACTCCCAACTTCTCGAGTCGTAGCTGTGCGGCTTGGGAGAGGCTCTCCGCATACGGCCCCAGAACCTTGGGAGCCCTATCGACGAGCACAATTCTTGCTGAGGCTGGATCGATCCTGCGGAAGTCAGATTTCAATGTGCTTCGGACGAGAACGGCGAGAGCGCCGGCCATTTCCACGCCCGTGGGACCGGCGCCCACGAGAACGAACGTTAGCAGGTCCCGGCGCTGCGCGGGAACTTCCTCAGCCTCTGCCGTTTCGAACGCCTGCAAAATCTTATTTCGGGCACCCTCGGCGTCTGCCAAGCTCTTCAAGCCCGGAGCATACTCCGCGAATTCGCTATGACCGAAGTAGCTGTGAGTGGCGCCGGTCGCTAGTATCAGGTAGTCGTAGGCGACCGGAACGTTCTCGCGGTCGCCGCCGCTCACGATGACACACTTTTGATCTTTATCTACGCCCGTGACCTCGCCCAGGATTACTGTTGTGTTTTTCTGACTCCGAAGAATACTGCGGATGGGTGTCGCGATCTGACTCGGCGTCAACACCGAGGTCGCCACCTGATATAGCAAAGGCTGAAAGAGGTGGTGATTCGTGCGATCGATCAGGATTACCTTCGCGTCTGTCTTTCTCAATGCTTTGGCGGCGGCCAATCCTCCAAAGCCCCCACCAACTATGACGACCGTAGGTTGTGACATTCCTGCCTCGATTCACTAGCCTTTCGCTGCGTCAGCACTCAGATCGTGCGAGCGACAACTGCGTGCGCTTCCGCTTGTCTGTCGCGAAGTCTGAGAAGGCCGACCAGCACTTCGTTCTCTTGCGCCGCGAGTTGTTCTACCGAATGATTTCCAGCTTCCTTCAAAACGCCTTCGGTGATCGTCTGCTTGAGTTCCGGCGTGACATCAGGGCTGCCGAGGTTTTTGATCGTGGCGGCCATCGGTTCCATGAGGTGCTCCATGAAATGTTGGATCCCGCCGGCCCCGCCGCCCAAGTGCCATTGAAGACTCGGGCCAATCACCCCCCAACGAAGTCCTGGCCCATAACTCACCGCGGCGTCGGCATCAGCGACGTTCAGCACACCCTGCTGGATCAAGTACATGACCTGGCTGTACAGGGCAATTTGAAGCCGGTTCGCGACGTGCCCGGGAAGCTCCTTGTTCAGCAGTATAGGTTTCTTGCCGATGGATGCATAGAATGCCATCGCCCGTTGAACTGCTTGGGGGGACGTTTTCGTCCCGCCAACCACTTCAACCAACGGAATGATATGTGGTGGATTGAAAGGATGCCCGACGAGGACACGCTCCGGGTGCCGGCACTTCGACTGCATCACACTCGGCGTTATTCCCGATGAACTCGACGCGATGATCGAATCTAGCGGGGCGGCGTCATCCATATCGGCGAAAAGTTTTGTTTTCAATTCCGGCCTCTCTGGACCGTTTTCCTGAACGAAGTCCGAATTCGCAAGGGCATCCTGCATGTTCGAAGTGAAGCTCAGGCGGTCGCGCGATGCCCGAGGCGTAAGGCCGATGGTAGTAAGTAATTCCCAGGCGTTGTCAACGTACTTGCGTAACTTCTCTTCAGCGCCGGGGGCCGGGTCGGTAGCTGTCACATCAAATCCGCGAGCAAGGTACTGTGCGGCCCAGCTCGCACCGATGACTCCGGTGCCAACAACAGCAATCCGGCGAATGGGTTTATCGAATGACATAGTCAGTTCTCCTTTGAAGATATTTCTGCGTATGCAATTCCGGTCAGGTTTCCCTGAGCGTACAGGAAGTTCCTTTTCGCGGACCCGTCAAGATTGGCCGAGTAAACTGATCCGGCAAAATCGGTCATGAACATGCGATTACCCGCAACATCCAGGGCAATACCGATTCCCTCCATCAGATTGCTGAAGACGATCTCCGGCATCTCGGGTTTCGCATCGACGGAAGCGCGGTTCACGGTATTGCCTCGCGGAGGATCGCCCCGATCGGTCCAATAAAGAACGCGATTCTTTAGATCCAGTTCCAGGTCGATTGGTTCCGGCAGATGGTCAAAGAACACCTCGATATCGCTTCGATTAGCGGCATTCTCACCCGTCGGGATGTCGATACCCGCGCGGCAGAGCTTTCCCTGGTTGGCGTTGTCCGGACCCTTTTGGGTCCAATAGAATTGTCCGCGTTTGGGGTCCACTGTGATTCCCACGCACCACTTCGTTGCGTCGTGGCCTGGCCGAGCATCCCCGTGACTGGTATCCACGAGGGTCTCCATATGCGAGCCATCAAGATTCACTCGCATGACACGCATCCCTTCGCGATCGGACCAATAAATCTTTTCATTTTCCCGATCGAGATGGAGTTGTTTGGGCGTGAAGGTGCTGCCCTCGGGAACGATCGTCTTGCGATTCTGACCGTCGAGATCGGCTCGTTCGATCGAGCCGTCATTCGTCTTGGGAGCACCCATATTTGTCCAGTAGATGTGTCCCCGCTCTGCGTCGACGACGATCCCATCGGGGAATCGGCAGCCAGTCACAATGACCGTTTTGTTTGAGCCATCCGGGTTCACGGTGAAGATCCGGTCGCCGCTTAGGTCGAGGACAAATAAGCG